>VFSW01000390.1_pt1 | contig 63651 bp, 63 predicted proteins | sample 5358111 | NCBI WGS metagenome assembly VFSW01 (sample SAMN11554181, study PRJNA540505) | mine drainage metagenome | isolation source: sediment from site ElyBrook_90M | place: USA: Ely Copper Mine, Vershire, VT | collected 2017
ATTTCACCATCCAGAGCGGCTGCCTGCAAGACATCCGCGTCACGTTCATGGACCATCACCAGGTCGAACGGCGCAACTTCGACACCTGCCGGTACGATCTACGGGTGAACAGCTGAAGCCCGGAGAGCCGTGACGCGCACCTCCATGACGGCTCGCGAGCGTCATGGCGGGTGTGCCGACCAAATGGGGCGCGCACTCGATTGCATCGCCGTTCACACGAAATTGGCGCAGGCTTGGCGCAACACCGGGAGGAAGAGAGCCTCGCTTCTTCTATTCTACAGGAGTTCGCGCATGCGCAGTTTTTCATCGATCGTCGCCGTTCTGACCGTCGCCGCTTTTGCGGCTTGCAGCCACGGCAGCTCGTCTTCGTCGTCAACCACGAGCGCGCAAGCGTCGCCGGGCGCCGCCCCGGTAGCCGCTTCGGCCGCACCCGCCGCCGTCTCGCCCGCGCCAGCAGAATCGACCGCCGTCTCGCCCGCGCCGGCAGAATCGACCGCCGCCTCGGCTGCGCCGGCGGCCTCGAGTGCGTCGGAGAGCAATCCGAGCAATTCCGGTGCCACATCGGCGGATCATCCGCTCACCGTCATCAACAATGCCGATCAAGGCATCGAGTACATCAACATCTCCCCAGTGAACAGTAACCAATGGGGCGATGATTGGCTCCAACCCGACCAAGTTCTCGGCCCCGGCAGTCGTATGACATTCACGATCCAGAGCGGCTGTTTGCAAGACATCCGTGTCACGTTCATGGACCACCACCAGGACGAAAAACACAACTTCGACACTTGCCAGTACGACCTTCGGGTGAACAACTAGGCAAGCAACCCAAGGGGTTATCAACGGCGCGATTGCACTTAGCTTGCGGCGACCGTAGGCAGCATCTCGATAAATCCCAAGGAATAACCGTTCGTCACATAAATCCCAATTATTCGGATTTTTTGGGATTGAGCAGCCGTTATCGGCTCCATCGCAAATATTGCCATTTCCGGGCTAATATCGCAAGAATACTGCACCAGATTCTTACGTCGCAAATACTGTTTGGCGAGCCCCATGAAACCTGGGCATGCCCTGGACGACCGCCATCATCGGCGTGCAGAGCAGCGTGAGCCACAGAAGCGAGTATCCCGTCGACGCGCCGGCAATAGAGTAGGTGGAGATCCCCGAGGGGTCGTCGTCGGCGGCGCCGGTGATCAGCCCCGGGCCCGAGCGTTCGCAAAAAACGGGCGAGCGTCGATTTCCCCACATGCCGAGCATGCCCAGGCATTGGAACTCCCTACCGTCCGGAACGACGGCGCATGCTCGGCACACGCTATTCCCCCGTGAGTGAGAAGTGGCGGGCATCGGCAGGCAAAAGCGAGCGCTCGTATGAAGAATCCAAATATTCAAATAATGCGATATCCATATAAAGCGGAATTCTTCAAGGCGCTGGCCCATCCGCTTCGGATCCAGATTCTCGACGAGCTCCGAGGTGGGCCGGTCAGCGTGGGAAAGTTGCGGGAGCGGCTCGGGGTCGAGCAATCGACGCTGTCGCAGCAGCTGGCCATATTGCGTAGCCGCAGTCTCGTGCGCGCGCGGCGCGTAGGCACGACGATCCGCTACGAAATCGGTGACGCTGCGATATGGCAGCTTCTCGACTCCGCGCGCGTGATCTTTGACAATCAGCTCGTCAGCACGCGGTCCGTCCTCGAAGATATCGCTCGCGAGGACGCGCGGGGCCCAAAACGCGCATGACGTTGCGCTCGTTCGGGGTTGGTGCGACGTGGGCCGTTTCGCTGGTCGCTGCATACCTCGCGTTCGTCGCGATCGAGCACGGGCCGGCTACGCTTGCGAGCATCTCCGCCGTCTTGCCGGCGCTCGCATTCGACGTGGGCGTGACGCCGCTCGCGGCGCCCTTTCTTGCACTGCTTGCGATCCTCGGCGCCGCCGTCGGGGCATGGTGCTTGCGCTGCGACCGCCCCGTCGACGCGGCACTTATCGCGGGCTTTGTCGCGACAATGCTGCTCGTGCTCGTAGCGCGTAGCGTTTTTGCCTTCGTGCTGGCGTGGGAGATGATGTCGCTGGTATCTGCGTTCCTGGTTGCCGCAAATCACGGGCGCAGGAGCGTGCGCCGCGCGACGTTCGTGTATCTCGCCGTCGCACAGAGCGGAGCGCTCTGCATCTTAGTCGCGTTGCTGCTGCTCGCGAACCATGCGTCTGGGGCGACGTTTTCCGACATCGCCAAGTCCGCCGCGTCGATCCCTGCCGGGACCCGAACGGCGGTTTTCCTCCTCGCACTAATCGGGTTCGGCTCGAAGGCGGGCCTACTACCGTTGCACTTTTGGCTACCCCGCGCGCATCCGGTTGCGCCGCCCGGCGCCTCGGCGCTGCTTTCCGGAGCGATGCTGAAGGTTGCTCTTTACGGATTGTGCGTGATTGCGTTCGAACTCGCCGCGCCGGCGCCGGCCGCGTGGGGCATCGTGCTCGTGGTACTCGGAACGATCAGCGCGATCGGCGGCGTACTCTACGCGCTCGTCGATCACGATCTCAAGCGCCTGCTCGCCTATCACTCCGTCGAGAACGTCGGCATCATCACCATTGGCATCGGCGTTGCGCTGCTCGCGCGTTCGTCGGGAGCCATGGCCCTCGCCGCGCTCGCGCTGATTGCCGCACTCTTTCACGCCATCAATCACGGGCTCTTCAAGTCACTGCTGTTCATGGGAGCCGGCATCGTAGCGAAGACGCAGGGGACGGTCGACTTGGAGAGACTCGGCGGGCTCTGGGGTCGCCTGAAGTGGACGGCGCCGTTCTTTCTCATCGGCTGCGCTGCGATCGTCGCGTTGCCGCCGCTCAATGGCTTCGTATCGGAGTGGCTAACGTTCCAAGGCCTCATCGGCGGCTTCGCGCTCTCGGATCCAACCACGCGCCTCGTGCTGCTCGGCGCGACGGCAGGCCTCGCGCTCACGGGCGGGCTCGCGGCCGCGTGTTTCGTGAAAGTCTTCGGAGTCGCGTTCTTGGGCCGCTCGCGACGCCCTGAGAAGTCGCACTCGAGCGAGACGGAGCAAGAGCGCTTCGACGGTGCGACGTTTGCGCAGGCCGTGCTCGCCGCGTGCTGCGTGGTGTTCGGCCTGGTCCCGGCGCTTGCCGTCGTCTCGCTCGCTCGCGTCGCAGCGGCGACGCTCGGCGCGCCAATGATCGCCGGGGTTACGGCGTCGCCGCTGGCGTCGCTCCCCGTCTTGCCGATCGCACTCATTGCCTTGCCCGCGGCGGGCGCACTGGCGTGTCTCGTGCTCGCCGCTCGGCTCGGTCTGCGCCGCGTCCCGACGTGGACGTGCGGCTCGCCTGTCACCCCCGCTGCGCAATACACCGCGACCGCGTTCTCCAAGCCGCTGCGCATGATCTTCGCGTTCATACTGCAGCCCGAACACCGCCGGCTCGTCGAAAGCGGCCCATCGCCCTGGTTCCCCGCGCGAATCGTCTACCACATCGAGAGCCATGACGTGATCGATGAAGGCGCGCGATGGCTCGGTGCATTGGCGCTCCGTGCCGCGCGGCGCTCGCGGGCGTTGCAGAGCGGAAGTCTACGGCTTTATCTCGCGTACGCCGTTGCTGCGCTCGTGCTCGTCGTTGCATTGGCGCGCCGATGATCGCGCGTTCGTTGTTGCAGTTGCTCGTCATTATCGTGCTCGCGCCGCTGCTGCAAGGCGCGATGAAACTGCTGCGCGCGCGCCTACAAGGCCGACCAGGATCGTCTGCGCTGCAGCCCTACCGCGACCTGGCCAAGCTCTGCCGCAAGGAGTCGATCCTACCGGATGGCGTCAGTCCCATCGCGGTCGCCGCGCCGGGAATCGCGCTCGGCGTTGCCCTGACGTTTGCCGGTGCGCTCCCGATTGCCGTGCCCGGCATTCCACCGCTCGGCGAGATCGTCGCGCTCGTCCTCCTGCTCGCGCTCTCGCGCTTCACGCTGGGACTCGCCGCGCTCGACTCGCGCAGCACGTTCGCCGGTATGGCGGCCAGCCGCGAGCAAACGGTGGCGTCACTTGTCGAGCCGACGTTGCTGCTCGCGCTCCTCGGCGCCGCCACGCTCGGGCGAGGGACGCAGCTCTCTTCGCTCCTGCACCTGCCGTTCGGCCTCGCCGGGCTGCTCGCGCTCGGCGCATTCTTTCTCGTGATCCTCGCTGAGACGGCCCGCGTCCCGATCGACAATCAGGAAACGCACTACGAACTGACGATGATCCATGAAGGGCTGTCGCTCGAATTCTCCGGCTGGCAACTCGCATTCGTTCAGGCAGCCTCGTACGTGAGGCAGTTGAGTTTCTTACTCCTCGCCGGACTGCTGCTTCCCGGCGGCACCGTGTGGACAGTCGCTGCGTGGGCCGTGGTGCTCGCGATGGCGATCGCCGTGGTCGAGACGCTGTTCGCGAAGATGCGCCTGTTCGAGATTCCGCAACTGCTCGCGAGCGCGTTCGTCTTGGCTGCCGCAAGTATAATGCTGCGCCTTCTCGGGGCGACGCTCTGATGGTCGACGCGATATTGTTCCTTGCGGGCGCGATCCTGCTGTTGAGCACCCGTACGACCCAGATGCTCGTCGGCTATGCCGTCTTGGCTGTGACGATCGGCGTCTTTGTTGTCCCGGCCGCGCTGGGCTCGCCGCTTTCGCTCATGCTCTTTGGGATGTCGGCTCTTCTCAAGATCGTGGTTGCGCCGCTCGGCATCCTCGCGTTCGTGCGCGCGAACCCCAAAGCCGGCGACTTGCGCCCGTCACTCGCGGCGCCGGTGCGGCTGCTCCTGGTCGTCGCCTTTGCACTTGTAGCTCGCGAGGCGATCGTGCCGACGCTGGGTAGCGCCGAGCTACAGAGCGTTACGGTCTACGTCGTGCTATGCGGCATCGGCATCCTGATCGTACACCGCAATCTGCTCTCGCACGTGGTCGGCCTCTTGGTGCTCGGCACCGGCGTGACGTTGGCCGGCGCGATTCTCGCTCCAACGCTCCCGGAGTCCGTCGAGCTCGGCGCGACGTTTGACGCGCTCGTGGCGACCTTCATAGGCCTCGCCCTCGTTCGCGCGTTCTTTGCACACAACCCGGTGCTCGACGTCGATGCATTGCGGAGTCTGCGCGGATGATCGGCGCCCTTTGCGTTGCGGCGCCGCTGGCATTCGCGCTCGTGGTGCGGCTTGTGCCGCAGCGTGCAATCCGACGCGCCGCACGGCTGGCACTTGCGGTCGTCGCCGCCCTCCTCCCCTTCAGCGTCGCCGGCTCCCTCGACGGGTTGTCGCTCATCTTCGTGGCGCTCGTGTCGCTCCTCGGCCTGCTGACGACCTTCTTTTCGGCGGCGATCCTCGCCGACGATTGGACGAGCGGCTCCGAGATATGGTCGATCAAGCCGGTCTACTTCGTCTTACTGGGTGCGTTCTGGAGCGCGATGCTCCTCGTCGTTCTGGCCGACAACTTCGCCCTGCTTTGGCTCGGTATCTCGCTGACGACGCTCGCGACGGCTTTCCTCGTCGGGTATAGCGGCGAGCCGGCTGCGCTCGAAGCGGCGTGGAAGTACCTCGTCCTGTGCAGCGTGGGCATCGCTTTCGCACTGCTCGGTATCGTCGTACTCGCGCACGTCTCGATCACGGACGGGCTCACGCCGGCGGCCGCGTTGTCGTGGATGGCGATCGCCGCACACGGGCGGGCCGGCTCCGCCATCCTCGCGCGACTGGCCGTGGCCCTGATGATCGTCGGTTTCGCAACGAAAGCAGGGCTCGTCCCAATGCACGCCTGGCTACCCGACGCGCATTCGAAGGCGCCGGCGCCCATAAGCGGTCTGCTTTCGGGCGTGCTCGTGTCGTGCGCACTCTATGCGATAATGCGAACGCTCGGTGCGGCGTGGGCTCTCGGGTCGGGAAGGTTCGCTTCAGATGTGCTCGTGTGGTTTGGCGCGCTCTCGATCGTTGTCGCCGGTATGTTCATGCTGACGCAGACCGACCTCAAGCGGCTTCTCGCGTACTCGACGGTCGAACATGCCGGGATCGTCGCGCTCGCGCTCGGATTCGGCAGTCCGCTCGGCTCGTTCGCGGCTATCTTTCACGTCGTGGTGCACGCGTTCGCGAAGTCGTCGGCATTCTTTTGCGCGGGCATCGTGCAGCGCGAACGCGGATCGACCGAGATGCGCCGGCTACGCGGGCTATGGAATGACGGGGCGTCCGGTCGGATCCTGCTGGGATCGCTTGGAGCGCTGTCGGGAATGCCGCCGTTCGGGCTGTTCTTCAGCGAGCTGCTCGTCGTCTCTGCCGGCGTTGCCGCGCACAAATGGGCGCCGCTTGCAATCGGTGTTCTCGGACTTGCGCTCGCATTCGCGGCGATTGCTCGAGCGGCGATCGAGATCGAGGCGGGTGCGGCGCCGAGCAGCTCCGCGCTCACGCCCTCAAGCTCCGACCGGCCATACGCGCGCCTCGCAGCGGCGACCGCCGCAATTGCGCTGACCTGCTCGCTCGTGCTTGCGGTACTTCCCTGGTCTGAAGCCGGGTACGTCCTGCAGGCGGCTGCCGCAACGATTGGAGGCACGCGCTGATGCCAAGCGCTCAGACGACGACGGAAGAGTGCTTCAGGGAGCGCGTCCTTAAGGAGGCAACCGGATCGGGCGTCCCGCTTGGAGCGTATGCTGACGCCGAGTCGTTACATTACCTGTTTTTGCATGAGGCGAGTGGGCCGCTCGCTCTCTCGCACCGCTGCGACGCAACGCACGCGGCATCGGCGGTCTCGGGAGCTTGGCCGACATTCTCGTGGGACGAACGCGAGATGGCGCAAGAGCGCGGCGTTTGCTTCGACGGTCTCGCCGACCCTAGGCCGCTGCGGGCACAAAGCGGCGTCATACCCGAGGCGATTGTGGCTCATGGCGAGGGCTTGATGAACTTCGTTGTCGGCCCGGTTCACGCAGGTATCATCGAGCCTGGCCGGTTCGTATTTACTTCCGGCGGGGAAACGGTAGTGCACCTCGATGCGCAATTGGGGTACGCCCACCGCGGCATCGAGCGCGCACTTGAGGGGTGCTCGGCGCTCGCTTGTGCATCGCGAGTTGCCCGCATCTGTGGGAGTTGCAGCGCCGCCCGATCGCTCGCGTACGCGCGCGCCCTTGAAACGCTGTCGGGCGTCGAGGTCAGCGCGCCGATCGACCTCGCTCGTCTTGTCATCGCAGAGTTGGAGCGCATCTATAATCACCTCGGCGATCTCGCCGCGAGCTCGTCAGGCGCCGGTTGGGCGGTCGGCTTCGCGCACGGTATGGCGTTGAAGGAGGAAGCGATGCGCTTGAACCAGATCGCGAGCGGGCATCGGCTGCTCTTCGATGCGATCGTCCCAGGCGGAGTGAGTGCGTCGGCGCTCGCCGAGCGGCGCACCGTTCGCGCGGGGCTAGAGGCGCTCGAGCGGCGGATCGACCGGTATCTGCGCGAGTTGTTCGGCAATGCATCGCTGATTTCGCGCTGGCACGGCGCGGGAATCGTTTCGCACGACACGTCGCGCGCGTTCGGCGCCGTTGGCCCGGCGCACCGCGCATCGCACGGCACCGTCGACGTGCGCACCTTTTCTCCGTACGGCGCATATCGCGGCCTGCCGCTGCGCGTCGCACGCGCCTCGACTGGCGACACGCTCGCACGCTGTCAGGTCAAACGCGCCGAGCTTCTGGAGTCGTTTCGGATGATCCGTGAAGCCCTCGCTGTCCAAGGCGATGCTGCTTTGCCGCTCGTGCTACCGCTGTCGCCAGCTGCGGGCTCGGTCGTAACGGTTGTCGAGGGACCGCGGGGTGCGGAAGTTGTCGCATTACGCACGGAACGCAACGGAACCATCGCGCGTCTGCACGTCATCTCGGCGTCGTATCGAAACTGGCCGCTCGTGACCCGCGCGATGGAAGGGAACATCGTGCCGGACTTTCCGCTCGTCAACAAGAGCTTCAATCTTTGCTACGCGTGCGCGGATCGGTAGGCAACAACGATGTTTGAGAAGTCCCTCGGTATCCGACACCTAGTTTGCGGCAGTTGCAACGGTTGCGAACACGAGATGACCGCACTGAACAATGCCTACTACGATATCACGCGGGAGGGCTGGGACATCGTGGCTTCGCCGCGGCATGCCGACGTGATCACGGTGACGGGCCCGGTGACGGAGACGATGCGCGACGCGGCTCGCGCGACGCTGGACGCGACGCCGATGCCGTATATTGTCGTTGCCGTCGGCGATTGCGCGATAGGAGAAGGGCCGTGGGCCGGGGCCGCGGAGGCCGGCGGCGGCGCAGTCGTTGAGCTCGGGGCGACGGTGCGAGTCGGCGGCTGCCCGCCGACTCCGGATGCAATCCGTGCCGCGCTAGCAGAGGCCGCACGCTCGGTAACGCGGCGCTAATTGGGCCGGCGCGGCCACGTAGTGCAGCCCACGTCGCTGCCTAGCAATGAATGTCAAGAACGTGTTAAGAATGTCCCTGCCTCTCCTCGACGGCATTCACGTTCTTTGTTTAAAGGCATCCGGTTTCGACGACAAATTAAGAGGATGAACGAGCAATATGTGCTCCTCTGGGATTGCGACTCGGCACTTCGCCTGACATGGGCGGCTGAAGTCTGCGGGTCGGGAGTCCTCTCACGCCGCGACGACCTCATCGGCAAGCCGGTCGCCAACTTCTTCGGCGCCGACAACGACCTCGCACTGCTGCGAGACCTGCGCACCTCGCTCCTGCACGCAAGCCACGAGTTCGAGAGTGATATCGACGGGGCACTTTATCAACACCACGTGCGCGTGCTGCGCAACGAGCGCGGTGAGATCACCGGCATCGCCGGAACGTCGTTCAATGCGACGTTCCTAGCGGACAACGCACGCGCAACTGATGAGGCGAGGCGTGCGCTGACTCTTACAGAATCGATTGAACCGATCGCGACGTTCTCACTGGACATGGAGAACGACCTGAGCATCGTCACGCCGGCGCTGCGCGCCTTTTGGGGGATTCCCGACGGTGTGGTTCATATGTCGCTCGACGACTTCTTGGCCCGCATCCATCCCGACGATCGCGCTCGCGTCATCCAGGAGCGGGCTACCGCGCTGCACACGCGAGAGCCGTATCACATCGAGTATCGCACTCTCGGAACCGATGGAACGATTCGCCACCTCCGAACGGACGGGCAGTTCTTCTACGATGCGCAGGGGCGTGCCGTACGCAACGTCGGCGCGGTTCTCGATTTCACGGATCGCCTCAACGCGCAGAGCACGCTCGCGCACGCTCTCGGGCACGACCGGCTCACGGGCCTTCTTGATCGCGCCGCATTCATCGGGCGCATCCGCGACGCAGCGCGGGGTGCGAGCGATGGCGAACCCTTCGCTGTCGTGGTCTTCGGTATCGATCGTTTCCGCTCGATCAACGAAGTCGTCGGAGAGTCTGCCGGCGATCTCGTGCTGTGCGCCATTGCGGAGCGACTGATTGCGATCGAACGGATTGGCGATTCATTCGCGCGCATCGGCGGTGACGAGTTTGCAGGCCTGCTGCGTCTTGGCTCGAGCGACATGGAAGAGGCGGTCGCGCGCGTTCGAGCGCTGCTACGGGCTCCGATCAACGTCGGCGAGCAGCCGGTCGAGGTAACCGCGACCTTCGGCGTCAGCCTCTTTCCCGATGACGGCAAGGACGACGCTCTGCTCATCGAAGCGAGCCTCGCGATGTCATGGCTCAAGGGGCGCGGTGCGGGCGGCGTGCAACGCTATGGACCGGAGATGACACGCGCCGTCACCGAGCGGCACCGTCTGCGCTCGGGATTGCGCGACGCGATCGATCTCGAGCAGTTCGAACTCGTGTATCAGCCGATCGTCGATGCAAAGACGCAGCGGATCAGTGGGGCCGAAGCGCTGATTCGCTGGAATCATCCTTCGCTGGGAATCGTACCGCCGAATGCGTTTCTCCCGGCTGCTGAGGATGCGGGCCTGATGCAGGATATCGACGCATGGGTACTGCACCGTGCGTGCAAGGACATTGCCGATATCGTTCGCTGCACGCGAGATGCGATGCGCGTTAATGTCAATATTTCTGCGTACTTTTTGCTCTCGCCGACGTTCAAGAATGTTTTCGAAGACGCGCTACGTGCGAATGATACGCCGACGGATGCAATAGCGATGGAGATCACCGAGCAATCAGTGCTCACCGACCAAGCACAGGCACTCGCTGTCTTGACGTGGCTACGCCAGCGAGGCGTTACGATCGCCATCGACGATTTCGGAACCGGCTACAACACGCTCAGCTATCTCAACGCTTATCCCATCGACGAGATCAAGATCGATCGCTCGTTCGTTTCGGACATCGAGCGCTATCCGTACAGCCGCTCCGTCTGCTCGGGCATTCTCGCGCTGGCCGCCGAGCTCGGCGTGCGCGTCGTGGCCGAAGGCGTCGAGACCGCGGCGCAGGAGGCGTTCTTATCGTCGCTCGGATGTCACAAACTCCAAGGGTTCCGCTACGGCAGGCCGATGCCCAAGGCGGAGTTCATGCGGCTCATCCGCGCACCCTTAGTCCAGCGCGCCTCATAGGCGCGCCGCACCCTGCATGCAGGGTCGCAGCGACAATCGAGCGGGGCTTCGGCTGCGCTTATATCACAAGAACTCTAGCAGCTGGCCTTATATCACAAAAACTCGGTTTTCCGGCCTTAAATCCCAAATATTCCCCGCGGTGCCCTTAAATACCAAAAATTGACTTCTTCCTCAGCGCCAACGGGAATCGAATCTGACCCCGGTGATACCGACGAGTAGGGTCGTGTGCCGAAACGTGCTGCCCCGTAAAGAGTTACGGCGCGCTGGCGTGCCGCTCCCGTCCCGAGTTCGCCATGGTGACAAAAAGGTCGACAGCACTGGATCCTCATGATCCCTTAGCCGCCGGGCTTCGAGCCGGCGGTAACAATGGAGAGTTCACGAGGAACAAAGAGAGTTGCGCCAACTCGGTGGACATCCCCCTCGGAAATCGCTTCGATCTCACTGGGAAGCTCGTCGACGTAATCTTTCCCAAGCCCATAATACTCGATGGCTTCGATCATCCTAGCAATTCCGGTATTGGCTCCAAGGCTAACGAAGGTGCTGCCGACGGTTGCGTTCTTGGCGGCGACGATTTCGCGCTGCGTCGCCCCGTCGCGCGCGTATCCTTCCAGGACCTCCAGCGCGGACGCGATTACCGCGTTGACGTTTGCTGGGTTTGTCGAGATATGCGCATTCCAGAACCCCGGGGTCAAAGCTGCGCCGAAGAGCTGACCCGGCGCCCCGTACGTCAGGCCTTCGGTAGCGCGCAGGCGCTGACCGAGTCTTCCCTCTATTGGGTGCCCACAGAGGATTTGGTTCGCTAGAACGGCCGTCTGATAGTCGGGTGACGTGCGCGTAAGCTCCGTCGCTCGTCCGATGTAAACATCCGCGTTCGGTTTGCGCCCGAGCTCGACAAACGAGCGCCCGGCTGAAGAGACGACGTTCCCGCCAAGCTGCACGTCCGGCTGCCAACTCTTCCGTTGCGGCAGCCTGACGAACGCATCGTTGAGGAGCCGCTCGACTTCGAGCGCTTGGCAATCGCCGACGATCGATACGATGAGCCGGCCGCGCGATACCAGCTGAAGGTGATACGCGCGCACGTCGTCCAGCGTCATCGACTGGAGGTCCTCGAGCCGTTGCTCGACATTGCGCTCGCAGTTGGGATGTTGCTGAGGATACAGCATCTCGAGCAGTCGCTGCCGCGCGCGCCCGGCCGTGTCCGTCTGCGACAAGCGAATTGCGCCCGCGAGCTCCGCGCGCACGAGCTCGAAGTCCTGCGGCGAGAGTTTCGGTGCGGATAACTCCTCGGCAAGAAGCTCGAGCGCGCGATTCAGGGACTCAGCCAGCGATGTCGCCTGGAAACGAAACGCCAAGGGATCGCCGCCGGGTCGATCGACGTTGTACGCCCGCGACGCCCCGATCTCGCGCAACAATGCGTCGATCGTGGCCCGGTCTCGCAATTCCGTTCCACGAGCCAGCATGCGAGCCGTCACCGTTGCGAGTTCGGAGTTCGCACCGGAAAACGTCGGACCGGTCTGCAGCAATCCCCGGAGGTGCACCGTAGGCGCTACATCTCGGCGAACGAAGTTCCACACGACGTTCTCGGCGAGCGTTTCCCCGACGATTCCAGTCGCAAAGTTCGGCAGTGGTGCATGCGGCACAGCCGGAATCGCCGGGCGAACAACGCCGCTCTTCACCGTTTCTCTTGCACCGGCAACGGTCTCCGCGAACGGGATCGAGAAGAGGGCTGGCGCGCCGGGCTCGAGTCGGGCTACGGTGCGATTATCTTCGTAGAGATACGCTCTCGCAGCTCGGCTTACGCCCTCCAGCGTTACCCCTTGTAGCACCTCTCGATACGCGCTGTCGAGCTCCCACCCGCCGCGCGCCTCCCATTCGGCAAGCACGAGGGCGAGATTCTCGATGCGTTCATCGTGGTGGATTTTATCGGCGGCCAATGAGGCCTTGGCCTGCAGCAACTCTCCTTCGGAGATACCGTTATTCGCAATCGAACCGACTTCTTCCCAGATCGCCTCCGAAACTGCGTCGAGCGATACGTCCACTTGAGCGGCAGCGCCGATTACGAATAATCCCGGGTCGCGATTGATGCCATTTCTCGCCCAAACGTCATGTGCGAGCCCGGAATCGACGAGCCGGCGGCGGAGCCGACTCGAGGCTCCTGCTGCAAGAACGTTCTCCAGCACCTCGAGCGCACAGGACTCCGACAGTGCTTCTGGTTTTGCGGCACGCTCACGAAGTTGCTCGGAAGAGAGCACGTGACGTTGACCCAGGGTGCCGGGAATATGGTATCCGCATGCGACCATCTTCGTATTTCCCGGCCAACGTATCGTGATCGATCGCTCTCCAAGCTGCGGCGGTTCGCTCGTGTACACGTCGGGCGTAGGGATGAGCGGACCTCGGAGATTTCCAAAATGCTTCACGACGTCTGCGGCGGTCGCCTCGATGTCGATGCCGCCGAGGACGAACACTGTGGCGTTATCGGGACGATAGAAGGTGCGATAGAATGCCTGAAGGCATTCTATCGGCATATTCTCGACGTCAGTCCGCCACCCGATGGTCGGGTGATGGTACGGATGTTCCACGTACGCGATGGCGCTCAAGGCCTGCTCGAGGCTTACGCGGGGGTTAGAGGCCCGTTGTTCGAGTTCGTTGCGGACGACGGTCATTTCGGACTGCTTCGCGTCGCGTGACACGAGCGCTCCGAGCATGCGATCGGCCTCGAGTTCCAGGGCAAAGGATACGTGACCGACGGGGAGCGTTTCGAAATACAGCGTGCGGTCCAGCCAGGTGTTCGCGTTGACGTTGGCGCCGATCTCCCACATTGCTTCCATGATCCCATAACCGCGGCTGGGATTATTGCGCTCGGTGCCTTTGAAGAGCATGTGCTCGAGCAGGTGCGCCGCCCCGGTATGGCCGACGGCCTCATTGCGCGATCCCACGCGGTACAACACGGCAACCGTTGCGAGCGGCGCGCCTCCAATTGCCAGCAGCACGGCCCTCAGCCCGTTAGGGAGGGTAAGCTGCCGCGAGGCCCCTGCGTGAGACGCTGGCGCTGTCACGCCGCGAGATACTTGCCTAACTCTGCGATAATTCGGTCCACAAGCGGCAGGCCAAAGTAGCCGGGGAATTGAGTGGCCACCTCGCCATCTTTGACGAGGATTATCCACGGCAGCACGGGAGCCTTGTGAAGCTCGAGGATGTCCGGGTGCCTGTCGGTATCGACTCTGGACAACTTCAACCGGTCGCCGAAACTCTCTTCGATAAGATGGGCCACCCGCCGGTACGACGTCATCCACGGCGCCCCAAGATAGACGAGGAGCGGCTCGTGGCTTTGTAACACCCGCTCCTGGAGGTCCTTCGGCGTCAGTGACGGGACGGCAATCTCGCTGCGCGACTCGGCCTCCCACGCCGCCAGCGTTCGAACAATCTCGTCCTCCGGCAGGTAAGGGCCACGAACGTATCCGTGCATCTTAGCAACGACTCCGGCGTCCGAGAAGAGCGCTAGCCAGGGTCGTTCGTTCCCCTCGCCGTAGCGTTTTCCAAGGTCCGGATACGTCTCGGTATTGAGTCTGAAGAACTGCACGCGCTCGGGAAAGCGCTCGTGGACGATGCGCGCCGCTCTGCTGTACGAGCCCATCCACGGCGCCCAGAACTCGACGAGTACCGAAGTCTTGCTCCGCAGCACTCGCTGCTCAAACTCTGGTCCGGCTACTTCATCGGGCGGCGCGATCCTATCGGTGAAACGCAACATCGAAGCGATCGTTTCTTCCGAGACCTCACCGTCAAAGCGATCCATGACGCTGCCATCTTTGAAGAGAAGTACGCTCGTCCCGGTATGGAAACGGCTGCAAAGGTCCGGCGCATCGTCCGTGCTGACTTTGAAGAAGCTTCCCCAGTCGGCAAAGTTTCGCGCGGCGATGCCGACGTTACGGATAAGCGCACGATACGCCCCCCGCTTCGGGTTCCCAAAGATGACGAGCGCCGGTTTCGCATTCCGCTCCACCTGCTCGCTGAAATCAGCCTGGGTCAGTTCGGCGGGAAGGTTTCCCGTCTCGCCCGGACCCAGCATCGAGGCGACGATCTCCTTTGCTGTGTAACCGACGATTTGATCGGCGACGACGCCGTTCTTGAACAGGATGAGATGCGGGATGCCACCGACGTCATAACGCGCCTTGATGCCGGGATTCTCATCGGTATTGAGGCTCACGAACTTCACCTTACCGGCGAAATCTTGCGCGACTTCCTCCAGTACCGGCGCAAGTTTCTCACACCAACCGCACCAGGGAGCTCCGAATTTCACGAGCACGGGCTCTTGACTCCGTAGCACCTCCTGCTCGAAGCCTGCCTCGTTTACTTCAATAACCATGCTGATGCTACGCATTATATCCTTTGCTTGCTGCCGGCCGAAAGAACTACGCAGCCGCAGGTGGCTCGTGCAAGACAAGCCGGGCCGCCGTGCGGCTCAAGCCGTTCGCGATGACGGCTCCGAGCGCACCACAGATCACATACGCGCCAGCAGTGCGCTAAATCCCGCAGCTATTACCGCTCGATCACCGGTGGACTTGCAGAGTCAACGTGACCGTGCGCGGGCCATAGACACCGTTGAAATATGCAAAGGGTTCCACCCCGGGTATCGCCGGAACGCCGGTAATTGACCCCGCATCAATAATTCCAACGGGCTGGTCGTATACCCCGGTAAGGTTTGTAAACGTCAACAGGAGCGCTCCGTATTTCGTAACCGGATACGATGCAACGGCATCCCATTCGGTGAATGCGCGACGAAGGTAGCTATTATTATTGCCATAGTACGTTCCCAGCAGGGTCACGAACTCGCTAGGCTTCCATTGGTAGCCGATGGTGGCATGCCCTTGCGCGTACGGAACCACACCCGAAAAGGCCGCATCAAAGTTAATGTTTGTTAGAATACCTTCGTTCGCGCAGTTTGTGCATGGATGAGGCGGGAAGCCTTTCGTGCCGTTATAGAATCCGGCAGGGACGCTTACGAGGTAGCCTCGCGTCAAGCCAGCGGCGAACGACCAGGTTAGCCCATGCGACACGGCGTTACGCAGGTCGAGCAGAACGCCTTCATACCGCGAGTGGGCAAGGTTCCCATAGGTGCTCACGTACAGTGGAAGCCCGGTGTACAGACCATCCAAGCTGGTGAAGCGATTCACCTGGCCGAAGAGGTTCGCCCGATATACATCGAACGAAGCGATCGTGTCGTCGCCAAGCCGTACGTCCGTTCCAAGGTCGAAGGCAAACGACTTCTCCGGCTGCAGGTTCGGATTCGTTACGGAAAGGGTACAGATTCCGTGGGAGCAGAACGGAATGCCGTCCGGGCTGCCAAGGAGATCCCCCAATGGCGCCTGCGCAAAACCACCTCCCAGCGCCGCCCGAACCGCAATTTTTGCACTTGGTTGCCACTCGAAGCCAAGCCGCGGAGCACTGTAGGCGTACGTGGAGTCCGTATACACGCCTGGTTTGTGCGTGTTCTGCAAATGATAATCTGAACCCACGAGATACCACGAGAGATCCACCGTCGTTCTCGACGTAGGCTCTGCGCCGAAAAAGATTCGCATTTCCTTGGTCTCTTGCGTATCGGACAAAAATGAGCGTGAATTACTGTTGATAGTGAACGACGGGTTAACCACGTAATGGAGCACACCAGCGAAGGGCTCGTTATAGAATGATTGAACAAACGATATTCCCGCTTGGGTGTAATCTGACGGCGCTATCGCGTAGCTGAGTAGAAGATCGCGATTGTGCGTACTGTAATTGGATGACGCCTTTATGCTCGGAGAAACAAGATTGTACGTCCCTCCGTTGAAGACGACCGGGCTATAGTGACCAGTACGACAGTTCGGGCTCGTATTGGAGCACAGTAAGCCGCCGCCGTAGAGCTGACCTACGGCCGGCCCCGGATACCCGGCGGATTGGTAGCCATTACTGGTGGTGTTTTGCAGGAGGGCGGCGCGCAGTACACCGTCGCCGATCTGTGCCGTGACCTTCTCCTCAAATAAGGCCACGGTTTGAAAGAACAGATTCGAGTTTCCGTTTGAGTAACCATAATTTCCGGGGCTGAGGTTCATTTCGCCTGCTGGCACGCTTCCGGTGTAACCCGCCGGCGGCATGAAATTGGTAGCAATAATGGGTAGGTAGAAGGGAACGCCCTCCTCTTGTCCAGAGTAGTACACCTCTGCGGCCACTCTGCTGGTGATCGCATAATTCAATGCAAGCGAGCCGCTGTGCTGGCTCCATCCGTAATGCTGGCTGTAGCAACAGGTAAGCAAATGGGTTGACCAGCCGGTGTAGCCAAACGCCTGATACCCTCGAGGGTCAACGTACCTGACACCGCTTCCCAGAAATCTCATCCCGTCGACGAGATATGGTTGCCAGTTGGCGTTGAGCGTGGGCGGACCCGACGGCCCGGGGCTGTTCTCAAATCCATAGGTTGCCGTCACCGAGAGGTTCCCAAAGTGCGCCGCCTCCAGACCGGTAAAGTCGATGCCGCCGTAGGGGTCTCGCGTGAAGGAAAGAGCGTCATGGTCTTGGGTAACAAGCCCCGGAGGGTGCAGCACGAAACTGCCGCCGATGGAGTCGACGATGCTCGGCGCGTTCGCGCCGGGACCGCGCACGACGTCCGCTGCACCGAAGCCGTTGAGGGGATACACTCCGAGATTGGTTCCGGTCCCTGGGCTGCTTGTTACCGAGTTCCCAATAAGGGGCATATCGTCAAACAATGTTGCCGTTTCGTAGGGCAGAGCACCATCGATTGATATCTGCAGGTTGAATATCGGGTTACCGGGGACGTTACCGAAAACGGTTTCGCCGTTCCCCGCCGTTATTGAAATGCCCGGAATGGCTTCAAGAATGTGCCGCCAGTTCGTCTGTCCATTGAGAGCATCCGCAAGGGGATCGACATGCGTGATCGATGCCGATGTAACGTTAAACTGCGCAGTTGTTGAAACGTGAGCAATGGTTTTAGGCCCCGCCGAAAATTGGATGGCAACGTTGATATCATCCTGAACGACGACCCGCTGCGAAGCAGTGCCCAGACCGGCGGCAGTGACGGAAATTTGATACGTCCCGAATGGGGCTCCGACGACGAAAAATAATCCATTCGCATCCGTCTGCGTCGTCGCATTTCTTGGGCCGCTGATGGAGACTTTTGCCCCAACCACAGGCACCCCGCTGTTCGTTCTTACGCTACCGGTGATGGTCGCAGAATTGGTAGGCGCCACTTGCGCGATCGCCCACCGAGGATGATAGACACACACGCCGAGGAACGCTACTACAAGGAACGAGCCGTGGATAACTCTGAACACGCCTTACTCCCATCCTTATCACCCGGCGTAACCAAAACTCCAGCGGTTACTTGCACCAAGCGGCGCAGAGTAAAAGCCACTGCAGTCAATGCATTATGGCGGCTTTAAGCAAGCTCGTAAATAACCACGACTTTTGTCGTGGCTCGCCACCGAGGGCCCACGACCTACCGGACTGGTAGTCCCTCGGCAGCATGGGCGCGAGCGCCTCGCTCTCTGCGTAGGGCCTGACGTAGCCGTAACAGGCCAATGTGGATCGGTCGTTCGCCCACCGACGTCGCCCATCGCTAGCCATCCCTCGACGAGCAGTTGACTCAATCCGCTCGAGGTGTCGGCGACGACGAATCCGACCCGCAGGCCGGGTGCGATCAGCTTGGAGAACGTGCGTGAGACGTTGGCGCGTTCATGCCGTCATTATACCTTCGCATCCCGCAGAGCGAAAAGAACCACGCAGTCGCGGGTGACCTGCGCAAAGCGAGCCACGGAGTGCATTTTTAGGAGTTCGCGACTTCCCACGTGGCGCGCCCTTTGAATATCAACTGTTTTTCATGGTACGGGTAGAGCGAGGCTCTGTGCGCAACGCTGATGAACGTTATCCCTAACCCCTTGAGCTTGTCGTAGAGTCGCTGCTCGCTCGCCTCGGGAAGGCCGCTCGTCGCTTCGTCTAAGAGCGCAAAGCGCACGCGCGCAAGGATGAGCCGGGCAAAAGCGATCATCTGCTGCTCCCCCAGCGACAATACTTCCGCCCAGTCGGCTCCTGCCGAAAGCCCACCGTATTGTCCGACGAGATAATCCGCCCCAACTTCGTGGAGTACCGCGAGGAGCTGCGCGTCAGAATCGTCAGGGTCTTCGCGCCATACCTGTGGATAGAGGAGCTGCGCGCGCAGATCGCCGAGTGGCATGTACGGCTTTTGCGGGAGAAACGCCAGGTCCCTCAGCGGCGGTCGCAAAATCTCACCGGAGGTCGGCGTCCACAACCCGGCGATGACCCTGAGTAATGCGCTCTTCCCGCTCCCGCTTGGACCGCTCACGAGTAGACTCTTACCGGGCGTTACGTCAAACGTTACGTTCTCGGCCAGCGTGCGGGTACCGTCGGGCGTTCCAAAGTTTAAGTGCCGTACCGCAATCCGATCATCCGTCTCCGTTAGGAACGCGTTCGTATCTGCAGTAACCGCCCGTTCGTGCTTCGTTTTATCGATGAGATTCCAGAGGCGGTTGACCGTGACCGCCACGCCGAGCCACTCGTTAAAGAACAGCAACCCTACCGCCAAGAAGTCTAACTCGGCGCCCACGACCTGCGTGACGTTCATCAACGTACCGTAGTCCAAGTGCCCCGCAAAGAACGAGGGGTAGAGTAAGAGCACCGGTAGGACCCCGAGGATCGTGTAATAGACTTGGCTTGTGCCCTGCAGCCAAAGGGTTCTGAAGATCAAAAATGCGCTTATACGGAAAATCTTCTCGAAGCGGCCCATCAAGGAGGTGTGCTCGGCATGCTCGCCTTGATAGAAAGCCACGGATTCCGAGTTTTCGCGTAGCCGGACGAGTCCGAACCGGAAATCCGCCTCCGCCTTATACTGTGCGTTGTCGTACGGGACGAAGTACGCGAAAAGTTTCGGAAATATCAACGATGCCGCTCCCGCGATCGACAGGACGAAGAATGCGCGCGGACCGGCATAGTACCACGTGTATGGTAAGTAGACGACAAGGCGCGATACGATCAGACTGATCCAGATGTAGATGCCGAACAACTGCGTGACGGTGAGCTTGACGTCGTCGCTGATACGCTGGTCGGGGTTATCGACGCTGGCGGCCTGATTGATGCGGTAGTACGCGCGGTGACCCAAGTAGTCCGACAGAACCTGTCTCGTTAATGACCTGCGCCACCAAAGCTGCAAGAGATTGACCAAGGGACCCTGAATCGTGAGCAGGAGCGCGAGAATGCCCTGCATCGCCGTGGTGAGTATGAAATAATGCCAGAAAGCCGGGACGTGCTTCGCGATTGCATTGTCTACCATTTCGCGTCGCAGCGCGAGCTGCCAGCTTATTGTACCGCTTTGCAATCCCGTAACGATCAGCGTAAAGCCGAGTATTACCCACGCAACAATTCCTTCGCGACTGATCCAGAACGGCTTACCGAGATCGTAACAGCGCCTCAGTACACCCCAGTCGAGTCGCGTTCTTTCCTTCCCAAGCTCTATTCCATGTTTGTCGATGATGACGTTGGCGGCATTTTCGGCGGTCGGCAAGACTGGCATGCGTTTATGTTCCTCGCGGACCGAGCAGATTGTTCTTCTTCTCTATTACGATATTACGATGCCGTCACGTTCGCACCATCTGTTACAAGCGACAGGTAGCGCTCGGCAGAGTCCGGCAATACGGTGACGATCGCCCCTTCGGAACCTAGCCTGCGGCCGATCTCCATGGCGGCAAAAACGTTCGACCCGCTGGTTGGGCCTACCATCAACCCCTCTTCGGTCGCCAAAGCGCCGGCCGTTCTGTACGCGTCCTCGTCCGCCACGGTCACGACATCGTCCACGACGGTTCGATCGTATAATGCCGGAATGAATCCCTCGCCGATTCCAAACTGGCGGTGCGTCGTGACTGGACCGCCGCTGAGCACTGCAGCCGTCGCGGGCTCTACCGCGACGACCATCGCGCGCGGATAGCGGCGCTTGAGCGCGCGCCCCACGCCGATGAGGGTTCCGCCGGTCCCCACGCCGGCAACGAACGCCGCGATTTCACCACCGGCTTGCCGGATCACCTCGGGCCCGGTCGTCTCTTCGTGGACGCGCACGTTCGACGGATTCTCGAACTGACGGGCATAGTAGCAACGTGGTTTTGCGGCAAGTTCTTCCGCGATCGAAAAGCACTGCTGCAGCGTATGCCCGACATTCGCTTGAGCGGGAACGAGGATAACGCGGCCCCCGTATCGCTCGATGAGCACGCGCCGCTCCCACGGAACGTCGTTCGGCATGACGATAATGACGGGATGCCCGTAGACGGCACCCAGCATAGCGAGTGCAACCCCTTCGTTTCCGCTACTGACTTCGAGGATCGTATCGCCTGCGCGCAGCTTACCGGAGTTGCGCGCGTCGTCGATCATCGCGAGTGCTGTCCGGCTCTTGACGCTGCCGCCCGCATTAAGATGTTCAGCCTTAGCAAAAAGCGCCATGCCGGCGCACCCCTCGAGATTACGGAGGCGTACGAGCGGAGTCCCTCCGATTGCGCTAAGCATTGATGAAGGCAAAGTAACCGCGTCCATCCTACGATTATGAATGCTCCGCCGCTTATCTGTAAATGACCGCCACGAGTGTTTGGCACCGGCGATACGTGCCACGCGTGTGCGTGGATGCATACCGCCCTGGGCCCGACACCTTCACACGGTGAGACGTTTGGCTAGAGCCCATCCACGGCTCCCCGAAATACACGAGCACCGGTTCGTTGCCTTGCGACACTTGCTGCTCGAGTTCACCTGGCGTCAGCGACGGAACGGGAATGTCGCCGCGTGCTTCGACTTCCTCCCAGGTCGCGATCGCCCGGATCACGTCTTCCTCGGGCGCTTGAGAGCTCCCGACGTATCCTACGATCTCAGCAACGACTTGACCGTTCATGGTTCGTGCCGCGCAGCCCATCGGTTGTCTCTGGCACCCAGGCCGAATCCGAAGCGATCGATTTCGGCGCCCTACGCAGCGCTTGACGCAGGCGCAAGAGACCGATATGGGTCGATCCCTCTAGAAGAGCGCTCACACTGAGCCTGAAACTGCTCTGGAGACCCGCCGTCACGGTGAAATGCTCTCCGAGAGCAAACGAAACGTCCGCCGCCTGTGCGATATCGCGGATGCTCTTCGAGCTTCGATCTCCCGTAAAGCGCCCGAACACGTAGAAGCCCCCGTGCGGCATGAGCGGCACCTCCGCAACGTCCCCGAAGAACGGGTCCCGAAGCGCCTCGCCGAGCCGCCGCGCGTATACAGTACGGCACTTCTGCACGTACGAGTCGACGTCGCCCATGGCGAGCCACCCCTCGATGAGGAGTTGACTCATCCCGCTCGAGTGCAGATCTGCGACTTGTTTCAACAACGTCAACTGGCGAATGACCCCGACGTCGGAAACGATGAATCCAATGCGTAGTCCCGGACTGATCAACTTCGAGAACGTGCCAACGTAAATCACCGGCGTGTCTCCCCGAGCTGCGAAGAGCGCCGCGCTCTCTGGAGCCGCATCGAGCACACCGTAGGCGTCGTCTTCGACGACGATGCAGCGGTTGCGGAGGCACGTGTCGCGCAGCATCTCGCGCCGCTCTTGCGACATCGAGACGCCCGTCGGATTCTGCAGCGTCGGTTGAATGTATACGAGTTTGCAGCGAGCGCCACGGCTCGTACCGAGTACCTTGGCGAGAGCCGCGACGTCCATGCCGTGCCGATCGATCCGAATCGGAATGAGTTCGGCCCTCGCATTTGCGAAAATGAGGATGGCTCCGGGGAAGGTCGGCTCCTCCAAGGCAACCGCGTCGCCGGGCTCGACGAAGGCGTCGGCAATGAGGTTCAGCGCCTGCATCGAGCCGGTCGTTATAAGGACGTTCTCGGGTCCGATTCCGGTGATACGGCGGTAGCGCGCCAAGTAATCGACGACGCGCTCGCGCAATGCGAGTTGACCCTCCGTCAATCCATATCCCAGAGCGTCGCGCGTTCGCGTCGCGAGAAGTTCTTGGAGAACCAGTTGAAACTCGTGTAAAGGAAAGAGCTCCGGATCCGCCATCCCGGCGTCGAATCCGTAACGCCGAAACTGGTCGCTCGAGCGCATGAGGTCGAGCAGAAAGTTCCCCGAAATCGGCGCCGGCCGCCGTGCGAAAGCGCGACGAAACGTCGCGGCGGCCTCCTTCGTCGCCCCTACCGACGCGACAAGGACCGTCCCAACATTGGGCCGTGTCTCCGCGTAACCCGCCTCTTCCAATGCCCGATAGGCGGCCCGCACCGTCGTTCGGCTCACGCCGACCCACCCGCAGAGTACGCGTTCGCTCGGTAATCGCGTTCCTACGAGCAGTTGCCCGGTGTCGACCGCGTCGCGCAGAAATGCTGCCAACGACCGGTATGCGTCGCCTTCGCCGGGTGCAGACGAATACCGTCGCATTAACGCGCTAAATTCCACGGCATCAAGGTCGGCGCAGTTTGCGAGCGGCTGAACAGACATCGCGGTCATTCCTCCGAAAAACCTAAGAGCACGTGGCGGCCCGGGCGTTCTATAAGCCCGAGCAGAGCATCCGTGATCGAGATTGGCCCATCTCGCTCCGCGCTTACGCCAAGGCCGAGCAGAGCGCCCTGTAGCTCATCGAAACTTAAACGCTTCCCTGCCACCGAGACCACGATGACCTCGCTTGTTCTCATTTAGGTCGCTCTCCATATATTTCACGCCCGCGCCATGAATAGCGAGTTACTGCCAAGTATAACGAGGCGCGCGCGACCGCACATCGGGGATTCTACCCCAGGTCGCCAGCTTACCGAGGTGGGACCTATCCGGGGCGATTTCCAGGCACGGGCGAATACTGTCTCATCAAGTCGATGAGCTCCGGAAGCTCCGAACGCGGCGCGTCGTGGTGCGATCGCCCGTTTGGGCTCGGAAGCGTGGCAGTCATCACAAAACTGTCTTCGGCGTTTCGCCGTCTTCCGAAAAAATCAGAAGGACGTGCTGGTCTGGACATTCTGTGAGGCGGAGCAATACGCCCGTTACCGACATGGAACGATCGCACACTGCATCCAGGCCTATTCTACGAAAAAGATCGCGTAAAGCGTTGACCCCCAATCGCTTTCGTGCCACAGAAATAACGACGACCTCGCCTCGATTTCTCAAACTACTCCACGCCCGCGTTATGTGATAACCGGTAGTTCGAGTATAACGGCGCCCCGCAGACGGCGCATCGGGACTTTTCCCCTAAGCGTTACGCGAGAACGTTTTGCAGGTGCGCGGTGTAGGGGCTCTCTTTAAGGTCTTCTCGTTTGCTCACGCCGATCGATTGCATCGCCGACTCGAGATGATGTTCGGCCGTTTTTGCGGAGATCTGAAGGCTCCGAGCGATTTTTTCTACTCCAACACCTTGTATGACCAAACTCACGACTTGCTCTTGACGGGGCGTGAGATGCGGCCGCCGCGGCGAACTTCTATGCGAGTTGCGTGCGCGTTCGGCGTCGGGAACGGCGCCCATCGAATCGTAGAGCGCGAGTGCGTCACGCAGCCTCCCTCCGACTTCCATCGCCACTGCCTCGAAATACTGAAAACCGATCGTTCGGAATATCGTCTCCGCGCGCCCCGCGTGGAGCGCCGTTGTGGCTTGGTCGTTCGCGAGACACGCAACTCGTGCACGAATCAGGAGCAGAAGACCCTGCAGCACCCGATCATCTTCCGGGCGAGCGAGACTCAGGATGCGCGTGCAGTCTGAGGCCGACCCGTAGAGGGCTACCTCGATGCCGAGCCAAAGGGTGCCCGGGAAGCTGAAGAGCGTAGCGCCCAAACGCGGAAGCGCTGCCGAGAGCACCTCTCGCGCTTGGGGCATCATGCCGTTACGCGCGTAGAACATATGCACGATCCCCGCATTCGCCGCGATACGAGGAAACAAACCTGAAGCAAGAGCACAGGAAATGTCGCGTTGCGGTTGCATCGAATCCCGGAGCCTTTCCCCCGTCAAGGCTGCTGCGAGGCAAGCCACCATCGTCGAATGGTGCCCCTCCTTTTTCATCAGCGTCTTCGAAAGCGGCATCAAACCCTGGAGCACTCCTTTGGATTGGCGTATCTCTCCGAAAAGCAGCATGCTCTCGATGTGTGCCAGTTTCGTATGCTCAATCAACGCACCCAGCCTCTCGGCCCTGGCGAGCGAAATCGCCCGCGCGTGCAGCTCTTTTGCTAAAGCAACTTCACCGAATCTCGCAGCAGCAACGGCAAAATTATTCACAAGGAGGGCGTGTGTCCACGGGTCCTCGATGGCTTGAGCGAGTTCGCTCGCCAGCTGGAAATCCTTGAGGCACAGCGCGCTCATCGAGCCGTGCAGCTCGGCCAATGCACGTACTTCCAAGTAACTTGCAAGGGCTCCAACTCTCGTGTAGTCGCAACGCTTGGTCGCGGCTTTTAATACGTTCAGCGCCTTCTGTACTTTCCCTAAGAATAAGAGAGCGCGAGCATAGTAGAGGTACCCGTTCATCAGCCAGATGGAGCTACGGGAAAGCGGCAGTTTCAGAATAGCATGCGCGTGTTTCAGACACGACCGGTGCCGTCCCATCCTCGATTCCAGCTTACAGAAAGCCTCGAGAACCTCGGCCGCCAGGTTCCAATCCGACGCTTCTATAGCTGCCGTCCGCGTGGTGTCAAGTAGATCGAGGGCATCTTTCCCTTTTCCCGACAAGGCCAGCTTTTCGGCGATTCCGATGGTCGTACGCAGCGAGCTCGCCGACAATTCGACATCAAATGGCTTAATGATCGGACCCGCGTGATCGCTGGGCCTGGCCGCCGCCCCGCGTGCACCTCGCCGTAGTTGCCGCGCTTTCTTGCGTTCGAGGTTTTTCGCTACGCAGGAAGAGCACACGACACGTCCCGGCGCCGGGCGCTCCTTGCAGCACGTGATGCACAAGCCGGCCTCGCGTGCTCGAGAGCGCCTGCGCGCGGCGCTAGCTCGAACTTTCTCCGCGTTGCTCTTTGGCATTGGTGTACAGTGCTAAGCAGTGGGTCTGTACACCTGCCAGTACTTCGACGCTCGGTCCCCGGATATTGCCGTCTGGTTTAGGGGCTGACGCGTAGCCCTAAGTGTTATGCCGCGGATAGGTTGAGAATCCTGAGGCCAGGGTCGTCCTGGGCTTGCCCCCGGCAGCAGGCCGACGTTGGGAGCCGTAGGGCCTTTAGGCACGTGTGAGGCGAATCATACCAGGCGCGCCGCTCTTTTTTTTATGGAGTCCGGGCGCTCCGTACCGGTCTCTTTCACCGAGGTGGGTACATACTTCCGGGCTATCAAGACCTTGCGTTAGGGCCGCCAGTCGGTCGAGAAGTCAAGCGCCGCAATCATCTGGTAGATAGTGCAACAAGGGACGCCCAAAGTAGCGCACACATCCGGCACCTTTCGGTTTGCACGTTGTTTGGCTGGGCTTGAAGTCTCGTAAGTCACGATCGTCCTATTGCCCAAGTCCGTATATGCATAAGAGATAAGAAACGAATCGCGCCCAATCTGCTGGACTTCATCTTCGTTTAGGTCCGGAGAATAGCCACGGTCAGTGACGGTGCGAACGTGCGCCGGATCAGCGTGCTCATCGAGAAGCAAGGCCTCTTTCGTCTCTTGCTGTTTGCACCAGCCGACGAGTTCATCAGTCCCCTCGATGACCTCCTCATACTGCTCTTCGGGTATCTTTACGTTACCCTCGTGCCCCTGATGCAAGAGCCACTCCCAATAGACCGGGAACCTTCTAAGCGGATAGGCTGTCCGGTGCGCGGTGATGATGATACCTGCATCAAGGAGATACAGCACCCGCTAAGGCGCTCCAACTTCACTGACGAGTCGCGACACATTCGCGGGCTTAACACCCAACACTTGAGCCGCTTTTGGAGCAGTGAGAGCACCTGCAATCATCATGCGGTCAACTGTTCTTATTAAACCAATGCCAAGCCGATGACGGCGGACAACGTAATAATCTGCTCCGCCCTCGCCCTCTCTGCGATGCTCGTATTCCTCGCGGTCTTGGTCGAATCTGTCCTCAAGCCGCTCATACATCTGCCCCTGAATGCGATGGGAGCGCCACAAGTTGTAGGCCAGCATTTTGCGGCTGACCTTTAAACTTCTAGCAAGACCGTCGAGCAAATCAAGGAGCGCCTTAAACGTCGTCCGCTCCGTAACGTTCAGCCCGTTTAAGTCATCCGGCCTTAACAAGAACTGCGAGGCCACATCGTCACACAGGTGCTCGACGGCATCATTGGATCCGTAGCCGCTGATATCGCTCTGGCCCAGGAATATGTGAGCCAACTCGTGGATGAGCGTGAAGCTCCAGGCGGCTTTGGAGTCCGTGTCGTTGATGACAATGAACGGAGCGACTGACTTGGCGATCGAAAAGCCTCGAAACACGCGTGGTGTCAGTGATGTCCGATAGTTTCCAAGGTTACCCATGAGCAACACGAAAGCCCCAAGCTGCTCGACCTTGGAGCGTAGCAAGTCGAAAGCCTCACTCGCAGTCCGTGTGTTTCGATAGTCCTCAATTCGCAAATTGAGCGCGCGCTCAATGCGATGAACCAATTCCGCAGCGTTGCTGTCTTGCGGAGCCGAGCCAACAAATGGCAGCGGTTGCGCCTCTTCCTCGTCCTCAAGCGCAGACGTTAGCATCGCTTGGCGGACATACGCGTCACGAATCATTGTGTGCAACCAGGCTTCTTTAGTTTCGTCCGGATCAGGCATCCGCCGAAGGTCCCGATTGCGAGCGCCAGGCGCGGGCGGGCCATCAAGATAGAGCGCAAGCAGCGGGCGACGATACTTCTTCGCCATGTTTACCAGTTGAGTGCGCGTGGGCTCGCGTTTACCGGCCTCAATTTGGGAGAGCCGCTCGACTCCCCCTTTGCGAGAAAGGCCGAGGGCGTGAGCAGCATCCTCCGGAGACAGACCCGCAGTTTCCCGGGCCCAGCGCAGATTTTCTGGATTTACTTGCGGCATGGCCTATGGTTTACGTTCACGATCGACACCTGCTCTAAGTTGTTCTGGCGCGGATGCTTCACTCCTCGCATCGCATCGCTCATCCACCAAGGGGTTGCGGTCGCATCGCGATCACCGATGGCATCATCGCTAAGGACGGACCCTGCGGATTTACGAGAACTGGCCCAAACTCGCTGCTAGTTCCAAGGCAATTGGCTTCCAAGTTTTGTTAACGACAAAGAAGGCCACGTAATGCCCATTTGGACGCTGGGATTGCAGGCCGCGTCTTACGGAGAACTCGCTAAACAACGTGCGGATCCGCCCGGACTAGGGCTTACCGTCGAACGCTGCTCCTCGCGCGACTGTTGCACAACGCTGCGAAGCTCTGAAATCGCTTGGAGACGCCAAGCAGCGCTTCAGTACGAAAAAATGATCCTCGGCGTATTACACTCTTGACTCGCGCACGCGACGCCTAGAATCCCACGTCGAATAGAGCCCCATGCGAAAAACCAAAGAATACAAGATCTCACGGGAGGCCCTGTACGAGCTGATCTGGAGCCGACCCATGTGGAAGGTCGCTCCGGAGTTCGGCATCTCGGGCGCCGGGCTCGCTAAACTGTGCCGCCGACACGGGATCCCCGTACCGGAACGCGGCTACTGGGCAAGGCTCGCGCACGGCAAGCGCGTCAAGCCTTCGGGACGCCGGGCAATGGGAAGTGGTGCGAAGAGAATGGTCTAGACTTAATCACGAGGGCAAAGAGCAACGAGAACCGCACCGGTATCAAGTGGCCCGAGTCAATGCGAAAGATCGCGGACTTGGAGAGGACGAAGCCGGACGTGTTCAGGCGACTTTACGATCAGCGTAGCCTCATCGAAGCGGTACCGTCCAGCTCCAAGCGCCAACAGCGGGACTGCCAGTTACACAGGCGCGTTACCGACCCACCGGCGACAATTCGGCCGGCAACCGACGAATCGGAGAGCGCCTTGACGTCACGTTCGCAGGAAGAACTGCGCGAGATCGTCCGCAAACAGGAAGAAGCAATCGGCGTCGCCCGGCTGAACGAGAGCCTCGCCATTCATCTCGTAGGGAACCTTCGCAAAATTGTAGGCCTTGAAGAATTGTACGACCAACAGGTCCGGTTCGTGTCAGGGTTCGCTTTCGAGCCCATCGCGTTGGTGTGGCTCGACGAACTCGACGACGCAACCGTCGCTTCAGAGGGCGAAGGCGCTTAAAACCAAGGGCGCGTTTCGTCGCTGCGCTTATATCACAAGAACTCTAGCAGCTGGCCTTATATCACAAGAACTCGGAGTTTTTGTGATAGAGCATCGAGACATCTGCCCAGAAAGGGACTCGAACCCCCACGGTGTTGCCACCACTGGTACCTGAAACCAGCGCGTCTACCAATTCCGCCATCTGGGCCTAGAAGGAACGGCCTCGCATTCGTGCCGCCTCGCGTCTGCCCTGCCTTCGCGGCTCGAGAGAAGGGCGGACTGGCCAGGTGGCGTGAAACCCCGCCAATGGCCTTCGGTTTCAAGCGTTCGCGCATGCTCCGAAGCACCAAAGGCGTTGTCCTCCCCCTCTCGCGCACGGCATTTTCTCGCGAGCTCGATCCCTATTCACGAGCCGTGACGACTGCAGCCGAGCGGGTGAGTCCCGCCGTGGTTGCGATCGAGATCGGCGCCGGGCACCGCGTCGGCAACGGCAGCGGCTTTATCTTCACGAACGACGGATTCGTGCTGACGAACAGCCACGTCGTCGACGGTGCGGAGCGCATCGAGGTCGCACTGCTCGACGGGCGCCAGTTCGACGCGGAGCGCGTCGGCAACGATCCGCACACGGACCTCGCCGTGCTGCGCATCGGCGGGCGCCATCTCTCCCCGGCCGCACTCGGCGATTCGAGCTCCTTGCGCCCGGGGCAGCTCGTCGTCGCGGTAGGCAACCCGTACGGTCTTGCGACGAGCGTCACCGCAGGCGTCGTGAGCGCGCTCGGGCGCTCGCTGCGCTCGCAGTCCGGCCACCTCATCGACAACATCATTCAAACGGATGCCGCCCTCAATCCCGGCAACTCCGGCGGCCCACTCGTCACCGCACACGGCGACGTCATCGGCGTCAACACGGCGATCCTTCCCGGTCAAGGGCTCTGCTTCGCAATCGCCATAAACACGGCCAAGTTCGTCGCCGGCTTGCTCATTCGCGACGGACGCGTGCGCCGCGGGTATCTCGGCATCGCTGGTGCCGACGTCGCGCTCTCGCCGGCGGCGATGAAGCGCTTCCATTTAAACGACCCGCGCGGCGTGCTCGTCGTCTCCATCGAGCCGCACAGCCCGGCCGACAAGGCGCACGTCACCGACGGCGACGTCATCGTCAGCCTCGACAAGACGCGGCTCTTCGGCATCGACGAGCTGCATAAGCAGCTTACGTCGCTCGAGATCGGCCGCACCTACACGCTCGAGATCCTTCGCAAGAAGGAACGCTTGAACGTTACCGTTCGCCTCGTAGAATCGCCCAATTGAGACGGCTGATACCGATTCTCGGTATCACGTTCGTCGACATCATCGGCTTCAGCATGCTGATTCCGATGCTGCCGTACTTCGTCACGCACTTCGGAGCATCGGCGTTCGTCGTTGGGTTGCTCTTCGCGACGTTCTCGCTCTGCCAGCTGCTCTCGGCGCCGCTGTGGGGCAACGTCTCCGACCGCATCGGCCGCAAGATCGTTCTCGTTACGAGCCAGATCGGCGCGACGATCGGCTGGGCGATGCTCGCGTTCGCACCGAACATCGCCTGGGTCTTCGTCGCACGCATCGTCGAAGGGGTCTCGGGCGGAAACATCGGTATCACGCAAGCCTACGTTGCGGACCTCGTCGCGCCGAAAGAACGCGCGCGCGCCTTCGCGTTGATCGGCGCGACCTTCGGTGCCGGCATGGTTTTCGGCCCGGTCATCGGCGGCGTGCTCTTTCTGAAATACGGCTTCAAAGCGCCGTTTCTCGCCGCCGCCGGGCTGCAGCTGCTGACGCTGTTGCTCACCCTGCTCTTCGTGCCGGAGTCGCGACGCCGCGAAGATCGCGAGCACATCGGCCTGCGCCAAGTGCTGGACACATTCCGAAGACCGGGCGTAGCGCAGATCCTCGTGCAGAAGTTTGCGCTGTCGCTCGGCCTATACGGCTACTACGCCGTCGCCGCACTCTATCTGCAGCATCAGTTCGGCTTCACCTTGGCAACGACCGACTTTTTCTTCGCCGCGTTTGCGATCGTCAGCGTCGTGATGAACGCGGGAGCGGTCGGCAGCGTTTCGCACCGAACGGGCGACCGCCGCATGTCGAATATCGGGCTCGCGAGCCTGCTTGCCGGATTCGTCCTGCTCGCATTCGCACACAACATCGCCGTGCTTGCGGCAGTCGTGCTCCTGTTCGGCTTCGGCTCCGCGCTCGCGCAAAACGGAATCACCGCGCTCATCAGCAACGCGGTCCACGATCGCGAACAAGGCACGGTGCTCAGCGTCGGATCCTCCCTCGACTCGCTCTCGGGGATCGTCGCACCGCCGATCTCAACCGGCCTGCTGGGAGGCGCGGGTCCAGCCTTCGCAGGGGTCGAACCGTCGTTCTTCGCGTTCCTCGCACTCGTCTTGGGCGTCGTCGCAACGATGCGCCGGCCGAAGAGCGCGCCCTCATCAGAATAGACGGAGGCCTCGTGCAAACCAAGATCATCGGTACCACGCTCCCGGTCCTCGAGGTCGGCCTCGAACAAGGCGACAAGATCGTCGCGGAGCCGGGCGAGTTCTCGTGGATGACCCCGAACGTTCAACTCAACACGACCCCGATGGCCGCCGGTGCGAAGGGCATTTTGGGCGTCCTCGGCCGCGCCGTCTCCGGCGGCGGCATCTTCATGACCGAGTACACCGCGACGGGCGGCAACGGCGTCATCGCGTTCGCCGCAAAGGTGCCTGGATCGATCATGCAAGTAGACGTCCAGCCGGGACATGGGTACATGATTCACCGCCACGGCTTCTTGTGCGCGACCGAGGGCGTCGAGCTGACGATTGGATGGCAACGCTCGCTCGGGGCTGGAATCTTCGGCGGCGACGGATTCATCCTCCAGCGCCTCGCCGGCACGTGCAACGCGTGGGTCGAGCTGGGCGGCGAGATCGTGACCTACGACCTCGGCGCGGGAGAGTCGATCCTTGCGCATCCCGGCCATATCGGAATGTTCCAAGAGAGCGTGACCTTCGACATCACGATGATGCGCGGGATCGCGAACGCGATCTTTGGCGCCGACGGTCTCTTCATCGCGAAGCTGACGGGCCCCGGGAAAGTGTGGCTTCAGACGTTGACCTTGCCGAACCTCGCGCAGGCGCTCTCGTCATACATGGGGCGCGCGGAGGCGGTGCAGACGACGCAGGCCGGCATCGCCGGCGGCGTTGCGAGCGCCGTACTGAAGAACATGTTCGGCGGCAGTTAAGGCGATCGCGGCGCTCCTGCCGTAGGGCGAGTCTACGCGGCGCCGCGCCTGCCGCGACCTTTGCTTTCCTTGGCGACGCCGCGCGATTCTTTCAAGCTGCGCTCGAGCACGTCCATCAGGTTGACGACTTTGCCGCGCGCCGGCGCCGCTTTCTTCGCCTTCGGCAACTCCTTGCCGGAGGCGCGCGCGTCGATAATCGCGAGCACCGCCTCGCGGTAGCGATTCGGAAACTTCGCCGGCTCAAACTCTTCCACGCTCATCGAATCGACGAGCATCTTTGCCATCGTCAGCTCGGCGGGCGGCAGCGTTTCGTTCTCGGGAAGATCGAGCTCGGTGCGATCGAGGATCTCGCTCGACCAGCGCATGAGATCGAGCACCAGCGCCGAGCCCGATGGCTTGACCGCAGCGATGTACTCTTTGGTACGAATCACCACCCGCGCGACCGCTACGCGTGCCGTCTGCTCGAGCGTCTCGCGCAAAAGCGCGTACGCGTGACGGCCTTGCTTCGTCGGCTCGAGATAGTAGGGCTGATCGAAGTACATCGAATCGATCTTCTCGAGCTCGACGAACTCGAGTATGTCGATCGTATGCGTCACCTCGGGATCGATCCGTTCGAAGTCGGCGTCCGTCAGCACGACGTGCTCGCCCTTTTCGTACTCGTATCCTTTGACGATCTCGTCCCAGGGAACCGGCTTGCCGTCGACGCTGCAGATGCGCTCGAACTTGATGCGCCCGTCGTCCTTCTCGTGCAACATGTGAAACGAAAGCTCGTGGCTGCGCACGGCCCCCGTCAGCTTCACCGGGATCGTGACCAACCCGAAGGAAATAGAACCGGACCAAATCGCGCGCGCCATCTTACCTCCACAGTTTTCGAACGCGCTCGACGACTCGCGAGAGCTGCGCCCGCTTCCAACTACGCCCGCTCCATCGGTCTCCCTCCCGTTCGAGCGCCTTGGGAACCGTGCGAATCGTATATCTCCCGAAGGCGTCGGCGGGTACCGACGTCCGCGACCGGCGGAACGCCTCGACCTCGCTCCAGTCCAGAGGCCACGATGCGGGAGCTCCGTCGCGAGCGCGGACGGAGAACGGCGCGACGAGCGTCTTGCCGTGCCCGACCTGCACGTAGTCGATGTACACGGCAGCAGAGCGCCGTTTCGCAATCATGCGCTCCAGCGTCACGAGCTTCCCGCAGATCCCCGCGAGATGCCGCGCCACGAGTTCGGCAAAGATCTTCGCCTGATCGTACGAGTGGCCGGGCGCGAGCGGCACGACGACGTGCAGTCCCGTACCGCCCGACGTCTTCACGAGCGGCGAGAGGCCGATGCCGACGAGCGCAGTGCGCAACTCGAGCGTGACACTGGCGAGCGTCTTGAGCGTACAGTGCTCGCCCGGATCGAGATCGAAGAGCACGAAATCCGGCTCGTCGAGCGATCCCACGCGCGACGTCCAGATGTGCAGGACGACTGCGGCGAGATTGGCGAGGTAGATCAGCGACGGTGCGTCGTCGCACACGACGTACGTGATTTTCGAGCGGCGCCCGCCGGGGTTCGAGAGCGTCACGCGATGCACCCACGCCGGCATTCCGTGCGGGACGTTCTTCTCGAAGAACGAGCCGCCGTCGATACCGTTGGGGAAACGCTCGAGCGTCAGCGGACGGTTCTCGACGTGCACGAGCATAGCGTCGGCAACGGTATGATAGTACGCGATGAGATCGCGCTTCGTGTACCCGTCGCGCGGCCAGAGCACCTTGTCGAGATTCGAGAGCGAGAGCGTCCTGTTCTCGACGCGTACCTCGGTGCGCTTCTCCACCATTACTGGGGCATCTCTCGAACCACGTCCTTGGCGTCCTTGTCGGTACGTAAACCCAAAAATGCCGCCTGTCGCACCAACCCGTCGCGCGTCCACTCCGCAAAGCGCACCTGCGCGACGAGCCTCGGCTCGACCCAGTGTGCGCCCCGCAGCACGTCGCCCCGCGCGAAGGGCGATGTCTTGCGCGCGAGCTTCTTCAGCGCGCTGTGAAGCTCGCGCAACGCGCGCTCGTTGAACCCCGTGCCGACATTGCCGGCGTAGACGAGCTTCCCTTTTTCATACGCGCCGAGCAACAGCGAGCCGAATCCGGTGCGCGTTCCCTGCGGATCGGTCCATCCGCCGATCACGAGCTCTTGCTCGAGGTGCGCTTTGATCTTCAGCCAGTCGCGGCTGCGCCGCTCTTGGTACGTCGAGGCGCGCCGCTTCGCGACGATGCCTTCGAGCCCGCGCGCGCGAGCGAGTGAGAAAAAAGCCTTCCCTTTGCCGAGAATGTGCTTTGAATAGAGCACGAGAGTTTCGTCGCTGAGGAGCCGCTGGAGAAGCGCTTTGCGGCCTTCGAGCGGCTCCGTACGCAAGTCTCTGCCGTCTGCGTAGATGAGATCGAACGCCACGTAGACGAGCGGCGATTTCGTCTTCGAAGCCTCTTGGAGTTCCTGAAAGCTGGAGCGGCCGTGCGCGTCGAGCTTGCAGATCTCGCCGTCGACTTCGATCGGAAGGCTCGAAAAGGCCGTCGCGAGCCCGGCCATCTGCGGAAAGCGTTTGAGAAGATCGAGATGGTTCCGCGAGGTGAGCGTCAGCGCTCCGCTTTCGTCGACGGTGCAGATCGCACGGTATCCGTCCCACTTGATCTCGTAGAGCCAATCTTCGTCGTCGAAGGCCTCCTTGACGAGCGTCGCCAGCATGACCGACTTCAACGCGGGAATGCGGTCGCGCTTCGCGGTCGCGCGCGGTGCCGCAGCGTGGCGGGATTTCGGTCGCGACTGCCACGTGCGCGACGCCGGATCGCGGCCGATCTCCTCGAGCGACTTGCCGCTCTTGACCGAGCGAGAGTGACGCTTCATATCCCACGACGCTTTCGCGTACTCGTCGCGATCCTTGAACAAGAGCCACGGCTCACCGCTCTCTCCTTCGCGCGGCTTGATCCGAACGAGCGTGAAGAGCCCCTGGAGTTTCTTGCCGTGCATCACGAACTTGATCTTGCCGTTCGCAATCTCGCGCACCGGGTTCGTTCCCTCGGCGAGATCGTACGTGCCGCGGTCCCAGACGATCACGTTTCCCGCGCCGTATTGGCCTTTCGGAATCGTGCCTTCGAAGTCGCGATAGGAGAGCGGATGGTCCTCGACGTGCATCGCGAGGCGCCGCTCGTTCGGGACCAGCGTCGGGCCTTTGGGCACCGCCCACGACGCCAGCGTTCCTCCCGCCTCCAAGCGGAAATCCCAATGCAGCCGCGTCGCGTGATGCATCTGCACGACGAACCGGCTGTGGCGCGCGGAGCGGTCGCGAGCCCCCGACGGCTCGGGCGTCTGCGCGAAGTCCCGCTTCGCACGGTAGAGCGCGAGCGATCCCTTCTTAGCGCGCGCGGCCACGGTTGCGAAGGAGACTTATGACGAGCAAGATGATTGCCACGACCAAAAGGACGTGGATCGAGATCGTCAGCAGGTGAAAGATCAGCCACCCGACGAGCCAGAGGATGAAGAGCACCACGACGAGCGTCCAAAGCAATTGACCCATAGCGTATCCCCCGTTCAAGCTTCGCGTCCGCGTCGCGCATGAGCGCCGGACGCCGCAGCGAAACTTGGTCGAACGATGCCCGAGTTCCGCTTCTCCCCTCGCCCCAATCGGGCGCACGAAATCTCTTGGCTGCCGTGGAGTTCCGAGGCTTTTGCGACGGCGGGGCGAGAACGCAAGCCGGTCTTGCTCTCGATTTCGGCAGTGTGGTGCCACTGGTGCCACGTGATGGACGAAACGACGTACTCCGATCCCGGCGTCATCGCAGCCATCGGCGAGCACGTCGTCCCCGTTCGCGTCGATACCGACGAGCGCCCAGACGTCAACGCGCGCTACAACATGGGCGGTTGGCCGACGACGGCCTTTCTGGCTGCGGACGGTACGACGCTCACCGGCGCAACGTACCTTCCGCCGCCGCAGATGCAACGCGTGCTGAACGAAATCGCGACGTGGTATTCGCAGCACGAAAGCGAGGTCGCCGAGCGTGCGGAGGCGCTGCGCGCACCTCGCGCGACGCGCGAGCTCGCGCCAGCCGATCGCCTGCGACCGGAGCTCGTGCGGCGCGTTGCCGAAGCGATCGCCTCGAGCTTCGACGACGAGTACGGTGGATTCGGAGAGGCTCCGAAGTTTCCGCAACCCGAGCTGCTCGAGTTCCTCATCGTCGAGGCGCGCGCGACCGGAGAGGAACGGCTGCGCGCGATGGCCGTGCGCACGCTCCTCGCCATGGCCAGAGGCGGCACCTACGACTGGCTCGAGGGCGGGTTCTTTCGCTACTCCACGACGCGCGACTGGTCGGTTCCACATTTCGAAAAAATGGCGGAAGAAAACGCCGGACTCGCACGCGTGCTATCGCTCGAGCTCCAGCAGGCGCGGCACGACGAGCTGCACGCGACGCTGCGTTCCCTCGTCGAGTACGTCGCGCGCGTGCTGCGCGACGCGACGAGCGGCTTCTTTGCCGGCAGCCAGGACGCCGACGAGGCGTACTACGCGCTGACGCTCGACGAACGCCGAGCGCGCGCCGCCCCGTACGTCGACCGTACCGTCTACGCCGATCGCAACGCCGCGCTCGCCGGAGCACTCGTGCGTGCCGGAGCGACGCTCGATGACGACGCGATCACCGACATCGGCGTCGGTGCGCTCGACGCACTGCACGCAGAAATGCGCGACGACGAAAGCCTGCTCTACCACGTGCGGCGCCCTGGAGCAGTGCCGTCGATTCGCGGTCTCCTCGGCGACCAATCGTCGTATCTGCGCGCCTTGCTCGACGCGCACGAAGCCACCGGCGGCGCACGCTTCCTCGAGCGCGCCGTCGCACTAGCCGGCGTACTGGAGCGACGCTTCGCCGCAGACGACGGAGGATTTTACGATCACGCCGGCATCGAGACGCAGCTCGGGCGCCTCACGCTGTGCGACCGTCCGCTCGTGGAGAACGCCATCGTAGCCGAATCGTTCATGCGTCTTGCCGCGTTGTGCGGCCACGAGCGCTACCGCGCAGTGGCTGAACGCACGCTGCGCGCCTATGCGGAAGGCTTCGAGAGCGCCGGTCCGTTCGCAGCGGCGTACGCGCGCGCGCTGCGCCGTTTCCTCACGCCCGCAATCGAGGTGCGCGTCGTCGGCGCCGACGCAGAGACCGCGGAGTTTCGCGAGGCGGTTCGACGTCTGCCCTCGCCCTTCGTTACGGTGCGCACCATAGCGCCAGGCGACGCCGCCGCCCTCGCACTTCCGTCGGCGCCGTCGCCGGCCGCGTACGTGTGCGCTGGAAAGCGCTGCGGCGCCCCGGTGCGTGACGCGGGCGCCATGCGAGCGGCGTACGACGAGCTGCTTGCCGAGTGAGAGCGCTACGCGGGAGTTGGAACGCTCGAACGGCGCTCGTCCTCGTGATGACCCTGGGCGCCGCGCTCCGTTTCTACAACCTTAGCAGCGTTCCGTCGGAACTCATTGCCGACGAGCTCAAGCACTACGACAACGCGCAGAGCATCGTCACGACGGGCCACGACATCGACGGAAGGCTCTTGCCGTTCTTCTATTCATCCTTCACGCGCCATCCGCCGATGTATGCCGTCGTCGGATACGCGTCGACGCTGATCTTCGGGAGAAACCCGTTCGGCCTACGATTCCCCGCCGCCGCGTTCGGTCTCATCGCAATCCTGCTCGTGTACGCGATCGCCTTCGAACTCACGCGCCGGCGAGACGTCGCACTCGTTACGGCGCTCCTGCAAGCGACGCAGCCGATCTTCGTGCATTTTTCTCGCATCGCGTGGGAACCGGCAACGGAGCTGCCCTTCCTTCTCGCGGGCCTCTACGTATTGGTACGAACGTTTCGCCGCGCCGACGACGCCGGCGATGCCGAGCTGACCTTTGCGCGCTTCGCAGCTGCTGCGGTGCTGCTGGCGCTGACGTGCTACACGTACATGGCGGCGTGGTTCTACGCGATCGTGCTCGCCGGGGCGATCCTCGTGCTCAACGCAAAGCGGTTGCGTCCGCCTCGTATCCTCGCGCGCGTTGCCGTTGCGACGGTCGTATGGCTCGCGCTCGCGGCGCCGGCGTTGTGGATGATCTTCGGGAACGCGTCGACGGCCGATAGAACGCAACGCATGGCGACGTTCGCCCACGGCGTGTCGCTGCCGGCGCTTGCGACCTTCATCGCCAACTACGCAGCACAGTTTCGCTGGTCGTACCTCGTCACGACGGGCGATCCGCAACCCGGAACGACGTGGCGGTACTTGGTCGGCTTCGGCGCGTTCTATTGGTGGGTCGTGCCGCTCGCAATCCTCGGATTGCTTTGCACGCGCGCGTACGTCGCGGCGCCGTGGGCGCGCCGCTGGCTGTGGATCTGGCTGCTCGCCTATCCGCTCGGCGGCGCGCTGACCACCGACGGAATACCCAACGCTCCTCGAACGCTGGCGGGAGCGCCCGTCTTCTGCGTGCTGGCGGCAATCGGATTCGCCTGGCTCACGGACGCAGCCAAAGCGCACGCACCGCAGAAGTTGAAAGGGCTGGCCGCGCCCGCGCTGCGCGCGCTCCTCGCTCTAGCGGTCGCGACCTCGGTTCTGCTTTTCTCCGTCTACTACTTCACGCGGTACGTCCACGTCTATCCGAACGCCTGGGACTCGGGAACGCGAGCGACGTTCGCGTACGTTCGCGCGCACGAGGGCGGCTACCGGCGCGTCTGCATCTCGATCTATCCGGCGTGGTACGCGCTCGACACGTACGTCCGCTACTATCTCAACGGTGCTCCACTGACGACAATCGAGAACGTCGATAGTCCGGCGTGCTTCCTGCCGGGAACGCTGCTCGTTACGGACGACGACCATCGCGTCAGCCGCCGCTCGTTCGCGCCGCTCGCCGTGATTCGAGACGTCAACGGTGCGGCGTTTACCGCGATCTCGGGCCGGCCGCCGAACGCTAGCGCACGAACGCGTTCCAGTACCAGCATCCCCACAAGCCGACCAGCGCCGACCAGGCAACGAGCGCCATTCCCCAGCGCGGCATCCGGTCGCGAGCTGCGATCATCACGAGCGCGATGAGAAACGGCTCGAAATCCAGCGCGTGCCGCATCCCGAACTGCGCGAAGCCGTTGACGTAATACAGGAGGTTCGGGAGCGCCGTCAGGAGTGCGGCCGCCCAGAGCGCGCCGACGAGACGAACCGGCGTACGAGCGAAGAACGCAAGAACGAGCGCCGGGCTCGTCCACGTGAGCGCGACGCCGCTCATGCCCGGCACCAGCCACGGAAATACCGGCGTCCACGCCGGAAGCTGGACGAAGAACGAGCGCAGTTGGTATCCCAGATACTGCAAACGAAACGGCGATCCGTAGGGAAGCCCCGCCTGATCTTGGTGGTACCACGCCGTATAGCCGATGTCGCTCCACGTCCCCCAGCGCAGCTCGTTGTACGCGACCCAAAGGATCGCAACGGGCACGAGAACCGCAGCCATCCACGCGATCGCGCGCACGCGCTCGCTCGCACGCGCTTCGACCAGCATCAACGCGGCGTAGACCGGCACGGCGAGCACGAGCGAGAAGCGCGACTCGAACGCACAGGCAGCCCAGAGCATGACGAGCCACGCTCGCCGCTTCCCGGCGAGTTCGACGAGCGCAAGCAAGGTGAAGCACACCGCGCCGACGTGGGCGACGAACCACACGTCGCCGAGCATCGCGCACCAGAGCAGATCCGTCCCCATCAAGAGAAAGACGCAGATCCACGCATTCGCCGCGGGGCGTAAACCGAAGCGCTCGCCGAGCTCCCAGCCGGCGCCTACGGCAACGCCCGCGAGCGCGACCGCTAAGAGCGTCTGATTCGCACCGCCGAAGATCGCGACGAACGGCAGGAGCAGAATCGCCGGAAGCGGCGCTTCGATGATGTAGTAGAGGCCGTGGTACTGCAGCGCATCGATGAACGCGCCGGGCCAATGAATCCAAACGTGGCCCTCGAGCAACGCCTGAGCGAGCAGAACGTAGTTGTCGTACGGCGTCGAGCGCCCGTGCGAGACGACGAATGTGACGACGCCGGCGACGATTCCCGCAACGACGCTGCGCGGAACGTGCTTCACGGGCGCACCAACCGGTAGATCGCCGACCCAGCCGAGAGCGGAACGATGCGAAGGCCGGCGACGCCCGCCGCGTTCGATGCTCCGACGACGAAGACGGGGCGCGTCCGTCGCCACGCCGGCACGTCGGCCGCGACGTCGGCGACCCATCCGGCAACGACGATGCGTCCACCGAGCGAGTGCTCGACGTACGCAGCGTATGCAAGCGTCGGCGCGTAGAGCCAGTTCGCGACGAGAACCGCGTCGTAGGGCGTACGTTGCTGCACCTCGGAGATGACGGCTCGCGCCCGTTCGTCACCACCTAGCGCAAAGATCCAGCGATTTTCCATCACGAGCAACAACGCCGCCGCCGCGAGCGCGGCAACGACGAGGGTACGCAACGCAGGAATGCGCCGCGCGACGAGATTCGCCGCGTCGCCTGCGAAGATCGCCGCGACGACGAACGACCCAAGAAGATACCGTCTCGGATCGGACTCCGCAGAGAATCCGAGAGCGAAGGGGATGCACGGAACGCCGAAGAGCAGGAGTGCAGCGGCCCTGATATGATCGCGCATCCAGGCCGCGCCGATGCCTGCCGCCGCAGCCGCTGCGCCCGCGGGCGTGAGCTCGCGTCCTGCTTCGACGGCGTATTCGCCGAGCGTGAGACGGTGCGCGGCGTGGTTCGCGAGGCCGTAGAGCGCGCGCACGGGATCGAACGCTCCGCCCGTCACGAGCGTGACGAAACCGCGCAGCGACGCGGGATGATCGTAATCCCAGAACGCTCCGCCGACCGGAAGCCCCAGCAGACGCGTCGGATCGACGTCGTGCGCGCTGACGTACAGGCTTCGCAGCGGAAGATAGACGTACCAGACGCCGACGGCGGCGATCGCGATTGCGACGGCGACGACCGGTTCCCACGGACGCGACGTACGCACGTGCATGATCGCGAGGAACACGAGCGCGGGCAACGCGAGCAGCAGCACCGGATGCACCGCGACGCCGATGCCCCACACCGCGGCCGCCGCGTAGAGATCGCGTGCCTCGCCGCGGCGATGCCAGCGCAGCGCGAAGAACACCGTCGCCGCAAGCGCGCACGTCGCGAGAGCGTGCACCTCGGCGTACGTCGCGCGCGTCCAGGCGATCGATCCGAACGCGAAGAGCCACGCGCAGCCGGTCGCAATCCACACATTCGCGCCGTCGTCCTCGATGCTGCGCGCAACGAACCACGCGGCGGCGCTCATCGCAAGCGCGCTCAAGAGGCTCATGCGCAGCGCGACGGAGCCGAACGGTACGACGTGCGAGAAAAGGTAGCCGATCACGACGTACGCCGGGAAGCCGGCCGGATGCGCGATCCCGAAGATCCACGGCACCGTGTCCATCTCGCCAACGTCCCAAAACCAGACGTCGCGGTGCGCGCTCGCTGCATAGATGCATAACGGCACGAGCCACGCCAAGAGGGATGGCAGCGCAGCGAGGTTTAGGCCGCGTAGCAGCGTAGCGAAGTTGAGGCTGCGTAGCAGCCGAAGCGAAGCGGAGTGCCGGGCGGCGCGCAACGTGCGCCGCCCTAGAGAAACGTGGAGCGGGGCAACGCCGCCGGAAAGCGATACTCGCTGAACACGATTCGCTCGCGGGCCATGCCGCCGTCGATCGTCGCGCTCACGGAGGCGCTCAGCGGTTCCCAATAGTGGCCTTGCTTGCCGAACGTGATGCGTCCGCTGCCGACGGCGATCGGGCCGCTGCTGTGGAAATCGACGAACCGGGGGAGGTAGCTTTGCCCGTCGATAGCGACGCGGTCGACGGCGAATCCGCTCGAGGAATGCAGCAACGGTATCGCTTGAAAGACGTAATCCAAATGGCTGCCGTCGCGCACCGCGTCGAGAAAGAGCAACTCGTAGGCGTCGGGTCGCGGCGCGACCGCCGCCACCGAGTACACGTCTCCGCGACGCGTGATGCGAACGATCTTGCGATGGACGGAGATGCCGTTGACCGCGATGGTCTCGTCGCGAACGTCGATGCCGCTACGGTAGACGCGGTGCCGCTGCTCGATGTTGGTGGGCCCCGCTTGCGAGATGCTGTAGACGAAGATCGTCGCTTTTGGCGGCACGAGATCCGCCAGTGCCGTTGCATAGCGCTCGAGCACGAGCTGAGAATCGAGCGGAACCGGAAGCGCTCCCACCAGCAGCGCCGCCAGTACGAAGGCGACCTTCACGCGAGCACCGCCGCACGAATCGCTCGAAGCGCGTCGCTCGCGCCGCTCGCCTTCTTTCCTCCGCCCTGCGCCTGCGCGGCTTGGCCGCCGCCCTTTCCGTCAACGAACGGCGCCGCGAGTTTGACGAGATTGCCGGCGTGGACGCCGAGCTTCACGTGGTCCTCGCTCGCCCATACCACGAGGCTCACCGCGCCGTTGTCGACGCCCGCAAGCGCGATGACGCCGCTGGGAAGTCGCATTCGTATCGCCTGGCTCAAGTGGCGCAGCGCCTCCGGCGTTGCTTCCGGCACGACCGCGCCGACGAACGTCCGCTCGCCGCTGCGTTCGGCATCTCGCACGTACTCTTGTGCGTCGGCAGATGCAAGACGAGCGCGCAGTTGACCGACCGCGTTCTGCAGTTCCTTAACCTCGCGTTGCAGTTTTCCGACGCGCTCGCCCAGCTCGTCCGGTGACGTCGCAAGCGACGATGCGAGCTCGCCGACAAGCTCCTGCTGCCGATGGACGAACGTTTCGGCAGCGCTCGAGACGCACGACTCGATCCGCCGAATGCCGCTTCCGATCGAGAACTCGCTGAGGATTACGAAAAGGCCGAGTTCGCCCGTCGAGTGCGAGTGCGTTCCTCCGCAGAACTCTACCGACGGTCCGGCTTGCACGACGCGCACGCGCTCGCCGTACTTCTCGCCATGCATCCAGATCGCGCCTGTGGACTTCGCCTCCGCGATCGCCAGCTCGCGCGTCACGAGCGGCGAATCGTCGCGAATCATCTCGTTGACGCGATGCGAGACGTCGTACCGCTGCTGCGGCGTCAAGCTTCCCGACGTCCAACGAAAATCGAAGCGCATGCGGTCGATGCCCACCCACGAGCCCGCCTGGGCGACGTCCTCTCCGAGGACGTCCTTGAGCGCTCGCTGCAAGAGATGCGCCGACGTATGATGGCGCCGAATCTCCCGCCGCCACCAGTCGTGCACCGACGCGCGCACGCGCTGACCGATCGAGAGCTCGCCCGAGGTCACGACGCCGTAATGCGCGATCGCGTCGCCGAGATACTGCGCGTCCTGCGCGTCGAAGGTAGCGTCCGCATCGCGAATCACTCCACGGTCGCCGATCTGCCCACCGCGCTCCGCGTAGAACGGCGTCCGATCGAGCACGATCGCTCCGCGTTCGCCCGTCGTGAGGCGCCCGACCGATTTTTCGTCGCGAAGCAACGCGACGATCTCGCCTTCGCACTCCAATCCCTCGTAGCCCGTAAAGACGCTCGTGATCGCCGGCAGTTCCGCAAGCGTCACGACGGCGCGTTTACTTTCGGCATCGCGACGCGCGCGCTCGCGCTGCCCCTCCATCGCCGCGTTGAACCCGGCTTCGTCGATCGTGAGTCCGCGTTCGGCGGCAATCTCGCGCGTCAGTTCCATCGGAAAGCCGTACGTGTCGTGCAGCGCAAAGACGTCGCTGCCGGCAAGCCGATTTGCGTGGGCGCGCCCGCACAGATCGTCCAGCATTGCGATGCCGCGCTCGAGCGTGCGCTCGAAACTCGCCTCTTCCTGCGCGACGGCGCGCGAGATGCGCGCTGCGTGCTCGCGCAGCTCCGGATAACCGGCCGCCAACGACGCGACCACCGCGGGGACGAGCGCCGTCAAGAAACCGCTCGGAAAGCCTAAGAGCCTCCCGTTGCGAACCGCGCGACGAATGAGAAATCGCAGCACGTATCCGCGATCCGTATTCGATGGAAATATGCCGTCGTTGATGAGAAACGTCACGGCGCGCGCGTGATCCGCGACGATGTTGCGACGAACGCGCTGCTCGTGCGCCGGAAGCTGCGAGGAGCCAGGCGGCAAGGCCGCCGTGAGATCCACAAAAAGGTCCGTATCGTACATGGACACCTTGCCGTTGCACAGCGCGAGCATGCGCTCGAGCCCCGCGCCGGTGTCGATCGCTTTGCGCGGCAGCTCCGTCAGCCTACCGTCCGTTCCCCGATTGAACTGCTGAAAGACGACGTTCCAAAATTCGACGAAGCGGTCGCCCTTGTTCGGCGCGTCGTCGTGCGGCCCGCCGGCGTGCTCGGCGCCCGTATCGTAGAAGAGCTCCGTCGAGGGGCCGCATGGACCTGTCGGACCCATCGTCCAAAAATTCTCTTCGTCGCAGCGCGTCACGCGCGCTGCATCGAGCCCAACCTCCTCGCGCCAAATACGCTCTGCTTCGTCGTCGCCGGTATGCACCGTGACGTGGATCTTCGCAGGGTCCAAGCCGAGCACGCGCGTGGAAAACTCCCACGCGTACGCGATTGCTTCGCGCTTGTAGTAATCTCCAAAACTAAAGTTTCCGAGCATCTCGAGAAACGTGCCGTGGCGCCCGGTGCGGCCGACGTTCTCGATGTCGCTCTTGGCGCCGGCGACGCGCAGACAGCGTTGCACGGTGGCAACCCGCGGCGCCGGCGCGGGACGCTCGCCAAGGAAGACGGGGACGAACTGCTCCATCCCGGCAATGGTGAAAAGGGTCGTCGACATTGCGTCGGGGATGAGACTCGCCGACGGCACGTGGACGTGTCCTTTTGACACAAAAAAATCGACGAACGCTTGCCGAAGCTCTTGGCTCTTCATGGGTGCTCGATGGGCACCTTAGCGCCCGCCGCGGGTCCGACCTTCGCACGGCCGTAATGGCGAGGCCGCAGCCCGGCGGCGCGGCGGCTCGCATTCCCCCAAGAACGCGCCCGGCGGGCTCGATCGGATTGCTTACTTTTCGAGAACGGCCCGCAATTTCTCAAGCGCCTTTGCTTGGAGTCGTGAGACGTGCATCTGCGAGACGTTGAGGCGCTGGGCGATCTCCGTCTGCGAAACCGACTCGAAGAAGCGCAGGCAGATGATCACGCGCTCGCGACCGGAGAGTACCGAGAAGGCGCGCTCCAAGTTCGCACGATCCTCGAACAGCGCGAGTTCGGGATCCTTGGTGCCGATGGTGTCGGCGAGCGTCTGCGACCCCCGGTCGCCGTCGCCCGACATCTCCGAGTCGAGCGAGAGCAGATTGTACGCTCGCCCGAGCTCTCGCGCTTCGAGGATTTCTTCTTCGCCGGCGTCGAGATGCTTCGAGAGTTCCGCCACCGTCGGACTGCGCCCCAGCTCGACGACGAGCTTCTCGCTCGCGCGGTTGACCGCAAGATTCAGTTCCTGAAGCCGGCGTGGAACCTTGACCGCCCAGCCTTTGTCGCGAAAGTAGCGCTTGATTTCGCCGACGATGGTCGGCGTCGCGTACGTCGTGAACTCCACTCCCCGATCGAGTTCGAAGCGGTCGATGGCCTTGAGCAACCCAACGGTCCCGACTTGCACGAGATCGTCGATTGGCTCGCCACGGTTCGCGAACTTCAGCGCGAGAAATCGCACGAGATTGAGATGCGCGACGACGAGGTCGTTCCGAATGCTGTCGTACGCGCTGTCCGGGGAACCGGGTTGCGCCTCGCGATGCCGGCGCGCTTTTTCAAAGCGAGCAAATAGGCGCCGCGTGCGCTCCCGAGCGGAACGCCGTTCGCGAGACCGCTCTAGCACGTTAACTCGGCAGGTGTTTGAACATGACGAGATCGGTGTTGCCGTCAGAACGCGCGTCGTAGTCGACGCTGTCCATGAGCGCGCGTATGAGAAAGATGCCGAGATTTCCCATGGAGCCTTCGTCGGCCGTCACGACGTTCACGGCCTCCGGCTGCACGGGGCCGCCGAAATTGCGTACGCGAATGCGCAGCCCTTCGGGAACGCTCTCGCACGCGAGATCGACGCGGTCGCCTCCGCGCGCAATCGCGTGTACCAAGGCTTCGGCAACGGCGAGCTTGACGTCTTCGATTTCTTCGATCGAAAACTGCAGCCTCGAGGCGACCGCCGACACGGCAAGCCGCGCGATCGATACCCACTCCGCCTTGGCTGGAATGCGCAGTTCGACGACGTCCGGCGTCGCTTCGCGCTGCGCCTGCGCGTTCATACCAACGCCTTGAGCGCGGCGTCTTCGCCGTCGAATATTCCGAAGATCATAACGAGCCCGGTGATATCGAAGATCTTCTTGATTTGCGGGTTCGTGCATACGAGGTTCACGGATCCCCCGTGTTCGCGCACGCGCTTGAGTCCGCCGATGAGCACGCCCAAACCCGTGGAATCGATGTAGCGCACTTTCTCGAGGTTGATGACGAGGTTGTAGACCCCGCGGTCGATGAGGCTACCGATCGCGTCCTTGAGCTTGGGCGACGTGTAGACGTCGATCTCTCCCGAGAGATCGACGACCGAACAATCGCCCTTTGCTTCGCGAACGTTGACCTTGATGTCCACGCCTGCTCCCTAATCTTCGGTGCTGTAACGCGGCGCGTCGCGAAAATGGTCGGCAGTGTCACTGCCTTCCTCGACGGCGGCGCCAAAGTTGGTGCGCGCGTTTTCGACGACGTTTCGGCCCCGCTCGTAGAGATCCGTGGCGTTTGCTTGCCACTGCGCCGCAGCGTCGGCTACTTTGTCGCGAACGTCGGAGACTTTATCGCGCAGATCCTCGGTCGCGTCTTTCGCGAAGCTCGAGGCCTCCTTCGCTTTGCCGACGACGATGTCGCGCGCATCCTCGCGCGTCAACGCGAGCGCAACGGCCACGCCGACCGTAGCCCCGATGATGAACCCGCCGAAAAAGCCACTGCCGTGGCGATCATTTGCCATGATGTACCAACTCCTCGGAACCTTCCCTTACACTCTTTCCCGTGACGAGACGACGCAAACCAGCGCTCAGGCCGCTCAGCGTTGCCCCGATGTTGACGATGGCCGGCGATATCGCCTGACGTACGAGCGCGGTCGTCCCGGAGACCCCTTTCGCTACGCTCTCGAGTGCGCCGACCGCACCGCCGAGCCGCGCCAACGTCTCGTCGGCCGTCGCGGAGATGCCCTCGATATGCTCCAACGCTTCGCCGACGGGTTTTCCGATGCCGGCGATCTGGCGATCGACTTCGTCGAGGGTCTTCCCGACGCGCGCGAAGAGCCGCGCGAGCGCGACCATCGCAACAAAGATTCCGGCACCCACGAGGAAGATGCCGATGCCTGCGCCGACGTCGAGAACGCTTGGCCAATCCATATCAGGTCCGGCGCAGTTCTGACACCGCGCCGGGCATGACCTGCAGGATGCGGTCGACCTCCTCCTGCGTCGTAGGCGATCCCAAGGAGAAGCGGACCGCTTCCCGAGGATCGGCATCGTGGAGCGCGGCGATAACATGGCTCGGCCCCGCGATACCCGATGTGCAGGCGCTCCCTGGCGAGACCGCGACGCCTTCGAGATCGAGGCGCACGCAGAGCGCTTCAGCCTTCACGCCCGCCACCGAAAGGTTCGCGATGTTCGCGAGGCGCGGCGCGGCGCCGTTGACGTGGCTCAACGGAACGCTCGCGAGCACCCCGATTTCGAGACGGTCTCTCAGACGCTCCACGCCGGGAACTCGTCCCGATCTCTCCGATTCCGCCAGCTCCAGCGCCGTCGCCGTCCCCGCAGCTGCCGCGACGCTTCCGGTCCCCGCCCGCTTTCCGAACTCCTGGCCGCCGCCGTGGACGATGGGCTCGATCGCGACGCTCTCCCGCACGCAGAGGACGCCGAAACCGGCCGGTCCGCCGAACTTGTGCGCGGCGAGCGACATCGCGTCGACGCCCAGATTCTCAAGCGGCAACCAGCCAGGCGCTGCCACGGCATCGGTGTGGAAAGATACTCCGCGCTCGCGCGCGAGCGCCGCGAGGCGTGCGATCGGCTGAACCGTTCCGATCTCGTTGTTTGCGTACATGACGCTTGCGAGTACGGTATCCGGGCGTAGCTCCGCCGCAAAGCGCTCGGGGTCGACGAACCCGTGCCGGTCCACAGGCAGCAACGTCACCTCGTATCCCTCGTCGCGCAAGCGGTCGAGCGCACGCAAGATGGCATGATGCTCGATCGCGCTCGAAAGAACGTGGCGCCCGCTACCGGCCCTCGCCATTCCGATCACCGCCAAAGAGTCGGCCTCGGAGCCGCCGCCGACGAACAGCACTTCTTTGCGCTTCACGCCGAGAACGCGCGCGATGCGCTCGCGCGCTTCCTCGAGCGCCGTCCGAGCGCGCCGTCCCTCGCGGTGCAGCGAGCTCGGGTTGTACGTCGCGCCCTCCAAATACGGGAGCATCGCGGCCAAGGCTTCGGCACGCAGCGGCGTCGTAGCGGCGTAGTCCATGTATATTCGCGATTGCGTCACAGAGCTTTCCAAGGTGGCGGCGTTACCCTGGGGTCGTGCGAAGCTCCATTGCACACTCCGAGAAGTAGCAACGGGAACGGGCGGTCCGATATCAATCGGGCCGCCTCTTTTTTTCGCGCTCGAAGTACGCGCGGCCGATTACGTTCTCCGGCAGAAAGACTTGCTCGACGTCGTAATCGTCGTGGGTGTAGTGGTAGTCGCGTCCGTAGCCGAGCTCGCGCATGAGCCCCGTCGGCGCGTTGCGCAGATGCAACGGCACGGGATCGTTGCGGGTTCGTTGCACGTCTTCCATTGCGGCCGAGTACGCACGGCCTACCGCGTTGCTCTTCGGTGCGGTCGCCAGATAGAGCGTCGCGTGCGCCAGAGCGTAGAAACCCTCGGGCAGACCGACGAAGTGCACCGCTTGCTGCGCGGCGACGGCCACACACAGGCCCGATGAGTCAGCGAGACCGACGTCTTCCGACGCGAGAATGACGAGCCTGCGCGCGATGAAGAGCGGATCTTCCCCTCCCTCGATCATGCGCGCGAGCCAATAGATCGCCGCATTCGAATCGCTGCCGCGAATCGACTTGATGAAAGCGGAGATCGTATCGTAGTGCCCGTCGCCGCCCTTGTCGTAGACCGACGCCCGCCGCTGCATCGCGTCGAGGATCTGCGCTCTGTCGATCGCGCGTACGCCCTTCTCCGGGTGCGCCGCAGCCGCAGCGAACTCGAGTGCGTTGAGCGCCGCACGCGCGTCGCCGTTTGCGAGCCCGACGAGTGCCGTGCGCGCGTCGTCGTCGAGACGCACCTCCAACGCACCCAGTCCGCGCTCGCGGTCGCGTAGCGCGCGGTCGACGATCGCTGCGACGTCGTCGTCCGACAGCGCTTTCAACACGAAGACGCGCGCGCGGGAGAGCAGCGCCGAGTTCACCTCGAACGACGGGTTCTCGGTCGTGGCGCCGATCAGCGTTACGGTTCCGTCCTCGACGTACGGCAGAATGGCGTCTTGCTGCGCCTTGTTGAAACGATGGATCTCGTCGACGAAGAGGACGCTGCGCTTCCCCAGACGTTTGCGCGCCTGCGCCTGCGCAACGACGCGGCGCAAGTCCGCGACGCCGGCGCTCACGGCCGAGAGATGCGTGAACTCGGCTTGGGTCGCACGCGCGACGATCTCCGCGAGCGTCGTCTTCCCGGTTCCCGGCGGTCCCCAGAGGATCATGGACGGCACCGCGTCGCGTTCGATCGCGCGTCGCAGCGGGCGGCTCGAACCGACGAGCTCTTCCTGCCCGACGAACTCCTCGAGCTTCTGCGGACGCATGCGCGCCGCCAGCGGCACGCTATGCGCCCCGGCGTCGAAGAGGCTCACGGGTGCGGCGTGTGCAGCCCCGGTATCCGTATCGGCTTGGGAGTCGCGATGTGCGGCTGCACTTCGCTTGGAAATTGCATCGTCACGTTCCCTTCGGCGTGCGCGCTGCCAGTAACGGTATTATACGCGATCCGATCGGCGACGACGTTGCGCAAGCCTTGTGCCACGCGAGCGTTGCCGGAGAGGTAGAGCATGTGGCTGTCGTCGTTGAGCATTCCGCGCTCGGCGTCCACGGTCGTGGCTTCCTGTACGTAGTGCACGTGACCCGTGGCGACGTATACGCGCGTCCTCCCATCGATACGAATCTGATCGGCCGTCAGCGTTGCCGGACCGTTCGGTCGCGTGATGCTGCCGCTCGCCATTCCCGCGAAGTTCCCGCTTTGGTCGTGCATCGTGACGTTGCCGTAGAGCGTGACAATCTGCGATTTGTAGTTTCCGTTCGCGCGAGCCGCCTCGACGTCGCCCCCTTGCCGCGTCATCACGAGCCTGGTCGGAACGCTGAAGTCCCCGCTCTTCTGGTTGAAATCGAGCGACGACGTGTGCACCGTCCAGACGCCCACGGCGAACGAGTCGCTGTACGCACTGGGCGCGGGCGATGGAGAGGCGGCGACGGCCGCGGCAACGAGCGCTACGGCGAGCGGACGAATCATGGTTCTGATGCAATCCTCGTTGGGTCGACGACGCATACTTCGAGCCGCGGCGCAACTTCTCCGCGCTCGAAGAGCAGATCGGCTGACGACGGGAGCCCCTCCGATCCGCCCCCAGCATACGCCGTTTCGCACGTCAGCAGCGGGCCGCAGCGCTCCAGCAGTGCGCGCGCAAACGGCTCCTGCGGCACAAAAAATGCGACGCGCTCGCTCTCCGAAAGCTCCGACGCCCGCAAAAAGGACGGGCGCTTGAGCAGCACTGCGAGCGGACCCTCCCGCGCGTGTTTCACCGCAAGCGCCGCGAACGCGTCGTTGGGAGCGTACTCGAGCAGCTCGGCAGTGCTTCCGACGCACATCTCCATGCGTCCGCGCTCCTGCTCGCCGGCAAACGTGCATACCGCCTTTGCCGCGCTCGCACGCTGCGGATCGCAAGCGAACCGATAGCCGGTCTCGTCCGAATACACGAGCGTACCGCCGGCGAAGACGACGCGCGCTCCCTCTTCGACAATCTCTTCGGCGCGCTCGCGCCGTACGTCGAGGATTTTCAATCCCGCGAAACGGCGGCCATCACACGTGGATGCGCATTCCCGTGCCGAGCGCTACGCACGAGAGCGGATCGTCGGCAACAATCGCCGGAACGCCGGTTATTTCCGAGAGGAGCTTGTCAAGACCGCGCAACAACGCACCGCCTCCCGTCAGGATGACGCCGCGATCGATGATGTCGGAGGCGAGTTCGGGAGGGGTCTTCTCCAGGACCGACTTGACCGCTTCCACGATGGCACCGACCGGCTCGGAGAGGGCTTCCCGCACTTCCTCGCTCGTGATCTTCACCGTCTTGGGCAGGCCGTTGATGAGATCGCGCCCGCGGATTTCCATGGCGAGCTCCTGGTCGAGCTTGTACGCCGAGCCGATTTTAATCTTGATCTCTTCGGCGGTCCGATCCCCAATCATGAGGTTGTACACGCGCCGAATGTACCGAACGATCGCGTCGTCCATCTTGTTGCCGGCAACGCGCAAAGATTGCGAGACGACGATGCCTCCGAGCGAGATCACGGCGACGTCGGTCGTCCCGCCGCCGATGTCGACGACCATGCTGCCGGAGGGCCCGTCGATGGGCAAGCCGGCGCCGATCGCGGCGGCCATCGGCTCCTCGACGATCTCGACGCTTCGGGCGCCCGCGAGCTTCGCGGCGTCCTTGACCGCCCGCTCTTCGACGCTCGTGATCTCGGCGGGAACGCAGATCGTCACGTGCGGCTTCGGTTTCACGAGCGACGACCACCAGCTGCGGTCCTTCGTCACCTTCTTGATGAAATAGGCAAGCATCGCTTCGGTCACTTCGAAATCGGCGATGACGCCGTCGCGCAACGGTCGTATCGCTTGAATGTGCGCCGGCGTCTTGCCGAGCATCAGGCGAGCCTCTTCGCCGATGGCGAGCACTCTGCCGGTATTCATGTCTTTCGCGACGACCGACGGCTCGCGCAAGACGATTCCCTTGCCGCGAACGTGCACGAGCACGTTGGCCGTTCCCAGGTCAATTCCGATGTCCAAACCCGCTCCGTATTCTTGTTAGCCGGCTGCTGTGTTGACGCGTGGATATGCACTCGTTTCGAAAATCGTCGACGGCTCGACGAACTGCGTGACGCCGCTCGAGCGCTGCACTTGGGCACCGAGCTCGGAGAGCGTCTCCGTCAACCGCTCGTACCCACGGTCGACGTACTCGAGGCCGATGATCTCCGTTTCCCCCGCCGCCCCGAGTCCGGCGATGACGAGGCCCGCTCCCGCGCGAATGTCGGGCGCTTCTACCGGCGCGCCGGAGAGTTGCGCGACGCCCTTGACGACGGCCGCGTTGCTCTCCATCGAAACCTTCACGTCGGCGCCCATGCGCGCGAGCTCGTTGACGTACGAGAAACGCGCGTTGAAGATCGACTCCTCGACGACGCTGGTTCCTGGAACGGTGCAGAGGAAGGCCACGGCCTGCGGCTGCAAGTCGGTCGCAAACCCGGGGTGCGGCGCCGTCACGATGCTCGTTCCCGCGTCGATCGCATCGCCGCGCAGGCGCACCCAGTCGTCACCGGTCGTGATCTCCGCGCCGCACTCTGCGAGCTTCTCCACCACGGCTTCGAGATGCTGCGGCCGGCACTGCGTCACCGTCACGTCGCCTCTGGTTACCGCTCCCGCGAAGAGGAGCGTTCCCGCCACGATGCGATCGGGAATGATTTCGTACTCGCAGCCCTTCAGCTCGTGAACTCCCTCGACGACGATCGTGTCGGTGCCCGCACCGGCAACGCTCGCGCCCATCGCGACGAGAAAGTTTGCGAGATCGACGACTTCCGGTTCCATCGCAACGTTATGCAGCGTCGTCGTGCCGTCCGCGAGAACGGCGCTCAGCATCGCATTCTTCGTCGCACCGACGCTCGGCATCCGAAACTCCACCGACGCGCCCTTCAGCCGTTTCTTCTTGCAGTGCGCGATCAGGTAACCGTGCGCGTTGCGCACCTCGCACCCGAGCGCGACGAATGCTTGCTCGTGCATGTCCGTCGCGCGCGTACCGAGCACGCAACCGCCGGGCAAGGGAACTTCGGCACGGCGGAAGCGGCCCAAGAGCGGGCCGACGATGTCGAAGGACGCCGCCAGTTTGCGCACGAGCGTGTACGGAGCGCGGAACGACGTGACGTTGCTCGCGTCGATCGTGAGCGTGTGCTCGCCTTCATAGCGAATGCGAGCGCCAAGCGCTTCGAGTAACGACCACATCACCGAGACGTCGGTGATGCGCGGAACGCGGTGGAGCGTGACGGGACTCTTCGCGAGCAGCGACGCGGCCATGATCGGCAGGGCGGCGTTTTTGGCGCCGTGCGTGGGAACCGATCCTTCCAAGCGTGCGCCGCCGCGAATGCGCAGCGTCGTCTCTAAACGGTCGAGCATTGTTGTCATGAAAGCGTGTCCGCGCGAGATTCGCGCCGCGGGGCGCTGCGCCCCGCCTCGTCCGGTCCCGGCCTGGGTTACGTCTCGTGCCCCGTGAGTCGGAGCTTCGCCCGCGCGAACTCCTCTGCGGCGCGATCGTGCGCGGTTTGGGCTTGAGCGAGCTCGTGGCGCGTTCTTGCCACGTCGACGTCCTCGAATCGAAGTGCCTCGTCGACGAGCACGGTCACGCGATCGGGCAACGCCTGGATGAAGCCGGAGCCGGTCGCGCGCTCGAGGCGCTCGACTGCGCCCTCGCGCACGACATTTGCTCGAAGCAAGCCCGGCCGCAGCGCGGCCAGCAGCGGAGCGTGGCGGGGCAGGATCCCCTCCTCACCCTCGGTCGTAACCACGATGACCAGCTCGGCATCGCCTTCGAAGACGATCTCGCCGGGCGCGATCAGCTTGAACGGGACGGTTGCCACGATCGACGCTAGACCGCCGCGCCCATTTTCTCGGCGTTCTCCTTCGCTTCGTCGATGCCGCCGACGTAGAAGAACGCTCCCTCGGGGAGATGGTCGACCTTGCCCTCCAAGACTTCTTTGAACGAAGCGACCGTATCCGCGAGCTTGACGTACTTGCCCGAGCGCCCCGTGAACTGCTCGGCGACGAAGAACGGCTGCGAGAAGAAGCGCTGGATGCGGCGCGCGCGCGCGACGGCGATTTTGTCCTCCTCGGAGAGCTCTTCGACGCCGAGGATCGCGATGATATCTTGCAGATCGCGATAGCGCTGGAGCGTCTCCTGAACGCCGCGCGCGACCGCGTAATGCTCTTCGCCGACGATCTGCGGATCGAGAATGCGCGAACTCGACGCCAGTGGATCGACGGCAGGGTAGATGCCCAGCTCCGAGATCGGACGCGAGAGCGCCGTCGTCGCATCGAGATGCGCGAAGGTCGTAGCAACCGCGGGATCCGTGTAATCGTCGGCCGGAACGTAGACCGCCTGCACCGAGGTGATCGACCCCTTGCGGGTCGACGTGATGCGCTCTTCGATGGCGCCCATGTCGGTTGCGAGCGTCGGCTGGTAGCCGACGGCCGACGGCATCCGCCCCATCAGCGCGGAGACTTCGGAGCCCGCCTGCATGTACCGAAAAATGTTATCCATGAAGAGCAGTACGTCGGCGCCGAGCTCGTCGCGGAAGTATTCGGCCATCGTCACGCCGGTCTGCGCGACGCGAAAGCGCACGCCGGGCGGCTCGTCCATTTGACCGAAGACGAGCGTCGTCTGCGCGAGAACGCCGGACTCTTTCATCTCGAGCCAAAGATCGTTACCTTCGCGCGTCCGCTCGCCGACGCCGGTGAAGACCGAGAAGCCTTTGTGCACGTACGCAATGTTACGGATGAGCTCTTGGATGAGCACCGTCTTGCCCACGCCGGCGCCGCCGAATAGGCCGACTTTGCCGCCGCGCGTGTAGGGAGCCATCAAGTCGATGACCTTGATGCCGGTCTCGAAGATGCGCGGCGTCGGCTCCTGATACTTGAACTCCGGCGCGGGGCGGTGGATCGGCCAGTGTGCCGCCGCTTGCACGGGCTCGTCCGAGTCGATGGTCTTCCCCAAGACGTTGAAGATGCGTCCGAGCGTGCCTTCTCCCACCGGCACGGTGATCGGGCCACCGGTGTTCGCGACGGGAGCGCCGCGCACGAGGCCGTCGGTCGACCCCATCGCCAAGCAGCGTACTTGGTTGTTCCCGAGCTCGTCTTGCACTTCCAGCACGAGCTCTCGCTCCTGCATCGCCGTTCCGCCGAGGTTCTCATCGTGCGCGGCAGCGCCGTTCGCCTGCCCCGATCCGGTAGAAGGATTCACGCGAACGCGCAGCGCGTCCTGAATTTTCGGAAGCGTCTCCGGCGTGAACTCCACGTCGACGACGTTGCCGAGCACTTGCACGACTTTTCCGGTTTTACTAGCCACAGCTAAGATTTCTCCATGTGCGGGTGTTCGGTGATGCGGATGAGAGATCGGGGCATGCGGTTCTCGTCGAGACGCTCGTCGCGATCATCCATGATCGCTCCTGCTCCGCTGCTTTTTCGAAACACTAATGAAGTTCGCCATCCATGGCTTTTTCGAAAAAGTCAGAGGCTCTCCGAGAACGACATGCCCCGACCTCATCATCCTGCTAAAGCCTCTGCGCCGGCGACGATTTCGAGCAACTCTTTGGTTATGGCGGCTTGGCGAGCGTTGTTCATCGCGATCGTCAGCTCGTCGATCGCTTTGGCGGCGTTCTCCGTCGCATTGCTCATGGCAATTAACTGCGCCGCAAAGAACGCGGCGTCGGTTTCGAGCATCGCGGAATAGAGCGTGAACTCCACGTACTTGGGCAAGAGCAACGAGAGCACGAACTCCGGCGACGGCAAGAACTCGACGGCACCCTTCTGCGCGCCGGTGGCGTCGGATGGCGAAAACGCCTCCTTGAGAATCGGTACGAGCCGTCGCGTCATCGGGCGTTGCGACATCATGGAGACGAGCGTCGAGGAGACGAGGACGACCTCGCCGATCTCGCCGGCGACAAAATCCGCGCTCACCGTCTCCGCGACGGCGCGTGCGGTTTCCAGCTTCGCGCCGCCGAGTGGCCAGTGTGGATGCTGGCCCTGGCCCATGCGGCGCACCGCGTTGCGCGCTTTGATGCCGATGCAGTAGAAGCGCGCCCCGCGGTGCCCCTGCGCGTACTGCTCGGCCATTCGGATCACGTTGGAGTTGAACGCGCCGGCGAGCCCCTTGTCGGCGGTCATTAGGACGACGCCCGGCGGCGCACCGCTCTTGCCCTCGCGCATGAACGGATGGTCGACGGTCGCGACGGCCGCAACGAGGTCGCGCAGCATCTCCGCGAGCGTCTGCGCGTACGGATGTGCGCGCTTGCGCGCGGTTTCGGCGCGGCGAATCTTCGCCGCGGCGACCTGCTTCATCGCTTTGGTGATCTGCTGCGTGTTTCTGAGCGACCGAATACGATCGCGCAGCTCTCGAACCGTCGCCAAATCAGGACGCCTTGTTGTACTCGGCGAGCGCGACGTCGAGTTTCTGCTTCGTCTCGTCGGAGAGTTGGCCGGACTGCGCGATTGCGGTCGAAATATCTGCGTGGCGCTCGTGCACGAACTGGATCGCGCCGATCGCCCACGTCTGCAGCCGGCTCGTCTCGACGTCGTTGACGAACCCTTTCGTGCCGGCGTAGAGAAGAATCACTTGGTCTTCGAACGGCTGGGGCTGATACTGCGGCTGCTTCAAGAGCTCCGTCAGCTTCTCGCCGCGCAGCAGCTGCAGCTGCGTCGCCTTGTCGAGGTCGCTCGCGAGCTTTGCGAACGCCGCGAGATCGCGATACTGCGCGAGCTCCAGCTTCAACTGTCCGGCTACCGATTTCATCGCCTTCGTCTGCGCCGCGCCGCCGACGCGCGAGACCGAGAGCCCGACGTCGATCGCCGGCCGGATACCTTGGAAGAAAAGGCCTGGCGTCAAATAGATCTGGCCGTCCGTAATCGAGATCACGTTGGTGGGAATGTACGCCGCAAAGTCTCCGGCCTGCGTCTCGATGATCGGTAGCGCCGTCATCGAGCCGCCGCCCATCTCGTCGCTCAGCTTCGCCGCGCGCTCGAGCAAGCGCGAATGGAGATAGAACACGTCTCCCGGATAGGCTTCTCGGCCCGGCGGCCGCCGTAGCAAGAGCGACATCTCGCGATAAGCCTGCGCGTGCTTGGTCAAGTCGTCGTAGATGACGAGAACGTCTTTACCGGCATACATGAGGTCTTCGCCCATCGCGCAGCCCGCGAACGGTGCAATCCAGCGCAACGCCGCAGCATCCGCCGGGCTCACCGTGACGATGGTCGTGTACTCCATCGCCCCCTTCTGTTCGAGGATTTGCGAGAGGGCGGAAACGGTAGAGTTCTTCTGGCCGATGGCGACGTAGATGCAGAACACGTTGCGGCCTCGCTGGTTGATGATCGTGTCGATCGCAATCGCGGTCTTGCCGGTGGAGCGATCGCCGATGATAAGCTCGCGCTGTCCCTTTCCGATGGGAATCAGCGCGTCGATGGCGCGGATCCCGGTCTGCAGCGGCTGGGAAACGGGCCGGCGCTGCACGACGCTGGGCGCCGTGTTCTCGACCGTCCGCAGGCGTACCGCGTCGAGGCTGCCCTTGCCGTCGACGGGCCGGCCGAGCGGATCGACGACGCGCCCGAGCAGCGGCTCGCCGACCGGCACCGAGGCGATGCGCCCCGTCCGGCGCACCTTGTCGCCCTCTTGCACTTCGGCGTCCGGGCCCATGATGACGACGCCGACGTTGTCCTCCTCGAGATTGAGCGCGACGCCTTGCAAGCCGTTCGGAAACTCGACGAGCTCCGAAAAGCGCACGCCGCGCAGGCCGTAGACGCGTGCGAGATTCGCGCCGACCTCGATTACGGTGCCGACCTCGTCTTCTTGGAGCTCGCCCTTGAAGCCGGCGATCTGCGATTTGAGCAGTCCGGCGATTTCGTCTGCGTTGATCATGTTTGGCTTTCTTTGGTCGTGAGTGTCGTCATGTCGTTGCCGCAAGCGCTCTCGCCAGCTCGTCGAGGCGGCGAGCAATCGTGCCGTCGATGCGGCGGTCACCCGTCGTCACGCGCACGCCGCCGATGAGCGTTGGATCGACCACGAGCTGCGGCTCGAAGCGCGTCCCGTAGACGCGCTCGATCCGACCGACGAGGCCGGCGACCGCTTTCTCCGAGAGCGGCCGCGCCGAGGTGATCCTCAGCGTCGCAACGCCCCGCGCGCTCATCTCGATCGAGCGATACTCCTCGAGCACCGCCTGCAGCAACGTCTCGCGATGCTTGCGCACGAGCAACAGCAGCGCGTGCAACGCGATGTCGTCCACTCTGCCTTCAAAGACCTTCGCCAGCACGCGCTCCTTCTCATAGCGGTTGATGATCGGAGCGAGAAAAAACCGGCGCGCTTGCTCGTTCGCCTCGATGGCGGCGACGACGCACTGGAGGTCGTCGCCGATGCGCTCGACGCCGCGGGCCTCCGAGGCGAGCGCGTAGATGGCGGACGCATAGCGTCTGGCGAGCGTGCGGTTCACCATGCTAGCCGCGCGCGTTCTCCAGCGTGGCCAGGAACCGCTCGACGAGTCGCGCGTTTGCAGGAGCGTCGACACGACGCTGCGCCTCGTCGCGAGCCTCCGCCAACGCTTGCGCGACGATCTCGTCGCGCAAGCGCAGACGCGCTGCGGCACGGGCGCGCTCGAGCTCTCCCGCGGCATTGTGCAGGACGCGCTCGGAGGCGGCCATCGCCTCCGCGACGATGTCCTCGCGCTCGCGCACGGCTTGTCCGTCCGCTCGACGCCGGATCAGCTCCGCATCGCGCGTCGCACGCTCGATCTCGTCCCGAAGAGCCTCGAGGGCGGCCTTGGCCTCGTCGCGATGGCGCTCGGCCTCCGAGATCTGCCGGTTGCTGCGCGCCCGCGCGCCCAGCACCATCGGCTGCAGCCAGCGCATCCAAATGTACGCCATCGACGCCACGAACAGTAGCGCCGAGGCGACCTGGCTCCACGTCGCGATCTGGATGTAGAGCTCGCTCGAGCCCATCAGGCGCTCTCCGCCATGACGCGCTCCACCATCGCCTGCGCGAGACCGCGCACGGCACGCTCTTCGCTCGCGCGGGCGACATCGAGCTCCGCCGACGCTGCGCGCGTCGCTTCCTCGACGATCTCTTGCGCCTGCCGCGTGCACCGCGCCGCAATTTCTGCAGCCTCGTTCGTCGCCTCGGCGCGCGCGGTCGCGATCCGGTGGGCGGCTTCGCGGCGCGCGGCCGCACGGACGCTTTCGGCACGTTGCCGCAACTCCGTCGCCTCGGCTTGATAGCGATCGTAGTCGTCGACGAGGCTGTTGATATACTCCCGTCGCTTGCGGATTGCGGCCGCGACCGGACGCAAGAAGACCACGTTCAAGATCGCGAAGAAAATCGCGAAGTTGACGAGCTGGACGACCAGCGTCCCGTCGACCGAAAGAAACGACATCGCTCGGCGTGCGCTATCTGACCAGCGCGCTCACGATCGCCGGCACTTTCGCGACGACGAGAAGGATGTAAAACGCGAGCGCGATGGCGATGAACGGCACCGCCTCCAACACGCCGACACCCAAGAACATGAACGTGTAGATGTTCGAGCGGGCTTCGGGTTGTCGGGCGATCGCTTCGACGGCTTTCGACGCGACGTTTCCGTCGCCGATCGCCGAGCCGAACGCGACGCCGGAGATGATGATGCCGAAGGCGAGCAACGCCGCGGCGCCGATGAGGGCTTCAGTCATACGAGCCTTTCTAGTGTTCCTCGGAGATCGCGAGCGAGAGATACACGATCGCCAAGAGGGTGAAAACAAACGCTTGAATCGTTCCGACGAAGAAGTTGAAGAACTGGATCAGGAACGGAACGACGGACACGCCCATCGACAAATTGAAGGCGCCGATCCGTATGCGGGCGAGGATGATCGTCGAAATGATGATGAAGAGCAGCTCGCCAACGAAGATATTGAAGAACAACCGCGCGGCGAGGGTGACGGGCCGAAGAATCTCGTCGAGCACGTTTACCGGGAACAACGCCGGGAACGGCTTGAACAGGTGCTTCAGATATCCGGGACCTTTTCTCCTGAACGCCACGATCTGAATGAGAAAGAAGACGACGAGTACCAGCGGCACGACGGTGTTGAGATCGGCCGTGGGCGAGCCGCCGAACGGCAGATCGAACGCCTTGAACGGTACCATGCCGAACTGGTTCAGGAGAAAGATGAAGATGAACAACGCGACGAAGAACGGCACGAACGGCTCGCCCGCCGGGCCGAGCACGCCCGTGGCGAGATCCGCAATGTAGTTGAAGACGCCCTCGAAGACGGTGTGGCGCTTCGAAAGATACGGAGAGCGATAGCTCGCACCGATCCAGGCGAAGAGCCCGAGCGAAAGCGCCATGACGAGCCACGTCGTAACGATCGTGTCTGCATGGACGGCTCCGAGCACGGGCAAGTGCCAGAGAAAGTGTTCGCCGATTTGTTCGTGCACGTTCCTCTTCTTTTAGTCGCTTACTGGGTCGATCGAGAATCGCTTGCTTCTTACCGCGCCCGGCCGACGCTCACGGCATAGAGCGCCGTCGGGAGAAAGAACCCGGCGAAGTACCACGCCATCGACCACCACGGTCCCGAAGCGGCGAAGGCCACCGGCACTATACCGAAGAGAGCAAGCCGGAAAAAACTACTTATGACGAAAGCTCCGGCGTTGCGGCTTCGTCCGAGCCGCTCGACGCCCAGAGCCGTCAGCATGGCATTGAGGATACCGCAGAGGCCGCCGACTGCCAAGGCAAGCGCGGGAAGGGGCAGCAGAGGGGCTGCGAGCAGGGCGGCCACGGCCGCGACAGCCCCGGAGCGCCAAAGCGCAGCCCGGAAGGCTCCGTTCAGAGCGACCTCGAGAGCAGCCTGAACGCGCCGTACGCGCCCAGCAGCATGCCGGCGAAGAGCCCGAGGAACGCATACATCTCGCCTCCCGTCCTCGCGTCGGCGAGAATCCCGAGTCCGAATCCGAGCAGCGACGCGCCGGTGAAGGTGCTTCCGGCCCCGATCAGCGACGCCACTCCCTTCATTCCGGCGAGCCGCCGGTGCCAGAGAACGGCTTGGGGTAGGAGCCGCCGCGAAGGCGCGCGAGAAGCCACGCGACGATGCGATCCGCAGCGTGCCCGTCACCGTATGGATTCGCTGCGTGCGCCATGCCCTCGAATGCCGCTGCGTCGGTGAGCAGGCGCCGGGCGCTGGCGACGATACGCTCGCGACGATGTCCGACGAGCTCGAGCGTTCCCGCGTCGAGCCCCTCCGGACGCTCGGTTTCGTCGCGCATCACGAGCACCGGCTTGCCCAGGCACGGGGCCTCTTCTTGCAGACCGCCGGAGTCTGTGAGCACGAACGTGCAGCCCTTGATGACCGCGACCATGCGCGCGTAATCGATCGGATCGACGAGCACGACGCCCGGAACGTCGCCGAGAACCTCGCGCGCGACGGGACGAACGTGCGGCGACGGATGCACGGGCCAGTAGATCTGCGGACGCATCGGAAGGCCGGCGATCTCGCGCATCGCCTCGCACATCTCGCGCATGAACGGATGGTTCTCGCGCCGGTGCGCGGTGACGGCGACGATCGGACGCCGTGCGTCGAGTTCGCCCCACCGCGGCGACGCCGGAAGATCCGTTCGTGCGGCGGTCCCGAGAAACGCGTCGATCACCGTGTTCCCGGTGACGACGACGTCGCGTGCGTCCGTGTGTTCTTGGAGCAGATGGTCGCGCGCGAGCGACGTGGGCGCGAAGTGATACGAGGCGATCGTGCCGGTGAGTCGCCGGTTCATCTCTTCGGGGAACGGCATCCAACGGTCGCTCGTGCGCAGGCCTGCCTCGACGTGCCCAACCGGAACGTGTCGATAGAACGCCGCGAGTGCGGCCGCAGTGCTCGTCGTCGTGTCGCCATGCACGAGCACGACATCCGGTTTCGCATCGTCCAGCGCGGCCTGCATTCCTTCGAGCACGCGCGTCGTTACCTGCGTGAGCGTCTGGTCTTCGGTCATGATGTCGAGATCGTAATCCGGCGTTATCGCGAAGAGCTCGAGCAGATCGTCGAGCATCTCGCGGTGCTGCGCCGTGACGCAGACGATGCCCGCGATACCGCGATGGCGCGCCAACGCGTGGACGACCGGCGCCATCTTGATCGTATCGGGGCGCGTCCCGAAGACGGTCATCACGCGCAGCGCATCGACCGCCACTAGTTCACGTGCCGGAAGACGTGCGTGAGGCCGCCCGAAACGTAGAGCGCCACCGTGCCGAGCACGAAGCACAACGCGTAAATGAGCAAGACCGCCTGCCGGACGGTCAGCCCGAACCGAAAGACCAGCTGATGATGGAAGTGCCCGCGATCGGCCTCGGCAATCGCCTTGCCGGTGATCGAGCGGCGCAGAATAACCGCCGCCGTGTCGATGACGGGCAGCGCGAGGATAACGAGCGGCACGATGAGGCTGATCGCGATCGCCGTCTTACTCGTGCCGATGATCGATACCGTCGCGAAGACGTAGCCGATGAAGAGCGAGCCCGCGTCGCCGAGAAAGATGCGCGCCGGATTGAAATTGAAAGGAAGGAAGCCGATCGCGGAACCCGCGAGCGCGAGAACGACGATCGCGACGACGATGTTCCCGTGCATGAGGAAGATCAGCGCCATGAAGAGGCTCGAGATCGCGGTGAAGCCCGCGAGCAGTCCGTCGAGGCCGTCGATGAAGTTGATCGCGTTCATCATCCCGACGTACCAGAGCAGCGTGAGCGGGATGCCGACCCACGCCGGAAAGTCGATCCAGTTCGTGCTCGGATTGTGGTTGAGCGGGTTCGTCATCCCGGGAATGATGAAGCCGTACAACATCGAGACGAGCGCGACGAGCGCCTGCGCGATGAACTTGTTGCGCGGCTTTATCTGCATGAGGTCGTCCCATACGCCGACGCCGAGAATCAGCAGGCTTCCGAAGAGCAGCCCGACCAACTGGTGAATCGATTCGAACTGATCCGAGAGGACGTTGTACCGGTGTGCGAGCGACGCGTGCAAGGCCGAGGGCACGAGCGCGTACGGTGACGAGAGCGCGATGCCGAGCACGGTGAAGAGTGCGACGGCAAAACCGAAGTAGACCGCAAGGCCGCCGATACGCGGCGTCGGCACCGTGTGCATGTGGCGATCTTCGGGACCGTGGAGCGCGCCGAGATGCTTGGCTAAGTGAATGACGAGCGGCGTCGCGGTCGCCGCGACCGCGACCGCGATGGCGAACGTCGCGCCGTAGATGAGGTCCGCCGTCAGCATGGCTGCGCGGTCCCTGGCGCGGAAAACGGAACGAGCGCCACCCCGGCTTCGGAGAGCAGCTCGGTTGCGACCGGGTCGGGATACGGGTCGACGTAGACGATCTTGGCGACGCCTGCGCTGATAAGGAGCTTCGAACAGCCCACGCAGGGTTGATGCGTGCAGTATGCGGTTGCGCCCTGCAGACCGACGCCGTGTAGCGCGCCCTGAACGACCGCGTTCGCTTCCGCGTGCGTCGCGCGGACGCAGTGCCCGTCCCGAAGGATGCACTCGGCTTGCGTGCAGTGCGCGACGCCGCGCGGCGCGCCGTTGTACCCGGTCGTGAGAATCCGGTGTTCGCGCACCAGCACGCAGCCGACCGTCGCGCGCGGGCAGGTCGCGCGCGCCGCGCCCGTCCGCGCGCTGGCGACCAAGTCCTCCTCCCAGCTCGGCCGTTGCGCCGGTGTGCTCGCGATGGCGGCACAGGTGGCTGCCTA
>VFSW01000391.1_pt1 | contig 63609 bp, 50 predicted proteins | sample 5358111 | NCBI WGS metagenome assembly VFSW01 (sample SAMN11554181, study PRJNA540505) | mine drainage metagenome | isolation source: sediment from site ElyBrook_90M | place: USA: Ely Copper Mine, Vershire, VT | collected 2017
TTAAAATCCCTCGGCCTAAACAGCCGTGCCGGTTCGATTCCGGCCCCGGGCACCACTTCTGCTACTTGTAGACCCCACACCCGACGATCATGTTGTCCACCTTGCGGATGTAGGATGTCTTGTTTTCCACGACGCCAGATTCGGGGTTATTGAACATGTAGTCCTGCCAGCCGCTACCCTGGGTATTGGCAATCTCGATGCGTTCGCGAATGAAAAGCTTGCCATTGGCATCCTTGGCGTCGATCATGGCCTTTCCCACCAGGGCGGGATTTCCGCCATGCGCCAGCACTGTTCCATTCATGTCGTACACGAAGAGGTAGAGATCGCGTTTGATGAACTCGCCCACCGGGTCGGCAAACTCGGCGAAGGCCTTCTGCACGCCCTTGGCCGCGATAAGGGCAACGCCCTTGTCCACCAGTTGCTGTGCATCGTTGGCCGTGCCCCCGCTGAACAGGCTGATGGCTTCCTTGAGCCTTCCTGAGACATCGCCAAGGGTTGCTGCTTCAGTGGCCATCTGCCCGATACTGACGTTGCTGTCCTGGGCCATCAGCGAGATGCGTTCGATGTTTTCGGCAATCTGGTGGCTTGCCACCGTCTGCTCCTGTACGGCACTGGCGATATCGTGGACCATGTCCAGCACATCCCTCGAACCACTGTTGATGTCAGACAGCGCATTGCCGGCACGCGAGGCAAGCGCCACCCCGTGCCCTACTTGGGAAGAACCCGAACCCATGGTATCCACGGCAGTACGCATGCTGGCCTGGATGGTGCTGATCATGGTGGTGATTTCTTCGGTGGCACCTGCCGTGCGCTCTGCAAGCTTGCGCACCTCATCGGCAACCACGGCAAAGCCACGACCCTGCTCACCGGCACGCGCAGCCTCGATCGCCGCATTGAGGGCCAGCAAATTGGTTTGGTCGGCAATCTCCTTGATTACCTTCACAATGGAACTGATTTCGGCGGTGCGATGACTGAGGGAGGTGATTTCCTGCGTAGCCTGGTTGAAGGAATCTGCAATCCGGGTCATCCCTGTAGAGGCATCCCGAACCACTTTCTCCCCTTCGGCGGACAGGTCACTGGCCTTGATGGACAGACCTTCTGCATCAGTGGCGTGGCCGGCAACCATTGAAATACTGGTGCTCATCTCCTCAACGGCCGCTGCCACACTGGATGCGGCATCGGTTTGCTGCTGTGAAAGTTTTGTGACCTGGCGTGAGGTATCGGAGAGTTTGGCTGCAGCTTCGGCGACCATCACAGCGCCGCCGGAGATTCGCGCAATCATCCGTTTGAGATTTTTTCTCATGTCGTTGAAGCTGGCAGCAATGCTACCCAACTGATCCCTGGACGATGTTTGCACATGGGCAGCCAGGTCGCCATTGCTGAAGCGTGCTATGGCTGATGCAAAGGACGCAATCGTCCCCGTGATGGAGTAGAACGTACCAGCCAGGAAATAGGCGCCAAGAACGGCAGCACCCAATGCAATCAGTACGAGTCCCTGAAGTGCCGGATTCAACTGGGCAAAGCACAGAATGTAGACCAGCACCGCAGGGGAAAGAAGCAACAAGGTGCCAACCAGAAAAAACTTTGATGAAAAACTCAAACCATCCACGATCTTGCAGGCCGGAGCCAGAATGGATTTCATTACAGATATTCCTCTCTCATTACCATACTTCGAAGCGTCACTCCGATGATAACGGCAGATTCGTGGAATTCTGAAGGCAAGCCTTGGCCTGGATACAAAAATATATCAGCCCAGGCCTATTGCTTCGTGAGCGAGAACGAACCGGTAGCCCCTGAACTGCTGACCAGGGTGCCAGTCATGACATTGTTTGCAACTTTTGCAGACCAGTTGTAGGAAACATTCTTACTCGTTTCCGAGATAAACAGGCTGTAGAGAATGTTCAGGCTCGATCCTGCAACCGTTCCGGAGACGGTGCCGGAAGACGAGGTGTAGTAGGCAAATTCGCAACTGGGAACGTAGCGCAGCATCAGTCCGTCGGCGGATACGGATCCTGATAACGCAGTGCCACTGGTGGATAGGGTGAGCGTCAGCGAGCCGCTGTCGCTGTAGGTGCAGCCGCCGTCGCCCGAGCCGGTTTTGCTCCATGTGCCAACCCAGGTACCTGCAACGCCAAGGGGATTCACGACAATCGAGGTTTGTGGGCACGGAGAAGTGGTAACACGAGAAAAGGTGTCCACGGCGCAGACGCCAAACGTGTAAGTATTGGGCAACTGATTGCCATTGACATCGGTTTTTCCCGTGCTGGTGGGAATGCCACTGAGCGTGCCATCAATGTGCAGCGTCATTCCGCCGGGGGTCACACCATTACTCAAGGAATCGAGCATGTATGTATATAGGGATGTAGGCCATATGCCCGCCACGACATTTTGCGAATAAGCCGTGTCACCGACAGTGACGGAATCCAGTGGGTTTCTCAGGGTCAGCAACGGTTTTGTCACGGGAAGAACGGAGCCGCCACCCACGCTGACGATGGCGCCGACGGTAATGACGACATTATGATAAACCGTGCTACCCACCCGTACCGTCGGGATGTTCAGTTGATTGGTGGCCGTATTGAAAGTGTCGTAAGCGCTCCCTGCGGTACCACCACCCATGTTGACGATGCTGCCCAAAGTGACTTGCACATTGGTGTAGGCATTGCCGCCCACGAGCACCAGGGGAACGGTCAAAACACCGGTTGCAGGATCATATGTATCGCCGCCATTGGGGGCAATGGCGCCATTGCCGGTGCTGATGATGTTGCCCACGGTAGCCACTACATTGGTGAATGTGGTGGCTCCCAGCTGGACAGCGGGAATGGTCAGCAGACCGGATGTGGTGGAATAGGTGTCGGTGGTACCCACTGGCGTACCGCCACCGATGCTGATCACCTTGCCCACCGTCATCGTGACGCTGGAATATGCAGTACCGTTGATCGTCAGCGAGGGAATCGAGAGGATGTTGGTTGCCGGATCGTAAGTGTCTGTGCCATTGGCCGACAAAGCGGTACAGATCAAAGAGAACGCCAGCAGCACCTGCGTGATCAATCGTGAGAATTTCTGCAGCGAGCCCATCACGACCGCATTCTCCGAATAGGAAATCGCAAATCGAACATTTAGTTACAATTTGACACATATTCATACATGAGGTCAAGTTGCAATATCAGGCTGTATCTAGCAGGAGGATGGGCGGGTCATGAAACAAGTGATGATCGTCACCGGCGGCGCCAGAGGCATCGGCGCAGCCACGGCGCTCCAGGCTGGCGCACAGGGATATGCCGTATGCGTCAATTACCTGCACCACCGGGATGCGGCAGATGCGGTCGTTTCATCCATTGCCGCAAAGGGCGGCGTTGCCATGGCCGTGCAGGCTGACGTAGCCGTGGAGCGCGAGGTCATTGCCCTGTTTGAACGGGTTGATGCCGCTTGGGGTAGCGTCACTGCCCTGGTCAACAACGCAGGTATCCTGGAGAAGCAGTCCCGTGTCGAGGATATGGATGTTGAGCGAATCCGCCGGATACTGGCCGTCAACGTGATGGGCAGCTTCCTGTGTTCGCGTGAAGCGGTGCGCCGCATGTCCACCCGGCATGGCGGCATCGGTGGTGGCATTGTCAACGTGTCATCCCGCGCATCCCGGCTGGGTTCTCCGGGCGAATATGTGGACTATGCCGCTTCCAAGGCGGCGGTGGACACCCTGACACTGGGGTTGGCGAAGGAAGTTGCTGCGGAAGGCATTCGTGTGAATGCCGTGTGCCCCGGCGTAATCTATACCGACATCCATGCCAGTGGTGGTGAGCCCCAACGCGTGGATCGCGTCAAGGAGGCCATTCCCATGAAGCGCGGCGGACAGCCTGACGAGGTGGCCAGAGCCATCCTATGGCTGCTTTCTGAAGAGTCCTCCTATACGACGGGCGCGTTCATTGACGTTTCTGGTGGCCGATAGCGGCACCCCTGACGTCCATTCACCTGCAAGGAAATGAGGAAATGACCCGATCCCACCTGACACGCCTGTCGTGGCGTTTATTTGCCGCCCTGCTGATGGCCGGCACCGCTTGGGCTTCAGCCGTGCCCCCGGACACCGTCATGGTATTTGAAGGGGCCCGACTCATCACCGGCACAAACACCCCACCCATTGAAAATGCCGTGTTTGTAGTCACCAATGGCATGATCACCGGTGTCGGCAAGCAAGGAGTGCTCACCTTCCCTGCCGGGGCCGTGCGAGTCAACCTTACGGGAAAAACCGTCATGCCCGCACTGGTGGACGATCATGTCCATATGGGATATCGCAAAGGCTCCAGCTTCTCGGCCGACAACTACACCCGGGGAAACCTGCTGGACATTCTCGACCGCTTTGCATTCTTTGGCGTGGCAGCCATTCTCGAGACAGGAACCGGACGAGGCGACCTGCCCTTCACGATCCGCCCGGAAGCCCTGCAGGGCGCGCGCTATCTCACCACTGGCAGCGGCTTCGCCATGCCTGATGCCGGCCCTGGGGGACCCATGCGCGATTCGATTTATGGCGTCACCACGGAGACCCAGGCTCGCCAATACGTACGCGAGCTTGCAGCACATCAACCCGACATGGTGAAGATCTGGGTGGATGACCGCAATGGCAGGGTGGAAAAACTCAAGCCTGCGCTCTACCGCGCCATCATCGATGAAGCGCACCGACACCATCTGAAGGTGATGGCACATATCGTCAACCTTGCCGACGTGAAAGACCTGCTCAGGGCGGGAGTGGATGGTTTCGCCCACATGGTGCGGGACCAGGAAGTCGATGATGAACTGCTGCAACTCCTGAAGGCGCGTCCGAACGTGTTCTTCCTCGAGACGCTTTGGGGAGAGCGCCGCAGCATCTACACGTCGCCGCCAGCATGGCTTGAAGACCCCATGCTACGCGACGTCTACACGGCAGCAGATCTGAAGGAACTGGCGGACCAGTTTCAACCCGACCCGGCTGTCACACCCCAGGCGTTGGCGCGGACGCGCGCCATGGCGCAGATGAGCCTGCACAATACGGCCCTGCTTGAGGCTGCCGGGGTGCAACTCGGTCTTGGCACCGATACCGGCGGCATGAATGGTGGCCAGTTCTTCGGCCTGGGCACGCATGTTGAAATGGAGCTACTCGTCAAGCGCGCCGGGCTTACCCCCATGCAAGCCCTGCTGATTGGCACACGCAATTCGGCTGCGATCCTGGGGCTGGACCAGCTGGGCACCCTGGTGCCGGGAAAAAGCGCGGATTTCATCGTGCTCGACGCCAACCCCCTGGATGACATTGCAAACACGCGTCGTATCTCACGCGTTTACCTGCGTGGCGAGGAAATTCCGCGAAACACCTTGAAGGCCCGCTGGGCTGCCCAGGGGAATTGAGTGCATGTTCAGACGGGCGTACACAGCCTGGCGATTTCTGCTGCATTCCCCAGTTTTTCCACGTTCCAGCAAAGATCCATGACCCGGCGGATGGTGGGGTCGGGCAAGATCCCTTCGGCCAGATCGGTAAACTTGGCTTCCAGGGCTTGATCACTCATCGGCGCTTCCAGGCTTCCCACAGCATGCTCGATATGGCGCTGTAGCAATTGTCCGTTCTTGAGCACGATCACCATGTCCACCTGGGAAGTGGCGATCCCCGGGGTGCTCACCGGGATGATCTTTTTGCGCAGTGCCATGACGGTGGGGTCGGACAGGGCACGGGCGCTAAACTGTTTTTCACCGGCAGCCCCTTCCACCAGGGCCACTGCAACGGCATGGTAAACGCTGAACTTCCCTTCGAGCCCGACTTGCGGGTTTCTTTTGCCGGTAAGCTCCAGTACCAGGGGATTGACCTTGATCTCCACGCGTTCGATCTGATCGGCTTTGAGGTGGTGTTCATTGCGCAACTGGATGGCAGCATCGATGGCCGGGTGCAACACGATGCCGCAGGCAAACGGCTTGTATGAATTCAGCGCTGCCTCGTAGTGCTGCCCCAACCCCTGTGTGATTTCCCTGAAGTCCTGTTTCGTACTGATGGTATGGGCCCAGCCCCGCTTGGCCTCGATCATGCCATTGGAACTCGTGAAATTTTTCGCTGCGAGCAAGGCGGAAAAGATGCCGTTGCTGGCAGCGCGACCCGGATTGAAGCTCTTGTTCATCGAGCCAAAGGATTCGCGCAACCCCACAGGCTGTGAGGCTGCCAGCCCAAGCGCCCACACCATCTGTTGTTCGTTCAGGCCCAGCAGCTTTCCGGTCGCCGCGGCCGCCCCAAAAACCCCAGCGGTGCCCGTGATGTGCCAGCCCGTATCAAAATGGTTGGGGTAGACCGCGTTGCCAATCCTGCACGCCACCTCGATGCCAAGGATCATGGCATTGAGAAAATCCATGCCTGAGACGGGATGCATTTCTGACAGGGCCAGAATGGCGGAAGCCACGGGGCCCGCTGGATGGATGATGGTTTTGAGGTGGGTGTCATCGTAATCGAAAATATGGCTTGAGACCCCATTGATGAAAGCGGCATTCATGATGTCGAACCGTTCGCGACGCCCCAGAATTGCGGCCTGGGGAGGGCCTGAGAAAGGCTGCAGTGCCGACACCGCTATATCCACCGTTTGATGATGTGAGCCCCCCACCGTCACCCCGACCCAGTTCAGCAGGGTTCTCACGCCTTCTTTGCGCACACCCTCAGGAAGGTCTTCGTAACGGGCTGCCACCACATAACGCGCCAGGATGCGCGTCACTTCACCTGGCGCCGCACCGGCCCCCTGAGCCGGCGTTGCGTTGCCGTCCGCGGCCATTGGGTTTGGGCCCGTTTCGGCAGCAGATGCCGCAATGACAGGAAGCATTGCGGCAAAACGCAATACCGATCTGCGGTCAGTGAAGGACATGAGAATTCCTCCGAAAAAAGGCCTGGTTAAGGTCGCCTTGCGGTCAGGTCACGCAGGTTTTGTCCCACGAGGTGCGCCACCTTGTTGTCCGGATTGGTAAAGCGCTGCAGACTGATGTCGTTATTGCCCACGGTGGCACGCGTTGCTGGCGCGTTGCCAATGATCAGCTCGGTCAGGGACCCGGCATCCAGCTTCAGCGTTTCGTCAGGGCCAAAGACTTTTTGTTCGTGCCCCCCATCACGGCGATAGACGCTTACCCATGTGGGGGCTGAAAAATGCAACTGAAGTTCCGCCTGCCCCGGCTTTTCAGCAGGCACTGGCGGTGTCTTGGGGGCGGCTGTCACGGGTAGCGAAGCAGCAGGAGCCGGGGCACTGGACGGCGGAACCACAGGCTCAACCGGCAGGGCCAGGGGTGCTGGCCCAGGAGTGGCGTCGTGTTCACGAAAGCCATCACGCGCCAGGTAGCCCACGCCGAAGATGACACTCAACAGGGCAACCAGGGACAACAACAGGGGGCGCCCCAGCCTCAAACGGGGCCGCTCCGGCCTTCCGGGCTCGGCGTGGGCCTCGTGATCCGGCGCGGATGCGACAGCCGGCGCCCGCGGTTGTGCCATCGCCACCCCAAGGAAAGCGGCATATTTTTTGGCCGCCAGCACGTAGTACTGAGGATTATAGAAAGATTTCAGGCTGCGCGTTTCCAGGCAGTTGATCTGGTCGGCAGAGAGCATCAACTGGTAAGCCACCTCTTTTTGGCTCAAACCGCGGGCCTGGCGCGCATCCCGCAGTTGCGCGCTGATTTGCTGCGCGCAGTCCAGTTCCATTTCAATGTCCGGGCGCGCCATCATGATCTCGGGCCCACGCGTTATTGTCTGGTACCGACCCAGAAAAATCCGTTCGAACCCGTTGCATTGAGTCCAGCCACATAGAGGCGGGTCAGTCCGTTTTCGGGGTTGAGCACTGCGATGCCGCTGGCACTTCCCACACCGGCCGGCGTGCAGTTTGCCCCTGTCAAAGTCAATGAGACGTTGAAAACGTTCTTCCCCGAAGCCCTGGGCGTGGCCGTGCCATTGATGGCGCAGTTGGTCGAGGTGCCTGAAATGGCTCCGGTTGCAGACAGGGTCAGGGTCACGGGTGCGCCCCCATAGGTGTAGACCCCGCTGTAGGTTCCGGTGAGGGTGGCGAGGTTGGCAGCGGTGTTGTAACTCGTCAGATAATTGGCAGAAAAGGTGGTGTATTGATAGGGACTGACCACAATGGTGCCCGTATAAGGGGAGTATTGGTTGATATTGAGCACAATAGTGCCAGTAATGGCACTTTGTGCAATGAACAATCCCGTCATGGCACCGCTGCTGGCTACATTGGTCGCTACGTTGAATTCCATCAGGTTGGCGGCAATGCCTGCTCCCGATTCCAGCAGGGTGCCATGGTCCACGGTCAGGGCAATGCCCGCTGCGGTGACGAAATTATAGAATTCACCAGTCTCCAGAATGATTTCCAGGTCGGAATTACCCAGCGCCGTCGTGCCCTGGGCCACACCCTGAGCCTGGAATACGCCAGGCGTCCCCGTGGTTCCGCTGCTCCCGCCACCGCCACCGCAACCCGCCATCGTCAAAGCGGTCAAGGCCACCAGAACCCCTTTCAAAACTTCCGTCATTACCCCACTCCCCATCGTTCGGAAAAACAAACATTGACACATTGCCACTTGAAACGAGTGTCATAGTATATTGAATATGGTCCGATGCATAATGGCAGTCAACCTGAGCGCATTTCATGAACCTTGCCGCTTTTTCCTTTGCGGAAATTGCCACCCAGCTGTGGATGAAGTTTCTCCTGGTTGCCCTCTTCGCTTTCATCGTGGGCCTGGAGTTTCGGGAGTATCTTGCCAATCGCACGGATCATCTTGCCATCGGCTCTGCCCGAACCTACACCTTTGTGGCGATCCTGGGTTTTGTGCTGTACAGCCTGGACCCCAGCTTTCGACTCTATATCAGCGGCTTTTTCCTGCTTGTGGTGCTGTTCGGCCTGTTCTACCAGCATAAGCTGCAAACGGGTCAGCTGGGCATCCTGCAACTCCTGATCGGCACCATCGTCTATACCTTCGGTCCGGTCGCCCTGACCATGCCCTTGTGGTTTTTTGTGCTGCTGTTCGTCGCCAACATATTTGTCCTGAGCGCCAAACCCCTGGCGCATCGGCTTCTGGAACACCTGGACCAGCAGGAGTTGATCACCCTGGCCAAATTCCTGTTGCTCTCTGCAGTCATTCTGCCGCTGTTGCCACAGGAAATGGTGCGCCCTGAAATTCCCGTATCGCCCTTCCATGTCTGGATGGCGGTCGTGGTCATTTCTTCCATTTCCTACGCGGGGTACATCCTGCGGCGCTATGTATTTCCACATCGCGGTTATCTCATCACGGGCATCCTGGGCGGCCTCTACTCCAGTACGGCCACCACCCTCGTGCTGGTCCGCGAGGACCGCACCAATCCCGTCCCCAACCGCACCATGCAAGGGGCCGTCCTTGCCGCTTCCGGCATGATGTACCTGCGCCTGTTGCTGCTGGTAGCCCTGCTCAACCCCGCCTATCTTGTCCTCACGACGCCTCCCCTGCTGCTGATTGGTGTGGGCACCATGGCACTTGCCGCCTACTTTGCGCACCTCGGGGCCAAAGAACCGCTTGCTCCCGTCGACCGGGCAGCGGTCAACCCGTTAGCCTTTGGCACGGCCTTTCTGTTTGCCATCCTGTTTGTGGCCATGATCTTCCTGACGCGCGCCATCGCCCTGGATTTTGGTTCCAGTGGCCTGAAAGCGCTGTCCTTCGGCATCGGTTTCACGGACATCGACCCCTTCGTAATGTCCCTGCTCAGTGGCGCCTACCCTGTGGTCACGCCTTCCCAACTGTCCGGTGCGTTGCTGATTGCTGCAGGAAGCAATGACCTGCTGAAGGGCATCTACGCCGTCGTCCTGGGTAACTGGGCCGCCAATCGCTCGGTCATGGCCGCACTGTTTGTCGTTGGCGTACTGACTATTGGCTATGGCCTGCTCTTATTTTGAGGCGGACGGAGGCGATGATGCAGGCTGGGAGAGCCGTGCCAGGGTAGCGGCCCCCAGCATCCCGGCACGATCCCCGCCTTTTGAGGGGGTGACCCGGATTCGTCCCCGTAGCGCCGGAATCAACGCTGCTTCCAGATGCGCCCCAAATGCCGGCGCCATCAACGGCCAGGACGCGCTCAGCCCCCCGCCGATCACCACTTCCGAGACATCCACCACTTTCAGCACGTGCGCCAGCCCCATGGCCAGGAAACGGGCAGCATGTTCGAATGCGTCCAGGGCCCGCGCATCGCCCCGGTGAGCCAACGCGGCGATGGCTTCGGCATCCAGTCCGGCCTGCCCCGAACCCGCATGCGTGAGTCCGATGCCCACTGCCGAGGCGTACTGTTCCAGGCAACCGCGGTTACCGCAGCCGCAGGGCCTGCCCCCCGGATCAACGATGAGGTGCCCCAGTTCCATGGCGACGCCATGCTCACCGGAATAAGGCCTGCCATGGAGGACCAGTCCCCCACCCACCCCCGTGCCAAGCCCCACGAACAGCAACGAACCCGAATGCGGGTGATGCAGTAAATATTCACCATAGGCCGCCGCCAGGGCGTCGTTTTCCAGGATCACGGGTAACCCCAGGCGTGCCTTCAACGGGGTCAGGAGGTCGGCGTTTACGAGGCCCGGCAGATTGGGCGACAGGGTGATGACCCGCGTCAGTGGCGCGATGAACCCGGGAAAGCCGATCCCGACGCCCTGCACTTTGGGATAACGCGCACGCGCCTCTTCGATGGCCACCGCCAGGATTTCAATGACGGCATTCAGTCCCTCGGTTGCTGCAACTTTCTGGAAGATGTCAGAAAAGCCTGCATGCCTGCGGCGGGACCAAACCAGTTCTTGCCCCGCCAGAACCCCCACACGCAGGTTGGTTCCACCTACATCCACGCCGATCAGGAAGGGCTCCTTCATGCATCGACCGTCAGCCGGATGACCAGGGGCTCCCGGAGCTCTCGGCATGGCCAGACCAGATGCAGCGTTACGGCCTGCATGATTTTTTCAAAGCCCGCCTCGGACTGCGAGACGCTGAAACAGGGTTCGGTGCGCAACGCACAGGGCTGGCTCAACGCCAGGGTGAGCGCACCGCCCAGGATCTCGTCGTGCAGGGTCACGGTGCTGCAAAGCGGGTCATCGATGGGTTGTGCAAATCCGCCCAGCACCTTGGCCGCCCGCTCAAAGCGCCCGGCAGGACCATCGCAACTGGGCATGGCGAGATTGAGGACCACTTCCAGGATTCCTTCTGACGGGGCGCCCAGTGCATAGGTCACCACCAGTACATTGCGTTCCAGGGCAATGCGTTTGTGCAGGGACAGTCCGGGTTCAATGCACTGAAATGAGAGAGCCGCCCCTGGCGCCGGATCGGCTTGTGCTTCGTAGTGCAGCAATGCGGGTTCACTACCGTTGCCGGAATGGAAAAGGTCCAGGAACAGGGAACGACGCGTGCTGTCGAACACCATGTCTTCGGGCAGGATGGTGTGCTTGAAACTGACCCGCTCGTGAGGGTTGGCCAGCCCCTGCCCGCTTTCGGTGCTGGCCTGGTTGAGGCTGACCTTATGGTGATAGTGCTCGCGCTGCCGCGCCAGGGTGTCGCCAAAATTATGCTGCAGCGGATAGCTGTCCAGCTCGCAGACGTCTGCCAGACCGTCACCGCGCACCACAGCCTGCAGCAGGCCGTTTTGCAGGAAAGTTTCGGCATGACCATCAAGGTCAAGGTCGACTATGGAACGCGCCGGGCGCGGCATTACCGCATCGAGCAGGGCCTCCAGACGCACCAGCGCCGCGTACACGGCGCGACGCAAATGTGGTAGATAGAGCCCGCCGAACAGCCCGTGCCAGTAGGCATCATTGGCTTGGGCCTCGTAGAGGGCATCGCGCATCTGCAAGGTGCGCTTGCCATCGGAAAGTGCAGCGAGCCGGTTGGACAGTCCCAGCATGCGTTTGTGCATCCAGTTGGACTCGGGGTAGCGCGTCAGGAAATTACGCCAGATGCCACCGCGCAGGAAGGCTTTTTCGTTGTCATAGTGACCCGCGTTTTTGCTTTCCTGAACCATGGTGGCAAAGCGCGAGGCCGCCTTTGCCGGCAAGGTCCACTCATTCATCTCGATGTAGGAAGTGGTGGGCAGGTAGATGATGCCGCGCGTCGTGGCCTCTGCATGGTAATCGCAGTAGCGCATGGGTTGCACGATTTCGGAATCAAGCGACCTGCGGATGAATTCCTCCAGCCAGCCGCGTGTGTAGACCCATTCATAGGTTTCAGGCCAGATGCCGAATTTTTCGATGTCATCGAAGTACACGGCCGCATGGGATTCGCCCTCCACGGCCATGCTTTCCAGATACTGCACGGCCTCGCTGGCCGGAGAAAAGGGCAGGCGGTAGCGCAAGGCTTCAGAGATGGGGAAGACATCCAGACGCTTGCCGTCTTCTTCAGTGCTGAAAAACCCCGTCAGATCGCGATCTTCCTTGCCCGTGCACAGGAAATGGTAGTCGTCCACGGTGACGTAACGGACCCCGCAGGCCACCAGCGAGGGCACCACCGTGGAATCCCAGACCCGTTCAGTCAGCCAGGCGCCCTGGGGTCGCTCACCCAGAAGCTGTTCCAGCCGCGCCGACATGAGATTGATCTGGCCGATGCGATCGCGGACCGGAATGGCGGCCAGCACGGGTTCGGTGTAACCGGCCCCAAAAAGCTCGGCCTGTCCCCGATTCACCAGGGTTTTCAGGAGGTGCACATCGTCGGGGTAATGCTGCGCCAGGTAGTCAAACAGCCAGCCGCTGACATGAATGGAAAAACGGAAGTCGGGAAAGCGCTCCATCATGTGCAGAAAAGGCTGGTAGCAACGCAGATGGGCCTCATCCAGAACTTCTGTGAAGTTGCCCACGGGCTGGTGCGCGTGAACGCCGAAGAGCAATGCGGTTTTTCTGGCCATGGTCCTTGTTACTCGCTGGCGCGACGCATGGCGCCGCCGGCATCGGTGTGATCGCTTCCCCTGCTCACGGGCTGCAGGAGTGATTCTGGGGCCTGCACATGCAACAACGCATAGAGATTGCGCAAATTGAGCCGGTACAGCCGGTCAAAGGACTGCACGCTCTCGGCCGCATTGTAATCGCCAAACCACCAGAACCAGTCCGAGCCCTCACAAATGCTGAGCTGGCGTGTGGCCTGCTGGTACTCGTCAGGCGTCAACTGGCCGCTGGCCACGACGCGGTCGTAATGCACCTTGGCTTCAACCAGAAGATCCCAGGCGGCATTCTTGTCAGGGTTGCCAATCCAGGTGCTGAAGGTGCCATAGACCCAGCTGCCGGACACGATATGATCCAGATCGGGAATGGTCACCTTGCCATCACCCACGCAATCCGAAAAAGTGGTCGTGACGATGAAGGGATGGGATTGCAGGGCCTGATACAGGCCACTGAGAAAATAATAGCCGTTGTAAGGATAGTATTCCCAGGCGTTCTCGCCATCGAGGATGATGCTGACCACGGGGTCTGACGAGTCATCAGTGGCGGTGTAGATACCCTCCAGCGCATTGATGAAATCACTGACGGCATCGTAGCTGTCCCAGGTGGCGTATTCGAAGCCAATCTTGTCCGACAGGCGGTCGTCCCGAAAGAAACAGGTCATGTCTCCCTGGGGTGTGCGATACCGATACGGGTGGTAGAGGTAATCCGTGCGCGCGGGCAGCGGTCTGCTTCGAACCTTGCTGAGGCTGTTGACGAGCACGCTCTCTCCCGTGGCACTCCACTGGCAGCCCTGGCTGGCCAGTACTTCCAGAGCCGGGCCTGACACCCCGCCCTCCGCCGGCCACACGCCACACGCCTTCTGCCCGAAATAGTGCAGGTGACGCGCAAGCCCGTGTCGGACCTGTTCGTGGGCGCGCAGCAGGCCACCCGGATATTCGCGGCTGGCGGGCAAGGACATTTCAGGCATGGCCTCACGTGCCGAGCCAAAATCCAGCAACAGGGGCAGGATGGGGTGATAGAAGGGCGTGCTGGAGAGTTCGATGCGCGCGTCGCTTTGCAGGGCGCGATAACGGGGAATGATCTGCCGGATCAATTCGCCGATGAGTACAAACAGTGCCTTGCGGTCCGCATCGGTGTACAGGCTGCCCTGTTTCATCAAACGCTGCACCAGTTCGTTGGCGCGCCGCACACTCTCACCCATCCAGGCAAGGTGGTACCACACCAGCAGATCCGCCAGATAACGGTGCGACAGGTACTGCTGCAGTTCAGGCTCCTGATCGGTCAACGCAGTCAGGGTTTTGTACAGGCGATGGTAGGCCGGAAAGGGCTCGATCATCTTGGAAAAATTGCTGCGGTAACAGGCACTGAGGATGAGCTGGCGCTCTTCGTCCGTCAGGTCCTCCATCGTGGACCTGGCCAGCAGTGCCAGCAAGGGATCGCGCACCGCCCCGGTCTTGAACTGGTTGCCGTAATCCTCCAGCTGCTCTACCAGCGAGGGCACGAAGTTGACCACGCAGGCCACGTCCGGGTGCTGTTCGAGGTGCCAGGCCATGTCCGTGTAATCCTTGATGGCATGGAGGTAAGTCCATGGCAACTCGAACCGGCCATCAAGGCTGTTACGGTAATCCGGCTGATGCATGTGCCAGCACAGCACCAGGCGGAGTTTTCGGGAAGCGCTCACAGGGTCAGGTGGGATATCGGCTTTGGTTGAGCATGTCCGGCGTAATCAGTGTGATGCCCTTCTCGGAAACATAAAAGCGCTTGCGATCCTGCTCGACGTCAAAACCCACCTCCAGGCCGTCCGGAATGATGCACCCCCGGTCCACAATGACGCGCTTGAGCGCTACGCGCTCGCCAATGCGCGCGTTGGGCAGGATGACGCTGTCCTCCACACGACTGTAGGCATTGACGTGAACATCGAAAAACAGCACTGAGCGGCGCACCGATGCGCCGCTTACGATGGATCCGCCGGAAACCAGTGAATCCACGGCGCAGCCGCGCCGGCCTTCGTCATCAAAAACGAATTTGGCAGGAGGAAACTGTTCCTGGTAAGTCCAGATCGGCCAGGAATTATCGTAAAGATTGAGATCCGGAATGACCTTGGTCATTTCCATGTTGGCTTCCCAGTAGGCATCAATGGTGCCCACATCACGCCAGTAGGGTTCGGTTTCAGGTGCGCCCACGCAGCTTTCGTCAAAACGATGGGCAAAGACACGGTAGCGCGGCACTAGCCACGGAATGATGTCCTGGCCAAAATCATGCCTGGAGTGGGGATCGTAGGCGTCGCGAATCAACTGTTCATACAGGAACTTGGTGTTGAACACATAGATGCCCATGCTGACGAGGGCCTTGCCCTGATCGTCGGGCAGGGGCGTGGGTTGCTGCGGCTTCTCGTCAAAGGCGACGATGCGGTCATTCTCATCCACCGTCATGACACCGAATGCCGATGCGTCTTCCAGCGGCACGGTCAGGCAACCAATGGTCATGTCCGCCTCGGCACTGACATGCGCCGCCAGCATCATGCCGTAATCCATTTTGTAAATATGGTCACCCGCCAGGATGATGACGTGTTCGGGGTTGTGCGAGCGCAGGATGTCAATGTTCTGGAACACCGCATCGGCCGTGCCCTTGTACCATTCTTCCTGGATGCGCTGCTGTGCGGGCAGCAGTTCAACGAACTCGTTGAATTCTGCGCGCATGAAACTCCAGCCATGCTGGATATGCTGGATGAGGCTGTGGGCCTTGTACTGGGTGACGACGCCAATGCGGCGAATGCCGGAATTGATGCAGTTGGAAAGCGGGAAATCGATGATGCGGAATTTTCCACCAAAAAGCAGCGCTGGCTTGGCACGCCACTTGGTGAGATCCTTGAGCCGGCTGCCCCGGCCCCCTGCCAGGATCAAGGCCACCGCGTTTTTGGTGAGCACGCTGATAAACCGCTCAGATGCGATATCGCGGGGAAACATGTCTGCACTCCTCAGAAAATGAGATCATGAACATAATGGCGGCGCGTGATAATTTGAGCCATTATAATTGATTTAACACGGGAGTTTGGCCACAAGCCTCGAAACATGCCCAAAAAAATTACGGATCCATTACAGCAGGCCATCCTGGAAGCCAGGCACCACGACCCTTTCAGCACACTGGGCCTGCATCATGACGGGCAGGAATGGCAGTTGCGCGTGTTCCTGCCCCACGCCAGTGCGCTGGAACTGTTCACCACCCAATGGGAGCCAGTGCCGAAAATTCACGAGCAGGGACTCTACCTGTGGCGGGGTCCTACCGCCCCGCCGTCGCCGTGCCGCATACGCTACACGGAAAACGGACGCCAAATTGAAACATTTGATGTCTATTCTTTCCTGCCGTTGATCAGCGACCATGACCTGTACCTGTTTCAGGAAGGACGCCTGCAACAGCTCTACCGCGTACTCGGCGCCCACCCCTGCACGCACCAGGAAGTGGCCGGCATTCGCTTTGCCGTCTGGGCGCCCAACGCCGAACGCGTGAGCGTCGTGGGCGATTTCAATCACTGGGACGGGCGACAGCATCCCATGCGCGTGCGCAGCGTCAGCGGCATATGGGAGGTATTCATCCCGGGCTTGCCGCTGGGGGCCCTGTATAAATTTGAAATAAGAAATCGCCATCATGGTGCCATCATGGTCAAGACCGATCCTTACGGATCTGCTTTTGAACTGCGCCCAGGGACGGCCGCCCGGATATGTCCTGAAGGCCGGTTTGTCTGGCAGGATGCAGCATGGATGGCGAAACGCGCCCGCACGGACTGGTTGCACGCGCCCATGAACATTTACGAGGTCCATCTGGGCTCATGGAAGCAACCTGCCAACCGGGACTTTTACAATTATCGGGAACTGGCCGATCTGTTACTGCCTTACGTTCTGGAAATGGGGTACACCCACATTGAACTGATGCCCATCAGCGAACATCCCCTCGACGAGTCCTGGGGTTACCAGACCACCGGCTACTACGGCGTGACGAGCCGTTATGGCGAGCCTGATGACTTTCGCGCCTTCGTGGACCGCTGTCACGCAGCTGACATCGGCGTCATCCTCGACTGGGTACCCGGACACTTTCCCAAGGATGACTTCGCCCTGGCGCGCTTTGATGGCAGCGCCCTGTATGAACATGAAGATCCCCGTCTGGGCGAGCACCAGGACTGGGGCACCTACATCTTCAACTACGGGCGCAACGAAGTGCGCGGCTTTCTGATTGGCAACGCCCACTACTGGTTGTCCGAATTTCATATTGACGGCCTGCGCGTGGACGCCGTGGCCTCCATGCTCTACCTCGACTATTCGCGCAAGCCGGGTGAATGGCTGCCCAACGTGTATGGCGGGCGGGAAAACCTTGACGCCCTGTCCTTCATTCGCGAGGTCAACCTGATGGTGCATGAGCAGTTTCCCGGAGCACTCACCATCGCCGAAGAATCCACCTCCTGGCCCATGGTGTCGCGCCCCATCTACCTGGGCGGACTGGGGTTTTCCATGAAATGGAACATGGGTTGGATGAACGACACCCTGCGCTATTTCTCGCGCGATCCGGTGCATCGCCGCCACCATCACCGCGACCTGACGTTCTTTCAGCTGTATGCCTACACCGAAAACTTCGTCCTGCCCTTTTCGCACGATGAAGTGGTTCACGGCAAGCACTCCCTGCTCGACAAGATGCCGGGTGATGCCTGGCAGCGCTTTGCCAACCTGCGCCTGCTGCTGACTTACCAGATGGCAAGCCCTGGAAAGAAGCTGAACTTCATGGGGAACGAGTTTGGACAAGGACGCGAATGGCAGGTCAAGTCCGGACTTGACTGGTCCTTGCTGGAGACGCACTGGCACCAGGGCATCCAGCAGCTGTGTCGCGACCTCAACCAGCAGTACCGCCAACACCCGGCTTTGCACGATCTCGACTTCGAATCCAGCGGCTTCACCTGGGTGGATTGCGATAATGCAGACCAGTCCATCCTGAGCTTCGTGCGCCGCAGTCGCTCTGGCGCCCAACTGGTCGTGGTGCTCAACTTCACCCCCGTGCCGCGAACGGGGCACCGGCTGGGCGTTCCCAAAGAAGGCCCGTACCGGGAACTGATCAACAGCGACTCGACCCATTACGGGGGCAGCAACCTCGGCAATGGTGCGGGGCTGCGCGCCATTGCCATGCCGTGGAACGGACAACCCTGTTCCCTGACCCTGACCCTGCCGCCCCTGGCAGGCCTCATCCTGGAGTCCTGCTAGATGTCCTCACTGACACAATCCCCTGCGTGGCTGGCCTTGGCGCAGCACCAGCACGAGATCAAGACGCAACACCTGCGCGAACTCTTTGCCACGGACCCGGACCGCTTCAGCCGTTTTACCCTGCATGCCGGCCCCCTCATGCTGGATTACTCCAAAAACCGCATCACGGAACAGACCCTGTCACTGCTGCTAGACCTCGCCGCCCAGGCCCGACTGCCGGAAAACATCAACCGCCTGTTGAATGGCGACAAGGTCAACGTCACCGAACATCGGGCTGCCCTGCACACCGCGCTGCGCAACCGTTCCGGGCAACCCGTCATGCTTGACGGCGCGGATGTCATGCCCGGCGTTCGGCGCGTGCTGCAGCAGATGCGTGAATTTTCCGACGCGGTACGCCAGGGCCGGTGGCTGGGCTACACCGGCAGACCCATCACGGATGTGGTCAACATCGGCATTGGCGGCTCTGACCTGGGGCCAGCCATGGTCACGGCCGCCCTGCCCGCCGACTGCCGCCCCCTTGCGCTGCACTTCGTGTCCAACGTGGACGGCGCCCACCTGTGCCAGACCCTGAAGCTGTTGGACCCCGAGACCACGCTTTTCATCATTGCCTCAAAAACATTTACCACCCAGGAAACCCTGCTCAACGCCCGTTCGGCCCGTGCCTGGTTTTTGCAACGGGCTGAGCACCATGATCATGTAGCGCGCCATTTCGTGGCACTTTCCACCAACCGCGAGGAAGTATTGCGTTTTGGCATCGATCCCGCGCAAATGTTCGAGTTCTGGGACTGGGTGGGCGGACGCTACTCGCTGTGGTCAGCCATCGGGCTCTCCATCGCGCTGGGCATCGGCATGGATGCTTTCGAGGCCCTCCTGCAAGGCGCCTTCGAAATGGACGAGCATTTCCGCAACAGCCCCCTGGAGCGCAACATGCCGGTCATTCTGGGGCTGCTGGACGTGTGGTACATCAACTTCTTCGGTGCGCAAACCCGGGCCATCCTGCCCTACGATCAGGGATTGAATTCGTTCATCAGCTACATCCAGCAACTGAGCATGGAAAGCAATGGCAAACACGTCACCCGTGCGGGTCATGCCGTGGACTACGCCACTGGCGCCATCATCTGGGGCAGTTCCGGCACCAATGGCCAGCATGCTTACTACCAGCTGCTGCACCAGGGCACGACGCTGGTTCCCGCTGACTTTCTGGCGCCGATGGAAAGCCGTGCCCCGCTGGGCAACCACCATCTGGTGCTGCTTTCCAACTTCCTGGCCCAGACCGAGGCCTTGATGCGCGGCAAGACCGAAGCCGAAGCCCGACGCGAACTGGAGCGGGCTGGCATGAAGGGCGAAGCCCTGGAACATTTGCTGCCCCACAAATGCTTTGAAGGCAACCGTCCCAGCAACGCCATCCTGTTCCAGAAACTGGACGCGCATACACTAGGCGCGCTGATTGCCCTGTACGAACACCGCACTTTCGTGCAAAGCGTGATCTGGGACATCAATGCGTTTGACCAGTGGGGTGTTGAGCTGGGCAAACAACTGGCCCAGGGCATCCTCACCGAACTCTCTGATGCAGCGGCGCCCGGCACGCACGATGCCTCCACCACGGGGCTGATACGCCATCTGCGTTTTCACCGAAACTGACCAGCGCAAAGCCGGCATGAATATCCTCTTCGTGACCTCAGAAGTACATCCCCTGATCAAGACCGGCGGGCTTGCAGACGTCAGCCGCTCGCTGCCCCGCGCCCTGCATCAACTGGGGCTCGACATCCGCATCCTGTTGCCAGGCTACCCTGCCGTCCTGAAGCAGTTGCCAAAGGCCCGGGCGTGCTGTCAGGTCATTTCGGCCACGGCGGACGGCCCGCCGGCCCGCTTGCTGCAAGCCCTGCTGCCGGGCACGGAAGTCCCCGTGCTGGTTCTTGAGTGCGCCGCACTGTACGACCGTCCGGGCTCGCCCTATCAGGATGCAAGTGGCAAGGACTGGACAGATAATGCGTTGCGCTTCGGCTTTCTGTGCCAGGTGGGCGCCTGGCTATGCGGCCCCCACTCTGCCCTGGATTGGCGTCCGGACATCGTGCACTGCAATGACTGGCAATCGGCACTCATTCCGGCATTGCTGCACCATCAGGAAAAACCCGCCACGCGCGCGGTGCTGACCATTCACAACCTGGCCTTTCAGGGCAATTTTGAACCGCAATGGGTAACGCGCCTTGGGCTCCCCATGGAAAGCTTTCACATGCACGGCCTGGAATTCTATGGCCAGCTTTCCTTTCTCAAGTCAGGCATCAACTACGCCGACAGGATCACCACGGTCAGCAAGCGCTATGCCGCCGAAATTCAGACACCGGCTTTCGGCTGCGGCATGGAGGGTCTGTTGCAGCATCGCAGCGATGACCTGACGGGCATCGTCAACGGCATCGATGAAGAATGGAATCCTGCGCTTGACCCCGCAATTGCTGCCAGTTTTGACGCCACCCACCTTGCCGCCAAGGCGCGCAACAAACGCGCGCTGCAACGCGAGTGCGGATTGACGCGCAACCCCGCCATCATGCTCATTGGCATGGTCACCCGGTTGACGCACCAGAAGGGCCTGGATGTCCTGCTGGCGTGTATGGAGGCCCTGACACAGTATCCGGTGCAGCTTGTCGTGCTGGGCAGTGGCGAGGCCGCAATCGAACAGCGCCTTCAGCATTGGGCACACCTCCACCCCGATCGCGTGAGCGTCACCCTGGCCTTTGACGAAGCGCTGTCGCACCGCATCATGGCCGGCTGCGACCTGTTTCTGATGCCCTCGCGTTTCGAACCCTGCGGGCTTTCCCAAATGTACGCCATGGCCTACGGCGCACCACCACTGGTTCACCGTACCGGAGGGCTGGCTGACACCGTCACCAACTGCACCCCGAAAACCCTGGCTGATAAAACCGCCACCGGATTTTCATTCGACGAACTCACCCCCGAAGCCCTGCAGACGACGCTGTTGCGCGCCATTGCCTGCTTTGAGGAAAAGAAGGGATGGCGGGCCTTGCAGCGCATCGGCATGCGCCGCGACTTCAGCTGGGACAAAGCAGCGGCGCAATACCTCGCCGTGTACCGCCAGCTCGTGGCAGAAGCCTGAAGCCGCTCAAAGCCAGGTCATCAACCCTGTCTCAAAGGGGTGCGTGAGGTGCCTGTGCTGGGGATAGATACGAATGCGGTAATCCAGCTGGCCGCACAGCTCGGGCTGCAGGTCGAGGCTGAACAGGTGTTCCTGGCTGTCATTCAGGGGCCCTTCGAAGCGGAAATGGAACGGTGGTAGCACCGGTGGTCCGGTACGGGTGATGGAACGATTGAGAAGCAGTTCCACGCAAACATCCTCTGGCCGTAACCCGTCCAGATACACCGCCACCTCCACGCGCATGCTGCTGCCAAACTTGATGTGGCGAATCGGCGTATCCAGGCGTCGCAGCGTGATCCTGCTCCAGGCCTGCCGCACCCGCTCTTTCCATGCTGACAATTCTCGCGCCACAGCAAAGTCATCCTGACGGTAACGCTGTCCCTGGCTGCTGGCCGACATGTAAAAACGGGTCTGGTATTCGTCAATCATCCGGCCGGTATTGAATTGCGACAGCGTGCTGGCCATGGCCGCCTTGGACTTGGCCACCCATCCCGGGGAATACCCGAATTTGCTGCGGTCGTAATAAAGCGGCACCACCTGGTCCTGGATGATTTCGTAGAGGGTGCGGGCATCTTCCTGGTTGCGTCGGCTCTCATCAAGGTAATCGGGTGCAGGCCGGATGGCCCAGCCATTCTTGCCGTCATAGCCCTCACCCCACCAGCCATCCAGCACACTCAGATTGAGCGTGCCATTGATGCCCGCCTTCATGCCCGAAGTGCCGCTGGCCTCCATGGGATACAGGGGCGTATTGAGCCATACGTCCACGCCGGCCACGAGGCGCCGCGCCAGCCCCATGTCGTAGTTTTCCAGGAGCAGAATCTTGTCCTGGAATTCTGGCATGGCCGCAATGGCATGGATGCGGCGGACGATGTCCTGTCCGGGGTGGTCTGCAGGATGGGCCTTGCCGGCAAACACGAACAGCACGGGACGGTGGGCATCCAGAACGATCTGGCGCAACCATTCCAGGTTGTTGAACAGCAGGTCGGCACGCTTGTAGGTGGCAAAACGCCGCGCAAAGCCGATGGTCAACACGTTGGGCTCGTGCAGATCGGCGTGCTTGAGCAGACGCTCCAGGTGGGTATCGTTGCCCAGGTTGCGATAATGTTCCACCGACACCCGTTGGCGGATGGCATAGAGCATCTGCGACTTGAGCGATTGGCGCACACTCCAGTAAAGATGATCTGGAATGTCGTTGACGCTGTTCCAGAAGGCGCGGTCAGACAGGCGGTTGCGCCATTCGCCACCGATGAACCGGTCGAACAGGTCGGCCCATTCACGCGCCAGGAAAGTGGGGACGTGCACGGCATTGGTGACGTAGCTGATGGGGTTTTCATGGACCGGTATTTGCGGCCAGAAGCCGGCGCAGATGTGCGAGGTGACTTCCTGGTGGATGCGCGACACCCCATTCTGGAAACGCGACCCCCGTACCGCGAGGGCCGTCATGTTGAATTCTGATTCGCCGCCGCCCGGGTCGTTACCCAACGCCAGCAGTTGTTCCATGCTGATGCCCAGCGACTGGTCGAGACCGGAAAAATAGCGCGCCATCATGTCGCGCGCAAAGTGGTCGTGCCCGGCGGGCACCGGGGTATGTGTGGTAAACACGGTGCTGGCTGCCACCGCCTCGAGTGCGGCAGCGCTGTTCATGTTGCCATCACGGACCAGCATGCGCGTGCGTTCCAGCACCAGGAACGCGGCATGGCCCTCGTTAATGTGCCAGATGGTGGGTTGCAAACCCAGGCGAACCAGCGCTCGCACACCGCCCACCCCCAGTACGATTTCCTGCTCGATGCGGATTTTCCGGTCACCACCATAGAGCCGGTGGGTGATTTCCCGATCTTCTGGCGTGTTTTCCTCGAGGTCAGTGTCGAGCAGGTAGATCTTGACGTTGCCGATGCGCGACCACCAGACCTTGACCTGGACGACGCGCTGTTCCATGTCCACCGTCACCCGAATTTCCTGACCGGACTCGTCCAGCGCAGGTTGCACCGGCAGCTCGTCAAAATCCGAGTCTGCATTGAGCGCCACCTGGTTGCCTTCGCGGTCGATGCATTGGGTAAAGTAGCCCTGACGGTAGAGCAGTCCCACCCCCACGAAGGGCAGGCCGATGTCACTGGCCGCCTTGCAGTAGTCCCCGGCCAGAATGCCCAACCCGCCTGAATAGATGGGAAAACTTTCGTGAAAGCCGAATTCGGCACAGAAGTAGGCCACCAGGTCGTCGGATGCCAGCTTGTTGAGCCGGCGCAAGGTGGGTTCGTTGTGATAGGTGTCGTAGGACGACAGGACCCGGTTGTAGGCGGTCAGGAAGGCGTGGTCTTCGGCGGCCTCGTTGAGCCGGTACTCGTCGATGCGGCGCAGGAATTTGATGGGGTTGGAACCCACGAGATCCCACAGCTGCGGGTGCAGGCGCGCAAACAGGGTACGCGTGGGACGATCCCAGCTGTACCACAGGTTATTGGCCAATTCTTCCAGTCGACTGAGTTTTGAAGGGATTCTCGGGCTGGCTTCGACAACGAACCTGGTACCCGGCATTTCGCCATATTCCATGACTTGCATTCTCCTGAGCAGGAGTTTCAGACTATCACAGGTTACGTGTTAGTACTGGCTCCAAAGCATTTGGTTTCATTCGGTAATCCAGCGCAATACCCTTGCGGGCACGACTGAGCAGGTAGCGCTTGAGCTCGCGCGCCGTCATTTCTGCAACCACCTCGGTACCGGCACGGTTAGTACCATGCACGATCAACCCATCGAGGGTAATGAGGCCCGCGGCTACCAGCTTTTCGCCCTTGTCGAGCCCCATCAGGATCACACCGCGACCGCGCGGCATGGTCTTGATCTCATCCAGAGCGAATACCAGCAGGCGCCCCTTTTCGGAAAGCGCCGCCACATGGGTGACTTCATCACGCCAGCGTGACGGGGCCAGCGGCGTTTCGTCGGGTTCCAGGGAGAGAAAGGCCTTTCCCGCCTTGACGCGCGACACCAGGTCTTCGGCCTGGACGAGAAAACCAGCCCCCCCCGAGCCCGCCACCAGAAAGCGCTCGCCTGGCGCCACGGCAAATGCCTGGCTGACGCGCGCGCCGGGTTGCAGGTCGAGCAGCGAAGAAATGGGCACGCCATCCCCTCTTCCACCAGGCACCTCGGACACCTTGACGGTGTAGGCCCGCCCCTGGGTATCCAGCACCACGATGACCTGCACCGTGCGCGTCTCCATGACGGCAAGCGCTGCATCACCAGCCTTGTAGGCAAACTGGCCAGCGTCAAGCTGATGACCCTGGCGCGAGCGTATCCAGCCATTGCGCGAGAGGGTGACGGTGACAGCCTCATCCAGCACCGTGGGCGCCACCACGGTGGACGCCACCGCCTCGATGAGGGTGCGGCGCGCATCGCCATACTGCTTGATGTCCGCCTCGATTTCATGGGTGATGAGTTCGGTCTGCGCTTCGCGGGTGTTGAGTACGGTTTGCAACCCGCGCCGCTCCACCTTGAGGTCCTTCAATTCCTTCTCGATGCGAATGCCTTCCAGACGTGCCAACTGACGCAGACGGATTTCCAGGATGTCCTCGGCCTGGATGTCACTCAGGCCAAAGCGCTGCATGAGGTCGGCCTTGGGTTCATCCGACTCGCGGATGACCTTGATGACGGCATCGATGTGCAGGAGGGCTAGCTGCCGCCCTTCCAGAATGTGGATGCGGCGTTCCACCTGGCTCAGGCGATGCCGCGTACGGCGCACCACGGTCTCGTAACGGAAATCGATCCACTCCAGCAGGATTTCCTGCAGGGTTTTCTGACGCGGGCGCCCATCCCGACCCAACAGCACCAGATTGACGGGCAGGCTGGACTCCAGGCGCGTGTGGGCCAGCAGCAGGTTGACGAATTCCTGCTGGTCCTGACGACTGGATTTGGGTTCGAACACCAAACGCACAGGGGACTGCTTGTCTGATTCGTCACGAACCAGGTCCAGCGCGCCCAGCATCAGCGCCTTCAGGTTGGACTGCTCGGGCGTGAGGGATTTCTTGCCTTCGCGCGTTTTGGGGTTGGTGATCTTTTCGACGTCTTCCAGCACGTCGCGGGTGGATACCCCGGCAGGCAGTTCGGTGATGACGATACGCCATTGACCGCGCGCCAGGTCTTCCACCACCCAGCGTGCCCGTGTCTTGAGGATGCCGCGCCCACTCGCGTACGCGTTGGCGATCTCTTCGGGACTGGAGATGATCTGTCCGCCACCGGGCAGGTCGGGGCCCTTGATGATCTTCAGCAGGCGGGACAGCGACAGTTCCGGCTGGCGCAACAGGGCGATGACGGCCTTACCCACTTCAACGAGATTGTGGGAAGGTATTTCAGTGGCCATGCCCACCCCGATGCCCGATGCGCCGTTGAGCAGCAGCATGGGCAGTCGAGCCGGCAACAGCCTGGGTTCCTGAAAGGAGCCATCGTAGTTGGGGCCAAACTCCACCGTATCCTGGTCTATCTCGGACAGCAGCAATTCTGCCAGCGGAGTGAGGCGGCACTCGGTGTAGCGCATGGCGGCGGCCCCATCTCCGTCACGGCTGCCGAAGTTGCCCTGGCCGTCGATGAGCGGATAGCGCAGGGTGAAATCCTGTGCCTGGCGCACCAGGGCCTCGTAGGCGGCCGTATCGCCGTGTGGGTGATACTTGCCGATGACGTCGCCCACCACCCGGGCCGACTTGACGTGCCGCGCCGGTCGGTACAGACCCAGCTCGTGCATGGCATAGAGAATGCGGCGCTGAACCGGCTTCTGTCCGTCGGCCACGTCGGGCAGGGCGCGGCCCATCACCACGCTCATGGCGTATTCCAGATAACTGCGTTCCACAAAGGTGGAGAGTTCCAGACCTTCCTTGCCATCGCCACCCGAACCGTGATCAGCAAGGCCTGCCTGCACCGATGCTGCGTGTTCCGGTTCCGAAAAAAGGTCTCCAGTCATGGCCGGGGCGCGCTCTTTGGACTGTCCCATCAAATATCCACCTCAACATCCGTACCGTGCTGTTCCATCCATTCACGCCGCGCACTGGCTTCACCCTTGCCCATCAGCCTGGAGAATACGGTGTGCGTCTCAGCGCGCTCCTGATTCAGTATCCTCACCGGCAGCACGCGACGCGTATCCGGGTTCATGGTGGTGTCCCACAGCTGTTCAGGATTCATCTCGCCCAATCCCTTGAAGCGGCCCACCGACCAGCTGCCGGGCCGCACTCCTTCCTTGGTGAGGCGGTCCTCGATGGCAGCAAGCTCGCCCTCGTCCAGGGCATACAGCTTGCGCGCCGGACGCTTGCCATGGGGAGGCACATCAATGCGAAATAGTGGTGGGCTTGCCACGCACACATGCCCGCCAGCAATCAGGGCAGGAAAATGCATGAAAAACAGGGTCAGCAGCAACACCTTGATGTGACTGCCGTCCACATCGGCATCGGACATGATGATAATGCGCTGGTAGCGCAAGCCCGTCAGGTCAGGGGCATCATCCACGCCATGGGGGTCTACCCCCACGGCCACGGCAATGTCATGGATCTCGGTGTTGGCAAACAGGCGGTCGCGGTCCACCTCAAAGGTGTTGAGCACCTTGCCGCGTAGCGGGAGGATAGCCTGCGCATGTTTGTTGCGCGCCAGCTTGGCCGAACCCCCGGCCGAATCGCCTTCCACAAGAAACAGTTCGCGTTCGGCCACATCATCCGACTCGCAATCGGTCAGCTTGCCCGGCAATACGGCCACCCCACTGCCTTTTCTCTTTTCCACCTTCTGCCCGGACTTCATGCGGGCCAGGGCTTGCCTGATCACCACTTCAGCAATCTTCCTGCCCCACTCCACATGGCCGTTGAGCCAGACTTCCAGGGGGTCGCGCACCATGCCGGACACCAGCTTCAGGGCATCGCGGCTGGTGAGCTTTTCCTTGGTCTGGCCCTGAAACTGCGGGTCCAGGATGCGTGTGGAGAGCACATAGTGCAGGCGTGCCGAGACGTCCTCCATCTGCAAGCGCACACCTCGTGGCAGCAGGCCATGGTGTTCGATGAAGGATTTGACGGCCTCGAATACGCCGCTGCGCAGGCCCGCCTCGTGGGTGCCGCCCGCGGCCGTGGGAATCAGGTTGACGTAGGATTCACCCTGGCCGGCGCTGGCCTCATGCCAGGCAAAGGCCCAGGCCGCACCCTCGCCTTCGGCAAAGCTGTCCGAGTCGGAGCGATGCTCCACATAGCGTTCGCCCGTAAAAACAGGAGCCACCGGTTCCTGCTGGTCGGTCAGCTCTTCCAGGTAACCCTTGAGCCCTTCCGGGTAATGCCAGGTGCGCGTGGGCGCTTCCTTGTCCTTTTCCACATGCAGCAGCACGTTGACGCCTGGCAGCAGCACGGCCTTGGCACGCAGGGAGCGTTCAAGCTCCACCAGGGATACATGGGGAGAATCAAAATAGCGCGGGTCGGGATAGGCGCGTACTTCCGTACCCGTTTCTGCAGCCGGGCAACTGCCGATGGCCTTGAGCTTTTCAACCACATCGCCATCGGCGAAGACGATGCGATGCACCTTTCCCTCGCGCTTGACGGTGACTTCCAGGCGGGTGGACAGCGCATTGGTGACCGACACCCCCACGCCGTGCAGCCCTCCGGAAAAGGCATAAGCCCCCTCGCCCCCCTGCTTGTCGAACTTGCCCCCCGCGTGCAGCCGGGTAAATACGAGCTGCACGGTGGGCTCCTTTTCTTCAGGATGCATCCCCACCGGAATGCCGCGACCGTCATCGCGCACGGTGACGGAACCGTCAGCATGCAGCGTCACGTCGATCTGGCTGGCATAGCCGCCCAACGCCTCATCTGCTGCGTTGTCGATGACTTCCTGGATGATGTGGGTAGGATCCTGGGTCCGGGTATACATCCCCGGGCGCTCCTTGACGGGCTCGAGGCCTTTCAGAACGCGGATGCTGGATTCAATGTAACGACCTTTGGCCAAAAGACAATTCCTTGCAAAACCACAACGACAAACGGGGTAACCGTTAAAATATTGCCGCGATCATCGCATCATTGACGACAATCGCCAAGTATTGGACCTTTTATGACACCCCAGTGGGATGCAATCATCATCGGCAGCGGCTTTTCAGGCCTCGCCATGGCCGAGCAACTGCGCCGTGAGGGAAGCCTGCGCTTCCTGATTCTGGAGCGCGACCAGCGGGTGGGGGGCACCTGGCGCGACAACCGCTACCCCGGCTGTGCCTGCGACGTCCCCTCGCACCTCTACTCGCTGTCTTTCGCGCCCAAGGCGGACTGGCAGCGCCGCTATGCCGGTCATGATGAAATCCATAACTACCTGGAGACCGTGAGCCTGCCCCTGCGCCCGCATCTGCGCCTTGGAGCCACCGTCAGTGCCGCACGGTACGATGAGCAGCAACACTGCTGGGAGGTTACCCTTCAGTCCGGCGAAGTCCTGACTGCACGGTTCGTGATGGCGGGCCTGGGGCCACTCAACCGCCCGCGCCTTCCCGACATTCCCGGGCTGGCATCGTTTTCCGGACCCTGCTTTCACTCCATGCACTGGCCCGAGAACTTCTCCCTGGCCGGAAAGCGGGTGGCCGTCATCGGCACGGGTGCATCCGCCATCCAGATCGTGCCCGCCATTGCCCCTGTCGTCAGCCGCCTGCTGGTGTTTCAACGCACCGCCCCGTGGGTGGTCGCAAAGGGGGACCGCTCCTACTCAAGCTGGGCACAGCGCTGTTTTCGCCTGCTGCCGGGATGGCGCCGGCTATACCGCGCCTGGCGCTATACCGCTCAGGAAATGCGGGGCCTGGCCTTTCTCTGGCCGGCCCTCATGCGCCCGGTGGAAATCATGGCGCTTCGCGCCCTGAAACGACGCGTTCGCGACCCCGAACTGCGCCGGAAGTTATGGCCAAAGGGCACCATGGGTTGCAAGCGCATCATGCTCTCGGACGACTATTATGAGGCGCTGCAACGCCCCAACGTCGCCCTCGAGACGGAGGGTATTGCACGGATCACGCCCACCGGGGTGGTGACCCGCGCTGGCGAGACCCACACCGTGGACGCCATCGTGCTGGCCACCGGGTTTCTCCACACCCAAACACCCGAGCGCCCGCTCATCCAGGGGCGGGGTGGCCACTCCCTGCAAAGCACCTGGCGCACACGTCGTGCCGCCTATCTGGGCACGGCAGTGGCCGGCTTTCCCAACTTCTTCCTGCTGGCCGGCCCCAATAGCGGACTGGGCCACAACTCCATCCTGTTCATGATCGAAGCCCAGGTGCACTGGATCATGAAAGCCATCAAGGCCATGAATCGCAGTGGCGCGCGAACCATTTCCGTTTCAGAGGCGTCATACCAACGGGTCGTCACCGAAATGGCGCAGCGTTCGCGCCATACGGTCTGGCAATCGGGTTGCCAGAGCTGGTATCTTGACGAACAGGGATGTAACACCACGATCTGGCCGGGACTATCGGCCGAATTCTGGCTGAGGACCCGCCGTTTCAATCCCCGCGATTTCAATCTGGAGCACCATGACCGCCACTGAACTGAACGGGTTGAACGCCACGACGCTGGCTTACCGGCTGCATCAACGGGACATCCGCGCTGAAACCCTGTTACGGGACTGCCTGGCCCGCATCGACGCACGCGAACCCGTGGTGCATGCCTGGGCCTGGCTGGACCGCGATGCCGCGCTGGCGCAGGCACGCCTGCTGGACGACGGGCCTGTAAGCGGCGTGCTGCACGGACTGCCCGTAGGCGTGAAGGACCTCATGGACACCTGCGACATGCCCACTGCCTACGGCTCTCCCATTTACGCGGGACATCGTCCCATGCTGGATGCCGCCTCCATAGCCCTCACCCGTGCTGCAGGCGCCGTAATCCTGGGCAAAACCGTCACCACCGAATTTGCCGCCTTCCACCCCGGCCCCACCACGAACCCGCACCATCCCGGGCATACCCCTGGCGGTTCTTCCAGCGGCTCTGCGGCCGCCGTGGCGGACCACATGGTGCCACTGGCCTTCGCCACCCAGACCGGCGGCTCCATCATTCGCCCTGCCGCCTATTGTGGGGTGGTGGGTTACAAACCCAGTTTCAACACCCTGCCACGCGCCGGGGTGAAGCCCCTGGCCGATTCGCTGGACACCATCGGCACCCTGGCGCGCAGCGTGGCCGATGCCGCCCTGTTTGCCGCAGGGGCCAGCGGTTATCACGACCTGATCCTGAACGACGACGAAGCACCCGTGCGCCCGCGCGTGGGCCTGTGCCAGACCTGGGAATGGGAGCAGTGCGAGCCCTCCCAGCAGCAGGCCCTGCTGGGTGCAGCCCGGCAACTGTCGCGTGCCGGCCTTGCCGTCACGCCGCTGATGCTGCCGCAATCCTTTGCCCATCTGGCCGACGCGCAGATGACCGTGATGTTGCGCCAGCAGTTTCAATCGCTGAGCTTTGAGCGCCTCCATCACTGGCAGGCGCTGAGCGCCAACCTGCGCGACGTGCTGGAGCGCGGCGCCCAGATCAGCGATGCCAGTTACTGGTCGGCCACGCGCCTGATACAGCAGTGCAAGGGGCAACTGCGCGACCTGTTCCGCGACGTGGATTTGCTGCTGGTGCCCAGTGTCACGGGTGAAGCCCCCGAGGGCCTGCACCACACCGGCAACCCCATCATGAACCGCATCTGGACTGCGCTGCACGGACCTGCCCTGACACTGCCCGTGGGGACCGGCCCCAAAGGGCTACCCACGGCAGTGACCGTGGTGGGGATGGAAGGCAGCGACATCCATTTTCTCAAGGCTGCCCAAACACTCGAAACCTTGCTGGAGCACACCCATCATGCGTAAATCGCCCCTTCCTTCCGAAATCACGCCCCAGGCAATCTACCTCGAGCGGCGCAAGATACTGGCGCAGATGGGCCTGGGGCTGGCAGGAGCCCTGGGCGCTGGTGCTGCCCCAAGCGCCCTGGCCAGCACCGGACAAAAGCTGACGGGCTACCAGTCCACGGCCTATGGCCACGACGAAAAACTGACGACCTACGACAATATCACCACTTACAACAACTTTTACGAATTCGGTACGGACAAGGAAGACCCCGCCAGCCACGCCGGCTCGCTCAAGACCCGTCCCTGGACCCTGACATTCGAGGGTGCGCTCAAGCGCCCCAGGCAAATGGGTGTGGACGACCTGATGCGCCTGTTTCCGCTGGAGGAGCGCATCTACCGCATGCGTTGCGTGGAGGCCTGGTCCATGGTGATTCCCTGGGTGGGCTTTCCCCTGCAGAAACTGATCCAGTGGGCAGAACCCACCGCGCAGGCCAAATATGTGGAATTTGTCTCCCTGGCCGACCCGGCCCAGATGCCCGGATTGCGTCGTGCCGTGCTGGACTGGCCCTACACGGAGGGACTGCGCATGGACGAGGCACAGCACCCGCTCACGCTGATGGCCGTGGGGCTGTATGGCGAAATACTGCCCAATCAAAATGGTGCGCCCCTCCGTCTCGTGGTGCCGTGGAAGTACGGCTTCAAGGGCATCAAATCCATCGTGAAGATTCGCTTTCGCGACACCATGCCAGTGACGAGCTGGATGAAGGCCAACAGCGCGGAGTATGGTTTCTATTCCAACGTCAACCCCGCCGTGGACCACCCGCGCTGGAGCCAGGCCACGGAACGGCGTATCGGGGGCGGGCTGTTCGAGGCCCGACGCAAAACGCTGCCCTTCAACGGCTACGCCGAGGAAGTGGCTTCGCTCTATAACGGCATGGACCTCAAAAAATACTTCTGATGAACCTGGATAAACGGGGCGTGTTTCTTCTGGCGTTGCTCCCGCTGCTGTGGATTTCATGGCTGGCCTTTCACAATACCCTGGGCGCCAACCCGGTGGAACGCGTGATTCACTTCACCGGGCTGTGGACCTTGTATTTCCTCCTCATCACCTTGAGCATCACACCCCTGCGGCGCCTGCTGGGATGGAACGCGCTGCTGCGCATCCGGCGCATGCTGGGCCTGTTTGCCTTCTTTTACGGCACCTTGCATCTGTTGAGCTACGCCGGAATTGACCAGTGGTTTACCTGGCAAGCCATCATCCACGACATCGTCAAGCACCCCTACATCCTGATCGGCGTGTCCGGCTATGTGCTGATGCTGCCACTTGCCCTGACCTCCAACGCGTGGGCCGTGTCAAAGCTCAAGGCACGCTGGAAGCAGCTGCACCGTCTGGCGTACGTGGTCCCTGCCCTGGGCGTGCTGCACTTTGCCTGGCTGGTGAAAAAGGACATGAACGAGCCCCTGCTGTACGGGGCCCTGCTGCTGGTCCTGCTGGCGTTGCGGCTGCCCTTGTTCTCGCAATGGCGGTTTTCGCGCTAACATGTTTCGGTTCACGAATTGGTAAATCCCTGCTGATGAATTCTTTCTCCCAGTCATACGACTACATCATCATTGGTGCCGGCAGTGCCGGTACCGTGCTGGCCAACCGCCTGTCGCGCAACCCCGCAGTCTCGGTGCTGTTGATCGAGGCGGGTGGCAACGATCATTACCCCTGGATCCACATCCCGGTGGGTTACCTGTACTGCATTGGCAACCCGCGTACGGACTGGTGCTACGAAACCGAGCCCGACCCCGGCCTCAATGGCCGCAGCATACGTTACCCACGCGGCAAGGGGTTGGGGGGCAGCTCGCTCGTCAATGGCATGATCTACATGCGCGGCCAGAAGCAGGATTACGATCGCTGGGTGGCAGCCACGGGCGACTCAGGCTGGTCCTGGGACGCCATCCTGCCCCTGTTCCAGCGTGACGAGGACTATCACGGTGGGCGCAACGCCTGGCATGGTGCGGGTGGCGTCTGGCGCGTGGAACGCCAACGACTGCGCTGGAAGGTGCTCGAGGTGTTCCGTCAGGCGGCACACCAGACCGGCATTCCGGACACTGCCGATTTCAACCGCGGGGATAACTTTGGCGTGGGCTATTTCGACGTCAACCAGAAACGCGGATGGCGTCTCAATGCAGGACAGGCCTACCTCAAACCCGTGCTCAATCGACCCAACCTCACCGTGCTGACGCACGCCCAGGTGGACACCCTGCGCTTCGAGGGCTTGCGCTGCACGGGCGTGAACTTCATCGAAAACCAGACACGCCACGAAGTTCTGGCCCGGCGCGAAGTGCTGCTGTGCGCCGGTGCACTGGGCAGCGTGGCCATCCTGGAACGCTCGGGAATCGGCCAGGGCGACGCCTTGCAAGCGCTGGGCATTCCCGTGAAACACCACCTCGCAGGCGTGGGCGAAAACCTGCAGGACCACCTGCAGCTGCGCATGGTATTCAAGGTCAGCGGCCTGCCCACCCTCAACACGCGCGCCCGTTCCCTGCTGGGCAAGGCGCTGATCGGCCTCGAGTACCTCGTCAATCGCAGCGGCCCCATGGCCATGGCCCCCTCCCAGCTGGGCGCCTTTGCCCGCAGCAATGCCGATCAGCCCCACGCCAATCTGGAGTACCACGTCCAGCCGCTATCCCTGGAAAAGTTCGGTGAGCCCCTGCACCCTTTCAACGCCTTCACGGCCAGCGTGTGCAACCTGCAACCCACCTCGCGCGGCAGCGTGCACATAGCCAGCCCCGACCCCTTCGTCAAGCCCAGGCTGCGCCTGAATTACCTCAGTACAGCCGAGGACCGCAAGGTGGCAGCGGATTCGTTGAAGCTGACCAGACGCATCGTCAGCGCACCCGCCTTTCGTCCCTGGAAGCCCGAAGAAATCCTGCCCGGGCCCGCCTATCAGACTGATGACGCCCTGGCACAGGCGGCCAGCGCCATCGGCACCACCATCTTCCACCCCACCGGTACTTGCAGCATGGGCCGCGCGAGCGACCCCCGGGCCGTGCTGGACGCGCACCTCAAGGTCCAGGGCATTGCAGGTCTGCGTGTGGTGGATGGTGGCGCCATGCCCAGCATTACCTCAGGCAATACCGCAGCGCCCATCATGATGATGGCCGAACGCGTGAGCGACCTCATCCTGGCAGAACAACACTGAGCCAATTCATTCCATGACACCGCTTGCCACGCTGCTGCTCGATGCCTTTCGCACACACCGACGCGTATCCCCCGATGCCAGCCTGGTACCCGCTGATCGGGATGCGGCTTATCGCGTCCAGCATGAAATCCTGCAGGGGTTGGGCAGTCCGGTCGTAGCCTGGAAAGTGGGTACGGCACCCACCGCGGGCGAAGTGCTGGGTTCACCCATTCCTGCTTGCTGCATGCACCAGGACGCAACCGAAGTTGCCCTTGCGGCACACGCGGTCTGTGGCATCGAGCTGGAGATGGCCTTTCGCTTCAAGCGCAGCTTTCCCCGCCGGGATGAACCCTATGCTGACACCGAAATACTGGAGGCCCTGGAATCCATGGCCCCGACCCTGGAGATTGTCTCGAGTCGCCTGCAAGGCTGGCCCGACCTTCCCGATTTCCTGAAGCTTGCCGATCTGCAAAACCATGGCATTCTGGTGGTGGGGCAGGCACTGCCCTATGACCCCGATTTCCCGTTCCTGTCCCCGCAACTGCAGTTGACCGTCAACGGCGTGCCGCGCGAAAAAACCCCCACGGGCAATCCGGCCGGTGACCCGCGCACCCTGCTGGCACCTTTTGTTCGCCAATGTGCCGCACGCGGCCTGCCGGTGGAGGCCAGCCACTGGGTGACCACAGGCAGCTACTCGGGAATTCATTTCCTGGAGAGTCCAGCCCTCGTGGCAGGCCGTTTTGCCGGCTTGCCGGAGGTGCGCTTGAGACTGGCTTGAGTTTCTGAATAAATATGGGATAAAATCACATTTTATTCGGAGATTGCCCAAATGAACCCAAAAACCTACATGAAACCCCTGCTGGCCGTCCTTCTCAGCCTGGGCATCGCTGTGGCCCCCACGGCTTCACGGGCCGAAATGATCAGTACGGACCAGTCCATGCAGGCCGAAACCGCCCAGAACAAGGCCACCATTGACGGCTTCATCAGCCGCGAGGATGTACAGCATAAAATGCAGGAGCTGGGGTTGGGCGCCATCATTACCGCCCAGCGCATTGCCCTGCTCAACGATGCCGAAGCGCGCGAACTGGCACAGAAGATCAATGCCCTGCCGGCCGGCGGCAATTTTTCCAGCCTGACCAACAATGACATCATCATCATCCTGCTGGCAGCGATCCTGCTGGTGCTGATACTGTAATCTCCCCATGCCATTGAAACCGGGAAGCCTGCTGCTGTGTTTCCTGCTCACGCTTTCCGGATGCGCCAGTTTGAGGGGGCCCGATGCAACAACGGATCTGCCCGCCAGCCTGCCGGAGGCTGCACAGGTCCAGGGTGTCCCCTTCTTCCCTCAGCAGGCCTCGCTGTGTGGCCCCGCCGCCCTCGCCACGATACTGGGCTATTCGGGGGTGACAACCACCCCTGAAGCCCTGATCCCGCAGGTGTACACGCCGGCGCTCAAGGGCTCGCTGCAGCTGGACCTGATCGGGGCCACGCGTCATGCAGGACGCGTACCCTACCGCATCGAACCCACCCTCGCCGCGCTGTTCGAGGAAGTGGCCGCCGGGCAACCGGTACTGATCCTGCAGAAGATTGGCGCCCTCGAAGGTGACTGGCATTTTGCGGTCGTCGTGGGCTACGAGCGCCACGCGGGACTGGTCACCCTGCACTCGGGCCCGGCGATGGCACTGCAAATGTCGCTGGCCCAATTTGATCGCAGTTGGGCAGAAAGCAGCCGGTGGGGCATCGTCGCAACCGTTCCGGACCACATTCCGGCCAGTGCTTCAGAGGCGCATTACCTCAAGCAGATTGCAGCCCTCGAGAGGATCCGCCCTGACGTGGCCCAAAGCGCCTACGAAGCAGGTCTCAAGCGCTGGCCCAACAGCCTCACGGCCCTCATGGGGCTGGGAAACATTGCCTACGATTCCGGCCATTACGCCGAAGCCGTGCGCTATTTTCATGATGCAGCATCGGCACATCCAGATGCCGGTGATGCCTTCAACAATCTGGCCCAGGCCTATGCACGCTCACGACAATGGCCCGAAGCCGAAGCAGCCATCCAGCAGGCACTCGCCCTGGGTGGCAACCACAGCGAAATATACCGCCGTACGCGCGCTGAGATTCTGCGCGAACATCCTGCGCCACATCAGGGGGACCCCAGGTTGTAGTGGATGCAGGCATTTTTGATCCTGGTCAAACTATGCCAAGGGTTGCAGGACTAGCATCAAATAGCGTACATAGGCGCGGCATTTCCCATGGAAAACCGTTTCAAGGATCGTTACGACGCCGGCCGCAGGCTGGCCGAGGCACTGAAGCCTTTCAGTGACCGCGAAGGCGTGATTGTTCTGGGCTTGCCGCGTGGTGGCGTTCCGGTGGCTTACGAAGTGGCACGGGCCCTGGGCGCCGTTCTGGACATTCTGATCGTGCGCAAACTTGGCGTGCCGAGTCAGCCCGAGTTGGCCATGGGCGCCATCGCCTCGGGCGGCGCCTTGTACATCAACGAGGAAATCGTATCTCTGGCGGGTGTCAGCCCGCGCGACATCAAGATCGCGCTCGACAAGGAACGCCGCGAACTGGTGCGACGCGAGGCACTGTATCGCGGGCTGCACCCCAGCATCCAGATCGAGGGCCACACGGTCATCCTCGTGGATGATGGCATCGCCACAGGGGCCACCATGCATGCCGCCATCATGGCGCTGCGTTCCAGCAAACCAGCCCGCATTGTCGTTGCCGTCCCCGTTTGCCCGGCTGACGCTGCAGCACGCTTCAAGGCACTGGCCGATGACTTCGTGAGCGTACTCACCCCCCAACCCTTTGGCGCCGTGGGACAGTTCTATGCGTGGTTTGATCAGACCAGTGACGACGAAGTGCGCCAGCTGCTCAAAGAAGGGCGTGAGGCGTCCTCATGAGCCATGCCGCCCCGACGCCGTTTTTCGCCGTGCGCGAGCAGGCGTTGCGGCTTCAGGGCAATGCCAGCGACTACGAGGCGTTGCTGGACATGACCAAAGACAGGCGTTTCGTGCTGTTGGGCGAGGCCACGCACGGCACAGAGGAGTTTTACCGCATGCGCGCGGAAATCACCCGCCGGTTGATTGCCGAACAGGGATTCGATGCCGTGGCCGTAGAGGGTGATTGGCCCGATGCCTGGCGCATCAATCGCTTCGTCCAGGGGGAAGGTACTGATGGGGCCAGCACCGCCCTGGACGATTTTGAACGCTTTCCCCAATGGATGTGGCGCAACCAGGAGGTACTGTCGTTCATCACCTGGCTGCAGGCCCACAATGCCCACCAGCCCGTACCCCAACGCACCGGCTTTTACGGACTGGACCTGTACAGCCTGTATCGTTCGGCCGATGCCGTGATTCGCACCCTGGAACACAGCGATGCGGAGCAGGCCGAATTTGCGCGCCGGCGTTATGCTGCCCTGGACCATGTGCGCGAGCCCCAAACCTATGGTTACGAAGCCTCTCATGGCCTTCGGCCTTCTGCACGCGATGCCGTGGTGGCGCAGCTGCAACAATTGCGCACGCAGTCCCTGTCGGAGGTTGAACGCCGCGGTCTGGCCGCCCTGGATGCGCATTTTTTTGCCGAACGCAATGCAACCGTGGTGGTGAATGCCGAAATTTACTATCGCGCCATGTTCGGTCGACGCCACAACACCTGGAACCTGCGTGATGCACATATGCGCGACACCCTCCTCGCCTTGTCGCGCTACCGGATTCACCGTGGTGGCACGGGACGCGTGGTGGTCTGGGCCCATAACTCCCATCTGGGCGATGCCCGTGCCACTGAATCCCATGTTCGGGGCGAATGGAATCTGGGCCAGTTGATGCGCCAGGACACGGGCGACCAGACCTTGCTGGTGGGCTTTACCACCTATACAGGCCAGGTAAGCGCCGCCAGTCGATGGGATGGCGACGTGGAGCGCAAATGGGTGCGCCCTGCCCTGGACGACAGCTGTGAACAGTTGTTCCACAGCACTGGGCTGGATCGCTTTTTTCTGCGCCTCAACGACCCCGCAGCCCAACCGTTGCGCACCCCCATGCTGCAACGCGCGATCGGGGTGATCTATCAGCCCCAAACCGAACGCGAAAGCCACTACTTCGAGGTCATGCTGGCGGACCAGTTTGATGCCCTCTTCCACCTCGATGAGACCGAAGCCCTGAAGCCAATGCCCCCCCCACCACACCCCGCAAAAAACTGATTCCGCCCCGAAATATGCGTCTAACACGTTGTTTTATATCGCATTGCACAAAATGAAGAAAATTTGATCTAGATCAAAATGTGATTTCCTGAAATCAGTATCGTTTCAAACCGAGGCAGCGCTACAAAAAGCAGCAAGTGTTGCCGTTTATCCGATCGATGAAGGGGGGATTCATATGGACTCAATGGCCTGGACAGAACTGTTCATGATTGTGGGTTTCGCGATTGTCGTCACTTTTCTGGACAACGCAACCTGGCATAAATAAGCCCGTCGCAAGCAGCACAGCATTTTACGACCCGGGGCCCTGCAGCAATGCGGGGCCCTGTCATTACAAAGTGTTGCAGGGCGATGCATCTGGCCTGCTGGTTTCTTCACAAAAGGTTCATAATGTCGTCCAGATCAATCGGAGACGCTTCTCATGAACCTGCCAGAAACTCATCACTCCCCGCTTTCCGTACCCGAGGTGGACCTGCGCAAGCGCACCCTGCTGCTCTTTCTGGCTACCCTGCCTGCCGCCTGCGCCACCTCCTCCATCCCCAGCCCGAAAGAAAGACTCGTCACGGGGCCTGCCGTGATACCGGCCATGCGCCCACCCCAGCCGGGACAGGAATGGGTCTATACCCTCACGGACGTTTATAGTGGACAAGACCGCGGTGTACTCACGGAAAAAGTGGTCTCGGTGGGTGACAAGATCCATATCCAGCGTTCCAGTGACATTGCTGGCGTCTTGCCTGATGAAATACAGGGCCCCTGGGGCATGATCGAGCAGGATCCGCACTGGAGCCCGGTACCAATCTTTACCAGCCCCTTGCCGCTTTGGCCACAGGAAATGAAACCGGGTTGGTCAAGACAGTTTCACGACCGCTATCGCGTCATGAACCAATCCAATTTTGATTATGACTGGTCGCTCAGCATGACCGTGGAAGGTTGGGAAGAGATCACGACCCCAGCAGGAAAGTTCACGGCCCTGAAGTTTGCCAACAAAGTCAACTATCAAAGCAACGAACTCGTGTTCAGGCTGACGAGCGAACGGACGGAGACGATCTGGCTGGTGCCCGAGATTGGCCGTTGGGCCATCCGCCGCAGCGAGGGGTCTTACCTGATCGAAGACAGGGGTGGGGACATACGCGAAGATTTCCTGGAATGGAGACTGCAGTCCTGGAAATAGCCGCGGGTGGTGACGGTGATTCCTTGCAACCCGGCGGGTGAACTGCGGGTTGCCGTCACGCTTCAAAGAAACGCGTCAGGATCGATTTTTCCCACAGCTTCAAATGCGGGCTTGCAGAAAAAGTACCCCTGAAAATAGCTCACTCCCCGATCCACCAAAAAATCACGTTCGGCTTTTGTTTCTATGCCTTCTGCAAGAACCTTGATGTCCAGTTTCTGGCAAATGTGAATGATTCCTTCGACGATTGCCTGCTTGGACTTGATGTCATTGATGTTGCGGACCAGATCCATGTCAATCTTGATGATGTCGGGTTGAAATTCCGCAAGCAAATTCAAACCGGCGTAACCCGCACCAAAGTCATCGATTGCCGTCTTGAAGCCGAATCGTCTGTACTCTTCGAATATGTTGACCAGATGTGGCCTGTCGGAAACATTCTCACCCTCGACCACTTCAAAAATGATTCTTTCCTTCGGAAAATTGTACCGTTGTGCCGCTTCAAAAGTTGAGCGTATGCAGGCCCCTGGTTCGTACACGGCATTGGGCAGGAAGTTGATGGACAGAAATTCAGAAATTCCCAGTCTGGCAGCGCCTTCAACGGCTTTTACGCGACAGGTTTGATCAAAGAGGTAACGATTGTCGTCGTTGACCATGGCCAGCACGGAAGCGGCGGATTCCCCATTGATTCCACGAACCAGGGCCTCATGCGCAAATATTTTTCCATTGCGAAAATCGACGATTGGTTGATACGCATAGGAAAAGTCGAAAGTGAGCGGTTCGAGATCCCTGCAACGATTGCACCCAGGAATTGCTTTCGAATTTTCAGAAATCAAGGGCATGCGCTGTCATGTCGCTCAAGAGGACTTCAGGAAGATTCATTCTAAAACATTCTCCGACGAGAAACAAAACTCAGTTCACCCATGAGTTCTCGCAGCGGCGTAATATGGTCAGGCTGATTCCAGGCACACGACATCAAGGAGGGTTTCATGCAAATCTGGGTTGATGCAGACGCATGCCCTGGCGTCATCAAGGAAATCATCTTCCGTGCCGCCGAACGCGCAGCGATTACCACCACGCTGGTGGCCAATACCCTCCTGCACACGCCCGCTTCTCGCCATATTCGAGCGCTTCAGGTGCACCACGGATTTGATGTGGCGGACAATGAGATTGTGAAACGCCTGCAACCAGGCGATCTCGTCATTACGGCGGACATCCCCCTGGCATCAGACGTGCTTGCAAAGGGAGGCCATGCACTCAACCCACGCGGTGAGATCTACACGCGCGATACGATTGAAGCGCTACTCACCATGCGCAACTTCATGGATCAATTGCGCGGCAGTGGTGTGAAAACGGGCGGCCCGGATGCCCTTTCCCACAGCGACCGGAAGGCTTTCGCCAATCAACTCGACAAATTTCTGGCGCGTCACCGGGCAGTCCGCGACACGACCCGGACGACTTAACATCATGATCAAGAGCCCTTCAGCGCATTCTTCCCCTATCATTGACGAGATATGCAACCATAACGCAGGCCGCGATCCGGAGCGCTTGGCTTTGAAGTACGCCAAGATGGCCCTGAACCCTTTCGGATTTCTGCGCGGCGCCTGTCATTTGTTCTACGATAACCTGCCCGACTCTCCCCTGTTTCTCGAAGCACCTCTGGCATGGTGCTGTGGTGATTTGCATTTCGAGAATTTTGGTAGTTACAAGGGTGACAACCGGCTGGTGTACTTCGACATCAATGACTACGATGAGGCCGCCCTGGCGCCCTGTACCTGGGATGTCGTTCGCCTGTTGACCAGCATCCAGTGTGCGACTGATGCACTTCATGCTTCACATGCTGAAACCCTGGCCGTCAGCCAGAGCTGTCTGGATGGCTACCGCAGCGCCCTGCTCGCCGGCAAGCCTCTGTGGGTTGAGCGGGAAACCACGGGAGGCCTCGTCAATAAGTTACTGACCACGTTGCAGGAGCGCGATCGCGCCGTTTTTCTGGACAAGCGAACGATTCGCAAGGGACAGAACCGCCGTTTGAAAATTGACGGCATGAAGGCGCTGCTGGCTTCTGATGACCAAAAGCAGATGGTCACAGCGTTCATGGACCGTTTTGCTGCCGCGCAACCCAACCCATCCTTTTATCAGGTTCTGGATGTCGGGCGACGCATTGCAGGCACTGGAAGTCTTGGTGTAGCGCGTTTTGTGGTCCTGGTTGAAGGCAAAGGCAGTCCTGATGGCAATTACCTGCTTGACATCAAGGAAGCGAAGCCATCGGCAATGGCACCCCACCTCGCCCGCCGTGGCATCCAGCAGCCGGCCTGGCCCGATGAAGCCAGCCGGGTGGTGACCGTCCAGAAAAGGATGCAAGCCATCGATCATGCTTTTCTCCACCCGGTGAAACTGGCCGGACTGCCTTGCATCCTGAAGGGCTTGCAGCCTTCGGAAGATCGGGTGGCCATTGGCGATTGGGGCAAGAAACTGGAGCGGCTCAAGGAGGTTGCGGACACCATGGGGCGGATCCTGGCCTGGGATCAACTCCGTGCAGCCGGGCGATCGGGTTCTGCCAATGCCGATGCGCTCATTGCCTTCGCACAACAAGGCGACTTGACTGCAACGATGCTGGATGCGGCCATGGAAATGGCAGCAACAACCAGGCAGCAGTGGAATACATTCACCGAGTGGCTTGGCAGCCACCCCCCATCCGGACAAACTCCGGGTTAACCAGAACAGGCGCTACGCATTCCAGGCTGTCTAACGCCCTCGCCCGCCAGACCGGGGCACTGGCTGCGCTGCGTTGCGACCTGCGCCTTGCCTCACCGCTGGCGGACTGGACTGACCACGACGCTTCTGGGTTTTTGCGCCACGGTCGCGATTCTGTCCGTTCACGATAGGCTCTGCCTTGATTCGCGGATCGGGCTCGAAACCAGGCGTCTGCACCACAGGAATTTCAAACCTGGTCAGGCGTTCAATGGCCTTGAGCAGCTTATGCTCATCCACGCATACCAGCGAACTGGCTTCGCCCTCGTTGCCAGCACGGCCGGTTCGTCCGATGCGGTGCACATAGTCTTCCGCCACATTGGGCAGCTCGAAATTCACCACATGCGGCAATTCGATGATATCGATGCCGCGCGCAGCGATGTCCGTTGCGCATAGTACCTGCAGCTTGCCAGTCTTGAACTCAGATAGCGCCCGAGTGCGTGCAGCCTGGCTTTTGTTGCCGTGAATCGCGAGAGACGGAATCCCCTGCTTGGCGAGGTATTCTGCAAGATTGTTTGCACCGTGTTTGGTACGCGTGAACACCAGCACCTGAAACCAGTTGTTTTCCTTGATGAGCTTGGCGAGCAAATCCTTCTTGCGCTCCCTGTCCACCGGATAGACTTTCTGGGTAATGAACTCGGCAGTTGTATTACGGCGTGACACTTCGACCAATGCCGGATTGGTGAGCAAACCATCTGCCAGCGTCTTGATCTCGTCAGAAAACGTGGCAGAGAACAACAGGTTCTGGCGCTGCTTCGGCAACAGTGCCAGAATTTTCCTGATGTCGCGGATAAAGCCCATGTCCAGCATGCGGTCGGCTTCATCCAGCACGAGGATTTCCACACCCGACAGCATGACCGTCTTTTGCTGCACATGGTCGAGCAGACGCCCGGGAGTGGCAACCAGAATATCCACGCGACCCTTCAGGCGGGTGATCTGAGGATTGATGTTTACCCCGCCGATCATGGTCATCGAACTGACCTTGAGGTATTTTCCGTATTCGCGGACACTCTCTTCCACCTGCGCCGCAAGCTCACGCGTGGGAACCAGCACCAGCACCCGGATTGGCGCCTTGCCTGGTGCATGCCTTGCAACTGACAGACGCTGCAGAATGGGTAATGTAAAGCCGGCAGTCTTGCCGGTGCCCGTCTGCGCGCCCGCAAGCAGGTCACGACCGGACAGTACGACGGGAATGGCCTGCGCCTGGATGGGTGTAGGCTCTGTATAACCGCGCTCGGAAATAGCTCGAAGTATTTCTTCGGACAAGCCGAGAGTTGCAAATGACATATTAACCTTTTATGAATAACATCGGCCTGTCGCCCTGTTGGGCGCCAGTCTTAGGCAGACGAAGAAAATAACAAACAGGAATCTGTAGCGGACTATCGAGGCTGAAGCAATACCGCGGGTTCATTATACCAGAGTCGTGATGAGGCCGCGGACATGATCAATGTCCATTGAATTGCTCGATTGGAACAGGCATGCCAAATAAATTGCCTTGAAAATGATGGCAACCCTTGTGCAGAAGCATTTGTAATTGTGCTTCCGTCTCCACACCCTCGGCAATTACATCCAGGTTAAGGCTTTTCGCCATTGCAATGATGGTGAACACAATGGTTCTGCCGCTGTCTACGGCCAGATCATGTACGAATGATTGGTCGATTTTGATCTGGTTGAGCGGCAAACGCTTGAGATATTGCAAGGAGGAGTACCCTGTGCCGAAATCATCCAAAGAAAACTGGATGCCGGTATCATTCAAGCCATGCATGATTGCAATGATGCTCTCGATATTTTCCAGCAACAGGCTTTCGGTCAGTTCAAGTTTGAGTCGCTTTGGATCAATGGCGTGTCGTCGTACACAAGCCTTGATATGGGCCACAAAATCAGCGTCACGAAACTCCCTGGCGCTGACATTTACTGCCAAAACCAATCTGCTGGTACGGTCGTCCTGCTCCCAAGCCTTGATCTGGGCACAAGCCGTCTCCAGAACCCACTGCCCGATGGGCAGGATCAATCCGTTTTCTTCCGCGAGGGGAATGAAGTGTTTGGGAAGAACCAGACCACGACTGGGATGGTTCCAGCGAATCAATGCCTCCGCCCCTATGGTTTTCTGTGAATCATCAACCTGAACCTGGTAATAGATCTGGAATTGCTGCATTTCCAGGGCTATCTCCAGCTCGCGTTCCAGCGTGGCTCTTGCGGTGATAATGTCCTGCATATGAGCATCAAAAAAGCGCAGGGTATTGCGTCCGGCTTTCTTGACCTCGTACATGGCGATATCAGCTTGTTTCAGCAACTCATCAGGCTGCTGGTGACGGTCATTGAAGAGCGTGATGCCCATGCTGCAGGTGATGCGACATTGATGTGATGCGATTTGATAAGGTCGGCTCAGGCCGAACAGTATTTTTTCACCAATGGATTTCGTCTGTGTTGCCGCTTCAGCCTCATCTGCGCTCAAGTGCTCCAGAATCACCACGAATTCATCACCGCCCAAACGTGCCACCGTATCGCCCTCGCGCACACAGGAAGTCAGACGGATGGCTGTCTGTTGCAATAATGAATTGCCCAAAGCATGGCCTAATGTGTCATTCACTGTTTTGAAGTGATCGAGATCAATGAACAGGATTGCACCCACCAATTTACTGCGAGAGCTTGAAGCCAAGGCCTGTTGGAGGCGGTCCGTGAGCAGGCGTCGATTGGGAAGAATCGTCAGGGGATCATAGAACGCCAGGCTATGAAGCTGCTCCTGTGTCTCCTTCCAGACGGTGATATCAAAGACTATGCCGTTAATTCTCAGCGGACGCCCTTGGTCGTCGCGCGATAACATGCCACGAGAGGCCAGGTAGTGAATACTTCCATCTGGCCAGACTACGCGAAATTCTGGTTCGTATGGAACACCTTGTTCAATGGTTTGTGCCAGCATCAGCTTGATCATTTCCTGGTCATCAGGATCCACTATCTGCATGAACTCCTCTGCAGTTCCGGTAAATGTTGCACGGTCGATACCCAAAAGAAGACATGCTTGATCGTCATAACTGCGTTTGTTGGCAACGACGTCAAAATTCCATACGCCCATGCTGGCTGATCGTAGCGCCAGATCGAGTTGCGCCTCACTTTCACTAAGTGCCAATTCAGAGCGTTGTCGTTGTGACTGGCGATCCAGGTTGTCGAGTGCAAAACTAAGGTCCGTCGCCATATCCGCCAAAAGATTTCTGGCCAGCTTGTCGAACGCATGCTTCATGTCGGAATACAGCACGAATGCACCAATGACAACGCCATTTCTGATCAATGGCAGCGAGGCTGAGGAAGCCAGGTCAGCGCGTTTAATCAATGTTCTCCAAGGGGTGGTTGCAGGATCATTCAAAAGATCCTGGCACCAATAGGGACGGTTTTCGCGGATAGCGATGCAGGTTGGCCCTGCCCCATACGGGCTGTTGGCATCCATTGAGAATTTAAAGCTGCCCAGGAATTCAGCGCCTTGCCCAAAGCCTGAAGCCGGAAGCACCATTCGTGACACCGTGTCTATCACTCCAATCCACGCCATTTTCATGCCGCCAAACTTGACGGCGGCACGGCAAACTTGTGAAAACAATTCATCTTCACGAACACAATGAACGATAGCTTTATTACATTGACTCAAGGCAGCATAGAGCCGCGTGTGCCTTTCTAGTTTTTTTTCAACAAGCTTTCGTTCCGTGATGTTGCGCACGTTGCATTGTATGACCTTGATGCCTTCGCAATCGTAGCTATTACTGACGAATTCAACATCGACGTTGACACCCATTGAAGTACGAAGCGGAAGAGACTCGTAACGGACATAGCCCTTATGTTGCAGCTCCATGAACATCTCCTTGCTTTCCTTAATATCCGCAAATGCCCCGACTTCCCATAGTTTTTTTCCCAAAAATTCGGAATGCGTATAGTTCAGCATGTTGATCAGATAGGGATTGACGTCTTCAATCTGGGCTGTTTCAGCGTTAAGGAGCAGGATTCCGTCCTGGGCAGTTTCAAACAACCGTCGGTAACGACTTTCGGATATCTTTAAGGCGTTGCGATCAGATTCGCGCTGCGCATTTTTAACGGATGCCTTGGCATGCGGCGTGTAGTGTTCCATATTGCGGAACTACGAAGGACGCTTTGAACATGTCATAGAATGGATCCCATTTGTATTGCACGGCTGATTTCGACGCACACTCGCCAGGGAATTATTGACCCACTAGAATTGATCGTTTCTGGTACGCAATGCGCATACCATTGTGTCACGTTGGCGCCTTGGTTCTGTACGCTGCCGCACATACGTACGCCAAAGGGTTTGCAATGAGAATATTTAGAATTCCCAGTTGACCAGTGCCAGATAGACATGACAAACATGAATGACTTCACAAACACATTTCACATCCATGTGGGCTCATGGAACGACATGTCTGAGCGGGCGATGCTGGTGCGAATGGCAGTGTTTGTAAAAGAGCAAGGGGTACCGGTGACGTTGGAATGTGACTCGTTTGATGCGGTATCACAACACGCTCTGGCGTTCGACAGAAATGGGAAGGTCATCGGTACGGGCCGGCTTCTGCCCGACGGTCACATAGGCCGCATGGCCGTATTACCTGAATGGCGCGGCCAAGGTGTCGGGACTGCGTTGCTGGGCAAATTGATTGAAACTGCCGAAGCGCATGGGGTGCAAACGCTGGCGCTGAATGCCCAAGTGGGGGCTGTAGCGTTTTACGCCAGATTCGGTTTCCTGCCCGTTGGTAGTGAGTTTGTTGAAGCTGGTATATTACACATTGCCATGATCCGCCACCTGGCCACGGCAAAGCCATTATGAAAATTGTAATGCAAATGAAACTCAAGGAAATGAAATGGACTCGATGATTACCTATAAAAGACCAGATGGTCAGCCCGCGAAAGCATATCTCGCAAAACCCGTGAATCATGAAAATGCACCGGGAATCGTGGTCATACAGGAGTGGTGGGGATTGAATGATCAAATCAAGGCCGTTGCTGACAGATTGGCGGCGGCAGGTTACCTGGCATTGGTTCCTGACTTGTATCGTGGCAAATTGGCGCTGGAAGAGAATGAAGCCACTCATTTGATGAACGGGCTGGATTTTGGTGATGCAGCCAGTCAGGATATTTCCGGTGCCGTTCAATATTTGAAGGGGCTTGGCACCCGGAAAGTCGGCATCACGGGTTTTTGCATGGGTGGCGCATTAACCCTGCTTTCAAGTGTTTTCGTACCCGACCTGGACGCTGCGGTGGTCTGGTATGGCTACCCACCCCTGGACTATGTTGACGCCTCCAAAATTCATGCCCCCATGATGGGACACTGGGCCATTCATGACGACGTGTTCAAAATTGATGGCGTTGATGCGTTGGAGAAGAAGCTGACAGCCGCTTCGGTCGATTTTGAGTTTTATCGCTACGATGCAAAGCATGCCTTTGCCAATGAAGAGGCCGACTCAAAAAAGCTGGCCTACTTAAAACACAATGCAGCGGCGGCAGAACTGGCCTGGACAAGAACCATGGCATTCTTCAAAAAGCATCTTTAATCTGATGGAGCGCCACTGCTGTGCCAGATGCGACAGCCTCTAGGTCTTGAGCCGGTACCCCGTCTTGAATATCCAGGCCACAATGGCCAGCGAAACGACCAGAAAAGACAATGCCATGCCCAGGCTCAAAACAACACTGACATCAGACAGGCCGTAAAAGCTCCAGCGAAATCCGCTGATCAGATAGACCACAGGATTGAACAAAGCAACGGTCTGCCAGAATGGCGGCAACATATCAATGGAGTAAAAGCTGCCACCAAGAAACGTGAGCGGAGTGATGATCAACAGGGGCACCACTTGCAGCTTTTCGAACCCATCGGCCCATATTCCAATAATGAATCCGATCAGGCTGAAGGTAACTGCCGTGAGCACCAGAAACAGGATCATCCAGAATGGATGGTCGATATGCAATGGTACAAACAGGTAGGCGGTCGCGAGAATGATCAGCCCAAGCATGATCGACTTCGTGGCTGCGGCGCCAACGTAGCTCAGCACGATTTCAACGTAGGAAATCGGCGCCGACAGGAGCTCGTAGATCGTACCGGTGAATTTTGGAAAGTAAATGCCGAACGACGCATTAGAGATGCTCTGCGTCAGTAGCGAGAGCATGACCAGGCCAGGAACAATGAAGGTTCCATAGCTGACCCCGCCAACCTCAGAGATGCGTGATCCGATTGCAGCACCGAAAACAATAAAATACAGAGAAGTTGAAATCACCGGGGAGATGATGCTTTGCATCATCGTACGCCAGGTACGCGCCATCTCGAATCTATAGATGGCACGAATCGCATGGATATTCATTGCGCGTCCCCCACCAGACTGACGAAAATCTCTTCGAGCGAACTTTCAGTCGTGCGCAAATCCTTGAACAGAATACCCGCATCACCAAGGTCTTTCAGCAGCGCATCGATGCCGATTCGTTCGCTTTGCGTGTCGTAGGTATACTTCAATTCGCAGCCATCGCTCGATATTTCCAGGCCATATTTGGACAGTTCTGAAGGTATATGCTGCAGCGCATGTTGAAGCTGCAGCACGAGTTGCTTCTTGCCAAGCTTGCGCATCAACTCGGACTTGTCATCGACGAGGATGATCTCACCCCTGTGGATGACCCCGATGCGATCTGCCATTTCTTCTGCTTCGTCGATGTAGTGCGTCGTCAGGATGATGGTCACGCCTGTATCCCTCAACGTGCGTACCAGTTCCCACATGTCGCGCCTCAACACGACGTCCACGCCAGCAGTCGGCTCGTCCAGAAACAGGATTTGCGGTTCATGAGATAGCGCCTTGGCGATCATCAAGCGACGTTTCATGCCGCCAGACAACGTGATGATCTTGTTGTCCTTCTTGTCCCACAGGGACAGCGCCTTGAGAACTTTTTCGATGTGGCTGGGGTTGGGCGGTTTGCCAAACAGGCCACGGCTGAATGCGACAGTCGCCCAAACCGTCTCGAAAGCGTCGGTAGTCAGTTCCTGCGGTACAAGCCCGATCATGGACCGGGCAGCGCGGTAATCCCGGATGTTGTCATGGCCGCTGACGAGTACGGTGCCCGCGCTTGGGTTAACGATGCCACAGATGATGCTGATCAGGGTGGTCTTTCCCGCACCATTAGGGCCTAGCAGGGCAAAAATCTCACCCCGCCGGATGGCCAGATTGATGTTCTTGAGGGCGCTAAAGCCCGAGGCATAGGTTTTGGAGATATCCGAAACCATGAGAATGTCTTGCATGTACACGAGGATATCCTGGCTGTCATCGACTGAAATTATCGTGACATTGTAAAGACAATCGGCCTGGGCTGCCGTTCGAGCGGATGATTATTTCAGACAACTGATGAGATCACGGGCAATTGATGACTAAAGTCGGGTAGGCATTAGCATTCCCGCTATTGGTATCAACCACCGGGCCGCTTCCTCCGGAAACGATGGTGCATTGGCCAAGTTGGAAATTGTAGGTGGCCCCTTGCATGCCTTGCGGGTAATCCACCGACATGGTGTCCGCCATTGTTTCGTGAACGAGATAGGGCCAGCTGGCTTCCATTTCCACCTGATTGCCTAGTGCAACCTGATTGCCATATTTATCCTGTACTTGCAACGTAACACCCACTCCGTTATCGCCGTTGAGTCCATTTGCAAAGTTGCTCTGAATGTTGATCACCAGAGGGATGAGCGGCCCATTGTAAGTTCCGGGCGGGATAACGGAAAAGTGACCATTGGGGCTAAAGGATACTGTGCCGGCAGTACCTGCGTTATTGTAAATACCGGAAGCCATTGCGAGATTGAAGTTCATTGTGGTCGTGCCACTGTAGCCCGTAGTGACAGCCGTGCCGGTACCGGTAGCCGTTGACCATGAGCCGGATATGGGGTTTCCGTGAGCGTTTATGCCGTAAATTGCACCATCTGGTGCTGTGATCATAAACCCTTTGGTTCCCTGCGCGCCTGCTCCTGACGATGAGGTCGTAAGATACCATCCTCCCAGATAGGAGGGAGCGACCAGGGCGTTGCTGGCTGCAATTTGCGTCAGTGTACAGCTGTGCATTACTCCCGTAGTGCTGTTGGTTATTTGAAATGACGCCGTTGTGGCCCCGGGTAGGATCGTTCCTTGACCATAACCTTTGCTGTCACTCGCGCTGAAACTCACTCCTGCAGCGCTTGTCGTGCTGCCTTGCCAGATTCCTGACAGCATGGATCCTCCGCTTCCAAAACCAATCAGGTTTCCATCAGCCTGAAAAAATGCAGTGCCGCTTTTACCGTTTGAGCAAGAAGCGCTCCACACTGTGTTAATGATGCTCTGACTATTCACGCCCTTCTGAAGGCTGCTTTGACTTTGTGGCGCTTGGGGAACGGAGTATTTTCCAGGAACATAGACGCTATCAATCGCTTGCTGGAGTTGTGCTGTTGAAATATTTTGTGCCGGCTGGTTCAAGGCCATCAACTTGGCCTTCAAAGCCGCACTGTTGGGTATGGTAAATACCCCGTTGCTGCCAGACCCCTCTCCAACGCTGATGATATTGAGCGCGCTCAGTAATTGTGCAACCGCAGTCACTTTAGGATCCGTAACGCCAGTGGCACCAGGAACAAGATCAACTGGAGTAACCGTTGTTGCGCCGGTTGTCGCCGAAGTCGTGACCCTAACCGCACCCAGCATTACACCATCCGCCATGAATGTAACGGTATCACCAGGATTGAACAGAAACTGTCCATAACCGTTTGTAGTGCCAGACAGCCCGGAGCTTGTTGTATAAGTCATTCCTGAAACTGGTGCGTCAACAAAGTTTCCAAGGCCTGGCGCTGAAATGCTTCCAGAGCTGCCTGCCGACTTTACAGCACCGACGGTGACAAGCACATTGGTATAAGTTGTACCTCCCACTTGAACAGAGGGAATCACCAGTTGATTTGATGCGGGGTCATAGATATCGTAACTGGCAATAGGCGTACCACCCGCCAATCCAACGATACTGCCGACGGTGATGACCACGTTGGAATAGATTGTGCTGCCAACGGCTACCGATGGAATGGTCAGTAGATTGGATTTAGAGTCGTAGGAGTCCGCGCCGTATGCAGCAGGAGTAACGATGAAACACAATACTGCCGACAATATTTCCAGCATCAGAAGACGCCGGAAGTCAAAAAGAAAATTGAGCATAGGTCGCTACACTCGCTGGGATCGGTAAGCAGTATTTCCACACAATGTAGAATCATGCTAAACCGGCTGGAGGGCATTTCAGAGTCGCAAGACGAGTCTGAGCTTGCGTAAGCGGCAAGTCAATTGTTAACTGAGCGCTTATGTATCAGATGTCCGCTATCCACTACGACCTGCGTGTCCTTGGAGCACGATACTCCCTCCCGTTTTTAGAGGAGACAGGTTCAAGGGGGCACTGCAATACCTGGATTTTAAAGTGGCATATGAATCGTGGGATGCGGAATGACCGGCGGACATGGCTCAATGACACATGAAGGCAAATCGAAGATATGGCACCGTCTGTTAATCGGCCTTATGTGAAGCTTCACATAAGGCCGATTATGCACAGTCCTCGATTATGTGAAGTGAAGGATCGAAATGCGTATCAAACGCTGATTGGCAGCGGCAAGCGCGAATTTCGACCTTCACATAATCACAGCATCTTCAGGAAGTTGATCAGCGAGTCAGGTGCCCGGTAGCGCTGGATCTTGGCCTCTGGTTCGTGAAGCCTGGCCAGCGCGCGTTCCTTCATCTTCAGGTCTGCCTCGACGTAATGGTGTGTAGTTGCCGGGCTCTCATGGCCCAGCCAAAGGGCGATGACGCTGATGTCGACGCCGGCCTGCAACAGATGCATCGCCGTCGTGTGGCGAATCGTATGGGGAGAGACTCGTCGCTTCGCTAGAGCGGGGATGGTTTCCGTTGCTTCTGCCACGGCCAATGCCAGCCTCTGATCAACATTGTTTCGCGTCATCGCACCCCCACTGCGACTTGGCAGCAGTACGGATACAGCGTCAAATTGCGAATTCAGCCGCAACCAGGCCCGGACTGCTTTCACGGTCGAACGCCACAGCGGCACGCTGCGTTGCTTGCGGCCCTTGCCGTGTAGATGGACACAAGCCGCACCCTCGTCGAGGACCACATCGCCGACCTTGATTCCGATGATCTCCGACACGCGCGCCCCGGTGTTGTACATCAGCAGGAACAGCACGTGATCCCGCTGGCTCAGCCATGTGCCAACTGGCGTACCGATCACCGCCAGCATCTCTTCGCGTGACAGATAGCCGAATATCGGGCGTTCGAAACGTTTTACCGGAACACCCAATGCGCGTTCAATCACCTGCAACGACGACACATCTCGGTGTGAGGCGAACTTCAGGAACGACCGCAACGCCGCTAATCGCGCATTGCGGCTGCGCACGGAATTGTGCCGTTGGCGTTCCAGATGATCAAGGAAGGCCATGATCAATTCCGGTGTGATGTCGGCTAGGGCCATTGCGGCTGGTAACTTGCCCAGGCGCGATTCGGCAAAGCCGAGAAACAACACGAACGCATCGCGATAAGCGGCAATGGTCTGCTCACTGAGCGCCCGCTGCTGGGTCAGGTACTCGGCGAAGTAGGCTTGCACGAGCGCGGCAAATGAGGGGGGTACCTTGGGTTGCTTACTCATCGCCATCTCCCACGAGATCGGCGAAGCGCTCGAACTTGCCGCCGGCGAGCGCCATCAGTTCGGGTACGGCCGTGAGATACCAGTAAGTGTAGAAGATCTCGGCATGCCCCATGTAGGTCGCCAACGCCAGCATCATCTGGTCGATGTCGGTGCCCTCTGCATGCCAGAGCACCATGCGTCGGACGGCAAAGGTATGGCGCAGATCATGAAGCCGGGGCGCCGCATGCGCGCCCCGATTGATCCAACCCAGACTGTCGCGTAATCCGTTGAAGACGCGATGTGCCTGCCGGTCGCTGAGCGGCTGTCCCAGCCGCCGGCCACGGCTGCTAATGAGGAATGGGGTATCGGTCGTGGTGGGAACACACCGCGTGCGCTGTCGCCGGTAACGTGCCAGTACATCGACAGTGCTGGGATGCACGGGCAGCTGGCGTGACTTGGCGAACTTGGTCTGCCGCACGGTCAACATTCCGTGCTTGAGATCGACATCGGCATCACGCAGATGAATGGCCTCCGAAACACGTAAGCCTGTCGAAGCCATCAGGCCGAACAGGGTCTCGTAGGTTGCCGGGCGTATGCTCCCGTGCGGTCCGAGCTGGCGGGCTGCCGCCAGCAATGAGCTGATTTCGTCCTCATGGAAGATATGCGGGGCGACACGTCCGGGCACCGGGCCGAAGATTAACTCATCCGGCACCTCGGTATCCGGCTCGAACTGTTTCAGATAGCGGGCGAAATGCCGCAGCAAAGCTAGTCGGGATGCCCAGGTTCCCGGTGTTCCCCGATGCCACTTGTCCTGGCGTGCCCAGTCCGCCATGAGTTCGATGGTCAGCGGCCCACGATGATGTCGGCAGGCGACGAAGCGAGCGAATCCCGCCAGCAACGTGGCCCGCGAATGAAGTTGGAACCCAAGGCGACGACGTTCGGCAATATAGTCGTCGATTCTTGCCTGCAAGCCGATGCGCGCGTTCATGACTTGCTCCCGGGCCACGGCAATGCAACGGTCGACAGCTTTGGTGTGTCGAGCTTGGCGTAGATCAGGGTACTGTTCAGCGAACGGTGACGGAGAACATCGGCCACCTCCTTGAGCGAACTGCCATTCTCAACAAGGCGACACGCCAGGGTGTGCCGAAGTGCGTGTGCGCTGGAATGTGGCAGGCCAATGCGGCGGCAGGCGCGTTTGATCACCTTCTGGATCGCCATGGAGGTGATGGGGTGGTCTTGCCCTTCCTTCTGTCGGACGAAGATAGCAGGATTGCTGGTGGCAGATCGCTCATATTGCAGATAGTCGGCCAGCGCCTGCCCAGTTTCTATTGGCAACGGCATAATATCCTGCCGCAGTGACTTCGTGCCTCGGATTATTACCGTACCAACGCGCCAGTCGATGTCGTCCAGCATGAGATGCGCGATTTCTCCGGATCGCAATCCCATGTCCAAGGCACAACGAACGATGGCATAGCCGCGTTTCGGCCAACGTCGGGCAGCCATAAAAGAATTCAGTAGGCGCTCGACTTCTTCTGGCTTGAGGGCGCGCGGCAATGAAGCCAACTTCCAGTGAACCGGGTTTGAGATGACGGCAGCCAGCTTGTCAACCTGGTCGCCACAGATGGTCCGGTAGCGAAGGTAACTACGCAAGGTCGCTGCCAGATGCGATGCGTGAGAGGACGATCGGCGTGCGCTTAACTGCGCTGCAAGGAACTGACGAATATCGTCGGGTCGCAGCTTCCCAATCTCGATAGCGCGCCCCTTGAATTTCTCTTGCAGCAACAAGCCTACGACGCGAAGCCGGCCCTTGCGCGTCCCCGCCGCTAGTCCTCGTACGTCACGAAGGTGTTCGTCGTAGCAGCGTAATTCCTCGGCAATATGCTCCAACTGAGTTGCAGGTGGTCGTTCACCTGATGCGGCACGGCGCGTAGCGGTAGATTTCATAATGGTCTCCTGAAGTGGATCCACCACTTCAGACGACCGCAGAAATTATGTCCAGCAGACAGCAGCAGCAACCGCTGCCGTGCCGCTTCTCACCTATATCTCAGCACAATCCGATCTAAAACTTCACATAATCGAGAACTGTGCATAATCGGCCTTATGTGAAGCTTCACATAAGGCCGATATGCGGCCACCCACCGTTCCATGTTATGGTTCAAAGACTATCCATTTTTGTAACCAGTATTTCACGCCTAGCTTCCGATTTCGGTCATTATCGGCCATTGATTTGTATTCCCAATAACGGCCAGACAGTAACTGAATTAAGCCACTACGCCTCTCACCTATATTACAAACCGGTAACCCACCCCTGCCTCGGTGAGGATGTGTTTTGGTTGTGATGGGTCATCTTCAATCTTCTTTCTCAGGTGCGCCATATAGACCCGGACGTAGTGGCTATCTTCGGCGTGCACCGGCCCCCAGACATTTTTCAGCAGTTGGTGATGGGTGAGTACACTGTCGGCATTGGCTGCCAGATAGGACAGGAGCCGATATTCAATCGGTGTCAGGTGCAGCGGCTTTCCTTCACGCTCCACCAGTCTCCGGCTGAAATCCACACGAAGTTTCCCAAATTCCAATACGGATTGCTCAACGCCTGTGGCGCGGGCACGATGCCGAAGTTGCGCGCGTACTCGTGCTAGCAATTCGGCTGCACCAAACGGTTTGGTCAAATAATCGTCGGCGCCCGCGTCCAGCGCTTCAACCTTATCGGCCTCAGCGGTGCGTGCCGACAGCACGATGATGGGAATGTCGGACCATGAGCGCAGGTCCTGGATAAAATCCACCCCGTTGCCATCGGGAAGCCCGAGATCCAGCACCACCATGTCAGGTTTACGGGTGCCAGCCTCGATTAGTCCGCGTTTGATGGAATCGGCCTCGAAAACCTGGCAGCCCTCGGCTTCCAGCGACATCCGAACGAAGCGCCGGATCGTGGGTTCGTCTTCAATAATAATGATGACGGGAACAGGCTCAGTCATGAACGTACATTTTCCTGAATGACATCATCTTCTCCGACTTCGATGATCGGCGGTTTCCCGCGAGGCAGGTTAAAAATGAAGCGTGCCCCGCCGCCCTCACGGTTCTCCGCGTGGATGGTCCCGCCATGGGCCTCCACAATGGCACGGCAGATGGCCAGACCCAGCCCGACACCGGGGGTGGCGCTTTCCTTCTGCCCCCTCTCGAATTTCTTGAAAATTTCCTCTTCCCTGCCGGCGGGAAGCCCTGGCCCGTTATCTTCCACCCAGATGGCTATGGTGTCACCTGAGTCTGCTGCTGCGCCAATCTCGATACTGCTGCCGGTAGGCGTATATTTTGCGGCGTTATCCAGTAAATTGGCGAGTACGCGCTCCATCAGCACGGCATCAAACTCCAGCAAGGGAAGGTCTTCGGGCAGGCGTACGGAAACCGAATGGTTGCCGAGGGCACTGCCCATCACTTTGAGTGCGCTGCCGACCACTTCTTCAAGTGGTTGCCACTGTCGGTTGAGCTTTACGGCCCCAGCCTGCAGGCGTGCCATGTCGAGCAGATTGTTGACCTGCGAATTCATGCGCAGCACTTCGTCCCGCATTGAGCTGGCGATTTCGGCCTGCTGTTCCGTCGGCGGAGGGTTAGCCAGGAATAGGGAATCAGTCAACCCGACCAGTGCCGAGAGTGGGGTTCGCAGGTCGTGTGAAATGGCGGATAGCAGGGAATTGCGCAGGCGCTCGGATTCCATTTGCACGGTGGTTGTCTGGGCAACCGTGACGTAGTGTATGCGTTCAAGCGAGATGGCGATCAAACGCGCGAAGGTGTCCAGCAGGCGGCGCTGTTCTGGCGCCATGAGACGGCGTGGGTGGTTGGGTTCCAGCACTAGCACCCCACGCGTCCGCATCGGTGCCCTGAGGGGGATGTAAAGAAGCGGGCTCCCCGGCAGCGTGTCGGTGCCGTTGCCAGCTTCCACCCCATGATCAAAGGCCCATTGGCAGATGCCGCTGTCGATGTCGGTCACGCCACCCGGGATGTCGATGGGATTGTCCAGGTGGTTGTCATCATCGGCCAAATATATGGCCGTGCGTGCGCCAAAGCTGGCCAGTGCAAAACGCTGTGATATTTCGGCGATTTGTTCAGGCATCAAAGCCCCGGACAGGTCGCGGGACATTTCGTAAAGGGCGCGTACTCGCTGTTCGCGACGGCTGGAAACCCGTGCCTGAAACTTGAGCCCCGATGTGAGCTTGGCGGTGATCAGGCCAACCACCAGCATCACGCCGAAGGTCAGGAGATACTGAACGTCACTGACAGCGAAGGAAAAGCGGGGCGGGACAAAGAAAAAATCAAATGCGGCCACGTTGAGGAACGAAGCCACGACTGCTGGGCCAAGCCCATAACGGACGGCTGACAGCACCACGGCCAACAGGAACATCATGGCAATGTTGGGCAGATCGAAAAGGTTGAATAACGGCAGGGAAATCAGGGTTGCGATTGCACAGAAAATGGCACTCATGGCAAATGACTGCCAGGGGGCCTTGAGCAGATCCAGCAGCGAATCGTCTGTGGGATCCGCGTGGTGATGCTCTCTCGGCCCCTCTTCGCGCGCAATCTCGATGACATCCAGATCCGGCGCCATTTTGCCGATGCGTGTGGCAAAGGATTGCTGCCAGGGCCGCAGGGCACGGGCATGATCGCGACCGACCACGACCTTGGCCAAGTTATGATCGCGCGCATACTGGATGATCGTCTCCACGGCATCGCTGCCCGAAAGGCTTCCCGTTTCAGCGCCGGATTCCTGGGCCATCCGCAGGTTTTTGAGGATGCTCAGGCGCCGATTGTCGGCAAGATGGCGCAGCTCCGGCGTCTCCACATAGATCACATGCCAGGGGACATCCAGCTTGCTTGCCAGGCGGGCCACCTTGCGGATGATGCGGTCGCTGCCGTCGCCCGGGCCGATGCAGGCCAGCAACGACTCGCGGGTTTGCCAGACGGGCGCCACGGACTTGTCGCGCCGGTACTGAATCATCTGGCTATCCACGCGGTCTGCGGTGCGGCGCAGCGCCAGTTCACGCAGCGCGATCAGATTGCCCTTGCGGAAGAAATTCTGGACGGCCCGTTCAGCCTGGTGGGCCAGGTAAACCTTGCCATCCTTCAGGCGCTGCAGCAATTCATCGGGCGGCAGGTCCACCAGCACCACTTCGTCAGCGGAATCGAAAACATGGTCAGGCACGGTCTCCCAGACGCGAATGCCGGTGATGCCGCCAACGATGTCGTTGAGCGTTTCCAGATGCTGGACGTTGACTGTGGAGTAGACGTCGATGCCTGATGACAGCAATTCCTCCACATCCTGCCAACGTTTGGGGTGGCGCGATCCTTGCACATTGGAATGGGCCAGTTCGTCCATCAGGATCAGCGCTGGCTTGCGTGCCAGCGCGCCATCGATGTCAAACTCTTTCAGGACCTTGTCGCGATAGGCCACTTCTTTGAGGGGCAGGCGTTCAAGGCCTTCCACCAAGGCCTCGGTTTCCTTTCGGCCATGGGTTTCCACCACCCCGATGACGGTGTCTGGCCGAAGCTGCAGCTGCTGCCGTGCTGCCGACAGCATGGCGTAGGTCTTGCCGACCCCGGCGGAGGCGCCAAAGAAAATCTTGAGCTTGCCACGCGTGGCGCGGGTCTCCAATTCTTTTAGGCGACTGATAAGCTTGTCGGGATCAGGTCTCTGGGTCACCATGTCAGCGGATGCCATCCAGTGCGAGGTTCAGTTCTAGCACATTCACGCGCGGTTCACCAAAGAGGCCCCACAGGCGGTCTTCGGTGTGTGCCGCAATGAGCGTGTTCAATTTATCGGGAGACAGCCCACGGGCTGCGGCAATGCGCGCCACCTGGTAGTGAGCGGCAGCTGGACTGATATGGGGGTCGAGACCACTGGCTGACGCGGTCACAAGGTCGGTGGGAATAGGTTTGTGGCTGTTGGGGTCAGCGGCCTTCAGGGCATCGATTCGTGCCTTGACGGCATCAACCAGTGCCGGGTTGAGCGGACCCTGGTTTGAACCACCGGAAGCAGTAGCATTGTAGGGCTGGGGCAAGGTCACGGAGGGACGTCCCCAGAAGTATTTTGGCTCAGCGAAATTCTGGCCGATCAGCCGGGAGCCGATTGGCTTTCCATCCCGGAATAGCACACTGCCGCTGGCTGTATCGTGCAGCAGTGTCTGGGCGATGACGGTCACCGCTGCCGGGTAGGCCAGGCCGGTGATTGCGGTTAGCAGCACAAACAGGCTAAGAGCAGGACGTAACAGGTCTTTCATCGCAATCCCCTTTTTCAGGCCAACCCGAAGGCAACGAGGCCCAGGTCGATGAGCTTGATGCCCACAAACGGGGCGACCAGGCCGCCCAGGCCATATACCAGCAAATTACGGCGCAGCAGGATCGCAGCACCCAGCGGCTGATATTTGACGCCCTTCAGAGCCAGCGGGATCAGGAACACGATGATGAGCGCGTTGAAAATCACCGCCGAAAGAATGGCCGACGCGGGGCTGGCAAGCTCCATGATGTTGAGTGCTTCCAACTGCGGATAGGTGGTGACGAAAGCGGCTGGGATGATGGCGAAATACTTGGCCACGTCATTGGCGATGCTGAAGGTGGTTAGCGAACCGCGCGTCATCAGCATCTGCTTCCCGGTTTCCACCACCTCGATCAGCTTGGTCGGATTGGAATCCAGGTCCACCATATTGCCCGCTTCTTTCGCTGCCTGGGTGCCGCTATTCATGGCTACTGCAACATCCGCCTGGGCCAACGCTGGCGCATCGTTGGTACCGTCGCCGGTCATGGCCACCAGCCGGCCTTCGGACTGGTGCCGTCGGATCAGGGCGAGTTTATCTTCCGGCGTGGCTTCCGCCAGAAAATCATCCACGCCCGCTTCGGCAGCAATGGCCGCAGCTGTGAGTCGGTTGTCGCCAGTAATCATGACCGTGCGTATTCCCATGCGGCGCAGTTCGGCGAATCTTTCCTTGATTCCACCCTTGACGATATCCTTGAGTTCGACCATACCCAGCACTTTGGCGCCATCAGCCACCACCAGCGGCGTGCTGCCGCGGCGTGCGGCTTCATCCACGGCATTTCGGATCGCGGTCGGGAAGCTGCCGCCCAGTGCTTGAACATGCAGGCGGATGGCGTCTGCCGCCCCTTTGCGGATCTGTCGCTCGCCCATATCGACGCCGCTCATGCGAGTCTGGGCCGAAAAATGAACGAAATTGGCGTTAAGCGATTGAATATCACGACTACGCAGGTTGAATTTCTGCTTGGCGAGTACCACGATGCTGCGGCCTTCGGGGGTTTCGTCAGCCAGGGAGGCCAGTTGGGCTGCATCAGCCAGTTCCGCTTCCGTGAAGTGATCGGCCGGGATGAAGGCCGATGCCTGGCGGTTTCCCAGGGTGATGGTCCCGGTCTTGTCGAGCAGCAACACATCCACATCGCCTGCCGCTTCCACGGCGCGGCCGGAGGTGGCGATAACGTTGGCCTGCATCATCCGGCTCATGCCGGCAACCCCAATCGCAGAAAGCAGACCCGCAATGGTGGTGGGGATCAGGCAGACCAGCAGGGCAATCAGCACAGTGATGCTGATAGGCGTGCCCGATTTCGCTATCGCTACACTGAACATTGAGAAAGGCAACAGCGTGACGATGACACCGAGAAATACTATCGTCAACGCCACCAGCAGGATGGTCAGGGCAATCTCGTTGGGGGTCTTTTGGCGCTTGGCATTTTCCACCATTGCGATCATGCGGTCCACAAAGGTTTCGCCAGGATTGGTGGTCACGCGCATCACAATCCAGTCAGATAACACGCGGGTGCCGCCGGTTACGGCAGAGAAGTCGCCGCCAGATTCGCGAATTACCGGCGCCGATTCCCCAGTGATGGCGGACTCATCCACCGAAGCCACCCCTTCAGTAACTTCGCCATCGGCCGGGATGGTATCGCCAGCGTGGACGACCACGAAGTCGCCTTTGCGCAATTGGGAGGCGAACACCTTGGACCACTCGGTAATGGCATGGGGGCCTTTCAGCAATTTGGCCCAGGTTTCCTTCTTCAAGCCGCGCAAAGAGGCGGCCTGCGCCTTGCTGCGGCCTTCCGCTAAGGCTTCTGCAAAGTTGGCGAACAGTACCGTGAACCAGAGCCACAGGGCCACGGCCAGAATGAATCCGGCTGCCGCTTCGCCGTGCCCACCCAGGGCTTGCACCCACAGGGCGGTGGTCAGGATACTGCCCACATACACCACGAACATTACGGGGTTGCGCCACTGCACGCGGGGATCGAGTTTTCGGAAAGCGTCCAGGACAGCGGGCTTTACCAGCATCGGATCGAACATTGAAAACTGTTTGTGAGACATGATGGACTCCTTGCACTCAATGGACGCCGAAAAGCATGAGATGCTCAATGACCGGTCCCAGCGCGAGCGCAGGAACATAGTTCAGGGCACCAACCAGCAAGACCGTGCCTATCAGGAGCGTGATGAACATCAGCCCATGAGTCGGCATCGTGCCGCTAGTCACGGCAATGCGTTTCTTGGCTGCCAGGGCGCCCGCCAGGGCGAGTACCGGCACAATCACACCGAATCGGCCAAACCACATGGCGATGGCGGTCATGCCGTTATAGAAGGGCGTGTTCGCGGAAATCCCGGCAAAGGCGCTGCCGTTGTTGTTGGCGGCGGAAGTGAAGGTGTACAGGATTTCGCTGAAGCCGTGCGCGCCGGGGTTGGCTATGCCGGCTATGCCGTCGACCGCGATCACGGCTACGGCTGTGCAGGCCAGCACCAGCAAGGGTGTAACGAGAATGGCTATGGACACCATTTTCATCTCGAAGGCTTCGATCTTCTTGCCCAAGTATTCCGGGGTCCGTCCGATCATCAACCCGGCGATGAACACCGCCATCACGGCAAACACCAGCATGCCATAGAGCCCGCTGCCAACGCCGCCAAACACCACTTCGCCCAGCATCATATTCCACAGAGGCACGAAACCACCCATAGGCATGAAGGAATCATGCGTGGCATTGACTGCACCGCAGGAGGCCAGCGTGGTGATGGTAGCAAAGAGTCCTGAATCGGCAATACCAAAGCGGGTTTCCTTGCCCTCCATGTTGCCAGCACTCATGTCCACGCCCAACCGGGCCAACAGCGGGTTGCCCTGTTGCTCAAAATGCATTGCAACAACGGCCATGACGACGAACATCAGCGTCATCGCCGCCAATACTGCCCAGCCCTGGCGCGTGTCGCCGACCATGCGGCCGAAGGTAAGGCACAGTGCACCGGGGATCAGGAAGATCGACAGCATCTGGACAAAATTGCTTAGCGGCGTCGGGTTTTCATACGGATGCGCCGAGTTGGCGTTGAAGAAGCCGCCGCCATTGGTGCCGAGCATCTTGATGGCTTCTTGGGACGCAACTGGCCCCATGGCCAGGGTTTGCACCTGTGTAGTTGCCGGTTCAGTAACTGGATTGCCCTTTTCATCCTTGAGCGGTTGCCCGGCGGTATCCAGCTTCGGGTTGTCGTAGTGGGTGACTTCCAGTGTGGTTACATCCTTGTAGCTGTCGAAGTTTTGAATCACGCCCTGGCTCACCAGGAAGATCGCGAAAATAAAGGAAAGCGGTAGTAGCACGTAGAGCGTGATGCGCGTGATGTCCACCCAAGCGTTGCCGATGATGTTAGCCGTGTGACGAGAAAACCCCCGGATCAGGGCGATCACCACCACGATGCCGGTGGCTGCCGAGAAAAAGTTTTGCACGGTCAAGCCCAGCATCTGTGTCAAATAGCTCATGGTGGATTCACCGCTGTAGCCTTGCCAGTTGGTATTGGTGGCGAAGCTGATGGCGGTGTTGAAGGAAGAGTCAGGACTGACATTGGCCATGGCCTGCGGGTTCAGAGGCAGCCAGGATTGCAGCCTCTGCAGGGCATATACCGCCAGAATGCCGATCAGGTTGAAGAGCAGGATTGCAAAAGCGTATTTCAGCCAACCCATCTCCTCGCTGGCGTTGATGCCGCAAAGGCGGTAAAGCGCATTTTCTACCCACCTGCCAAGACGGGGGGCTATGCCTTGCCCTTCCATCACATTGGCTATATAGATGCCCAGCGGCTTGACCAAGCTAAGCAATAGCACTAAATAGAGTATCAACAGGATCCAGGCATGATAGCTCACGAGAAATCCTCCGGATTAAGCAGGGCTGCAATCAGGTAGATGAGCAGCGCGACAGCGACAACGGCGCTGACGATATGGAATAGGCTCATTGTGTCCTCCCCAGTTTTGCACAGCCCATGGCGAGGGCTACGACCAGGCCGAAGAAAACCACGACGACCACCAAATAGAAGAAATCCATGTTCGCCTCCGAATATTGCTCGATACAAGGCAAATGATAGGCACTACGAGCTCAAGATTCTGAAAAAATGCAGATGGGGGGTATTAAATTTCCGTAAAAATAGGCGCTGCTACAGCTACTAACGGATGAAATTCTTTTAGGGCGTTAGAGATGTTTTGAATGGCTGCATTCACTTTCTTGGTATATTCAAAGCTGGTGAAAATATTGAGGAGAAGACGGAATGAAGCTCTACTATAGCCCCGGTGCCTGTTCACTTTCCCCGCATATCGTCC
>VFSW01000392.1_pt1 | contig 63592 bp, 101 predicted proteins | sample 5358111 | NCBI WGS metagenome assembly VFSW01 (sample SAMN11554181, study PRJNA540505) | mine drainage metagenome | isolation source: sediment from site ElyBrook_90M | place: USA: Ely Copper Mine, Vershire, VT | collected 2017
TGATCGGCGTGATCTGGCGACGTGTCGTAATTAAGAATCGCACTTCCCAAGAAGGAGGAAAGATATGAACGAAGGAACTTACGCCTGCTCAATTTGCAAGCGGGACACGCCGCACGATCACGGTGAGATTGTGCAGATCACCGACACCGACAAACTCCTTCGCGCTTTAAGCGGGGCTGGGCACGACTTCAGCCTCGGATGCCCGAGTCAGGGTGGCGAGTGGATTGCCGCGCTTCGACGGAAGGGTTTCATCGACCGTCACGACCGGGTTCTAGTGACGGGACGACATGGAACCGCGCATCTCGCGCTCCGGGCCTTGGCGCTGCTGGTAGACCGTGACGACCATATCCCGGACAGCGAACGCTGGAAGCTGGCCTCAAGTGATATTCACGAATCCAGCGAAGAGAGAAAGTCCAATGAACGATAGGCGAACCCCTAAAGATTACCGGCCCCACCTCCGGACATCCTGCGGGAAGTGCGAACAGTGCCTAAAACTCCGCGCCGAACGCTGTCACGCGATCGTCGGGAAGGCTCTCTTTCGGCCGCTCGTCGATGGAGTCGCACCGGACCCTCAGCCGCTAAAGCTCGCGCGAGGGACCGGCGGAGCGACCTTCTTCGCGCTCGTCACGCCGACGGAGCTCTACCGCCAGTGGCTCGACTCCGTCCGCGGCCGCGTAGGCGCGCTTGTTCGCGGGCCGTGGGCCTACATCCGCTCGGCCGTTCCCGCCGAGGAGCTCCGCGCGTGGTACGACGCCGACGTATCGCCTATCGATGCCGCGCGCCGGATCGTCGAGGCGTTCGCCTTCCTTCGATCCTTCGAGGCCCCGCTTGTCTAAGAAGAATTACTAGAGGGCTCCGGGACGTTCCCGGAGCTAATCGATAGAACTCAAAGGAGGCGAATCATGGGCGGCGAAAAGGACGAGAAGACCGAGGACGCTCCTACCCCGAAGGGTCAGGGAAGACTTCCGGGGATGGTCCCGAAGAAGATCGCGCGGCTCGTCGACAAGGCGGAAGAGGTCCTCGACTTTCAGGAAAAGAGGATGCACTACGCCGAGAAGGAGGACAAGGCGCGCGACGAACTCAAGGAGATCATGAAGGAGGAGAAGCTTAAGGAGTACCGGCTCGACGACGAGTATCACGTCGTGATCGAGTCGAGCGAGGAGAAGGCCTTCGTCCGGAAAATCCGGACCCGGAAGGCACCGAAGGCGAAGAAGGTCGACGACTAATGAAACGCTCCCGCCGTCGCATCGTCGGAGTCGACCCTGGCACCGAGGTCTGCGGCTTCTGCGTCGTCGATTACGATAGCGACTCCGGGAAGGACGTCCGGCTCCTCGAGTGCGGAGTAATCCGCGCCGAGGGCCGGCGTCCGTTTCGCCTCTTCTGGCTCCACGAGAAACTCTCGGCGCTCTTTAAGAGACAGGCGGGGATCCCTCTCGACGTCGCCGTCGAGCGCGCGTTCGTCGGAAAGAACGCCGCGACCGCGATCGTAATCGGCGAGGCTCGTGGGGTCGTCCTCGCCGCGGCCGGCGCCCTAGAGGATGCGCGGCTCTTCGACTACTCGCCGATGGAGGCGAAGAAGTCGATCGGAGGCTCCGGATCGGCAACGAAGTGGACCGTCGCGGCGGCCGTACGCGGGATCCTCCGGCTAGAGGAGGACCTTCCGCTCGATGCTACGGATGCGGCCTCGATCGCGCTTCACCACTACCTAAAGGGCCGCGGCTGGGGGGAAGTTCTCGATCCATAATGGCGTAAGGAGCTCCTCCCACCCGGGCGGTGCGTCTGGGAGGACACGGCCGTCCCGGGTAGGAGGCTCCGAAAACTCAGATGGCCTTTAGTAGGATGGGCGCGACCTTCACTAGCACGTCGAAGGTCGTCTCGAGGATGCTCATGATCGTGCTCTTCGCGGCCCCTTCGGCGTCGATGATCACGGCGTCAGCCTCGAGCACCATCGCCTGCTTGTAGGCGTTGATCTCGTCGGCGATGTCGGCCTTCGTGGCCGGATCGCTCGTGATGATGTTCCGCAGGGTGAGCTTCGCGATCTGCTCGGAGCACTTGATCAGGAACTGCTCGGCTTCCTGGTGGTCCTTCAGGTAGCCTACGACCTTGATCCTCACCGTTCCAAGGATCGTCCCGGCGAGGCCCTTCCAGTCGATGTCAGCCAGCGGATCAGGCAAGGTTCACCTCCTTCACTTCATCTGGTTCTGGAGCGCCTGGACGGCGTCGAGATAGCCCTTGAGCGCGGCCTTCTTGGCGTCGGCCCAGGCTTTCTCGTGCTTCCCGGCGGCCACGTCGGCGTCCCAGTACGTCTGGAGCTCGGCCGTGATGCCGATTCCCGCGGTCGCGATGTCGTTCACGGCCTTCGTGTTCAGGCTGCAACATCCCCCTGCCCCCAAGGCCAGCGCCAAGACTCCGATGAACAGGATCTTTCTCATGACTTTGCATCTCCCTTCGAGGCTTCGGCGGCAGGAGAATCCCCGCCGCTCGTGATCGTCGCGTGCGTCTCCGCACCCTTATGGATGAAATGGCCCACCACGTAGGCCGCCACGAGTGCCGAGAACTGGGTCACCTGCGCGTCGGACATCCCGAAATGCAGCTTCTTGTTGAGGAAGATGAACAAGGAGCCGACAACAGCCGCAAGGAACCCCTTGTCGAACACCAGACCCAAGATCGCATCCTTCATATCCTTCTCCTTTCAAATCCTATTTCGAGAGCTTCTCCGAGATGTGCTTCGCGAACAGCCAATGCTCGACGATGGTGGCGATGATCGGCGCACCGATGGCAATGGCGAGCCCTGTCCAGAAGACCCAGGTCCTGCGACTGCGGCGCTTCGTCGCCTCGCAGGCTTCGACGTGGGCGCTCAGCGCCGCCGCCACGCCCTTGTCCTCGATCCGATGGTCGTTAAAGTCCTGCTTGAAGCTGTCGAGCTTCTCCGTGTGGCTGTCGAAGCGTCCTTGCAGCCAGTCCCGATCCCCGTCCGTGAGTGCCATCCCGTTACCCATCCTTTCTTACTCCCCCGGTCGTCTTTAGAAAATCGTGTTCTTTGTCTTGGCGTAGTTGTTCCCGCCGAAGGAATGCTCTCCGACTGCGTAGTGCTCGATCACGGGCTGCACGGGCCCGAAGCGGTGACGGCCCAACTCTTCGCACCAGCAATACGACGATGGCAGATGAAGAACGCTGCGAGGCCGCATCGAAGAGATTGCGCTGACGAGGGCGCCCACGTCGTTCGGCTTCTCGGGCATCTTCCTCCACTCCTCGAGCCAGCGTTCAGCATAGCGAAGCCCTGCGCCGGCCCGAAACCACGTTACGGTGCTGTAGATCAATTCAGGCGTGTCGTAGTAGGCCGCGAACTCGTAATCATGCGTGGCTTCGTCGAGAAGCGATGGGTACGAGCGGAAAGTGCAGTCTGCGTCGACGAAGAGGATGGAATCGCCCGGGTTGTCCTTGATAGCCTGGACGACCATCGCAGGCTTCATGCCGTCCCCGGTCTTCCAGTCCCCGGTCGGATTCTCTGCCTGGTACGCGATGCCCTTGAGTCCGACGGCCTTCGCGGATTCGAGCATCCGTCGGGCCATCTCCTCGTATCGGGCGTCGGTGTAATACGTGCAGACCTTCATTCGTCGACCTCGTTCTCGAGCTTCGCGTAGGCCGCGATCCGCCCGTCGGGCATGATCTTCGGAAACGCGGTGAGCGCGAGCTTCCGGCGTTCGAGGATCGCCTGGATCTCCTTGTGGCCGTCCTCGAGATTCTTCGCCTTCATCTCCATCAACTGCCTCTTGAGCAGCGCCTCGCTGTTCGTGTCGGGCGCCTTGGCATCCGCTGCCGGGTCCTTCGCCGTGTCTTCCATATTCGCCTCCCAGTTAGACTTTCTTTGTTCCGACGATCTGGCTGCCCATGCGGATTGTGAGGTTCGTCAAGCTCGACGTGCTCTGCGCGGCCTGTACGGTGACGTTGCCAGCGGATCCACCGTTCAGGACGTAGACCATCATCGAGACGCGGCCGTCTGTCTGCGAGGCGAGGTTCGCGGCCGTGAAGTCAAGCGCCGCGCCGCCCGTGATCGTCCGCAGGCCGTAGGTCTTCGCGGTTCCGGGCACGACGCCGTGCAGCTGGGCCTCGACGGCCACCGTGGCGCCAGCGGGAACGGTGATCGCAAACTTACCACCCGTGGTGGAGAGCAGGGCGCCGATGTCCAGGTCGACCCGGATGGCCCAGGTTTCAGAGGCCGCCACCGCGATCGAGAGCCCCGCGACATCCGCAAGCGTCGTGTTCGACGCGATGTTCACGTCGCCCGTCACGACGCCGACCTGCTGGCTCGCCGTGAAGTCGGAGGTGAGCGCGACCGTGCCGCTCTTGTCTGGGAAGGTATAGACGCGATTAGCGGAGTTCAGATGCGTCAGTTCGCCGTAAAAGGATAGCCCGGCTTTCCAACGAATAGTCTGGGCGGTCTTTGTCAGACGTATCGCTTCGGTGGGAGTCTGTGAGTTCGCATGCGACCGGAAGACGAGATCCCCCGTCGCGGCTTCCGTTCCCCACGAGTAGCCGTCCTTTAGGCCGCCGCTCACGGGTTGAGGGGTTCCTGCAGCGAAATAGACGCTGGGCGAGGCCATGATGTAGCCCGTAGAGAGCGTCGTGTTGTTCGGCTGCATCCCGAGCGTCGCGGCGTCCCGTAGATCCGTCTCAGGAGGGTGGAAGACGATGCCGCCGTTCGCGGTGCCGCCAGGATATTTCGAGTTCTTTGATCCGGCGACCTTGGACTTCCACGGTTGCTGGTTGTAGTTCCATGGGTCGCCTTGCGCACCGGATTGCGACGGGCCGTAGCCGCCGCTTGCAGCCGTCGTCCCGCCCTGAGCCGCCATGGCAGATCCGATCAAGGAAATCGGCGATGAGGCCGCCTTCGCCGCACCCTTTGCGGTCTGCGGTGTGAAGACTCCAGTATCAATTTGCCCACCTGTATAGTTCTGGGCGCGCATGGCAAGCGCGGAGGTAAGAGCGGGGGACGAAAAGGCGAGTAAGTACATTCCCGCATTCGGATTGCTGTTGATATTGGAGATTGTTCCAGGATCTCCCGGATAGGGATGGTTCTTGTCAAAGGTCGCGACATCAGGATAGGGGTTCACGGTCCCGGGCTTTGGCTTAGTGGTTCCCCCTTGACTGGCAACATTCGCGCGCAGGTTTGTGGGGTCTATATTGACCTTCGGGTAATTTGGATCCGTTGGTCTAAGCGGATTCGGAACCGTGATCGGAGTCACCGGGCTCGTGGTCCACCAGTACCATTGCTTCGCCGCGACGTCCCACGAGAGATGAACCGGAATCCGCTTCTGAAGATCCTCGGTCGGCGGCGGAATCTCATTCTCGAAGAACAGCGGTCCGTCGAGGTCGTCGTCGCGCCTGAACAGTGCTTTCGTCGAGATATGCAGGCTCGAGATCGGATTGCCTTCGTCGTCCTCGCCCAGCTTGTGGCGGCACTTTCCCGTGCCGCAATCCATCGGGCCGCCCTCGAAGTAGGACCACTTTCCGATGGCGATGCCGTTTCCCTTCGCGGGTGTAGGGTCGCCGTTCGGATTCGTCGTCGACTGGTTCTTTGGATTGCCACCACCCTTGCGGTCACAACAGTACCCGAACGTGTCCTTCTTTCCCGAGGGTCCGAACTGGATGGCGATGGCACAGTTGTCCATTCCCTCCGGGTACTTGATAACGCGGAAGGCCGATTGCAGGCGCGCGACGCGGTCGGGGTCGATGGCGTTTCCCTTGAGGTCGACAACGGGCGTGCCGTAATCAGGGTCCCCGGCTTTCTCCGTGTTCACGGCGACGAGGATGTTCTCGGTGGGGTGCCAGATTTCCTCCTGTTGGTTCTCGTTTGTGGTGACGGAGGCGATTCCACGCCACCCGTCAGGGTATTTCAGGACAATTTCTTTCTTAGCCATGTTTTATTGTTTCGGTTTCGGTGGCGCCGAAGGGTCGGTGAACGTGACTCCGACCTTGCCAGGGCCACCAAAGGAACTCGGCGTTCCAAATGTCGGGAAACTGGTGCCTCCGAAATCCGTACGCACACCGCCGAACGTGGGGAAGCCGCTTCCTGGGCCCACGCCCTGTCCGCCGAAGCTGCCGATCGAGCCGCCGATACCAAGGATCAGGCGGGGACCGCCCGTGTCCTGGTTTTGGTTGGTTCTCCCTCCGTTGGGCCCGAACAGGTTCCCTTGCGGCCCAGCGCTAGGATCATTCACTGGACCGCCGCCAGGATTCGCACCGTTTCCCGCATTCGGATTCGACGGCCCCTCGGCCTTCAGGATTCGCGGCGGAACCGTGATCGGATTCATGCGGCCGTCGCCGTTGTATTTCTGGTCCCCGATGGGGAGCGCGTTCATCTTGGAGGATTTCTTGGGGTCCCCAGTCTGGGTGGCTCCCGGTGCAATGATGTTGCCGACGCCAAAATCCGCCCCTGCGCCAGGAGTCGCGACGCCGCCCTTCGGACCCTGGGACTTCGTCAGGATCGACAGGTAATGGAAGCTCCACATCGGAAGTTCGCGCTGCTGCTTGTCCTGCGGCCAGCACATCCCGAGCATGAGGTCGCCCGTGGCATCCTGGTCGAATTTCCACCCGCCAAGGCCGCCGTTGTCGTCGTTGCGGTCGACCACGCGCACCACACGCTTGTGCGCCCGGTAGTCGAGGTCGTACTGCTTGCCTTTGAAGCCCTGATGCTGAAGCACGATGTTCCCCGTTCCGGGGTGGCCTACGGTTTCGGTGAAGCTCATCGTTCCTCCTTACTGGGGCTGTACGAGATGGAGAATCGCCGCCCGCGTCGACGAGTCCAGGAAGCTGAGCAGGCTCATCTGTGGGATCGACGGCGGGAAGTTCACCTGCGTCACCGTCTCTCCCTTCGCGTTGTAGCGGTGGACGATCTCGCTCACGTTTCCCGAGAGATGCACGCCGCCGTTCATGGAGCCGGTCATCTCGCCCTCGTAGCGGTCGCTGAGCGAGGCGTAGAAGCGGGCTGCAGCCGCGCGGGCGATCAGGTTGAGCGAGCCGCCGTTGTTCAGGTCCGTCGCCGAGCCTTCGTTCAGGACGAGGCCCTTCAGGTTCGGTTCCGATTGCGGCACGTTCGGCGCGTTGCTCTGGATGCCGAAGACCGCCTCGATGTCCTCTGACCGGGAATCGTTCCACAGGCAGCGTGCGACTTCCGTCTGGGCACCGATGCGGATCTCCATGATGGGCCCGTTGCATTCGGAGAGCCCCGCGCGCTGGCCGACAGGAATCAGGTCCGCGCAGTCCTGCGGGCTTACCTCGATCATGTGGAGTTGGTTCTTGGAGTTCGGGCTCGAGGGAACGGCGCTCAGAACCGTCGTGAGTTTGAACGATGCCGACAGGCGAGGCGGGTTGTTCGCGTTCACGATGCTGTCGAAGGAGATCGGCCGCGTGCGCTGCTTAGCGTCCCAGGTGGGCATCGAGTCAAGCTGGATCTGCGAGGGCAGGATCAGGCGCGTGTCCCCAGAGAGCGGGTTCGTGCCGCGGTAGTCCACGCGGATGATGCCCTGGTCGGCGTCGATGATGCTCACCTCGGCCGGCGAGAACTCGGCCGTCGAGTCGAGGTTCCCGCTCGTCGGGTATGCGCTGTGGTTGATGGCGTAGTCGAGGTTCCTCTCCTCGGCCTTGTTCCGCGCGATGCTGCGCTGGGTGTACATGACCGCATAGTCGCCGTAGGCCCGCGAAGGCCCACGCTGGCCGGTCTGCGGGTCGATCGTCGCCATTCGGTAGGCTTTCAGCGACAGGAAGCGGTCGATCCAGCGGCGGTTGATCCTGAACGTCTGCCGGTAGTGGTTCTCGAGCGCGGTAATGCGGCCGATCCACGGTTTCAGCGTGCCGTTCGAGTCCGGCCTGCTCCCGGCCATCTTGAGCGCGGCCCAGAGATCCATCTGCGGGATGAAGGCACGCTGCACGAGGTAGTGGTCGATGGGCTTGGCCGTGCCCTTGAGTGGGAGGTTTCCCCACGCTTGGAATGCCTGGTCGACGGTGATCCACGTTCCCTGCGGAAGCACCTGTCCGCCCACGGTCAACTGGTAGTCCGTGATCGGGATGACGTTGTCCATGAGGCGCGCATCTCCCAAGGGGTCGACGCCTTGGACTACCGTCGCGCCGCGCGCCGCCGCCACCTCCTTGAAATCGAAGCGCACCTCGAGCTCGCGCGTGAAGTAGGCGCGGATCTTCTTGGGCCGGATGTTCGCGTTCTTGACGAGGTCCGTGTGGCCCTGGTCGCGCAACTCGGGCATGAGGGCCTTGACGATGGACTCCTCGTCGCCGCCAGCCTTCGAGAACACGATGACCTTGCCGTCGTAGTCGACCGTGATCCCGGCGTCGGGCAGGTACGACACCGCGCGTCGCACGGCAGCATCCCCGGCGTCGTCGATCTCGAGTTGCTCGATCGGCAGGCCCTTGACCTTCGCGCCGATCCTGTCGTCAATCGTGATGTCGAACGTGGAGCCGTGGAAGTCCTTCTCGATCTTCGAGACTTCCTGCAGCACCCGCTGCATCATCGTGACAGCGACGAAGCGGGTCTTTTCGTTCTTGTCGAGCGAGTAGCGCGCAAAGGCGACGTCGGGCGCAGTCGAGAAATTCACAGCGAACTGGTCGTTCGCGAGGATGCGCTTCACGCCGATGTTCCGGCGCATGTTCATCCGGAGCAGCACGATGCCGTAGCTCCACATCCAGCGTCTGTCAGCCACCACGATTTGCGAAATCCAGGGATCAGGCCCCGGGTTGACGTTCAGCACCCAGAGGTTCGTGATCTTCACTGGGTTCCCGTCAACGGGCGTGATGACGAGGGTGTATGGCCCGCCCGTCTTCGCGAGTTCAAGCGCATCAGAGGGCGCTATGTCGAAGACGCCAGTCGATGGCAGGACGCCTTCTGTCATGCGCCACATCACGGGCGAGGTGAGAATCAGGTTCTTCCCGCCGAGCGTGGCCGTTGCTTTTTCCGTTGCAGTTGCCATAGCCTTACCGCTGATGAGAGGTTTCGGTGAAAGCGCCAACGCTGGCGCCGCCAAGCCAAGAACTTTCAGGAAGCTGCGTCGGTTCATAGGTCACGTCAGCCCCGCCCCCGTCACTCCCCCGGCATTCGCGACCGATGCCTTGACCTTGTTCCTCCGTTGCGCGACGCGCTCGATCGAGACCTCGGCAACAAGGGCGCTCTGCCCGCCATCCAGGCCCTGCGTCAGCACCGCGACAGCAGGAGACGCCGAGACCGCCATCCAGGCATCCGAAGGCGTCAGGCCGCTCACGGTCGCCCCCGCCTCCTCCACGAGGCTGTCAAGCAGGGCGTTCGGGTCGGCGCTTCCAACCTTCTGCTTGTAGGTGATGTTCACGATGCGCTGCCTGAGCTTCGGGCCCGGCCGCTCGTAGTAGGCGTATGGATCGGCGCTCGTCGTCGGCGCGAGCAGGCGGCCATAGGCGACCTTGTCGCTCACGACGATCTTCTGCTCGAACTTGTTGACGCCCGTGTAGGCGACGAACTCCATCGTGGCGTTGATGCGATTGCCGTAGTCCTCGAAGCCGGGGTCTTCCTTGATGAGCGTGACGCCGTCGCCGGCCACGCGCTTCGCCTCGGCGATCAGGAACGTGCGGAGCGTCGAATCCCAGAAGCCCTTGATGTCCTTTGTTTTCGTCTGGTCGATGCCGCAGGTGTAGGTGATGACGATGCGCTGCGGACGCTTGAGCGACGTCGTCGAGCCCGGATTCCCGCCGCTGACGGGGACCTGAACGACGGTGGGATCGGTGCCGCTGTTGACGCCCGGCGCCCCCTGCTGGGTGCCGCCTCCGCTGCTGCCGAAGCTGAATCCTCCTGCGGTCGAATCCCCGGGCGCCCAGCGTTCGCGCACGATGGTCATGACAGGATCCACGATGGACGGGTCGTCGAGCTTCCCGGTCGACTGGTTGTGGATGACCTCGCGGTAGATGATCGTGAAGTTCACGACCTTGTCCGTCTCGTTGCGCTCGATGTTCGGCTCGCCGATGATCTCCCAGGTGGCCGTCGAGTCGTAGAAGTTCGTGACGGTCGAGCCGTAGGACGCGATCTGGGCCCGGTACTGCGCATGAGCTCCCGTCGTCCCGTCCGTCGAGTTCGCGGTGTAGGCCCCGCTGATCGTGATCGTCCGCACGCGCTCTGGGCTGTAGCTGATGCTCGCGGTGGACCAGCGCCGGAAGTTCGTGCTCCCGATGCGGTCGGCGGGCTGCCCGAATTCGAGCCTGACGCGGAAGTGCCGGGAGAAGGCAGTATCCGCCGGGTCGCCGTCCTTCACGATGCGCGGGTTGCAGTCGAAGCCCGTGTTGTTCGACTGCTTCCATGAAACGATCGTCGCGCCGTTCTGGGTGACGACGAGATCCTGCCGAGGGGTGCGGAAGGCGTTTCTGAGCGCGATGACCTCGGCCGCGAACGCCGCATCCGTCGTGAAGCCGCCCGTGATGAACTCCACCTCGAACGCCGAGACCTGGTAGTCCGCCTCCTCGATCTCGAAGTCGGTGATCTGGCGGCCCGTGGAGGCTCCGATGGAGATCCCTCCATAGGTGACCGACATGGTGTCCGTGGGCATACTCGTTTACCTGTCGAAAGACTTCTGGAAGGCTTCCCCGACGCCCTTGCCGATAGCCCCGGCCACTTCCATGCGCTTGAAATGATCGAACTTGTCCCGCAGGTCGTCCTCGGCCACCCCGATGTCGTAAGCCTGGTTCCAGTAGTAGAGGAAGTCCGGAAGCTGTCCCGTGATCCGCGCGCCGTTCGACCAGATGTCGAGCGCCTCTTTCGGGGCCTTGACGATGTTAGAGACGCGGTTCTCCAAGTTGTTGATGACGGCCTTGAAATCGTTCAGGAAGCCCTGCACCTCCGGGGGGACGCCGACGACGCCGCTCAGGGCCTGCACAGCATAGGGCGCGACCTTGGCCGTCGCGCTGACCGCCGCGTATAGCGTTGCCGTTGTTGCCGCCACCCCGGCTGTCGTTCCTGCCACCTCCGCGCCGAGCCCGAGCTTGTCCTTTACGAACTCCGCGCCCTGGTTGACGAGGCTGGCGTCCTCGAGCGACTTCTGAACGTGGATGGGCGCGAACTTGCGCATCCGGTCGGTCGTCTTCAGCCATTTGAGCAGGCGAAGGCCGTCCGAGATGTTGTCGTGCGTCCAGTAAGGGTCGTTCCCCTGGTGCGGATCGTCCGAGGTGCTTCCCGAGACGCCAGGGTGCCCTATTCGGGGATTCGTCTTCTTCAGCACCTGATTTTGAACGGGGGTCCGATCAGGCACCGCGGCCGGCGTTGAGAGCATGATTTCCCGGCGAAGATCCTCGATCTGCCGCTTTGCAGCGGCGACATCCAGGCTCACCTTTACCGTGGCAGGACCGAACTCAGTCGCCATAGATCAGTTCGCCGTCGCGATGGCCTCGAAAAGAAGGTCTTGATAGAGCCACTGGCGGACTTCGTCGACATGGATGCCGCCCGAGCCGCCCCTCTGCCGGAACTGGATGGCGAAATTAGCCCCGTCCCCCACGTTGAGGAGACCGATGGCCGAATAGACCGCCTGCTCGACGTCCAGAACGCCAGCGCCTTCGCTTTTCGTCGAATCCGGGCGGTTTGCCCCCACAAGGGGGTTCTGCCCGATGGCGTCGCCAGGGATGTTCACGATGATCCGGATGACGACCTCGCAGACCCAGAGATCGGGCTCCTCGTCGAACTGCGGGTCGGAGCGGAAAGTTCCTGGCATGATCTGGGCGATCGGCACCCGCATCGAGGTCAGACTGCTTTCTGGAACGTACCTGCTGATGATGACCGACCCCGACCCGAACACGACGTTCCCACCCCCGGGCCACGTCGCGGCAAGCAACTGGGTTTTGATCTGCTGGAGCATGGTTTTCAAGGGTACGGTCACGACGGCACCGCCTCAGGGCGCTGTAGGACCGCCAGCAAGCGCAAACTGATGAGTTCGGCCAGATGCTCGTTCCTGGCGTTGTCGATGCGCCTACCGGCTTCCTCGAACGCCGCGCGGGACTTGGTGGACAGGCACTGCCACTCCGACCAGCTGATGGCCCCCATCGCCCGGAGATAGACCTCGGCATGATCCGTGAGAACGGCGAACTCGCCTTCCCCGAGTTCTGCCTCCCCAAGGAAGGCAGAGGCGATGAACCAGTCGGTTTTTACCTTTTCGGTGCTCATGGCAGGCTCGCAAGCAAGGCGTTGGCGTAGACCAGGCTCCCGGCGCCCGGGGTGCCCACAAAACGCAGCCCCAGGCCGTATTCCTCGGAAACCGCCATCCGGAGCTCTGTGTCCTCGGCGATCTCAGGCAGCGCGGCATAGAGCTTGATCGCGGGATGGTTCAGGGGCGCATGGGGCGTGAAGAGCAGGACTCCGGAGCGGCTCGAACTGAAGCCGCCGACCTTCGCTCCCGCCGTAAAGAACCACGCGAGAGACGACCCCGAGCCGCTGACGTTCGGAGCCACCGCGGAGATCGCGTCCCCGTCCGGATAGCGCACGATGGCCGAAAGCACGCATGGGCCTTCCCCGGCATAGACGGAATCGACGTAGGAGGCGAGCCTGGCGTTCCAAATGTATCGGTACTTGGGGCGCGGCATGAACCGGATGCCGCGACAGGTGCCGATCGCGACGCCGTTCCATGACAGGCGCCCCGGCACCCTGATGATGGACCCCGTGTTCGCTACAGCCACCGATTACACGGCCGCCGCCCAGCGACCGCCTCCCAGTCCAGCCTCTTTCTCGAAATAATCGCTCGTCGTGTGGATCATGTCCTGCGCGGCTTCCTCCGTGATGCCCAGGAACGGCCGCTTCGCCACGTTCTGAGTGAGGGAGCGTCGGAAGAGCGACGGCCAGAGCTTCGGGACGTACCCTTCACGGCCCTTGCGGGCATTGCCCTTCTTGTCGAAAAGCCAGTTGCGCCCGAGCCTGTAGCCGGTCTCGCTGACCTTGATGTAGGTCTCGCCGCCTTCCTGGTGGAGCTTCGCGTAGTCCTTGTTCGTGCCGACCTCGGTGGAATCCTTCCCGGCGGCATAGGTGATGGAACCCCACATTCCCCCCGCCATGCCGCGGTCGACGAGGGCGGGAATGTTCTCGAATCGGTTCGGCTTCGGATTCGCCTTGCCCTTATTGAAGTCCTCGAGCGATCCCGCGATGTTGATGAACGGATCGGCCATCCCCGGATACCGCGGAGGCCACTCCCATTCACCCAGCTTCTGCTCGAGAAAGGCCCGCTGCGACGTCTCGACGAGCAGCGCGCCCCATTGCTTCATGAGGCCCGTGGTCTCACGCTTCGGAGAGTTGGGGTGATCGAGCGCCCTTTCCAGGTCGTCGAGGACCTTGAGCCAGCGTTCGCGGACGGCATCCATCACGCATCCCCCAACGTGTCCCGTGAATTGAGGGGAGACGAGGACGGGCTCTTCGAGCGGAAATGGCCGTCGAACACGCTGCGGTCGTTGAGCGGCTTGTCGCCGGCCGCCTCCTCCGTGGGACGGAACTTGGAGCGGCTCGACATGATGATGCGGTCGCGGCCGGTGACGGGGGCGAGCTCGCGCTTCAGGCTGCGCTTCCAGTCGCGCCAGTCGGAGAGAGCCGTCTGCCCCGTGAGGACCAGCAGGCGGACGAGCACGCCTTCCGTCGCGTAGAGGACGTGGCGGTCGTCGGTGTCATCGTAGGCGACACCCGAGAGAACCTTGAACGCCGCCTGGACGTCCGTCTCGGCATTCGCGAGGCGCGTAGTGTCGATAGAGGTCTGCCCGCTGTTTTGCGGGTTGCTCGCGTTGATCAGGATCTGCGACGACCAACGATTCTGGACGTTCGAGTCCAGGCTCACGTCACTTCACCAGCACGCGGATCACGGCGCCCCCGGTCTCGGTTGATCCCATCACCGCTTGCACAAAGCGCCACCGACCGATCTGGGCACGGACATCCTGGGACAGGCCGATGTTTTTGCTCGAGGCGACCGTGATCGAGAGCGCGGATCCCGCCTGCGTGTTGAGGGTCTGGTAGAGCACGTCATCGTCCGAGACGTTGAAGGTCATCGTGGTAGAGATGATCGTGCCGACGATCACGAAGCCGACGATTTCAGAGGTGCCGTCCACGATGCCGAGGTCCGCCGTATTCGATATAGTCCCGCCACTCGCGACGGTGAGAGTTTTCGTTTTCGTTGAGGCCATGAATTACCCCCGAATCTTTAAGCGTCGCTGAACGTGATGCCGCTTCCCACTGCACTGGGGAAGTAGAATCCTGGGAACCCGTAGGCCATCGTCCGTTGATTCTTCCCGTCCGCGCCCGTCACGAGATCCGAGAAGTTGAACTCGTCGTTCACGCGAGGGGCGGCCCACTTCGCAGTCGAGTTCGGGAGCATCCAGAACCAGCCGTCCATGCCGAAATTCGACGTGGCAGGCGTTCCCGGGACGAGGAGGATCTCCGCGATGTAGAGGCTCCCGCCGCTCGAGGTCCAGTCGATCGCGATCTGCAGGTCGTCCTGCGCGAAGACTTCGTACCAGTTCGACCAGCCGCGGGAAGGGGGGCACTGGGTCACCTGCCAGCCCGTCTGTGCTGCGACGGCGACCACCGTCTCGGTGTTGCCCATGCGGATCTTGAGCGTACCGCTCGCCGCGGCGATCTGCCGGTTCCAGACGATGGCAAGGTTGTATGGCGTGTTGAGATCGAGCTTCGTATTGCGCAGCGACAGCTTCTGCGTCATGAGCGCCGTGGCGAGGAGCACGAGGGAGTAGCAGTTCGCGAGCGAATTCGAGGGTGGCACGCGGAAGATCTTCCCGGCCAGGTTGTCGAGCTGGTACGTCGTTCCGCTCACCGCAGGGCTGCAGGTCCAGTCCGTGATGTCCGTGAGCGTCGTCGTAAGGCCGCCGACCACGGGCGTCGTCGCAGTGAAGTTACGGAAGTCGGCATTCGACAGCTTGGAATCGTCGGCCGTGAGCCCCGTGATGTTCTGCGTAAGCCCGGAACCGGAGCGGATCAGGTCATCCGGGCCGGGCGTCTGACCCTCGAGATACCACGTCTCGGCGCCTTGCCCCTGGGCACCCGTGTTCTGGTCGACGATGCAGCGGCACCGCTTGGCATCGAGCATACAGGACTCGATCGGGAAGTTCTTCCGGTCCTGAGTGAGGCGAGTCAGTTGGACCGTCCCGATGTTCCCAGCCTTAGCCGTCGGCGTGCCGTAAGTAATGCCACGCCCCGTGACGCGAAGGCGGTTGTCCACGAAGAACTTGTAGATTTCCGCCAGCATCGCCGCGTCGGTCGTGAGGTCGGTGCGGCCAATGACGTCCTGGCAGTACATCTTCATGAACGGCCGCATGAGGGTCTGGATCACGGGACGCGAGACGGCGCCGGCCAGAAGGGAGCGCAGCGCCTGGGCAGTACCTGCCGCGTCCGCCGAATAGTCGCCGAAGAGCAGGGGCTGAAGCGTCTGAAGGAGGGCGACGAAGTTCGTGGCGTTCTTCGAGCCGTATAGCCACGTCTGATCAATCAGCTTGATCGCGTTGCTCCAGCCCGATTCGACCTGCGCACGAGTCGGAAGCCCCATGAATCACGGACCTCCCCTCGTCAGGCAACTTTCTCGGCGGACGCTTTCGACAGATCCTGTGAAAGCGCCGGCGGCTGCTTCCTGATGAAGTCCGGAAGCGTCGGCACCAGACTCGAGTACGACTGCCTCGGAGTGTCGATCGGCGCGCTCAGCTTCATGAGGTAGACGAAGTCGGAGAACGGGAGGTCTCCGTACACCCGATGCTCCGGCGGCGAGTTCCGCTGGGGCCTCGCGCGCTCGTTCGATTCGGGGATCGCCTTCTCGAGCTCCTCGCATCGCTTGCAGAAAGGCTCGGTGAGGAGTCGGCCGCCCGGGCACCCGGGCATGTGCGAGTGCTTGTAGTTGACGATGTTCGCGCCGGGGAAGGAATGCCATGCGAGACCGACCGGACGGAGCGCATGGTTCTGGACGCTCTCGAGGACCTTCTTGAGTTGGGCTTCGTTCATCTCGAAGACCATCCCGGGCCACGCGACCTTGTGGGAGATGTCCTCGTTCGAAGCGTCGCGGCCGCCCTCCTCCGTGAAGGCGGGGAAGGAGAGGCCCGTCACGTCGAGCTGTTGATAGTAGCGGTTCCTCGCTGCCCAGAGGCTCGGCCGACCGGGGCCGGGGTACCAGCACTTCCAGGCGGTGGTCTTGACGAACTTCGAGAAGCTCCCGTCGCCGTCGTCCGGCACGGTGCCGCTGTAGATCTCTTCGAGGCTCGCGGGCATGGGGAAGTCGAACTCGCCTTCCATGAGGAGAGTGCCGCACCAGTAGAGCGCCCGGCTCTGCATGGTGTCGCGGATCGTATCGACCACGAGGGGCGACTGCGCGCCGGAGCGTGATGCGTTCGGCGCGGGGGCCGTCGAAACCAACGACGGATTGTCCGAGTCCTTGTCCTTCGCTGCCATAGTGCCTCCCAGTTCCGAAAAAAGGACGGTTCCCTATGCGATGCGGATCGTTCCCCGGGCGTTGGCGGAGCCCCAGCCCTCGCGGGAATGGAACTGCCAGTACGGCTCGCCCGTATCCCGGGTGTAGTCCGAGATGTCCCAGTTGGCCTGGACCGCCGTCATGCCCTTCCGCACCTGCCGAACGATGGGACGGAGCTCGTTCGGAAGGTTCCGCAGGAAGAGGAAGAGGCGGGTGTTCGTGATGCGCTGACTGCCGACGAACTTCCAGTTGATCGTGCCGTACATGGCGACGTTCGAGACCGCGGCGCCGGTCGCCGAGACGACCGAGTGGGTCAGGGCCTGATTCGCCACCTGCTCGATCACCAGCGTGAGGGACGTGCCGTAGAAGACGCTGATGTCCCGCGTCAGGGCGACGTCGAAGAACGGCTGGCTCTCCGTGTCCTGGAAGTTCCGGAAGCTCTGGACCCCCGAGTAGAGGTCCGTGATCACGCTCTGGGTCGTCGTCGATCCCGTCTGGGAGACGCCGTTCCCGCCCGACACGCCGTAGCGGGTCGTGGTGATGTAGAGCGCGCTGTTGTCCGCGGAGTTCGGGACCGCGGGCAGGAGGTCCGGATCCGTTCCGGCCTGGATGTACTGGTAGAAGATGCGCTCGGGAAGGAGGACCCAGCGCATCCCGGTCATCCGGGCGACGTTCATCAGCTGGCCCGTCTGCTCGTCGTCGAAGTTGCGGGGGAGCAGGATGCGCCGGCCAAAGTCTCGGTTCGTGATCGTGAACTGCGTGCCGCCGAGCTTCTTCGACGGGACGGTCCGACCCGGATCCCAGCGAGCGGGGTGTACGGCGGAATCGACGATGCCGTAGACCTCGAAGAGCTTGTCGGACGTCGCGTCGAGCCAGGCGACGTCGCCGAGTTCCTTCACGATGCCGTCGTACCTCGGCTGGTAGGCGAGCCCGAACTCGCTCTTCATGCCGGGGGTGAGGAGTGCCGAAATCGCTGCGCTGGGCATGGTCTGCCCTCCTTAGAATTCCTAGTTAGACCACCGTCTGGGAAGCGAACAGGCCGAGGAACCCGTAGGTCAGGACGTCCGCACTGGAAGCCGAGTACCAGTAGCAGACGCGCCCGATCGAAGGCACGTTCGGCTGAGTCAGCGTGAGATCGTTGTCCGAGGTCGCGAACACGGCCTTCCCCATATCGCTCTGCGCGGAAAGACCCGTCACCGCGTACTGCTCGAGGACGACCGGGCCGCCTTCGGTCCAGGCTTCCGGGGGAGGCGTTCCGGCGGAGACGCCCGTGACCTTGTTCGCCGCCTGGTCGGTCGTGCTCTCGTAGTTCGTCCGGACGCAGACGCCGACCCACATGAGGTTCTGCTGGACCGAGAACGGGACGACGAATCCGCGCTTCGCCGTGAGGCCGCCGGACGAGGGGTTCGGCAGGCCGACGAACGAACCGATGAAGATGACGTCGGCGTTGTTGACGACCCAGTTCTGGGGCCACGAGAAGCCGCCGGGACGGAAGCGCCGGTCGACATATGCGGTGAGTGCGGCCATCTTGTTTCTCCTTCAGTTGCGGCGCGGGTTACGCGCCGAGACCCTTGGCGCTTTCCATCTGGAATTTCACGTACTGCTCCTCGGTCGAGTGCATGTACTTCCCGGCCGTGCTGGCCTTGAGCACTCGGAACTGGCTCGCGAACGAGGCGGCCTTCTCCGCGGCCTCGGGGCCCTGCTGGGCGAACGCCGCGATCGAAGGCGTCGAAGCGTCGACCGCCACGCCCTTGAAGTCCGCCATCGACGAGGGCGGAACGCTCGGGAGGGACTTCTTCATCTCCGCGACGATCGCCTTGAACTTCGTCTCGTCCGAGACGACGTGGGACATGGTGCTGTCGAAGGTGGCCGAGAGGATCTTCCCCCGGAGTTCGTTCTTGGCCCAGTCCATCCGCGCGCGCTTGAGGATCTCGTCCTTCTCCTTCGCGCGCTCGTCCTCGAGCACCTGAAGGCGCGAGGACTGCGCCTCGAACTGCGCGATGAACTTCGCGTCGAGCTCCATGGCGCCGCTCTTCGACGTCGGCTCGATCGGGAGCGGGTTCGGCTTCTTGCTCTGGTCTTCCTTCGAGAAGGTCCCCTTCTTCGGCAACTTCCCGCCGGCGGCCTCGGCTTCCGCGTCTCCGTCGCCGTCCCCTTCGCCCTCCGCCTTGCCCTTAAGGACGGGCGAGGTCGTTCCGGGCGTGGTGATCGCGCCGGGGCCGGGGACCGTACGGCCGGGGGTCTTGATCTCCGTCTCCGCCATCGCCTCGGCCTCGCCGTCGAATTTCTTCTTCATGGCGGCGAACTTGGCGTCGAACTTCGCCTCGAACGCCTCGAACAGCGATCTGATGAGCGAGTTGACGTCGCCCGCGGGGATGGAGCTCGTGCCCCCGCCTTTCTGCGTTCCGGACGCCTGATCCGCGTCCGCGTCGCCGTCGAACATCCCGATCGCTTCGCGCTTGATGTTTTCCACGGGAACCCCCGAAAAATTGGCGTAAGAAACGTCCTTCACCTCTTCGCCGATGGTGAGGTTCGGGAACTCGAAGAAGGGCGGCTTCGTATCGAGGAACGCGAGTCCGGAGATCCGCCGCTTGGCCCAGGGGACCTCGGGCGAGTGGTACGGGAGCTCCCCGCGGCTGATCCTGTCGAAGGTGGCTTTGTTGACCTTCAGGTCCGCGAAGACGGTCGCCTTCGGGACCATGACGCCGTTGTCGTCCTCGAGGTAGGCGGTGCCGACGCGGTTCGGGAGGACGTAGCCCGCGAACTCCGGCTTCTGGAATTCGAGGTCCTTATTGTGGTTGATGAAGGCGGTGGCGCAGTAGTTCCACTTCTGGTACCGCTCCTGGGCGGTGGTGACGTACAGGTTCAGCTCGGGGAGGTCGACGTCGTAGGGCGCGTCCTTCACGCCCTTGTCGATGACAGACATGATCGGGACGTCGTAGAGCGTCCGGTAGCCGTCGCCGTCGTCGTGCCAGCGGTACGCCCCGCCGCGGATCTTGATCTTCGTCATGACGACGGGCGTTCCGTCGGCGACGGCGGCGAAGCTCCCGGCGCGCGAGCCCTTCGCCTTCGACGGGACGCACATCGAGATCGCGACCGAGACGGCCTGTTCTTTCGAGCGGCCGGAGTCGATCAGCTTCTCGATCTCGCCGGAGATCCTGTCCTTCTCGTCGCCGGTGAATGTAGCGGCGTCGTAGCCCGCGCTCTTAAACGCGGCCCGAAGATCGAAGGTCGTCGCGGTTGTCACTTATGGGAGAGTAGCCCCGCGGGACGCTGTATTAACTACGAGGAAGTACGATGTGGACAAAAGACTACACCAGCGATACCGGAGGAGCTATCTCTTGCGCGTATCCAGATTTGCCATGATGGCCGCCTGAGCCTTCTTCGAGTCGACGAATCCGAAGATCAGGCTCCTGAGGATTTCCCCCTGAGATCGGCCGTCCATTCTCACGATTGCCTTGAAGTCGTCGAGAGTCTTCCGTGGAATAGAAAAGATCAGCCGCGGCATTCTTTCGCTCATTTCCTTCTCTCCCGTAGAAACCGGCCGCCGACGACGTTAAACCGAGGCCGGAATTCCTCTAGAAGCCTTCGCTCCGTAAAGTCCAGATCGCTCGTCAGCCAGATGGCGATCCGGATCGCGTCGTATCTAGGCTCGGATTCGTTCATATATTCCCAGAGCGCGCGAGAGACGCGATCTTTAGGACTAAATAAGTACCAACATAGCCTTCCCCATAGGCACTTACTCTGGCCGACTCTTAAGACCTCTCGGGAGTGTGAATCTACAAAAGCGTAACAGCCGGACGACTCGGGGACCTTGACTAATTCCGAGGTACCGAGGAGGAGATTGTAGCCCTTCAGGCCGAACTGGTATTCGGAGAATTCATTCCCGAACGATCGGCTGCGCGGAAGACTCGGAGATGGCAGGCTCGGCGCCGACTCCGGCCTCTCGAGAACGAGGGCCTGAAGTCTTTTCCTCGCCGTCTTAAATAGCCCGCGCGCATTCTCCCTGCTCGTGTTCACTTCCTTCGCTATGAAATCCCAGGTCGCCTCGCCACCGGCTCGGAGCATAAAGATTGTCTTTTGTTTTTTCGTAAGGAGTTTTAGAGCTTCGGCAAAGGACCGCTGCGGAGTATAAATAGGGCTAACCTTCGACTCGCCGGTTCGCTTACGCTGATCGAGGACAGCCCGCGCTCCGCTGACGAAGGTATCTAGTGCTATTTGCCATCTGAGCGGATCGGTAAATAATAATTCAGGACTCGGGAATGCCGGAAGCTCTAGAGGCACTACAGTCCCCCTACTCCAAATCCCTCATCGGGCTCGAACTTGTCGAAGTCTGGCGGGTAGAAGTACACTCCATCCGCGTCCGGTTCGGTGAGGCCCTTCCTCTCGAGCGTGTACTTGGAGACGAAGATCAGGCCGTGACGGCATCGGTAGCCGTACGGAGGTTTGGCCTTGCGGGCGGTCCAGACGGTCGAGTTCGGCGCCGCGATCAGCCCCCGCGCGAAGCTGTGGTTCGGCCGCTCCCGCGCGTCCTTTACGCCGACGACCTCGAGCGCGCTGATCACCTTCGCGACGTCCGGGTCCTTCGCCTGCTCGATACGGCCTTCGGTGTAGACCGTCGAGACGTTGGTCTCGTACACCGTCTCTGCATATGAACGCGCCCACTGGTGGCACTCCTCGCTCGCGATCCGGAGGATGTCCTTCTCCGGGTCCCGGCTCCCCTCTCCCGTCTTGATCACCGCCGCGAGCGACGCCTGTACGCGCTCCGTCAGCTTCTGGGAGATCGACTTCGCCATCGCGAACACCTTCGACTCGCTGTAGAGCCTCGAGACTTCGGCGGCCGAGGACGCGAGGACCGGCTCGCGCTTGACGAGGTCGTCGACCGCCTGCTGAAACGGGACGTCGAAGCTGATCGGCGTCCGATCCGGCAGGGCCGTGAAGGCGCCGCCGCGCTTTAGCCCTCGCGCTTCCATCAGTACTCGCTTCCGGGCGCTCAGGTTCGAGAGGATCATCGTGTGCCGGAGCAAGCGAGCGAGATCCGCGAGGGCCCTCGTCGGATCTCCCTTTCCCTCATACCTCGCCTTGATGAGGTTGAGCAGGGCGGTCTCGAAGAGCCGCGTCGAGCGGTCGAGGAACTGGAGGAGTTCGTCCTGTCCGTCGATCATCGGATGATTCTCGGTCCCATCGGAGGCGGAGGCATCGCGGGCAACTGTGCGCCGCCGGGGTTCAGGATCCTCTGCCCGGCCCAGAGCCTCGCGAAGTCCTTGTCCATTCCCGGCCTCGGATCGCCGGAGAAGACGACCGCGCCTTCGGCGTCGAATTCGACATCCGGATCGGCCATTGCCATCAGGAAGGTCGATTTCGCGAAGGCGATCGCTCCCGTCTGCGTGATACCGGTGAGGATCGTGACGCGGCGGATCTTGTTCAGCCGCTGCTCCCACGCGCAATCGCCGGAGCCGGTAAGGGTCCCGACGCGCCACTTCCATTCGACGTTTCCTACGTCCATGGCCATTTCCTCCTTCAATCGACGACGCTTAGAAGCTGATCGCTCGCACAGATCACGTACTGCACGCCGTTATGTTCGACCTCCATGCCCGCTTCTTCCTTGAAGACCACGCGGGCCCCGACCTCGACCTCCCAGGCCCTCGAGCTCCCGTCGGCGATGAGGCCGCCTTCCCCGAGCGCGACGACCGTACCGCGGGAGTGTTTCGTCTTCGCGACGTCGGGAATGATCAGCCCGCCGGCGGACCTATCGTCCGCCTTCTCGCGCTCGATCACGAGCCTGTTGCGGAGAGGGCGGAGCCGCTCGTCCTTCCCCTTCCCGTCGATGATGGCGCAGACGTCGACCTCCTGCGTGATGCGGTATTCTTTCCCGCGCACGGAGAGGTCCGCGCCCGAGTACCGCTTAAAGATGACGCGGTCCCCGGGCTTCGTCTCGCAGGCGAGGAGTTTCCCGCTCGACTGATGCCAGAGTCCGAAGCCGGACCACTTTACGGTACCGACGTTCCAGGTCATCTTCAGGTCGGCGTTCGGCAGGTAGAGCCGCCCGGTCTTCGTCATCGTCTCGTCGATGCGTTCGAGGACGATGCGGTCCGCCCACGGGTGGATCGCCTCGAAGTCGACGATGTCGCCGGACGTCGAGAGTTCTACGCGCGCCCAGAGCCCGTGCTCGCGAATGAGGCGGTAGTCCTTCCATGCGACCCGTAGGCGTTCGCCCGCGTAGTCCATGAACATGACGTAGTCGCCCGCCTCGCACTTGATCGGGAAGTCCCGGCCGTCGTAGGAGTTCGGGATCGCCTTTCCTCGCGCGAGGACCTTACCGACTCGGCACGGCGTCGCCTCGTTCTTCGGGAGGTGGATTCCCCCGGCGGTCATTTCTCGGTCGAGGACCTTCACGAGGAGGTGGTCCTGCGTGGGGACCAGCTTCTCGACGTCGACGTCTTGGTCGATGACGGTACGCGGACTCATTTGGCCTCCTTCGTGGGGAATAGGGGCTTCGTTGCGGCGTACTCCTTCGCGATCTCGGTGAGAGACTTGGGCGGATTCACGATTTTCTCTAGCGACATCGCGATGCTCTCGAAGCACTTCGTCTGCCGGTCGAGCGCCTGGACTAGGTCTTTGACGTCTTCGCTGGTCATCGGTCCTCCTTAGTCTTTCGGACGGTAGTGAAATTCAAGACGATGTAGGCGCCCACTATCGTCGAGGCTTACAACGGCTCGGCCCCAGAGCTGGCCATCTCGCATCTCATCCCACCTTTTCAGGGCCGCCTGCAATGCCTTGATGGTGATTTCGATTTCCGCGCGACTCTCGAAGCGTAGATGAATAACCTGCGGAGTAGGCTCTCCTGTCATCCGCTCTATGTCCCCGATCTCGACCACCTTGCCACCGCAGATCATTTCAGGCCTCCCTTCGGCCACCCGAACAGGTCGAGCCCCTTGAACTTCTCGATACCATGGATCGCGAGAAGCCGGTCCGCCTCTCCCTGATGCCACGGCCATTCCCCGAGGCTGATCGCGTCCTTCGGAATCCCGCGCCACCACTCAGGCGGCATCCCGGTGAGCTTCTTCGGGGGCTGAACCGCGTTCGAGTACTTCTTGTCGACGGCCTCGACCGTCTCGCGCCCAGGCCAGCGGGTCACCTCAAGCATCTTGTAGTAGCGGTGCTTGGCCACGAGTCGCCGATGATCCGCGAACTGGAGGTGCATCACCCCGCCGTAGAACTTGCTCGCGATCGGCCGCACCGACGGCTGCTGGACGCCGTACGGACAGCGGTGGTGAAAGTGATAGCCCGTCACGTCCGGCTTCCAGGCGAGTCCCGGAGCGTCCGCGAAGGCGACGGAGAGGAACGCCTTCGACCAGTCCGTGTCGTCGTCCTGGTACTCGTCGAGCGTCCTCATGGCGAGCATGGGGTATTCGAGGACCTGGCCGGGAATCAGCCTCATCACGTCGGTACGGGCCCGGTCGACGAGGTTCGCGGTTAGGATCTCGTCGGCGTCGATCATGGCGAAGTGGGTACCGCCGAAGCGCCGGCCGAGGAGGAGCATCTCGTGGCGGACGGTCATCTCGTCCCAGTGGGCTTCGTCGGCGGTCGGGACCTGAGCCTTCCACGTCGCGGCGGGAGTGGCATTCAGGATCGTGCGGCTCCCGGGGTGGATGCTCTTGAGTTCCTTCTCCTCCGTCGGCCGCCAGTGGGAGTAGTGGACCTTCCAGGGGCTCTCGGTCATCACCTGGTTGATGATGTCGAATGTCCCGTCGTGGCTCGCGTGGTCCATGATGACGAGCTCGTCGACCCATTGGAGTGCCGCGCGCATCGAGGCACCGAGGATCCAGTCCTCGTTGCGTACCAGCATCAGGCCGATCAGTTTCATTGTCCCCTCCCAGTAGAAGTATGTTCGATCCGTAACGTCCGCGAGGTATCGAAGAAGTGCTGATACCACTCGATCGCGCCCGCGAGGCCGTCCTCGAAGGCGATCGTCGGCTTCCAGTTGAGCATCCGGCGCGCGAGGGTACAGTCGAGCGACTGGTTCTGGATCTCACCGCTCGCGCCCTCTTTGATGTCCGGCTCGAGGTCGCTCCCGAGCTTCGAGAGGATCGCGCGGACGACGTCGATGATCCTCTTCGGCTCGCCGCCGGAGAAGTTCCACGAGCCGATCTTTCCGCTCTCCGCCAGCATGATATAGGCGTTGACCGCGTCGTAGACGTGAAGGAAGTCCCGCGTCGCCTCGCCGCCGAAGCGTACGACCGGCCGCTCGCCGAGGATCACCTTCCGGATCGTCCCCGGGATGAGCGTCGAGAAGTTCATGTGGCCGGGCCCGTAGAGGTTGCCACACCGCGTCACGGCGATCGACATCCCGTAGGCGTGGTGGTAGGTCTCGGCGAGGATCTCGGAACAGATCTTCGAGGCGCCGTACGGCGTCCGCTCGGAGAGCGGAGTGTCGCTCTCTCGGTACGCCTCCGGAACGAAGTCGAAGGAACCCCCGTCCTTGTAGACGTTCGTCATACGAGGCTCGCCGTAGACCTTGTCGGTCGACGCGATCACGACGCGCTCGGTCTTCTGGCGACGACAGGCTTCGAGGACGTTCATGGTCCCGGCGATGTTCGTCCGGAATGTCCCGGTCGGGTCGTTCGACGCCACCGCCACGCCCGCCTGAGCCGCGAGGTGGAAGACCACGTCGACCCCGTACTCGGAGAGCACCCGCTCGACGTCCGAGAGCTCCCGAACGTCGACCGCGACCTCGTGCCACGGTCCCTGCCAGTGTTTCTTGAGTTCGTGGATCGGCGAGCGATTCGTCGAGTCCCGCCGCGTGTAGACGACCTCGTACCCGGCGCGGAGGAGGCCGTCGCAGAGGTGGGAGCCGAGAAAGCCGGTGCCGCCGGTGACGAGGGCGGTCTTCATACTTCCACCCCTACTGCTTTCAAGGCCGCACGGCATATCGCCAGCGGAGCGCAGGTCGCGACACCTTCCCACTCGACCTCGCTTCCGGGCGAGGACCCGACAGCGACCGGAGATCCAACGCGACCTACGATCACTTCCCAGCCATCTCCCTCGCTGAAGCGGCGGATCGTGATTTCCTGAAAGCCGGTACTCTGGTACATCTGATTCATTACTTCCCATGCCGCCGAGATCTCCGTCGAATACTTAGGGATGCACAGCGTCGGCCTAAGCTCTGGCTCGTTGTGCGGGTCCACCGGATTCGGCAGATGGTAGTGGTACTCGGGCTCGGAGACCCCGCAGCGCTCGCAACGAACCTTGCGGATGTCGCTATACCCCATCACCTTCTCGGCGATTAGGTAATCCATCTTTCGGCAGGCGTTCACGGTTTCCCCTTCATCATCAGAAAGAGCCCCGTGGCGACGAGCGCGACCGGAAGGAGATCAGTCCATCGAAGACCGCTTAGGAAGTAGATCTGGAGCTCGGTCTCCGTCATCTTCGGATGCTGGTAGCGGTAGCCGATGATCGGGAAGCATCCCACGGCGACCCAGACGAAGCCAGCTAGGAAGATCAGGCTCCCGACGGTGGGCCAGTATTGCTTCTTCATGGCTTCGCCTCGTATCGCTCGACCCAGCATCGAGTACAGAGCCAGTAGTCTCCCGCGTCCGAGTAGTCGCTCTCGAGGAGCGGACGGTGACGCAGGAGCCAGCAGAAGAAGCGGCGGAGAGTCTTCACGGCTTTACCCTGCAAAGCTCGGCGATCAGCCAGTCGGCCTTGACGACGCACTGCTTCACCTGCTCCTCGTTGATATTGAGCCAGTTCTGAAGCATCCCGGCGCAGATCGCCGTCGCGATCTCGGTACGCTTCGAGCGGATCGTCGAGCAACGATGGCAGAGCACGATTTCGTCGGGGATGATGAAATTCCCTCTGACGAGTTCGTCGCCGCAGTACTTACAGGTTTTCACGGCTTCGCCTCGCTTTCGACTCTGATCGCCACCCAGCAGTTCCCGCAGACGGGCTTGAACCACCATTGCCGGGGAAGGGAACCGTAGCTCGAATGCTGCCCGCGCACTCCACATCGGGAGCAGTTGCTCCATGATTCAGGACTCGATAGCCACTCCTCATCCCGCATGGAGCCAGCCATGTAAAACATGCTCACGCATCCACCCCGATCGCATCGCGGAAGTCCGCGCGGTACTGGTCGAGCCACTTCTCGTGGGCGGGGAGGATCTTCTTCAGGAACGGCGCGAGCCTCGGCCAGTTCGGAGAGCTCCAGCCGGGCCGCAGGGAATGGGAGTCCGTGTAGCGGTTGACGTCGACGTAGAACGGCCACGCAGAGCGATCGAGTCGGTCCTTCGGCGGGTGTCCGTCGCGGTTGATCTTCAGGACGCGGTCGGGGTAGTACTGACTCGTCTTGATCTTCGCGCTCGCGACGAGCTCGTCGGTGAACCACACGGGCCAGAAGTGCTTCGCGTCTGCCGGGGCGCCGGCGGCGTGGGCCCGTTCGATCTCGGCGTTCCAGGCGGCCATCTTCTCCGGAAGCCCGTACTCGGCGAAGTTTAGAACCATGTTCTCCGGCATCTTCCCGACCTCGAGGCCCATCACTTCGCGCCAGGTGGAGACGAGCATCCCATAGTGGCAGGAGGGCCAGTGGAACTCCTCCTCGCCGATGTAGGCGTTCGCGTACCAGAGGCCGATCGCGTGGGCCTTCGGGTTGTGGAAGTGGTAGAAGTCCTTCTTGATCGGGAGGAGATCCGCGTCGGTCGAGATCAGGTAGTCATCCGCGGCGAACGGGTGGCAAGCGGCGTACTGGCGGCAGCACTGGGCCACGGTCTTGTCGAGGACGCCTTCCTGATGGTCGACGAAGACGTGGTGGATCGAGTGCTGGCTGATCGCGCCCATGACCACGCGGCCGTACTTGTGGGTCACCCACTCGGCCTCGGTGCCGACGAGGAACATCGAAGGGGTAAAGCCGATCCGGTCGCGCCATAGGAGCGCGGCGATTACTGCCAGGAACGAGTAGTCGTGGTCGACCGTACTTGCAATGATGGCCCGCTTGATCATAGAAGTTCCTTCAGGACGAAAAGTGAATCCCACCAGTTCTCCCCCGCGCAATAGCGGGCGTCCTTGACGTGCCGGACGGGGACGTACCACCGGGAGAGGTGCTCGACGATTTTCCGGATGGCGGCGTCGCCGCGCGCCCGAGCCGTATGCTCGTGGAAGCTGACGACGATCTGGCGCGCGATCGGGCCCGGCCAATCTGAGAGAACGTCATACTCCGCGCCCTCGATGTTCAACTTTACGACGTCCCACGGATTCGTCTCCGTCCACCCCCAGTTCACGTGCAGGTTCCACGTCGGAACGCGTGGGCCGACCTCACGATAGCACTCGGGCCCGGCGTACCAGCCTTCCGGATCGCCGTGATTGTGTAGCGTAACCTTGAGTGGCCAATCTCTCGCGCCGAGAGCAACGCGATCGAAATGGGCTACGAAATTCGGCACTTCGAGATCTGGGGACGGATCGCAGCAGTACGTTTCGTGGTACCGCTCGGAAAACCACTTGGCGAAGCGAAAGCCACGCGCCCCGGCATCAAGGATCGGCCCCTTCGTCAGCAGGTCTACCGCGACCGAGTGGTTGTCGATCACTTCGATCTTCATGTCAGGTTCACGATCTCGCCGTTCTTTACGTTGAAGTGCGCCGCGCAGCCGCCGACCGTCTGGATCGACCCGTCGAGCGAGAGGTCCCCGAAGTGGCTCCCCGAGAACTCCCAGCGGCCGGGCGAGGGATGTGCGCTGTCCGGAACGAGGCCGCGCCGCCAGGCGATGACGATGTGAGTCCCTACCGGCCCGCCGTTCGCCTGCCAGCACTTCGGACAGTGGAACTCGATCCCGTGAGCCTCTGCCATCGACGCGACAGGCGTGAAGATCGTCCACTCGCCGTCGGACTTGTAGGTCAGGAAGGTCGGGAGCAGGTCGGATAATCTCATAGGTCATACCCCGTCTTGATCAGCGCCCTCGCGTTCGGGCGCGCCGCATGCGAGAAGTGCTCCGACAGGTCCATGGGCTCGAGGCCGCGACGATCGAGCATGAGGCTGAAGCAGGCTTCGTCGGAGCGGTGGCCGAGCACGCGCGGGTCGGTCGAGATCACCTCGGCGCTCGGGCCATCGGAGACCCGTAGTGACGTCATCTTGTCCGGCGCGTGAACGCTATGAGAGCTGAAGAACAGCCCGTCCTCGGCGAGCTCCAGCCATTCGCGAAGGAACGGCCAGCCTAGTTTGTTGCTCCGAAAGTCGATCCCGACGATACACCCGGCGCATAACCGCATCTGCATCGCATCCTCGCGCGGGACGTGGTATCTGGCGAGCGCGCGGTCGGAGATCCAGAGCCCGAGCGGCTCGTCCGCCGCCGCGATGTAGTAGCCCGTCTCCGCGATGCGGTCGACGATGCGGTCGAGAGGCGCGAGGACCTCGCAGGCCGCGTCGAGCCAGATCCCGATGTCGAACCCGGCCATGTAGACGGCCTTCATCGCGTGGGCCTTGAATGCGTAGTGGTTCTCCTGGTGGGTAGGACTCAGCGGCGGCCAGACGTCGCGGAAGAATAGCCGAGTCAGGTTCGGCTCGTGGTAGCGCAGGGACTCCTCGAGCCTACTGAGGTAAGGCAGGTACCGATCGCGGACGCCGCAGGACGTGATGCAGACCTTGATCATTCCTTCTTCCACCAGACGGTGCCGATGGTCTCGGGGATCCGCGACCAGTTCGGCTCGGGTAGGCCCATCTCGGAGAGGACCTTCAGGGCGGCGAGCCGGGCGGGCGTCGCCCCGGCCTCGCCCCAGTCGTCGCTGATCACGTAGCCGCCCTTCGGCACGAGCGGGTAGAGGTACCGGAAGACCGGGATCGTCGAATCGTAGAGATCGACGTCGACGCGGAGAAGGGCGATCGGGCCCATCGACGGCGTGTCGATCGGGAGGACGTCCTGAAGCCACCCCTTGTGGTAGACGAGGAGCGACTCGTTGACGTGCCACCGCTTCATGTTGAGCTCAACTTGCCACCGCTCCGCTATTAGCCGGTTCCCCGCCTTCCCGTGAGTACGGTCGGGGTTCATCCCGAGCGTCTCCTTGTCGAACTCCGTGTCGTCCGGGCCCGCCATCGGAAGGCCTTCGAAGCTGTCGAACAGGTGGACCTTCCGTCGGCCCCCATCGTACTTGTCCGAGACGTAGGCCATTACCGCGGGGTGGCCGCCCGCGTTCACGCCGCACTCGACGAAGTCCCCGGCGATCCCCTCGGCGATCGCGCGCTTCGCGAGACAGATCGTGTTGTGGCGGCCGACGGGCATCCCGCAGGTGACGACGGGCGCCGCGAAGTAGCGGTCGTGGGCGGTAACGTCACAGCCGTCGGTTCTTACGGTTTCCATGCGAGATCCTCGATGGGGAAGAGGGCGAGATCGGACAGGACGAGCGTGTATGGCCGAAAGCGGCGGTGCTCCGAGTGGTACTTGAACAGCGGGATCACTTCCTTGTAGCCGTAGTTCCCGCCGACGTCGTAGTCCTCCTCGGAGTCGTGGACGACGAGGAAGTCGCAGTGGCCCTTGAGGCGCTTAATGAGCGGGACGCGGCACTCCCCCGGCGCGTTGTCGACGAGGGCGAGGCTCCAGTATTCGCGCTCGATGACGGGCCAGGCATTCCAGCCGGCGAGCCAGCGGTAGTACGGGCTATCGTTCCGGATCGCCGAGTCCTTTTGCTGGACGAGGTGAAGCTCGTGCCAGTCCGTGCGGTAGCTCTCGTATTTCTTAAGCCACGCCGGATCGGTGTCGACCGTGACGACCTTCCGCGGAGGATGATCCGCGAACGGCTGGCAGGCGAAGTGAAGCAACGGCGTCGAGTAATCACCAGAGCCGAGATCGAGCACCGGGCCCCGCGTCCGCGCGAGAAGCGCGCCGAGGATCGGCACGAAGGTTCCGTAGTCCGCGTATCCACCGGCCATCAGAGCGCCTCCCTTTCCGCCGCGAGGATGACCTCGTTCGGGTGATTCTCGTCGTACCAGCGCCGGGCGCGCTCGGCGTCGAAGACCCCGCCGACGTGGTTCGCGAGCTTGTCCTCCTCGCACTGTTGCGGGATGACGTCGAGGACGGCCTTGGCGACTTCGTTCAGGTACTTCCGCTTGGTGTGGATCACCATGTCCGTACAGCAGTTCGGCGCGACGTAGCCGTTGAGGAACATCTGGTCCGCTCCGTGGCGGTTGTAGTTGATATGGAGGCCCTCGGCGCGCGCGAGGAGTTCGAAGAGGTGGAACGCCTCGAACCGCTTCCGAAACTTCCCGGCGTTAAACGCGCAGGTGCCGCCCATCAGGCCCGAGTGGCTGCTCGAGTCTTGGATCGAGTGGGCCGTCCCGTCCCGCGCGATGAACTCATCGACCATCTTCCTGTCTCGAGGCATGGGCAGGCTGTCGACGTCGCGACAGGCGAGGTACTCGACGCTCGGATCGAAGAGGGGCTGGAGGCGTTCGAGCATCCCCGTGAGCGCGCAGAGGGACTTCGAGGGGCCGAATGGGATGAGCTTGAGGAGACCGGCCGCCGCGAGCTTCTCGACGGCCTTCCAGTACGGGTACTGGGTCACCCGGTCGTCGTGGTAGAGCCAGAGCTCCCAGCCGCTCCAGACGTAGGCGTGGGCGCGGACGAGCGTCGGGACGAAGTTGACGAAGAACTTCCCCATGGCTTCGCCGCAATTCTCCTGCTCGTAGTTCGAGTGCGGCGACCTGAAGAACGAGTAGCTGACGACTTTGCTCATTTTATCATGACCACATTTTCTTGAGTCGTGAAGTAGTGCCGGAACCCGTGGTTCTTCTCCATGTACTCGCGGATGATCGGCTCCTCGTCGACGCCGAGGTGCTCCTTCCGGAGGTACTCGATACAGAGACAGGTACAGCCGAGGCCCGCGTAATCGATGTCGCGCATGACGTCGAGCGAGAGGCCCTCGATGTCGAGCGTGATGAACTCGTACGGCCCCGGACAGGCCGCGACGATGTCGATCACGCGGCAGGTCGACATGTAGAAGACCTCGGCGTTCGACCGCTCGTGACCCCTGTCCTGAAGCGGCTTATCCATCGTCGTGATCAGGAAGTCGGAGGGATTCCAGATCGGCCGGACTTCGTGCTTCACGCCGACGGCCGCGTGGACGACCTGGATCTGCCCCGGCTTGTAGAGCTTCTGGCGCGCGAGGAGATCGGGGACGGAGCGGTAACTCGCGTCGACCCAGGTCCCGCTCCAGCCCTGGTCGGCGAGGAAGCGGGTGTTCGAGAGGACCTCCGCACCGCCCGCGCCGATGTCGAGGAAGTGCTTCGGCTGTTTGCCGAAGAGTTCCCAGACGAGGTTGTCTTCACACATCCCCGAGTAGGTCACCAGCTCACCTCATCGTAGGAGGTCGAAAGAAACAGCATCTCTCCATCCGCTGCCTCTGGGATATTCGGCAGAAGCGCCGAGTCGACGTTGCTCGTAATGATTTGGTAGAACATCCGCTCTTCGAGCGTAGGCCAGGCCGTAAGCGTTCGCATCGCCCCCGTCGACGAGAGAAGATTCGCCCCAGCCTTGGCTGGTTCCAGCAGCAGACCCGGCGCGGCCTTCGCCATAAGGACGGCAGCGCCGGCGAGCGTGAAGAAACGGCGACGAGAGAGGCCGCTTTCCGAAGGCTTCGAGGCCTCGGTCTTACAGCGCGAGAAGAGGAATGCGGCTTTCGCGGATAGCCAGCGGAGGAGGCGCTTCACGCTCTTTCCTCCCAGCGTTGCGGTACGAGATCATCGCAAGTCCACCATTCCCAGCCCTGCGAATGCGCGTCCCAAGTGAGCTTCACGGTGATGTTTCGATAATGCTTCGAGTACGCCTCGGCGAATTCCTTCCGAAGGCCGGGGGCGAGCAAGTTGCTGACGACCATCGGCCGCTCGATCACGAACAGGTCCGGCTTCGCGAGCAGTACCGCACCGACGCCGAAGAACGAGAACAGGGTCCGCCGCGAAATGGTGCCCGGGGCTGGATTCGAACCAGCGCGCGCCGCCTCGACGGCGGGGCTCTGAAAAACGTGCGCGGTGCCGTTATCCGCGTCCGCTTCCACCGCTGAGCTACCCGGGCTCGGAAGGAAGAGCTTCCGGACGGCGCCGATGATACTCACAGCTCGGCCCTCGGAGGAACGACGTCGCCCCAGTCGTCTATCGCTTGGCAGATCCAGCCGCACTCGGCGAAGTAAATCGCGCCGTCGTCGCCGCACTGGACGATGATTACGTTCTGGTGTGAGTAGATCTTCTCTCCGTCGAACATGGCGCTCGGCAGGCGGTCGATCCGGTAGATCTTTACCCCGGCTTGGCGAGGTAGCCCCACGAATAGGGAATCGACGCGCATAAACACGCGACCGTTGAGGATGAACTCTCCCCAGACGGGGATCGATCCGATCGTTTTTGTACTGCTCTTCACTTCCCGGCCCTCACGAGGATCAGGGCGTCGCGCTCGACGCGCGACGGGTTGTAGCTGTGCGCGTTCGCGAGGTTGACGATCTCCTGCTCCCGCCCTTCGCTCCGAACGCAGATGACGCGCGGCCAGGCGGTCCACATTTCCTGGGCGGTCGCGAGATCCTTCCCGAGGCCAGGCACGCTGATGATCACGAGGTGGAAGGGACCCGGGAACGTGTCGAGCATCTCGCGGAAGGTCACGGCGCGCATCTTGTAGTGCGGGCCGACCTCGATGTAGTGCGGCGCCATGTCGATCGGGCCGTGGACGTAGATCCCGCCGTCGCTAATCTTCGAGTCCTCCGAGAGCGCGTCGGCGAGGTGGTCGACGATCACGCCAGTCCAGCCCGCGTCGAGGAGGGGCTTCGTGACGTCGGACCATTCGCCGAGCGCGAGGAACTTGCCCTTGAACTCGGGGAAGTGCTTTAGGACGTGCTGGATCTCGTTCACCCGGTCACCCCCGTTGATCTGTAGTGTCTGGACACGTACTCCACTAACTCGCGCTCGAAAGTCTGAGCGACTTCGTTTTGATGGGAATGAACCTGTATCGGCCAAGCCAGAGTAGAGACGCAGGTACGAGGACTCAGAGCCACCCACGCCGCCATTTTCTCGGCGTCGCGGACCTCGTAGAGCGGCTGGCCTTCCGCGTCCATTAGATTGCCGATCGCGCTCGCGAGCTTGAAGTATCGCTCGCGCAGTTCCGCGAGGGTCTTCGCGCGTTCTTCGTTGGTCACTGCTGAAATAGTCCTTTCTTCCTGCTCTCGAAGAGCGCCTTGTCCTTAGCCCAGTGGTTACGATCGTTTCGCTCGTGGTACTCCTGCCGCGGTAGCCTCTGGAAGGACCAGTGAAGGTGATCCTGGGCCAGGTCCTCGCGTTGCCAGAGCAGACCCCGCGCCTCGGCGATGATCTGGAGCTCTTCATCCGCATAGAACGCGCCGTACGCGCCGTTCACGGGCCCGTGGCCGTCGTAGGCCGTCGCGACCCACTTTCGGCCGACCCACGGCGAGCCGCAGATCCGCTGGGACGCCCACTTGCCGTTGATGCGCTCGCCCTGCTTGTCGCCCGTCGGCTGCATTACCCCGTTCCCGTCCGGCCAGCGCTGGAGGTACTCCGTCGCGATCTCCTGGGCCGTTCGCCGCGGTTCGGGCCTCATGTCGTCTCCGATCAGTACGCAGACGTCCGCGCCGTTCGCGACGGCCGCCTTGGCGAGCATGTTCCAGGCTTTCCAGACCCCGGGATACTTGACCGTGTGGAGCCAGAGATCGCAGGCCTGTTTCGCGCCGGGGCTGGTGTCGGAATCCGTGAGCATCGCGATCAGGTAGCCGCGCTCGGCCCACTTGCCGATCGTGACGGGGACGTGGGACTTCATCGCGCTCGGGAAACAGACGTAGACGATCGGATCAGTCATTGAGATTTTCGGTCCCCGTCGGGTAGCTGTGATCCCCATGTCCCAAGGCGTAGGCGGCTCTCCGCTCCGGATTCTGGCGTCGACAGATCAAGAGCGCGCTCCCGATCTGGGGATGCTGGCGGCGCCGGCGGAGCGTCTTCCGCTTTCGCCTCTTCGGCCTGGGCTTCGGCTTCTGGCTTGGCATGGCGATGGACCCTCGATGCCTGGCGATGAAAGATCACGGGCTGAGTGTCGCCGTAGACGTCGCGACAGTCGTCGAACCAACAATACGCGGGAGGCATCGGGAGGAATCGGAGCGTGACGAGCTTGTCGATCCTGTCGACGACCGTCCGGAGAGAGTCCTGTTCGGGCGTAAAGCGGCCGGCGTACATCGGCTTCGCCGTCTCCTTGGCCCACTCCTCGACGAAGGTCCGAACGTCCGGCGTGTTCCGGAACCACATTGATCCAACTAGGTTCTCGACCGGATGGCTCGACGCGCGCCGGAAGGTATGCCACGAGACGTCGGCGTTCGCGAAGATCGACCAGTCCGGCCTCTGCCTGAACTCACTGTCGGCGTCGGTGTAGAAGACCGCCTCGGCGGAGCTCGCGCGAAGACTTTCGAGGATGAATGTTGGCTTAAGGAGTACCGCGGCCCTCCAGCTCTCGAGGCCGTGGATCCGAGTCGTCTCGTAGTAGAGCTTGAACTTCTCGAGGCTCTCGTGGAGCGGCCCGACTTCGCGCTCGTAAGCGCCCGGCGTGTAGTACGCGCGAACTAAAATCACTGGCCCACACCGAACAGGGATCGGACGGAATAACGCCGCGAAGGGATTACTCACCGCGGCGGCGCCGTCGCCTCCTGTCCTCCTCCCAGAATCTCGGAAATCGGAACCCACTTGCCTTGGACCGCGCCCGCCGGAATCTGGCATCCTTCGCCCTTAGCCTCGGCGAAGTCGAAGCGGACTTCCTTGGTACGCGAGAACTGTACGACGACCTTCGATGGACTTCCCGTCGCGAGGAACGAGTCACGGTCCCAGCGCGGCCAGCACTCGAGGGCGGACATACAGTCGTCCGTGACGAGGTTGACGATGCTGCAGTTCCGGGTCTTCGGGTAGACCCAGTGCGTGAAGTCGCTGATGTAACTCTGGTGCTGGCCGGGGCCCATCTGGTCGAAGCCCGCGCGCTCGTAGTCCGCGTGGAAGTTCTGGCCGCGACAGTCGAAGCCGAGGAGGTAGATCCTATCCGCTCCGAGGATCTGTGCCAGGTTGATCGCCCCCACCCCGCTGTTCGAGGAGATCGAGAGGCCCTCGGCGAACGAGCGCGACCAGTGCTTGTCCTCTCGAATACGGTGGATGAACTGGATCGACTTGTCGAGCTTCCGCGCCTGTTTCGCGAAGTCCGGCTTAAGCGCGTGAAGGATCTTGACCCCTCGGAAGGCCGCCCACTCCGCCGTCTTGTGGTAGAGCTGGACGACCCTAAGATCCTCGCTGAACCACACCGAAGCCGTCGGGACCGTCTTCACCGCACCGTTGATCGCGATCACGTTCGCCTTGTTCTTGAGCAGACTCCAGTCGAGGGATTTCAGGGATTCCCCGCCACCGACGATGAAGGCGGATTGTCCTTTCCACGATCCCTCTTTTAGCCCAAGTCTGCTCATGCGCCGGCCTTCTCCTTCTCGGCCTTCTCGCGCACCTCGCGGTCGGCGATCGCCTTAACTGCCGCCTCGTGTTCGCGGTTCTTCTTCGACATCCAGAGGAGCGGGTTCATCGCCCGGAGAGCCTTCCGGAGGATGCTCTCTTCGCCCGGATTAAGCGGCACGGGCCGACTGCTATCCCATCGCCAGTCCTCGTACTTGGCGGCCGCCGCCTTCGCCGCGGCACGCTGGCGACTGTGCCTCTTCTCGACCTCCCGCTGATGCTCGCGCTGGAGATCGACCTTCGCTAGGTAACCCATGGCTCCTCCCAGTTCGGGTCGGGTCAGACGTTCGCGACGACGCGCTTCCAGAGCCCGTCGGTATCGAGGAAGCTGGTCTGTCCACAGCAGTTCTGCGCCGACAGGGACCGGAACTGCTTGTCCAGCGCCTTGACATTCTCACCGTCCGAGATCGCCTGCTTAAGCTCCTGCTCCGCTTTGTGGACGACTTCGGCGGTCGCCGTCACCTTCCCCTGGCAGTACATGAGACCGCTGAAATCGATCTTCGCCGCGGCGCCGCATTCTGGGCAGATCGGGTCAGGAACGGGCATCTGGGGTCTCCTTCACGTTTACTGGCACAAGTTTGTCTTCCGCAATGTCGAGAGGGGCTTCGTCTTCCGCTTCTTGCCCGTCGGGTAACTTCGCTTCGAGCTCGACCATCTTCCGGAACTTCTGGCCGAATCCAGCGCAGGCGTTCAGGGTATCCTTGCGGACGGCGAACGCTGGGATCGACTGTGGATTCGTGAGGAACCGGACGACGGCAAGTTTGATCCCGCGCAGGGCTTTGTCGGAGAGTTCGAGCGCGATGACTTCCTCCTGATCGAGATTCTCGGAGTACCAAAATCTCCCGCCCGACTTGATGGTGATACCGCATGTTTCCTCGAGCTCGTAGGCCGCGGCTTGGAGTTTTGCATCGTCCGCCTTGCTCGTATCGGTCGTATTGTTGACGCGGATGAACAGCGTCTGCCAATGGATCCGCGAGAGTATGCCGATATGCTTGACCGGAGCGTTCTCTTTCGCCGCGCCCTTGCCGTTTCCTTCCGCCATTCCGGATCCCTCCCAGTTCTCCAGCGTGATTCCTACCGCCAGCCGTCCTTGCCCTGCGTGAAGTCCGGCGGCGCGTGCCCCGATGGCATAACCTCGATAGGAGATCCGTCCGGATTCCACCGTTTGCCGCAGGTCTTCGAGCGCGTAATCGCCCGGAAGGCCGCGTCGAGGTCATCCGTGCTCGACCCTACGGACACCGCCTTGCGAAGCGCGAATTCGGCGTCGGAAACCTGCGAGTCCGTGATGTCGATCGGACCCTGGCAGACGAGGAAATCTCCCATGATCTCCGCGCGCGAGCCGCATTCGGGACAAGTTAGGTCGGCCATCTATCGTTCCTTTCGCGATTGGTGAATATCGTGTAAGCGTCGAAAGACGACTAGATTAAGTTGACGTCGAAAGCTATCTTGCTATTGCAGGTTGGACAGCGGTGCTCTGGCTTGTGCTGGCCGAGGAGTTCCTCGGCACTCACCTCATAGGTCTGCTTCTGGCAGACGCGGCACAGCATATAGTCCTTTGCTCCCACGAGCAACGGGTAGAACGTGACGTGCCCTACGGAGCACTTGTACACTACCTGCTCCACCATCTTACTCTCCTTCTATGTTAAAATGCCAAGCGCCCGAAGTTGATCGTGATCCTGCTTGAGCATCCGAGCGAGTTGATACAGCGCCCTTCTCAAGTTCGTGTAGTCGTTCGCGTAGGTCACGCCATCGGTGATGTCTGGAATCGTCCCTGCCGTGCTGCCCGAGTCGGTTACGTTATTGGTGACGTTCTGACCGCCCGTAGCTTGTCCTACGGGCGTTACACCAAAGAAGCTAATACCTGTAGAGTTACAATTCATTCTCTGCGATGACCCGGAGTAGATAATGGTCGTCGCATCCCCGAATCCAACAAACACATTGTTAGATCCATCCGAAGCCACAAGATAAATATCCGCGTTGTTCGCCGCGTTTCTGCTCACAATGCCCGTTGCATTAGGAACACGGATAGCCTCAGATTGGGCCGGGTTTGTTCCGACACTGATGGACGACCCAGGGAATGTCATCAAACCACTGGATGACGATAGAACCGAATTCGTTCCGTCATGTGTCAGTGACAGATATTTCGTCGCATTACCATAGACGCGGATTGTTTCTTGATTGGACCCATTCTTGACGGCGAGCACACCGCTCGCGTCTTGGCTCAATGCTAACGTGGTAGAGGTTGCCCCCCATGTGCCGCTGCCCCACTGAATTGAACTCGCGGAGGACAGCCCTAGCACGGTAGAGGTCCACCCTCCCATTATCGTTCCGCCGCCGATGATGTCTAAAACTCCGTTGGCTGCGTCGTATGCAAAGCCACTAGTGATGTTAAGCGCAATGCTTGGTGCTCCAGCCGTGCCATTTGGCGCAAGTAATTGACCTGAATACCTGATGTTAGCCCAGCGGGTTGATGCGCCCCCGAGATCAGCCGTTGCATCTACGGATGATCCGAAAAACGTTGTTCCGACTTGGGCCACCCTGATTCTGCGCACTCCGAAATCAATGGTTGCTGATTGCGCCGTTTCGGTGAATATGGCAGGCCCGGATGCGCTCGTATACGAATGAATGATCGCATCTGTATCACCAGGATTCCGCGCAACATGAACTTCGTGTTCCGATGCGTTGGTGCCTACAACCATCGTCATGATCGGGGCGTAGGAGCCGCCGCCGATATTACCCTGAAACTCAAGGACGGATCTGCTCGTGGACCCAGTTCCATCTCCAGTGAATCCGAATAGTTGCCCAAATTGGTAAAAGGTCAGACTGATGTCCTGATTATTTATTCCACTGAGGTACAAATAGGACGATCCAGTGGAAAGGCTTGCAAAAATGTCGCTCGCAGTTCTCTTTTTGATCTGAGTTCGTCCAGACCCTGAGTTTACATCCAGAATTCCGCTCGCATTATCCCAGAAAAGCGAAGCACTATTCGCGGCGAGCGCCATCCCGTTCGAGAAGATGATGGCCCCGGCCGCGAAGGCCGTCGGCGTTCCCAATCCTACCGCGGCCGGGACTTCGCTAGTCCCGCTCATACGTCGACCACGTCCGACTGAGCCGTCTCTCCCTTAAGCTCCACACTGACTCCCGCCGCAGTATCCTGCACGAAGACCACGCGACAGGACTGGCCCATGGCGACGTAGATCGGCTTCGAATAAGAGCGGTGGTAGTTGCCAGCCACCGGGAGGCTAATCCGCGCGACGGTCGTCCAGGTCGTCCCGTTGTTCGACTTCTGGAGGTAGACCTTCGTGTTAAGGCCGCCCGCATCGCAGGACGCGGCGAAGTCGGTGATCTTGATCAGGTTGCCTTGATTCTGCTGGTTCGCATCGCCGAGGGAGGCGACCGCGAAGACGGGGATGATGACCGTACTCGCGACGATCGATCCGCCCGCGCTCTCTCCGTACTTGTCGAGGCGCCCGAGCCATTGGACCTGCCCCGGGATCGCGATCACGTTGCTCGGCATCAGTCCCCCTCTCCTCGCTGATCGGCGCCCGTTTTCGGCTTGCCATTGCCCTTATCGACGCCGTAGTCGCGGAAGTCCGGCGCGTCCTTACCGGGCGAGGATCCCGGCGTCGCGAGCTGGGCCACCGGCTCGATGACCTCCTCCTCGTCCGTCGGCTGCTCGCACTCGATCTTCTCGTAGTACTGGCGACGCGAGAGCGGCACGAACTTAAGAGCCTCGTTCATGACCTCGACGGCGGTCTTCGGGTCCTGCTTCTTGATCTGCTCGCTCGTGAACTTCGGCCGCTTCGCCTTCACGAGTCCGGCCCTCTCGATCTGAGGTGCGTTCCAGCGAAGGAAAGCACCGACGAGATCCCGCGTCGTGACGTCGTCGAGGTCCTCCCGATCGTCCTGAAAGAACGCCTCGCTCGTGTTCTCCTCGGTCTCCGACGCCGCGCGAGCTCCCGTCCCTCCCGCGTTGTGTCCCGACGGCCGGACCGAGCCGTTACAGAGCCGCTCGATCCCCTCGTCTAGGTACCTCATGAAGTCCATGGTAATCTGGTGGCCCTGGCCGGTCGTCTCGATCACCTTGATGTCGTCTATCTTTTCGATGACGGCCGCGTGCTCGGACCGCATCGTATGAAGGAGGGTTTCCGCTCCCTGCCTCAGCGCCTCGTTCGTCTTTCCCGTCGACGCCCCGCGGAGGCCGTCGAGCTTGGCGATCCAGATCCCGCGCGCCCAACGGTCGATACCGTCAGCGATCTTCTCCATGTTGACGGTCTTGAGGTAGTGGTAGAAATAGATCGGCTCGAGGAGTCCGCGGCCGTTTCCGACGCGGTCTTCCGTATCGTTCGTGATGTACTCGATCAGGGAGCCGTCGAGCTCGGGCGGAAGGATCTCCCAGCGCTGGGTGTTCGTGTTATACATCTCGCGGTGCATGCCGGTCTTCGTCTGGCGCTTGTCGTCCCAGTCGACGACCCAGTGGAAGCGCCGCCGGTCGATGTCCTGAATGTGGACCGGGATAAACCAGTCCATCTCGTCGAGCCCACCGAGCGACACCGTCCGGCGTTGCCAGAGGATCGCCCCGTAGGTACGCGCGAGAAAGCGGGCCTCCGCGAGACGGCGCCGGCGCGCGCCGAAGCGGTCGATCGACCCGAGCCCTTCCTTCACGATCGCGGCGAGCTGGCGGTCCTTCTTGTCCTTCGAGCCGTCGTAGGCTTCGATGCGCCATGGTCTGACGATCGACTTCGACGAGCGCGAGATCGCCGAGTGGATCACCGCGTCGTTGCGGACCAGCTCCCAGATGTCGCTTTCCTTGAACAGTGCAAATGAGGGGTCATACACGTATTGCGAGCGCAGGGCGGACGAGAGGGCATACGAATACAGGTAGTCGCTGGTACTGCGGACCGATAGTAGGGTGTTCGCCAACCGTCTCTCCTTTTTGCCACCGGACGGGGGAGAGGACCCGCGTCCTGATCCTCTCCCCCTTGATGGTGGCGGCGCGCGTCAAGGAGACCTTACAGACGGGAGAGTACGACGGAGGATGCCCGATGTAAACCCGGCAGGAACGGGACGTGTTACTAGTGGGGCCCGAAAACAGCCCCTCTTCCCCCTGAGAGGCCGCGAGAAAGGGCGTTACTAAAAAGTTGGCTTTTCAGAAGGTAAACTCTGCTCGTTCGGCCATTCGTCCCGGTCTTTGATAGCGTTACCCCGGCGCGACGGAACATCATCTTCGCGCCGGCCTCGGACATCCCGAGGTACTCCGCGATCGCCTTCCACCCGATGATCTTGTTCGCCTCTCTCCCTGATGCCACGCCTCTCTCCTCCTAACTGCGCCGTCAAGCCCCTCCGACCTTGAACCAAATCGACGTCTCATGCGCCACCGCGATGTCCGGTACCATCTCGCGTACCGCACGCTGAACTCCCGGCCAGCTGTCGCAGAAGTCGTGACCGCAGAGTAGGCCTCCGGGCGCGAGGATCCGCTCCGCCGTCCTGATGTCCTCGCGCACGTCCTCGTACTCGTGCGACGCATCGATGAAGACCATGTCCGCGTAACCCGTGTCGGCGTGGAAGTACCGTCGCGTGTCGACACGACAGACGCGGACCTTGCCAGCGGTGATCTCCTCGTACAGGTTCGCCATGAAGTGCGGGAGGATCTTCGTCTCCATGTCGCCGTTCCACCAGTCGACGGCGAAGACCACGCCAGATGTCGCCGCCGCGAGCGCCTTCGTCGAGCGGCCCTTGAAGCAGCCGAACTCGACGATGGTCTTCCGGCGCGCGGCCTCGAACGCTAGCCACTGGAGTTCGATCTCGCTCATCCAGCCTTCGATGGGGAGGGCGGCCGCTACGGCGGGGTTCACGCGACCACCAGCCACCGAACCCACCATTCGGTATCGCACGTCTCCGTCTGTCCGCACTCGAAGGCCGGACGTAGCCCGTGCGTACAGGTGAAGTTCCGGAGCGACTCGATCGACGCGAACATGTCCCGGCGGAGCTCCTCGCGGTAGCGTTTCTTCTCGGCTTCGGTCCGAGGGGGCGGGCCGCCGAGGACGTTGCTTCCGGTTACGCCGAAGCGGTTCATAGTGCTTCGCGTCGTCATCGCGCCTCCAAGAATCGCCTCTTGTAGAATCGATCGCATCGGCAGACGAGCCCGCACCGACCGATCACGAAGAGGTCGAACTCTCGGGCGAGGTAGTCGATCATCGCTAGAGCGAGTCGACGCGAGAAGCGGCGGTTGCTCACGCCTGCACCGTCTTCAGCGCGCACCGGCAGATCGCGAGGGATGCCGTCTCGGCCTTCGACCATCCCCGTGTGCTAACTTCGAAATAAGTCGCGTCGTCGAGAGTCGCGGTATCTACTGCGACTCGACTACAGGCCCAGCCTCGAGGTAGATCTCCTTGCCCGTCGTCTTCTGGATCTCGATGCCATTCATGGCTGATGACCGGGGCGAGAAGGAGGCGTAGTTTATCGGCCACCTCCCACGCGGCCCCGATGTCGGCGGAGTAGTACGGGATGCGGCTACCATCCTCGAATACGAGGTCGTCTTCTTTCAGCCCCATGACGACACAGCGAGGCGGAAAGGAGGACGGCTTCTCGCCTCGCGCTTCCGCGAAACCGAGGGCCTCGACCGTCCTAGCCTTCACGGTCTTTCTCAAGAGCACCTTCTCGGCCACGAGCGCGTCGAGCTCGCGTCCCGCCTCGCGCTTGTCGATGTCCATCGGTCTCCTCCCAAATCCGAGCCGCGCGGTAAATTCGACGCGGCCCATGTAGACGTCGTCGCATTGATGCTCGCCCGATCCTTTCACGGTCACGCGGCACTTCTCGCAGAACCTAGACGTCGGCGGCTCCTGCCCCATCGGCCAGTACGCGGGATCGACGGAGCACCGATGCTCGTCGGACTGCTGATCCCCGACGAAGCCACAGACGATGCAGGTCTCCGCCGTGGTCATCCGTTGCCCTTCCCGAAGTTGACGGGGACGAGCGCCCCCTGCGCGACGAACTTCGAGAAATCAAGCTCGGTCTCGGTCCAGAGGAACGGCTCCTTAGTCGTCGCGTAATCCGTCGTCCACTGCCACCACTCGCCGCGCCGCGGAATCGCGGGCTCGAGAGATGATTCGCTCGCCTGTTGCTCTTTGTTCGCGGCGTCGACGAGAGTCGGAAACCATTGCCGACGATTACCCGTCACTCTACAGAGTCCGTACTGGAGCGAACGAACCCACTGCCCGGCCTTAAACTTCGGCGCCGGCTTGCAGGACGGGTAGCAGCTGTACTCCGTACCGAGCGCGCTCTCGTGGCGGTCCATCACGTCGCCTTCGCTGTACTCGTGACCGCACCGCGCGCACTTCGGAGCTTCCGGCGGCGGCTCCTTGTCCTGGAACTGCCTCCACTCGCCCTTCCACGCGTTCGGCTTGTCGCTGAAGTGGGGATCCTCCTGATAGGTCCGCGTAATATTAATATCCCCATAGGCGGGGCCGTTGGATGATTCCTCACCCGTCATAACCCACATGGCAGCCGCGTCTATCTCCTTCAATTCTCTCCCGCAGGCCGCCGAGTACGCTTCCCGCTGATTGCTATGGATAGTCGCTTGGAGGGTCGCGTAGCGAATATGTTTCATCGGAGAGACTTTGGTCCCCTGTACCGTCACATGAACCTCTATCTTGGGCGTCGCAGTATCCCACGCGGCCTTCATCTCGTTCGACTTGTCGCCGGGCTCGCCGATGATGGCCTTGATGATCTTCTCCTGTATCTCATTGCGAGCGAACCAGGGCGGGTAGACGTCTTCGAGTACGCCCTTCCCGTAGCCATGCACGTCGCCCTTCGGATTCCGGTCGTATACCCACGGATTCTTGTCGGCGAACTCGGTCTCGACCTCCTTCCTGCACGACTCGCACTTCGGCCCGCGTACCTTATTGACCCCGTGCTTGCATCGAGGGAAGGCGGCGAGGAGGTCCCGTTCTTTGCGGTCGCGGCGCCGTGCGAGCGCCCAAGTGATCAGAAACGCAAGCGCACCTACGGGGATGGCCGCGAGTACGACCTGAGCCAAGGTCGCCCATCGGCCGGGCGCGAACTGCGCCGCCCAGACGAGAAATACCAAGGCGGCCGCGGTACCGCAGGCCTTGATCTCCAACTTCCAATTCGGAACGAGCATCGCTCACCTCCTCCTGTCGAACGGACTCTTCGGTCTAACGGCATCCCAGGGCGATCCCGCCTCGTCCTGATCCGGCGGGGGCATGTCCTCGCGGCGCGTCACCTGCTCGTACTGGTCCCGCTCTTCCGCGCTCCGGTACTGGACCGGCTCATAGCGAATCGCCTGAGCGACCGCGACGGCTCCCGTAGTCACGTCGAGACAGTCGTCGTGGGTCGCGTTCGGGAACAGCGTACACTGCTTGAAATACTCCCCTAGCCACCACGCGTACGTCGGGACGTAGAACCGGGCGTCGGCGAGGAGCGGCGCCGAGTTGTACGCCCGCGCCGCCTTGTCGCCGTCGATCTTCACGAAGGCGTCGGGATCGGTCTCCGGGTCGGAGTTCGAGAGCTTCTTCACGGGAAGCCCCTTCGCCTTAAGTCGCTGAAATAACGAGAGCTGGTAGCCGAACGTCTCCACGCAGACGAACTGGAACTGCCATCTCTCGTGGAACGCCTCGATCTTCGGCTCGTGGTCCTCTCCCGGCCACTTCCCCATATCGACGTCGAGGAGCGCGACGATCGGGCGCGTATCCGGCGCCTTCGCCGTCGCGAACGCGAGGAAGGCCGCGAGGACGAACCAGTCCGGATCGTTCTGCTTCCCGCGAGCGATCGTCTGTTGTTCCGTCGTCGCCGGATCGATTACGCAGAAGCGGACGCAGTCCTTTGGCTTGACGCGGTAGACGAAGCCTCGAGGATCCGCGAGCTCGATAATCTCGTCGAGCTTCGGGGTCGTCCCGGGATACGGCCGGAGCCACGCGGTCTTGATGATTCCGCCTTCGGCCGGCGCTGGCTCCTGGTCGAGCTGGCCGGCCGCGCCGTACGGGCCGAGGCGCGTCCGGAGGTCGATTACCTTCGAGGGCGGATAGATCCGCTCGCAGATCACCTCGCCGAGGACCTTCCGCGGTTCGCTGTAGCCGATGGGCGTTGACCAGGTCTTGCCTTTCCATTCGAGGGGGATCTTAAGGTGAACCCAACCCCCCTGAGACAAGTAAAGCCCCGTCGCGTCGTTCTCGTGGAGCCGCTGTTGGATCAGAACCTCCGCCGAGTGAGGACCCGAGTCGCGCCTCGTCGGCCACGTGCGGTTGAGCCACTCGATCGTGCCCTCGCGCTTCACGTCGCTTTCGGCCCCGCGCGGGTCCTGAGGGTCGTCGAGGACGAGTCGATCACCACGCCAGCCGGTCGAGGCCGCGCCCGTCGACGTCGAGTAGTAGTGCCCCATGTAGGTGTTCTGGACGATCTCGTCGCCTTCCTTCGTCAGCTGGAACTTGTAGCGCCAGCGTTCCTTATACCACGCGGACTGAAGCAGACTCTTCCGGTAGCCCGAATCTCGGAAGCTGAGGTTCCTCGCGTAGCTCGAGAACATCCACTTGATCGTCGGGCGCCAGGTCCACTCCCACGTCGGCCACAGCACCGCAACGAGGGTGCTCTTGAGCATGCCGGGCGGCACGTTCATGATGAGCTTCTCGATCTGGCCGTACGAGACCGCCTCGAGGTGCTCGCAGATCGCGTCGAGCCCCCAGTGCCAGTAGAGAGGCCGACCCGGGACGAGGATCGGCCACGCCGCCTTGACGTACGCGCGGAAGGACTTAGGCAGGGTGCCCGTTTCCCGGCGCGCTCGCTCCATTCGTAGGCCGGTCTTGTGCTCCTCCAGCTCCTGAAGCGTTTGCGGTAAGGAGGGCAGACCAGTCGGCGAGGAGCTTTTCGTAGGTTCCAAGCTGTTCCTCCGAGAGAGTTTTAAGGTCGAGCGACATCGTGATGTTGTTCTGGACGTTCACCTGTTCGGCCTGGACGTTGATGTCGATCTGCTTGTTTAAGCCGTAGAGTTTCGCGATCCGATCATGGATCTGAAGGAAGAGTTTGATCCCCTCCGGATCTCCGCGAAGAACCCTCGGCCAGATCTTCCGAAGGGCGACCGAGAGCCGCTCGCCGACGACCTTCCGGAACTCGTCCGCCGGCTCCTGAACCGTCCTCTGAAGCGCCCTCGTCACCGCCTGATACGCCGCCTGAAACGAGTTGTAGCCGAGCTCCTTCGCGATCGCCTCGTACGTGTAGGACTTCTGACGAAGATCGAGAGCGAGCGCCTGCTTCCTCGCCGACGCGATCAGACGCGGGGACGATACGCTCTCCCCGGGGCCGCGGCCCTTCCGTTTCCTCATCGTCGATTATCCTTCCCTAGAAAGCCACCACGAGAGAGCGAGCATCGCGGAGACGGCGAGGGCGCCGAGCGCGAGAGCCCATAAGCACCCGCGCCACCACGCGCGATCCTTCTCGTCGATCAGCTGCTGGGCCTCGACGAGACAGCCTTCGCAGGCGCGGTCGAGCGGGCCGACGTGTTCGTGTCTCATGTCGGGCTCCCCTCGCCGGCGGGGAAGACGTCGCCGAGCGGATCGGGGCGACACATCGGAGTCGGCTTCTCGAACTCCGCGACGACGAGCGGCCAGCGGCGGACGAAGATCTCGCGGAGCGCCCGGAGTTCGTTCCGCTCCTTGATCGCCTCGACCGCGCACCGAAGTTGGATCTGCTCGCGCTCGTTCGCCGCGGCGAGTAACTCGCGAAGCTCCCGAACCGCTGCGACTAAACCCGGGACCTCGTCGGCGAGGGCGTAGAGGTTTTTTTGGTTGTACTCGATGGTATTCTGTTGCCAGAGATCGCGGGAGCGCATCAACTCCACGCACCGCTCGAGGTCTATCTGGCTCATCGTCTCGCTCCCGCGATCTTCGGTCCGCTTCGTTCGTTCCAGGCGGCGACGGCGGCCGCTTCGTTGTCGGCGGTCGGTCCGGACGCCTGACACTTGGCGCAGTAGATCCAGGTCCTACCGAAATCCGGCGTCCGCTCCCTGATCTTGAGGACGCGGATCTTCGTCGGGCCGTAGCACCACGGACAGGGCTCGGCCGCGAGCGCCTCCGCGTCCGGGTGCTCGGGATGTTTCACCATCGATCTCTCCTTGTATCCTATCCGCTCGACTCGTCTGTAGAGCCGGACGAGTTCTGCGGGCGTCATAAAAAAAAGGGTCCGCCGACGCCGTGGAGCTTAGCCACCGGCGCCGGCCGGACCATGCTGGGGTGGGGTATTAGGGCTTCGTAATACTTCACGCGCGCCTCCGTTCCCGCTCGGCGAACCAGCCCGGCTCGTGGAAGTTCGGTCCGCCCGTCTGATAGACGCGGTGCTCGTGGCCGAGGCCGAAGCGACGCGGCTTCCCGCATCCGCAGGGGCAGGGCCGTGCGGGCTTCGCGCGCTTCGACGGACGATTCCTACCGGGCATCGGCCTTGCTCTTTTCGCTCGCCATAAAATGCTCGAGACAGTAGTCCCGGTCGGGGCCGACGCCGCGACGATGGCGCTCGCAGATATTCCGGTCGCAGGTCTTTCCGTCGGCGACGGCGAAGTCGCAGAGCCAGTGGGCGCGGCCGGGACAGTCCGCGACGAAACACTTCTTTCCGCGGCCTCGAGGCGTACAGATGATCCCAGAGATCTCTACGCCATCGGTACCCTTCTTCCGGAATCCGTAGCACGGCATCAGGCGGTCCTCCGAATCTCTTTCCGAATCCGCTCCTCGAGAGCGACAGCGGTATACGGACCCTCCCAGCGCTGGACCTCGACGCCGCTCTTGAAGAGCACCAGCGTCGGAACGGCGGAGACTTTCAACTCAACGGTGATCGTCGGATTCTCGACGACCTCGAGCCGGTAGAACTTGACCCACTCGGCGAGCTTTTCGGCGAGGGTCTTCAGTTCGGGCCGGAAGTGGTCGCAGGGAATCGAGTCGAAGGCGAGGAAGGCGACCGCCGCGTATCCCTCGTGGTCGACGAGGAGATTCGCGAGGAGAACGTCCGTGAGGTCGCGCGTCTCGGTACTCATACGATCGTTAAACGAGCCGTAGTTAAATCCCTCTGGCGGCTACTGGTCGCCGGCGGCGCGGCGCTTCCGATCCGGCTCGTCGATGGCGCCTGACGTCTGTGGCGTCTCCGGCGTCGGAGACTTCCCGAGACAGGAACACCGGACGACGGTCGGGTAACTCAGCGGCGGGCCCGAGACGCGCTCGACGAGACGCGGCTCTCCTGGGTAGACGCCTTCGCCCTTACAGATCGGACAGTTCGGTTTCCCGAGAGTGTAGTGGCCCATCGTTAGACTCCTTCGATCGAGAAGACTTCTGCGGCGCGCTTCCGGAGCTCACCCTTGACGAATGCCTCGAACATCGGTCCGGAGGGGATCTTAGCGGTCTTCGCGGCTTCCTCGGCGTCGGTGGTCCAGCCGGAGAGCTCGTCGGGATCCATAGAGGCGAGGGCTTCGTCGGCGAGCTTCCGGCCCTTGTCCTGACGCGCATGGACGACTTCGCGGCGTTCTTCGAGAACGGGGGGGATATAGCCGGTCGGGTTCTCGTTTGTTTTCTCCCGAGCCGGCTTCGTCTTTCCGTTCGACGGGTGCTCGTAATTATCGACGATGGCCCAGATCTTAAGGCGGTCCCCCTTCGCCTCGATGTCTCGGAGGAGCTCTGGGATCTCTACTCCGGCCCGCTTCGCTCGGGCGATCTCGGCATCGATCTTCCAGTCCGGCATCCGAGGGTCCCGACGCTGGATGGCCGCGCGGATCGCCTCCGGCGAGACGTCGGCGCCGTTCTTTGGGACATCCGGGGTCCCCGCCGAAGGCAAAGAGGTAGCGGAACTTGGTTCCTCCCTCCTATCCTGAGTATCCCTCCTATCCCGAGTATCCCGGATAGGTAGAAGACTTCCTTTTTCTTCCGGAAGACTTCCTTTCTCCCTATCGTATTTCTCCCTCATTTTCCGCTTTTTTGAGTCGTAAACAGCGATTGCCCTGCCGATATGCTCCATCCAGTCGTGGATAGTCTTTCCGTCAGGTTCCAGCCAGCCAGCCTCCTGGAGGGCTTTTGCGAGGACCCCCGAGCGTCCGCGCCACCTACAAGCGGCCTCGATCTTCGTCGGACCGCCCTCGATCACGCCGGTTCGAGCGTACTCCGCGGCGAAGGCCCAGAGCCTGAGTGGGTAGACCTCGGCCTCGTACCGAGCACCTAGAAGAGTTTGGAGATGGGCTATTTTCGGGTGCCGGAAGTAGGCTAAATCGACCGGGATCTCGAAGGCCATGGCGCTCTCTCCTTCTCGGAACTTCAGCCCGGGACCCCGCCCCCGCCGGCCTTTTGGAGGGCCTGAATGTCCCGTTCACCGCGTACTAGACGCGCGACGGGGACGAGGTTCCGGGCTGTTCTCGTACAGTGAAACGGGACCCTCGGAAGATACACCCCGACGGCGCCATTGTAAAGCGAAATCCGATTCCACCGTCAAATCTCCGAATCTCCCCCCTACAAAGGCGCGAGATTTATTTTCTATTTCTATTCCTTTTTTCCTCGACTTCGCTGGTGGATGAGGTATACTCCTATCGACGGAAGCGACCCCGGGCGCGAACGACCCGGGGCCGGAATCGAGGCCGGAGACCTCGGACGAAAGAGAGAACAAGATGAAGACCCCGAAAATCGCGAAGGGAACCGAGGTTGTAGTGATCCATCCTTGGAACCTCGGCCGCGGTGAGGCGACGACGTTCACGATGTCGACCCGCAGCCTTACGATCGAGAGCCTCGGCAAGAAGCAGGGGACGGCGGTCGCGAACGAAGGCGGCAAATTCATCCAGACCCGGGTCTACCCGGGCGAGATCGGCGTCTCGATCTTCGCCGCGGCCGAGATGAACGAGGCTTCGATCCTCGAGGTCGCGAAGAAGTATCAGGACGAGCAGATCGCGTACTACGAGAGCAAGATCGGCAACGAACACTTCTACCAGCCCTCGATCCTCCAGGGCCTCGCCGAGTCGAGGAAGCCCCTCCTCGTCAAGGGATACGAAGAGCTCGCCCGCGCCCTCTAGGCCCCACTCCCGGCCCTCCTTCGGGAGGGTCGGAGGATGGGACCTATCCCGACGCGCGACGGGGATACGATCGCGCGCGGCATACGGGGGCCGCGACCCCGGTACGGAGGTTACGATGAGCGACATGGAGATGGCCGGCTTCACGTTCGACAAGGCGCGGGTGGGCGAGATCCTGATGGAGATCGAGCGCCGGAAGGCCTCGAAGAAGGACTTCGTCGGCGATACCAGGAAGGTGCGGGCGGTGGCGGCTGACGGACAGTTCACGCTCGGCTTCGAGGGAGGCGCCGAGCTCTATGGCTTCACGAAGAACGGGGCGGGCCAGCTCGCGGAGGCGCTCGGCGTCCCCCGGCTCTTCTTCGATCGGCTCCGGCTCGACGCGCGCCACGCGGCGGAGCTGGCTCACCTCTCGAACCATCTCCTCTCGTCCGAGCCGAAGAGCCACCTCTTCCGGACGCTCGACGGGAATGTCCGCTCGGTGCTCTCGACGTCCTACCGGATCCTCGATAACGCCGACCTGTTCTTCGCCGCGGCGGCCGAGTTCTCGAAGGTGAAGGCCGAGATCTGGGAAGCGCGCCTCACCGACGACGCCTTCCGGCTCTACGCCGTCGCGCCCGGGATCACGGGCGAGGTCCGGGACGAGGTCAAGAACGGCACCCACTGGAATCCCTCCGACGACGGGAAGGGCAACGTCGACCGGCACGTCGCGGCGGTCGCGCTCTCGAACTCGGAGACGGGACGCGGGGGCCTCAACGTCCGGCCGGCGACCCTCCGCATGGTCTGCGCGAACTGGAACGTCTGGGACGAGTCCCTCGCTCAGATCCACCTCGGGAAGAAGCGCGGCGAGGAGGGCTGGATCTCCACGGAGACTCAGCGCCTCGAGGACCGCGTCATCTGGGCCAAGGTCCGGGACGTGATCTCGACCGCGTTCGACCCGATCAAGTTCGAGAGGATCATCGCGGCGCTCAATGGGGCGAAGGTCGAGATCGCTCCGGACCCACTCCGGGCGGTCGACGCGGCCGTCGAGTTCTGCGGTCTCGCCGAGGACTCGATCGAGGCGATCAGGAAGCAGTTCGTCGCGGAGAAGGACTTCTCGCGGTACGGACTGGTTCAGGCCGTAACGTGGCAGACCCACGGCGCGAAGACCGACGAGGCGCGCGACGCCTTCGACGACGCGGGCGCGAAGATCCTCGCTACCCCTCTCCGGAAGATCCTCGCCTAGAACGCGCGGGCGGACCGAGGGGCCCGGTCGAGAGACCGGGTCCCGGGCCCGCTCCTGCGGGAGAAAGACGAGGAGACCGATGGCGAAAACGAAAGCGAAGGCGGCCCCGAGAGCGAAACTCCCGGTCCTGACGGAGGAGCAGATCCGGCTCGGCTCGATGTACTACGCGCTCTCGAACCTCGGCATGGAGGACTACGCGAAGGGAGCGAAGTCCGCGGAGGATCTCCGACGGGCCTACTCGCGAGCGGACCGCGACTGCGCCGAAGCCTCTCCCGACGGCGCCGAGCCCGAGCGGAAGGCATGGGAGAAGTCGATCCGGCGCCACGACCGCTACTGCCTCGAGAAACTCCCGAAGGAGTGCCCGTATCTCTTCGAGCTCTCGGAGGCGGAGATCGAGAAGCTCTCGAAGGCGCTCAACCGGACGTGGGAGGCGATCGCCTCCGACTATCTCGCCCTCGGGAAGGGGAAGCCGATCCCCCGGAAGGAGATGCTAGGCGCGACGGCGGACTACATCCACATGTACGGAAAGGACCCGGAGGCGACGGCGCTACTTCATAAACCCGGAGTGTACGCGATGGCCGAGAAGGCGATCGCGAAGATCTTCCCGTTCGAGAGGTACGGGCTCTAATCCGTTTTTATTCCTTTTTTCCCTGGACTTCGGCGGCCCGCGGTGTATACTCCTATCGAAGCGACCGCGAGCGCGAAGACTCGCGGCGGTAATCCGGGGCCGAGACCCGGGATGAAAGAGAGAACAAGATGGCGAAGAACACGAAGCCCCCGGCCGAGAAGAATTACGACGAGTGCCACGAGTGCGGCGCGCCCGTCGGCCTCCGGATCATGAAGGACGGCGCGGTCACCCATAAGGACGGCTGCTCGAAGAAGGTCGCGCGCGTCGAGTTGACGGCCGAGCAGAAGATCGAGACCCTCGTCACGCGCCTGAAGAACCATCTCGAGAACGACGACCTCGATGAGGTCCGCCAGCAGTTCGCGAAGGCTCTCGACACCGGCTCGCTTTCCTATGCGATCCGCTGGCACGGCTACTCGGCCTTCCTCGCGGAGGCCCTCGAGGGGAAGCTGATCGGCCTTCGCGGCCGCCTCGAGAAGATCGTCGCCGAGAAGGTCTCGGTCGTCCTCTCGCTCCGCGACTGGCTCGAGGAAGTTCGGAAGGACGCGGCCGCCGAGCTCCTGAAGTCCTGGAACGTCGAATGGGACTCCTCGACCTGCCCATTCTCGAATCAGGAGAGCAAGGCGAAGGCGCGGGCGCTCCAGATCGTTCACGAACGCGCCGGACACGGCCTGAACGCGATCGAGTTCCTCCTCGAGAACTCCCCGGAACTCCGATAGGCCCCACACGCCGGCCCTCGAGACGGGGGGCCGGCTCGATGGGTTCTATCCGACCGCGGGCGGTAATCGACCCGCGGCGCCCTCCCGGAGGCGAGATCCGGCGACGGAGGAAACGATGGAAGGACAGGACAGTTTCGACAGGCTCCTCGGGAGCCTCCACGGAATCCCCGACGTGACCTCGACGAAGGCGGCGACGATCCGGGCGATCACACCGGTGGTCGGGACGTCGGAGCTCTACGTCATCCAGACGTACCGTCAGAAGGAGGAAGGCGACACGATCTTCCTCGAGGCGGTGACGAAGGCCGGGACGGTCCGGCTCGCGCTTCCGCCGGGAGTCGCGGACGCGATCGCGCGTCAGCGGGAAGCCCTGACGGGGAAGTCTCGGAGCAGGGCCTCGAAGGCTTCGATGGCGGCGAGGATCGCCCGAGGTGATGTCCCTTCCTTCAAGAAGCGGAAGAAGTAGCCGGCGTCGCCGGACGGTCGGGCCTCGAGCGCGAGCTCGGGGCTCCTCCGCCCGCCTATGCGGGAGAATGTGAGGCGAAGCGTGTACGATTTTCAGCGCAGGGAAAGGATCTCGCGCGCGATCGGCGAGGCGATGACGGAATTCGCCGAGAAGGCGAAGAAGCGGACCTGTATCTCTTGCGACAAGGAGCGGCCGCAGTATGCCGCGGGATTCTCGGTCAAGTTCGACGAGACCGGCTTCGCGACCGCGAAGGTCCTCGCGTCCGAGGAGTTCCCGGATGGGGAGAAGTGGATCGCGCTCGCGGACGCGGCGATCCTTCCCGACGTCGTGATCTCGATCTGCGGAGAGTGCGCGCTCGCGAAGGGTTTCGTGAAGCCAGCGCCGGAGGAGAAGGATCCCTCTCATCGAGTCTGCCCGGACGATCACGTCGCGGGCGAGCGTTGCGGAATCTGCGGGCTTACCGCCCCGCCGCGCGTCACCTCGGAGCGGAACCCTCAGGCGGAGCAGTCCTGCCAGCTCGATTTGTAACGAGAGCGAACCACCGCCGGCGCCCGCGGCCGGCGAGGGCCCGATTTCGGGAAGGAGAACGTCGATGAGCCATGCTAGTATGGCGGCGGACCGCGCGGAGCTCCTCCGCCTTCAGAGGATGCTACGCCGACGGATCGACGAACTCGTCGCGCGGCTCGCGGCTCTCGAGGAAGAGCTCGCCCTCGTCGACACGAAATTAGAGGTGACCGAGTGACACGTATCGCGATTCGGGTAGACGGGTACTTAAGCCGCCGCGCCGCAGTCATGTTCCCCGGCGCCCTCGTCTACTGCGATTCGAGCGGCCCCGTCGAGGTCTGGTCCCTTCGCTGGGGCGGCCTCGATCCGATCGGCATCGGCGATTCGTTCCGCTCGGCCAAACAGGGGATCGAGGCCCTCATCGTCGCGGAGAAGGCGAAGGGCGAGAAGGAGTCCTTCTGTTGTCCGAAATGCTCCCCCGAAGACTACGCCTCGCGCGCGACGTTCGACCATCGCCCCGGCTTCTCGGCCGGAGGGACCTATCGTTTCGAGTGCTCCAAGTGCGGCCATAAATGGACCGTCGAGCTCCCTGCCGGAGGGGGAAAGGCGTGAAATATATTTCTCTTTTTATGTTCTTTTTTTCTACCTTTTCTCCCGCTTCGTGCTATACTCCTATCGAAGCGACCGCCCGCGCGAAAGACCCGCGGACCGAACCGGGACGGGAGACCCCGGATGAAAGAGAGAAAACCATGAGCGACGAAATCCGAACGAACCCGGTGACGGGTGCGAAGTACATCGCGGTCGAGCGGCGCGGGACCTTCTCCCCGAACGAGATCACGTTGCGTCATCCCGTCGACGGCCTGAAAGCCTTCGAGACCGACCGATCGATCATGCGCTTTGAGTGGAAGTCCGCCGACCTCGTCGACGAAGCGGACGCGCGCGACGCCCAGTGCCGCGCGGGCTGGAACGATAATGGCTACGGCTTCTTCGCGTTCCACTTTGAGAGCGGGCTCGCGACCTGGTCCTGCGCGCGGAGCTGCGACTAGCCATGAACGCGAACACAACGAGCCGCGACCGCTACCTCTGCCGCTCCTGCGGTGGGGTTACGGTCCACCTCACGGCGGAGGAGGCCGCCGTCGAGCGAAAGGAAGGCCACGAGATCGAGCTCTGGATCGCGATCGAGAACGCGGCTGGAGTGAAGTCGTCGAATTGAGATTAGGAGAGTCGCAGATGAATATCACGGCGGAGCAACACCAGCAGCGCATCGACAGGCTCCGGGCAAAACAGCGCCATGCCCATGATGTCGCCGTGGGGCTTCAGACCGCCATTCGCAGTCAGCTTGCGGACGGGAAGCTGATTGGAGGGCTGGCCGCCCAGTACGACGAAGCCATGACGAAGTACAAGGTCTATACGGAAGAACTCTACGAGGCGACGACGTGACCACGGAACCGAAGTTCAAGATCGGAGATCGCGTTCGCCTTCTTAGGCAGACGCGCCCTCACAGCGGGAAAGCTGGCGTCGTGGAGAACATCGAGGCGACCCGGCATGGCATCCGCTACACCGTTTTTCTGGACCTGATGAGGAACTCTCGCCTCCCCCACTCAAAGGAGTATTGGGAGAGCGAATTGAGACTCGCGTAAGATTTGAAAGGCGAAACCCTAATCCCTCTCCAAACGGCGGGGTGGAACCTGCTGGCCCTCGCACTGGGGGCCAGCACACTCCCTCCCGATAGTGGGATGGACTTTTGAAGGAGCGAACCATGGTAGGCGACGCGAATCCGGCAACGGCGGCCGCGGCGGCGGCACCCGACATCAGGAACCTCGAGACGGTCGAGGTCTCGAAGTCCCTTCTCGAGGAGATCATCCGGAAGAGCGAGAGCTCGAAGAAGGAGCCCGTCTTCTCCCTGATCCCGAAGGACCTCGAAGAGTGCCGCGCCTATGCGGCGATCATCGCGAAGACCGAGCTCTGTCCCGAGTCGTACCGTGGGAAGCCAGACGAGATCGTGATCGCGATCATGAGGGGCCTCGACGTAGGCCTAAAGCCCCTCCAGGCCCTCGACTGTATCGCCGTGATCAACGGTCGCGCCGCGATCTGGGGAGACGGCGCCCTCGCCCTTTGCTTGGCGTCCGGGCTTCTCGAGGACTTCCGGGAGCTCTCCGGCTCGGACGCCCTCGCCATGGGCTCCGGCCACTGCGTAGCGAAGCGGAGGGGGATGGCGACCCCCGTCGACGTCAAATTCACGATCGACGACGCGAAGACCGCCGGCCTCTGGGGAAAGACCGGGAAGAACGGCTACCCGACGCCCTGGGTCCTCTACCCTGGCCGAATGCTCCAGATGAGGGCTCGCGGCTTCGCCCTCCGGGACAAGTTCGCGGACGTCCTTAAGGGCCTCGCGATCGTCGAGGAGGTCCGGGACTACGCCCCGTCGGCCGAAATCGGGGCCCTGATCGAGGAGACCCTGAAAATGCCCAAGCGGAAGGAGTCGAACGGCGGAGCCCCCGCAGGCTCTGCCACAGCCCCGGCGGCTGGCTTAGCGGCCTCCGCCCCTCCTCCGGGCCGTCCGGCCGCCCCGGCGGGCGCCAAGGGAGCCTGGAGCGGGAAGATCTCGAAGGTCCAGATCTTCGAGTACCCCGTGACCGACCAAAAGACCGGAAAGCCGACCGGAAAGACCGCGAACTGGTGGAAGGCGATCGCCGCGGACGGGACCCTATTCGCGACCTTCTCGAAGACGAACGCGACGAAACTCGCGGAGATCCAGGCCGCAGGAGGGGAGATCGGGATCGAGTGGGAGCGGACCCCCGGCAAGGAGAACCTGAAGATCCTCTCGATGTCCCCGATCACGCCGCCGGAGAAGGCGCCGTCGTTGGCTCAGGTCCCGACGGAGGAGGATCTCCCATTCGACGAACCCGGGAGCGCGGGCTAGGCTATGCGTGTGACCGAATGCCTTAAGCTCCTCGGCTTCCTCGACGATATGTGGTCGACTCAGGACGCACTCGATCGAGGAACGGCGCTTCACCTTCTGGCACAGTTCGACAACGAAGGGACGCTCGATCCGGAGTCGGTCGACGATCGCCTCCTTCCGAAGCTCGAGGGCTGGCGTAAGTTTAAACGGGAGAAGCGGGTCCGGGTGATCGAATCGGAGTTCAAGGTCGACTTCGAGGCGCTCGGCATGACGGGGACTCCGGACTGCCTCATCGAGATGGACGGACAGATCTGGATCGCCGACATCAAGAGCGGGGCGACCTCCGGATGGCACAGGTGGCAAGTGGCACTCTATGCCCTCCTCTGGTCCCTGAAGACGGGAAAGGCGACGCCGAAGCGGTGCGTCGTCTACCTCCACGAAAATGACTACCGCCTGACTCTGTTCGAGGATCGCCGCGACGTGGAACGGGCGAAGGCCCTAATTACGGCGGCTCATATACGGAAGGAAGCGTCATGACGAACGAAAGGACGATCATCGAGACCCCCGACAAGGACGAGATGAGGGCCGAGTATTCCGGCCTCCTCCTCGAAGCCGAGAAGGTGAAGGTGACGGACCTCGCGACCCACGAGATCGCGAAGGCGATGCTCTACGGACTCGCCATGAGGAAGCGGAAGATCCACGAGAGGCTCGATCCGATCGCGGAGTCGGCGTACAAGACCCACAAGGGGGTGACGTCGCTCCGGGCGGAGCTCCTTCAGCCGATCGAGGCGGCGGAGGCTCGGATCGGCCTCGAGGTCAACGCCTACGACGAGAAGGAGCGGGCGCGCGCGGCGGCCGCGGCGAAGGCGAAGGAGGACCCCGCGCGGAAGGCGGAGGAGGAGCGCCGACTCGCCGACGCGGAAGCGGCGGAGATGGAGGGCAAGCGGGAGGAGGCCGAGGCGATCCTCGAGGCACCGCTCGAGACCGAGTCGATCGCGCCGGAGCCGATCCTCGCGAAGGTCGACGGAGAGTCGAGTCGGACGAACTACGGCGCGGAGTGTTTCGACGTCCTCGCGCTCGCGAAGTACGTCGTGGCTCATCCGGAGGACAAGGCCCTCCTCTCCGCCCACGGCCCGAACCTGAACGCCCGCGCCAGGTCCCAGAGGGAGGGCTTCAAGCTTCCCGGCTGTCGTCTGAAGAAAACCGTCTCCCGGTCGTTCCGGGATGTCTCGGGAATGAAGGAATAGGTAAGGGGGAATCGTGAACGCAAAGCAGATCGACATCGCGAGGAAGGTCGGGCTCGACGTCTCGAGCGTCAACAAGATCCTGAGCGGGAGCAAGAGGTGGAACTTTAAGCCCGAAACGATCGCTCAGGTCCTCCGGGTCGCGAAGAAACTCGGGTATGACTTCGACAAGCCGACGAAGGGGAAGCTCGTCGCCCTCCTCGTCGAGCTCTTCCCGGGGGACGCGAAGAACGAGAGGCTCGCCGACGAGCGCGGGATCTCGATCGAGAAGGTCGAGCAGATCAAGCGGCTCATCGCCCGCGCGGGCGGCGCCGCGATCGTGCTCCTGATCCTTCGCGGGATCTTCATCGGCATCTAGGCGTGGGCCTGGAAGATCGCGGGGAAACGATGGAGAGAAAGGCGGGGAAGTACGTCAAGGGACCGGGGGCGAAAGAGGGCTCCGGCTCGCGCGAGAGGTCCGAAAGGACGGGTAGCGCCGGAGCCCTCGACCCCGATCAGGCGCCCGTAGATCGTCTTCCGCCGGCGCGCGCTGGCGACGATCGGCCGCCCACCGGCCGCGGGCGCCTGTCCGGGATCGAACGAGAGGAGACGAGGGAAATGGCAAAGACCGAAGTCCGCGAGCGGCCGATTCTCTTCAGCGGGCCCATGGTACGCGCCCTGCTCGAGGGCCGGAAGACTCAGACCCGCCGGGTTATGAAGCCTCAACCGATCTGCGAGAACGGCTCGACCCGCTGGGAGTCTCCGCGGTACGACAACGGCGTCGGGGTCCACTACTTCCATACCGTCGGGCTCGGCGGCGTTATGAAGCCCTGGCTCGACGCCTGTCCCTACGGGTCGCCGGGCGAGCGCCTCTGGGTCCGGGAGAGTTTCTCAAATCCGCACGGCGTCGATCAGGTCGGCCCCTTCTGGTATTGGGCCGACGGGAATCCCGATTATGGAGACTGGTCGAGACCAAAGCCCTCGATCTTCATGCCGCGCTGGGCCTGTCGCATCGAGCTAGAGCTTACGAAGGTCCGCGTCGAGCGGCTCCAGGAGATCTCCGTCGACGACGTTCTCGCCGAGGGTCTGCCAACTCATGTCCATCTTCTGACCTGGAAGAAGTCGAGGCGCGAGGCTTGGCGCTCGGACCTACCGCCCCTGTATCGCGAGCTCTGGGACAAACTCAATGCGAAGCGCGGCTTCGGCTGGAAGAAAAACCCATGGGTCTGGGTCCTCGAGTTCCGGGTGAGGAAATGAGCGACGCCGTAAAGCGGCCGCGCGCCGAGCTCCTCCCGATCGCCGAGGAGCTCCTCGGAGTCCTCGCCGCTTCATGCGTCCGTATCGAGCTCGCCGGGTCGCTTCGTCGGGAGACGCCGCTCGTCGGCGACGTCGAACTCGTCGCGATCCCGCGGATCGACGTCGTCGAGACGGTCGACCCGACGGACCTCTTCTCGAAGAAGACGGCGAAGAGGATCAACCGGCTGTGGGAGGAACTCGACAAGCTCTTCCAGGTAACGCCGGGGAAGGAGCAGGGAGTCTACATCAAGAAGGGCGATCGGTATCGCGCGTTCTCGTGGCCGACAGGGACGCCCGGAAAGCCGGTTCAGGTCGACCTCTTCACGGCGACCGTTGATAACTGGGGCCTCATCTACCTGATCCGCACTGGCTCGGGCGACTTCTCAAAACACGTCGTCACGACTCTCCGCGATCGCGACGTCCCCTCCTTCGAGGGCTACCTCCGGAAGGTCCCAGACGCCGGACCCGCGTCGTACGACGGCGATGACGGCTCCGAAGGGGCCTGGAAGTATACCGAGAAGGAGCTCCGCGCTATGCCGATCATTACGACGCCGACGGAGGAGGACGTCTTCCGTCTCGCGGGAATCCCGTTTCGTGCGCCGAGGCAGAGGACATGAGCAAGCACGAGCCCGAGGGCCAGATGGACCTCTTCGCGGCACTCCGTACGTCGCCGCCCGCGTCGAAGCCGAAGCCTCCGCCGGTACCAGAGCCGGAGGTCGAGCCAGCGGAGGCTCCGGTGCCGGTCGAGGAGATTCCGTTCGAGCCGGACCCCGAGACGATCGAAGACCCGGAGCCCCCCCTCGCCGTAGAGAATCCTCGGGAGACAACTACGGCCGCCGAGCCCGCGAAAGACGAAGCCCCGACGCTCTTCGGAGATCTCGACCAGTTCGCGTCGTGGTACGCGGAGTGGGTCGGGATGCCCGAGTTCGTACAGGAGGACATCGGGCCCTGGAAGTCCCTCATGGTCCACTTCGAGAGCCGCGCCGACATGGAAGCCTTCGCGAAGCTCGTCGAACAGACGCTTACCTACCGGACGCGCTCGGTCTGGTATCCGAAGGCAGAGATCGGACGCTTCTCGGACAAGAGGTACATCGAGGAGCGGAAGGAGGGCCGGTCGTGAACCCGCAATACCCCGTCTACATTATTTCGAAAGGGCGCTGGGAGACTCGCCTCACCGCGAAGTCGCTCGAGAAACTCGGGATGCCATACTCGATCGTCGTCGAGCCTCAGGAGCGGGAGGAGTACGCGAACGTGATCGACGCGGATAAGATCCTCGTCCTCCCGTTCTCGAATCTGGGGCAGGGCTCGATCCCCGCGCGTAACTGGGTTTGGGAGCACGCGATCGGGACCGGCGCGGCTCGCCATTGGATTTTGGATGACAACATCGACGGCTTCTACCGCCTGAACTACAACCTCAAGACCCCAGTCGCCGACGGGACGATCTTCCGCGTCGCCGAGGAGTTCGTCGAGCGGTACGAGAACGTGGCGGAGGCCGGTTTTAATTATTTCATGTTCGCGTCGCGGAAGACGAAGATCCCGCCGCTCTACCTCAATACGCGGATCTACTCCTGTATCCTCCTTCGGAACGACCTCCCCTTCCGCTGGCGCGGCCGCTACAACGAGGACACGGACCTATCGCTACGGATCCTTAAGGCGGGCCACTGTACGGTCCTATTCAACGCTTTCCTGGCGATGAAGCAGACGACCATGACGATGAAGGGCGGGAACTCGGACGAGCTCTACAAGGAAGACGGACGCCTAAAAATGGCCGAGTCCCTCGTCGAACAGCATCCGGACGTCGCGCGCGTCTCGGTCAAGTGGGATCGCTACCAGCACCACGTCGACTACTCGCAGTTCCGATTCAATAAACTTCGGAAGAAGGTCGGCCTCGAGATCCCTCCCGGGGTGAACAACTACGGGATGGTCCTTCAGGACCTCATCGGTGGGAAATGGGTGACTCGCGAGACAGCCGCGCCGAAGCCTCCGAAGATCGAAGGAGCGTAATATGAAACCCGATCTCACGCCCGGCCAGCGCGACCTCTTCGAGAGCCCGCGCGCTCTCGTCCCCGGAGCGGACCTCTGTACGTCGCGACATCGCGGGGCGGATACGTCCGTAGAGGCGTTCCGGTCGACGCCGGAATCGGTCCGGCAGAAGCAGAGAAGCCGCGTCCTCGATCTGATCGTCCGGAAGGGCTCCGAGGGCTCGACCTGCGAGGAGGCGTCGATCGAGCTCGGAATCGCCTATACCGCGGCGAGTGCGCGCTGTACGGAACTTCAGCGCCTCGAACTGATCCACGCCGGCCTCGATCGACGTCAGACGACTCACGGAAAGACAGCCCGCGTCTACCTCGCCGGGAGGCCCGGGTGAGAATCATTAGCGCAACGCCCTATCTCTATCCTGCTGGGCCGACGGGAGCGTGGAACCTCCGCGGGATTTGTGTCTCGCAAACGTCGGCCCGGAAATCTTTGGCGATAGTCGGTATGATGCTTGTATGAACACTCTGATTCTAGTAGTCTTGTGGATCTCTCTCGTTGTGGGTCCCTTTCGGGAGCCGCATCTAGGCATAAAAGCATCGGAGAAAAGCGAAGCATGGATGTCAACCCCTGGAGCGATCTGGAACCTCGACACGCGGCTTGTACCTAACCGGGAGGAGATGACCCGGATCCTTGGCATCGCCAAGGAACGAAGCGCCCGAACCTACGTCTTCCTGGCGATCTGTAGTCACATGGGCTTCCGGCTCTGTGAGGTCGCCCACATCAAGTCAACGGACCTGCTTAACGGCAAGGTCGCCGTCACCCGCCGCAAGAAGCGGTATCTCCAGCAGTCGGTTGTAGACGTGCCGGATTCTCTCTGGCCGCTCCTGAAGGACTGGGGCGAGTCCTACGAGGGGTATATCTTCCCCGGTGCGTCTGCCCCCTGCGTCATCAAGCGTTCGCGCAAGGGCGTGAGGCTTCCCCCTGAGCAAGTCTGCGAGGGTGGGCACCTGTCCCTCCGGGTCATTCAGAGGGACTTCGCTATCATCGTCGCGGAGGCTGGCCTGCGGATGCGTGGCCGGGGCGTCCACCAGACGCGGCACTACTTCGCCACGGAGCTGTACGCGGCTACCAGGGACCTCCGAGCGACTCAGGTAGCCCTAGCTCACTCGTCCAGCACCATGACCGAGAAGTACGCTCACGTCGTCGATCAGAAAGAGAAGATCAATCAGGTCAAGGGGTTGCTGTGATTGTAAGGACGAACCGAGCCGTCTTCAGTAGCGTGTCGAAGGAATGGGCCACGCCGAAGGTCTTCTTTCAGGCCCTCGACGCTGAGTTCAACTTCACCCTGGACGTGTGCGCCAGCCCCAAGAATGCCAAGTGCGATCGCTTCTTCGATGCCCCCCTGAATGGGCTGCTCCAGCCGTGGGCCCCCGAGGTCTGCTGGCTGAATCCGCCTTATGGGGGTGGCATGGATAAGTGGATCCGCAAGGCGTTCGAGGAGTCAAGGCGCGGCGCTACCGTAGTGTGCCTAGTACCGGCCCGCACCGATACGATTTGGTGGCACGAGTACGCGCTGAAGGCCGAAGAGATCCGCTTCATCAAGGGTCGACTCAGGTTCGACGACGGGACCGGACGGGCAACCTTCCCATCGGTGTTGATTATTTTCAGGGGCCATAGATCGGAGGAACGATGAAGCACAAGTGGAAGACGGACGGGAAGGAAGTAGACATCTTCGCTGGCGGTGACGGAGACTTCCACAACGGTCCAAAGTGCGTTAGGTGCGGACAAGGTTTCTGCCACCATTGCCACCCCGAATGTTACACGGAAGAGTGCGTCCCGAAGAAGTCGAAGCGCAAGGGCTACGACGACAAGAACCTGGACCCGGCCATTGTCTCGATGTTTCGCAAGTGACCAACTCGATGAAACCAGAGATTGAGGGCGAGTCATGTGACGGCTGGAGCAACCCTTGGAGGGCCTGCAATCCGTCCCATTCGATCCACTGCTGTCATTTCGTGCTGGCGGCGCGGAAAGGAAACCTACGCGGCTTCCGGTGTGTGAAGTGCGGGAAGGAATCGAAGTCTTGGATCAAGGCCAAGGGGCCTGACCCAATCGTGTAACGAGAGAACGATGACCAAGCGAATCGAGGTTAAGACGTGGCCCGTGAAGCTCCAGGGAGCGGCCATTCGTGAGGGTGACACTTGCTACGGCATGTTCACTTGGGAACGGCACTATACAACGTCTCTGGCGAAGTGGATCCGGCATCTCCAGGGGATTGGGGCAAACGTCTCGCTGGCCGTGGTCGTGAATTTCAAGCCGAAGAAGAAACGTAAATCTTAGCTTTGGAGATAGACCTATGGATTGCGCGAACAAGGAGATGCTAGCCGGGACCGATCTATGCGACGGTCGCGCCTCGTATTGTCACAAATGCGTCGAGCATTCCAACATGGTCTGTCAGGCTCAGAATGAGATCCTGCGGAACAAACTGGAAGCCGCCCTTCTTCAGATTAGCGAATTCAGAAAAGCGTGGGCCGATCTCTCTACCATCGCTGGCGGCATGTATCAGGCGCAGAGTATCGAGACGGCAAGGGGGATCTACGAGCAGTGGAGGGATTCAGTGGCTGCGGTTGCCTTCATTGAGCACAACATAATGCGAAGCCCGATAAAGCCA
>VFSW01000393.1_pt1 | contig 63586 bp, 53 predicted proteins | sample 5358111 | NCBI WGS metagenome assembly VFSW01 (sample SAMN11554181, study PRJNA540505) | mine drainage metagenome | isolation source: sediment from site ElyBrook_90M | place: USA: Ely Copper Mine, Vershire, VT | collected 2017
GCTTGAGCGATGATCTGTGCGTTCCGATGGGTTTCAGCGCCTCGGATTTCAGAGTCTGTTGCGAGTGCCACTGGATCGCTGGCCACGGACGAGTCGGCCCTGGAGCGGTTTCATCCTGGTTCATTTGCAAGGTTTGCTGTCGATGCTCGGATGCTGTTGCAGTGCGTTGCTGCCGGTTCCCTGTGTCGCTTGTTCTGCCGTAAGGCAAGGGTGATAATCTCAGGCTATGCGAGGCATATCGCTGGATCCGGAGTCGGATATCGTCGAAGAACGCTATGCGGTTGTCTACGCGCCGCGGCGGCAACGTGGCCGTTTCGCTGAAGATTGCGTGCAGGTGGTTGAATCGGAGGCAGCGGCGCTCGCCGGTGCCAATGCCACTGCCGGGCGTTATCCGGCAAAGGTTGTCGGTCCGGCGCGCTCCTCGGAGGGGTTCCGCCTGTATTACCTGGTTTGCTGGTTGCAGGACTAGGCCAGCTGGTCGAGCCGGCGCCGGGTTTTGCTTGGCCGCATGTCTGGGGCGGCGACTCCTTGGCGCAGGAGGGCGGCGAGAGCAGATCATTCCGGTTGTGTTGGCTAAGAAGCGCGCAGCCTGCGCAGGAGCACTGCTAATGACGGAAAGACGACGTTACTCGGTCAAGGCCTATCGCAGTGAATCGTTTCTCGACAGCCGTGATGCACGCGCGCTGCGCATACTCGCCGAGTATCTGGAACCGGAGAGCCGTTTTTCCCACTATCGGGTAGATGACACCATCGTCTTCATGGGCTCGGCGCGTATGGTTTCGCGTGCCCAGGCCGAGGAAGAGGTGCAGGCCGCCGAACAGGGAAACGGTGATCTCGCGCAGGCCAGGCTGCGGCTCGACATGTCCCGTTATTATGAAGCGGCACGAGAGTTGGCGCGGCGTCTGACTGAATGGTCCAAGAAGCTGAGCGACGAGGATCGACGCTTCGTCGTTTGCACTGGAGGCGGTCCGGGCATCATGGAAGCGGCGAATCGCGGGGCATCCGAAGCCAAAGGCATGAACGTGGGCCTTACGATTTCAATACCTGTTGAGGAGTTCGATAACCGGTACGTGACACGCGAGCTGTCATTCCATTTCCATTATTTCTTCATGCGCAAGTTCTGGTTTGCCTATCTGGCAAAAGCGGTCATCGTGTTTCCTGGAGGCTTCGGCACGCTCGATGAGTTATTTGAATTGTTGACCTTGTTGCAGACCCACAAGATCCGCAAGCATCTGCCAATAGTACTGTTTGGCGGCGAATACTGGAACGAGGTGGTCAACTTCGATGCCCTCGTTCGATACGGCAACATCGACGCGCAGGACCTGAAGATCTTTTACAGTACGGACTCTGTCGACGAGGCGTACAATTACATTATTGAGCAGTTGTCGCAGTATGCGCTCAAGGAACCGGGAGCAACCCTGTGACTGGGGTTGGTGATGCGTCAGGCCGGACTGGCCTGCAGGCGAAGAGGAAAACAGATGGCTAAGGGTGGAGCCGGTAGGTTGACGGAAATCTATGTCAGCACCGACATCGAGGCGGATGGACCGATTCCAGGCCCGCACTCGATGCTGAGTTTCGCATCCGTGGCCTACCGCGCCGATAAAACGCTTTTAAGTACCTTCGCGGCTAATCTGCAGACCCTACCCGGGTCCAGCCCACATCCGGATACCTTGCAGTGGTGGTCGGGTTTTCCGGAAGCTTGGGCTGCGTGCCGCAAGGAACCGCGCGCACCAGAGCAGGTCATGCCCGAATATGTCACCTGGCTTGAACAGCTCCCGGGGCGTGCAGTATTCGTGGGATGGCCGGCCAGCTGGGATTTCATGTGGATTTACTGGTACCTGGTTCGATTTTCCGGCATGCGGCCGTTCCGCGAAAATGCGCTGGATATACGGTCCTACGCAATGGGGATGCGCAAGAGCGAATTCCGCATGACCTCGCGTAGCTACCTTCCGAAGCGCTGGTTCGATGAGCTTCCGCATACGCATGTGGCGCTGGATGATGCGCTCGAGCAGGGAGCCGTGTTCTGCAACATGCTCGCCGAGAACCACAGATCTGAAGAATAGATGCAGGACGGAAATTGACGCATCCGGTGCGTCCTGCATGTCACGTGGATGATGGCCGCTTTTATGACTCACGATGAGTTGACTCTGATAATGCAGACATTGCACTTCGCTGCCGACAGGCACCGCGATCAGCGGCGCAAGGACCGGCAGGCGTCGCCCTATATCAACCATCCCATAGCCGTGGCGGAGGTACTGAGTGCCATTGGCGGGGTGCAAGATGCAGTAACCATCGCGGCCGGAATTCTGCACGATACCATCGAGGACACGGAGACCACTGCAGCGGAAATCGAGGCCCGCTTCGGGCACGAAATCAGCGAGGTGGTCGAGGAGGTGACGGATGATAAGACCTTGTCTCCGGACCTGCGCAAACAGCTGCAGATCGATCAGGCGCATCTGAAATCGGGGCGCGCGAGATTGGTCAAACTGGCTGACAAGATCTGCAACGTCCGCGACATCGTCGAGTATCCTCCGGACGGCTGGTCGGCGGAACGCAAGCGCCGATACATTGCGTGGGCCAGCGCGGTTGTTGACCGGATACGCGGCATTAACAAGCCTATGGAGGAATATTTCGATACTCTTCATGATCGTGCACAGGCTCATCTTTCCCTGAATGCGTCTGAATAGGCGATGGAGCGTGCATTGTCCGGCACCCGAAGCAGTTTGCCGCCACAGCGGATCAATGGGGCGGACCGGGTTGGGCATTTATGGTAAACGGCGACGGCGCACCGCGCATCGAAATTGAATATTGCATGCAGTGTGGTTTTCTTCTGCGCGCTGCGTGGATCGCACAGGAACTGCTCCGCGCCTTCGAGACCGAGGTCCACGACGTTGCATTGAAACCAGGAAGCGGTGGGAATTTCATTGTTCGTCTCGACGGTGTCGTGCTGTTTTCGCGGCGCGAACAGGGGCGGTTCCCGGAAGCAAAGGAGCTCAAGCTCCTGGTTCGCGACGCAATTGGATCTGACCGGTGTTTTGGACACAGGCGCCCTGGAGGCGATTCGAGCCAAGCGGCAGACTGAAGGCGCCGGGATGCAAGTCATTACAGACGAATGCCGGTAAAGGATCTGTGCTGGTTGATTGATGCGCAGCTAGATTTGAGTTTTCGTCCTCAGTGGGGCAAACTCGGTCATCTGCCACCCAAGCTCAGCGCATGTTCATGCCGTCGTACCGCAAAGTGGAACTCACTGGACCGTCTGATGCGCTCCCCGGGCGTAGCGAGCGCATATCGATCCCGGCGCGCCATTTTGTCAACGGCCACCCCATCGCGCCGCCGTTTCCGCAAGGTCTGGAGCTAGCACTATTTGGACTTGGCTGTTTCTGGGGCGCAGAACGCAAATATTGGCAGGTCGCCGGTGTCTACACGACCGCCGTGGGATATGCCGGAGGCTACACGCCGAATCCCACTTATCCCGAAGTCTGTAGCGGCATGACGGGGCACAACGAAGTCGTGCGTGTTGTGTACGACCCGGCAATTGCCAGTTACGACTCACTGCTGAGGCTGTTCTGGGAGTCTCATGATCCCACCCAAGGCATGCGTCAGGGTAATGACGTCGGTACCCAGTATCGGTCCGGAATATATACCTATGGCAACGAGCAGAAGACTGCCGCCCAGGCATCCCGCAAAATCTTCCAGAACGTGCTGAACGCAGCCGGTTTTGGGCCGATCAGCACTGAGATTCTCGACGCCACCGAGTTCTATTATGCCGAGGAATATCACCAGCAGTATCTTGCCAAGAACCCCGGTGGGTACTGCGGGCTGGGCGGCACTGCAGTGCTCTATCCCGAGACACACTGACATTCCAGATCGTGAATACCGCGCAAGCGCAGGGCGTTGTCAGCGAGTGCTGCGCTGTTTTCGCGAAGCCGCGGCATTCCGGTTTGCTGGCACCAACGTGCATGGTCGCCCGACGGGATCGCCCTAGGTGGTAGGGATTCCACGATCCTGATGGACAACCGAAGAGACGTCGCACTTCTTGCTTTGGCACGGACCAGTCGCAGTGTTGCAGCAGGGATGATAAATCTGGCTTTTCCATACTACATTCTTAGCAGATTTCATCGCGGAGCATTGGTATTAGGCCTGATCTACGTTGCTGCCACCATCGCGAGCGCAGGACTCAGTCTGTTGGTGGGAATAAGTGCCGACGTCTGGGGAAGGCGGCGGACGCTTGTCGCAGCGAACCTCCTGCTTCCGCTCAGCGCGATCATGGTTTACGCGTCGCCTAGTCTCTGGCTGATCGTTCCGGCGGCTATGCTCGGTGGCTATTCCTCAACCGGTTCTCTCGGTGGCGGTGGCGTCGGCGGAGTGGCACAGCCGATCCAGAGTGTCGTTCTGGCGCGTCTTACGTCGCAGCAGGAGAGGACGAGGTACTTTTCGCTTTTCACGTTCATTGCCGGTTTCGCTGGGGCGCTGGGGGCGCTGCTGGCGAAGGTTTTGGTGGTGCGCGATATTTTCCTCGTGGCCGCAATCATCTCCATATCGGGGGTTCCGTTGCTTTGGAGCATCCATGTCGGCGAGAGCCGCGGAAAACTGGGCCGTCTCAAGACAAGGGCGACCATTGGCAAGTTCAGTCTGACCGGCATGCTTAATGGATTTTCCCAGGGCCTGGTCGTGCCGTTCCTCGTACCGTTTTTCATTCTCGTTTATCATGTGCCGAAATCAGAGATGTCTGTGTTCGCTTTTGCCGCAGGCGTGCTCGGTTCGCTGTCGATTCTAGGCGCGCCGCTGCTCGAGAGAAAACTGGGTTTCCTCAAGAGCATTCTGATCACCCGGGGAACCGCGCTCTTTTTGTTCATGATCTTTCCGATCATTCGATTTCTGCCGGCGGCTGCTGCAATCTACATTGTGGCGCCCTCACTGAGGGGTGCAGGAATGCCGATACAGCAGTCGGAGTTGACCAAACGTGTCGATGGCGACGAGATGGGTCGCGCTCTGGGTATTAACCGGGTGGCGAGGCTCATCGCATCCTCGGTCGGAATCGGTGTGAGCGCGCATCTTCTGGATAGGGCGCATTTCGAGCTCCCGTTCTACCTATACGGGTTGGTCATGGCAGGGAATCTTTTCCTGTACGTGAAGTTTTTCGGCGTTGGCAAGTGGCCCGCAGCCGGGAACGGGGACTGATGACGTGGCAGGCTGGGAACCGGGGCACGGCTGATGCCGTGTCATGTGAGGCTGAGTTGATCGAACCGTTTCGGTATGATTTCAGGCCAGGATTCCGTTCCTGGGCAGTCCGACGCCACCGCCGGTTACTATCCAGCCGAACACCAAGAGTGCGGCCAGACCCAGCAGCGCCAGCACCACCGCAGCCAGAAGGGCAGCCCCGAATCCGTCCACTTCGAAATCGTGCACGAACCAGGATACAAGCTTGATCATCAATGCGTTGATTACCAGCGCGAAGGCGCCAAAAGTAAGTAAAGTTAGGGGCAAGGTGAGCCAGAACAGGACCGGCCGGATGAACGCGTTGATCAGCCCCAGCACCAGAGCGGCGAGCCACAGGCCGCGAGCCGAGCGCGCATGCACTCCCGGGACGATGTGCGTTACTAACCACAGGCCAAAGGCAGTCGCTACCCACTGCATCAGAAAGGCGATCAGCATGGATTTATCCTTGTTGCGCCTGGGAGGGCACGTTATCAGACAATTGTACCTGCTGGGACGCGTGCCCGCACGCGAACCGGAGCGTCATCCTCCGAGAGCGACGGCGATGATCCGATGATTCTGCCTGGTTCACGCCTTCTGCTGCTGCAATCGTGTCTCGGCCACCCTGGGGTACCATACCTTTCCAGGGCTTTGCCCTCCCGATCCATGACATTGCGAAAGAACACCACGAATGGCAAGGCCGCAATTCGCCTCTGACGACCACGTTGTGCGCCCTGAGCGATCACAGGATCCAGACGTGCGCACATGAATATCCCATTCGTAGCGCTGCTATGCGTGTTTGTGCTCATCGCCATGCGTCGGTTCGGGCGCATGCGCGTGGCCATCTGGCAGGCCATGCTCGGTGGCGCGCTGGTTGTAGTGCTGACGCGCCAGATAGGCATCGGAGCCTCACTCCGGGCTATTGATCCGGATGTGATGCTGTTCCTGTTTGGAATGTTCGTGGTCGGCCAGGCGCTGGTGGCCAGTGGCTATCTGTATTTCTTAGCGTACCGGCTTTTCAGCCACGCGACATCGCCAGGCGCGCTGGTGTCGATGGTGCTTTTTGCAGCTGGCATTGCATCGACGGTGTTGATGAATGATACGGTCGCGATCATCGGTACACCGCTCATGCTGCGTTTGGCCCGGGAGCACCGTATGGATCCGAAACTGCTGCTTCTGGCCCTGGCGTTTTCCGTCACTATCGGCAGCGTCATGAGTCCTATCGGAAATCCTCAGAATCTGCTGATTGCGGTACGTACCGGTATGCATTTCCCATTCAGTGTCTTTTTCAAGGCCTTGGCTGTACCGAGCCTCATCAATCTCGTGCTTGCCTATGGTGTGCTGCGTCTGTTTTTCCGCAGGTCCTTTCACACGCGTGTCCTGGTGCACACGCCGGTGGCCATCACTGACCTGGCATTGGCGCGCCTGGCCCGCATCTCGCTGCTGATGGTGATCTTGCTGGCAGCAGCAAACGCAGTGTTGGAGGAAACAGGGGCTGCACGAGTGCTTCCGCTCAGCTGGATTGCACTCGCAGCGGCTCTGCCGCTGCTTGTACTGAGCCCGCGCCGTGGCGAGCTGTTGCGCGATATTGACTGGAAAACACTAACATTCTTTGCCGCCATGTTCGTGCTCACTGAGAGTGTGTGGCAGACGGGGTATATCCAGTCGCTGCTCGCACACTGGCGGCTTCATCTGACTGACGTGCATACGGTAATGGGGCTCAGCGTGGTGCTCAGCCAGCTGATTTCAAACGTACCCCTGGTGGCCTTGTACCTACCTCTGCTTGCGCATGCCGCTGCTGTCCACGCCTCTCTTGCGCTCGCTGTCGGCAGTACCATCGCAGGCAACCTGCTGATCCTTGGAGCCGCGAGCAACGTCATTATTGTCCAGAACGCGGAGCACCGGGGTGTTACGCTGACATTCCTTGAATTTGCGCGCGTCGGCGTACCCTTGACTGTGCTCAATCTCGCCCTGTATGGGTTGTTCTTGGCTCATTAGGACGGGACCGCCCGCGCACTGCGTGCCACGGTATAGACTGCTGGTCCGGTCTCTACCATACCGGCACGGGCGCTGTGCCGTGAGCTCGTCACGGTGCTGTGCGTGATGAAGCCTCCGTCGATGCGGGTGCCTCGTCACCCCGGCCATGGTTCCACACCCCCTTGCCGACGGCCGCCGTCACCGCGTCGCTTACGTGTTCGATCCAGACGAACTTCATCTTCTGACGCGTACTCTCCGGAATGTCCTCAAGGTCTTTGCGGTTGCGCGATGGTAGCAGCACCGTTGAGATGCCGGCACGTGCTGCCGCAACCACCTTCTCCTTGATTCCGCCTACCGGAAGTACCAGGCCGCGCAGGCTGATTTCCCCGGTCATAGCGATATCGCTGCGCACTGTCCTTGCGGCAAAAAGGGAAACCAAGGCAATGAACATCGCCACTCCGGCGCTGGGTCCGTCCTTGGGGATTGCGCCGGCGGGAACATGGATGTGAACATCGCTTTTCTCGAACAGCTCGGCTGCAAGTCCAAGCTGGGAAGCGCGCGCCTTAACGAGACTGAGCGCGGCCTGGGCACTCTCCTTCATGACATCGCCGAGCTGACCAGTAAGGATAAGGCGACCTGTACCCGGAGCCCGGCTCGCCTCCACGAAAAGAATATCACCGCCGACCGGTGTCCATGCAAGGCCCGTGGCAACCCCCGGTAGGCTGGTTCGCATGGCGACCTCGCTTTCGAACCGTGGGGCACCGAGAATCTCCTGCAGATCGTCCGCATCCACGCGTACTTCGGATTGCGTGCCTTCGGCGACCCGCATGGCCACGCGTCGGAAGACGCGCCCGATTTCCCGCTCCAAACTGCGTACCCCCGCTTCGCGGGTGTAATCGCGGACAATGGCAAGCAATGCCGCGTCAGAGATCTCGCACTGTTCGGGCTTCAGGCCGTTGGCCTCGAGTTGGCGACGCACCAGATAACGGCGGGCGATCTGTGTCTTCTCCTCTTCGGTGTAGCCCGACAGCTCGATAACCTCCATACGATCACGCAGCGGACCGGGAACCGTGTCGAGTACGTTGGCGGTACCAATGAATACCACCTTGCTGAGATCGAATGGCACGGACAAGTAATTGTCGCGGAACGTCGCGTTCTGCTCAGGATCTAGCACCTCCAACAATGCCGCAGAGGGGTCGCCTTGGAAGCCGGCGCCGAGTTTGTCCATCTCATCGAGCATGAACACGGGATTGCGCGTTCCTGCCTTACGGATACCCTGGATGATATTGCCCGGCAGGGCACCGAGATAGGTTCGCCGGTGACCGCGGATCTCAGCCTCGTCATGCACGCCGCCCAGACTCACCCGCACGAACTTCAGGCCAAGCGCGCGCGCAATACTCTGGCCGAGTGACGTTTTTCCTACGCCGGGTGGGCCGACAAAGCACAGGATCGGGCTGCGGCCCTGCGGATTCAGTTTGCGGACCGCGAGAAATTCGAGGATGCGCCTCTTTATCTTTTCCAGTCCATAGTGGTCCTCGTCGAGAATGCGGCGCGCCTCGGCGATATCGATTGCCTCATCGCTTGTGGCGGACCATGGCAAGGCGGTGAGCCAGTCGAGATACGCCCTGATCATTGAGTGTTCACCGGCGCCCTCGGGCATGCGTTCAAGGCGTGCGAGCTCGCGCCGCGCCTGTTCCTCAACTTCCAGTGGCATCCTGGCATCGGCGATCGCCTTGGTCAGCTCTTCGATTTCCAGGGCCTTGGCGTCGGTTTCGCCAAGTTCCATTTGGATTGTCTTGAGCTGTTCGCGCAGCATGAATTCGCGTTGCCGTGCGTCAACCGACTCCTTGGTCTGCTTGCCGATCTCGGCAGCTAAGCGCAATACCTCCAGACGATGAGCGAGAAAACCCAGGACCTTGTCAAGCCGCGTCTGTACGTCGAGTGTTTCCAGAACTTCCTGTTTTTCAGCCGGTTTGAGCTCCAGGAATCCCGCAATGAGATCTGCGAGTGCTGCTGGCGCGGCGGTACTCTCGATTGCCGCAGCCAGTTCCGGCGGCGCATGCGGCATGAACTCGAGTGCTGCGGCAGCCTGCTGCTTGAGCTGGTGCGCGCGTGCCTCGATTTCGCTTGTTGCAGTTTCCACTTCTTCCATGGGTGCCACGCGCGCCACGAGAAATGGGTAACCTTCCAGGAACTCCAGGATTCCAAACCTTTGCTGCCCTTGGGCGATGATATGGTGGGATCCGTCAGGAGCCGTTATGTAACGTACGATGGTGGCGATTGTGCCGATCCGGTATAGGTCTGCCTCCGTCGGAACTTCAGCATCAACGTTGCGCTGCTGCAGAATACCGATGGGGCGCTCGCTGCGCGCGGCCTCCTGGGCAGCTGCGACCGACATCGGGCGCCCGATGCTGATCGGATGAATCATGCGCGGAAATAAAACCATATTCCGCACCGGCAGGATAATCAGCGCATCCTGCGGGACCGGACGCGGCTCAGCGTTTGCTGTTTCTGCCGCCTCCGGCGCGGTATTCTCCTGTTGCGTCTTATCCTCTTGGTTTTCCATGTATATTCACCTGACCGCGTTACAGCTTGCGAAGACTCAGTATCAGAACACCGTTGACCAGTTCTCTATGGTCGAATTCATAGTGTCCGGGAGGCAGATCAATGCGCCTCTCATATCGTCCATAGGGGATCTCCAGGCGGCGAATGGCTGCTGCCCGCAGCTCGGGCGGAAACGTGCGTTCGCCGGAGACCCACAGCACACCGGCCTCCATGCCAACGTGGACCTGCGCTGAAACCATCCCCGGCAATGCGATCAATATCCACAGATGACGGGGTGTTTCGAAGATGTCCACCGGCGGCTCCCAGATTGGGCGCTGCCCGGTGCCTTGACCGAGACGAAAGAACTGCCGTTGCATGCGTTCGGCTCGTTCCAACAATTCCAGAGCCTCGTCCCACATCCAGGTTTTCGGGTCATGTATTGACATGCGGTCCTTTTGGACTTTATGCAAGAGAGCTTTGAAGGTAACGCGCTTTCCTTGTTGTACCCATCATTCCGGGCGCTGCCACTGCGGCGCAATGAAAGCCCTGGTCGCATAGGTGCGCCGTTAACCTCCGGCAATGCTGGTAAATACCCGCCACCCAAACTGGTTGTGCCCAACCGTACTGCGCGCCAGGATCAGCCCCCGGGCCATTCCGTGCCTTCCCTATGCATGCGGACACATTACCCGGTTTGCAAGATGTCCGGGTCAAACTCATTGTCGAATAGTCTGCTTCTAAGTGCGTAGGCGCAATGGCGGGCTACGTAACTGCCACTGGCGACCACGAATTCGGTGCCATCTGGGGCTGGTGCCACAAGGCGGGACTTCAGGCTCGTCCTCACCGCCGGGCTCTCAGTGGTCTTGGAGGATATGTACCTTGAGCTCCAGCATGTCCCGCCAGGGGGTGGTTTTTGAGGCACTACGGTTGCATCCAGCCGCGGTCTATGACGATCGTGTCCGTGAGTACCGGGGCGTAAAGACGACAGCACCTTACATCCGGGCCGCGACAGTGTCGGAGTTGATGCGTCGAGGGCGGTTGTGCTAACGCTGTGACGACTCGATCGCGTCAGGAGCAGTTCCGTATTCTGCCTCGCGCGATGGGCTGGTTAAGGGGCCAAAGGCCGAGTCAGCCGTGCAGGCGCAACAGCAAATTGCCGGTGCCGTGACAGGCATTGTAACAGCGTGGGCAACCCAGGCACCTGCCGAAACAGTTTCGCGCAAAGGCGACGCGCGGCATTGTGGGAATCTCTGCCCCAAGGCGAAAACGAGGTCAGAGTTCAAGTCTATTCCGCGGAGTCGGCAGGGTGGTCGCTGCGTCGCAGAGGACCACCCGCGGGTAGCCCCAGAGATCGTGCTCGCTGTCCCGCGTCCTGCCGGGCGTGATGAGGAGGCAGACTGTTGCGTGCGCCAGTGGCCTGGACGGCGTCACCCGGTATTACGCATTCCGGCGGCGATCGCATTGATCGAGCGCAACAGCGGATCACGCCACGCGGACGGGCGACTCTCGTCGCCGGGAGCCGCACGGTAGCGTTTGAGCAAGGCTGTCTGTATGTGATTGAGCGGATCCAGATACGGGTTTCGGCGTGCAAGCGAAAGCGCAAGAACCGGATTGTCCTCGATGAGAAACTTGGCGTTGGCAATGTGCAGCACCTGGGTTACGGTGCGGTGGAATTCGTCCTTGATCATCCGATAGACGCGCTGGCGAGTATCTGGATCGGTGCACAGCTCGGCGTACTCGCGCGCAATATCCATGTCGCTCTTGAACAGCGCCATCTGAGTATTACTCAGCAGCGATCGGAAGAACGGCCATTCCAGATACATGGTCTGCAGTTTCGCCAATCGCGCCGGATCGTTGGCGCGCCACGATTCGAGCGCGCTGCCAAGTCCGTACCATGCGGGCAGGGTATGGCGCGATTGGGCCCAGCCGAATACCCAGGGAATGGCGCGTACCGACGCCTTCGACCGGTCGATCTTGTTCCTATGGCTGGGTCGCGATCCGATATTCAGCAGCCCGATCTCGTTGACGGGCGTTGCCTCGTAGAAATAGTCCATGAATCCCGCGGTGTGGTCGGTCAGCGCCCGGTAACTTGCCTCACCGGCGCGCGTGAGCTCGTTCATGACCGCGAGATGATCTCTCCGGTCTTGCACCGCCGGACGTACAAGAGAAATACTTGCCTTCATGAGGCCCGTGGCACCCATCGTAAGCTCGTAGGCTGCGGTCTCAGAATTGCTGTACTTGTAGTACAGTACCTCCCCCTGTTCGGTGAACTTGATCTGGCCGTTGACGGTCCCCGGGGGCTGGGCCAGGATCGATTCATGCGTGGGTCCGCCGCCACGGCCGATGGTGCCGCCGCGGCCGTGAAACAGGCGGCAGTTGACTCCGAAGTGCTCGGCGATGGTGATAATCTTCTTCTGTGCCTCGTACAGGTTCCACGATGAAGACAGGGTGCCACCGTCTTTGGCGGAGTCGGAGTAGCCGAGCATGACCTCCTGCACATTTCCCGAAGCTTTCAGCAGGGAGCAATAGGTGGGAATGCTGAGCAGCGTGTGCAGGACGTCCTCGATGCGGGCAAGGTCGTCGATTGTTTCAAACAACGGGCTCACTCTTATCTCGCAGCGCCAGCCTTCCGCGCCGAGGGCGGCCAGCCCGGCCAGACGCGCCAGCAGCATTACCTCCAGAATGTGGCTGGCCGCGTGGGTCATGGATATCACATAGTTGCCGAACACCTGGCGGCCCACGCCGTTCTGTAGACGCGCCATTAGTTCGAAGGTTTCCAGGGTCTCGCGCGCGGCCGGGCTCAGACGATGGAAATCAACCGCCACGGGCGCAGGTGCCGAGATCAGGTCGGACAGAAGCTGCAATCGTGCCGGCTCGTCGAGGGACGCATAGGCTTTTTGGCCCGGAAACTGGGCCAAAATTTCGCCCAGAGTTTCGGAGTGGCGCGACGCCTCCTGCCTTATGTCGAGCTGCACAAGATGAAAGCCGAAGGTTTCCGCGAGGCGTATCAAATCCCTGAGTTCGCCATCGGCAATTTCCTGATCGCGGTGGCTGATGAGCGAATCGCGGATCAGATACAGATCGGCGAGAAACTGTTCGTCTCCGCCATAAGCTGCTGACACGTCGTCGCCCGGCTCGTTATGCAGTCGCTGACGTATCACACGCAACGTGTGTTCGATCCGGTAACGCATGAAGTAGAGCTTGCGGCGGTAGGGCTCGGAAAAGAACTGCTCCGGCTTGGTGTCAAACGCGTCATGGCCGAAGCGCTCGTCGCGCGCCAGGCTCTTCATCAGGTCATCCGACGGACGGGTGAGTAGTATTGAATAGGTAAGTATATTGCTGAGTGCGGTCAGCCGACGTATGTATTCCTGCAGGATTTCCTCAACGTGGAGGCCGACGGCGAGCAAGGTAGTCTCCGGCTTTACGTTGGGATTGCCGTCGCGGTCTCCACCGATCCAAGAGCCAAACCGCAGGAAGCTGGGGACCCGGACAAGCGGCTGGCCGGCGGCGTCACAGCCATAGATCCTTCGAACGGCTCCTTCGACCAGCCGATAGGTGGTGGGAACTGCCTGAAAAAGGCTTTCGCGAAAATAATAAAGACCATTGCGGATTTCATCTCGCACCGCGGGGCGCAGCGTCCGCACCTCGTCGGTCTTCCAGAGGATCTGGATCTGGGCCCTCAGCTGCTCGATGGTGCCCTGAATTTCTTCCTTGCCCAGTCGTGGATCATTGAGATGCTCGGATGCCACGAAAATCCGTCTTAATGCCTGCATGATGGTCCGACGCTTGGCTTCCGTGGGGTGGGCGGTGAAAACGGGAATGAACATCAGGCGGTCGAACAGGGACTGCAGTTCGTCCGCACCTATGCCTTGTGTGTGGAACCAACGCAGGGTCTCGTCGAACGACCCGGTCCACAATGGACCGCCTGAGCGCATCATGCGCCGACGCTGACGATGCTGAAACGCTTCCTCCGCGATGTTGACCAGGCTGAAATAGGTGTTGAACGCACGCAGTACGTGGGTCAGGGTTTCCGGGTCGAGACGGTCGATAAGACGCATCAGCCGCTGCCGCGTACGCGGACTCTCCCGCCGATGCAGGCTGATGAAGCCCTTGCGCAGCGTTTCAACCGACTTCAATACCTGACCACCTGCCTGACTGTGCAGGACATGGCCAAGGAGCTCGCCAAACAGCTTGACGCGGCTGCGGAGTTCCTTGTCTCCGGGGATGGATTCTGGGATCGTGATTTGTCGGCTCATAAAGCTGCAAACACCCACCGCTAGTACGCGCCTTGCGCCTAGATCGGCCGGGATGATCGGCAATGACGGGGCGCTATCATGCCCGAAGCCGGCTTCAATATAAAGGTGCATGCCTCGGATTGTTCCCGCATAAGATTCCGGACCGCACATCTGGCGAGATCCTGGACGGTATCTGTGGCTGGATTCGGCGCGCGCTGTCCGAGGCGCATATGACAGGGTTCCGGATTCCGTGGTAGGCTCAAATTAAAAATAGAGAGTTAGGCAGGCATCTCCGATCCGCGAACTGCTCTGTCCGGCGTACGCCGGGTGGCTGTCGCGTTTCCACGAACTCTTTGGAGCGAAGTCAATGCATGAGCTGAACCATGAACAGAGAGCAGAGCTCACGCGGGCGGTGATTTCCATCCTGGATCACTGGGGACTGTCAGCTGCCGAACAGGTGGCGATTCTTGCGCTTCCACCGGGTACCCGACCGGGAGTAATAAGGCAGTATCGGCAGAATATGGCGCTGCCTGACGACGCCCAGGTCGCTGAGCGCGTCGAGCATCTGGCTGGAATCGCGGACGCGCTTCGTACCAGCTATCCGCTCAATGGCGCAATGGATGCGATGTGGATGAACACCGCAAATCGTCGATTCGACGATCGCACACCACTCGAAGTCATGATCAATGACGGTCTGAGCGGAGTCATTGAGGTGCGAGCGCATCTCGACTGCACCTTCGACTGGAGTCGGCCGGCCTTAAGCTGATTGCGCCAACGGCAAACTGGCTGGCCGTCAGCCTGACTTGCCGGATGGATCCCGACACCAGGGGGTGCGGGCCGCCTGCCCCAGTGCGAGGTTCAGAGCAGAACCTGTTCCAATCCGCCACTGCGCACGCGTTCGACGAAATGTTGCTGCCAGTCTGTCCCCAACCTGTGGTTCGCCAGTTCGACAACGATGTAGTCCGTGTCGAGACCCGTTTCGTCCTGGTATCGTGATAGACCCTGGACGCAGGCTGGGCACGAGGTCAGTATTTTCATGCCGGCGCCGGGTGCTTCATGCTTCCCGGGAGGCTGCTCGGTTGCGCGATGCAGTTCCTCAAGTTTACGGAATCTGACTTGGTCCGCGATGTCGGGGCGCGCGATGGCGAAGGTTCCGGCTTCGCCGCAGCAGCGGTCGGACAGAAGCACTTCCTGTCCCATCAGTTTCGAGGCGACGTTCACAGGGTTGTAGGTCTTCATCGGCGTATGGCAAGGGTCGTGGTACAGGTAGCGCATTCCGCTGACGCCCATCAGGTTTACGCCCTTCTCCATCAGGTACTCATGTATATCCAAAAGACGGCATCCGGGAAAAATCGCATCAAACTCGTACTTGAGCAGCTGATCCATGCAGGTGCCGCAAGAAACGATTACGGTCTTGATGTCGAGGTAGTTCAGGGTGTTGGCGACGCGGTGGAACAGCACGCGATTGTCGGTGGTTATCTTCGACCCCTTGCGTTCGTCGCCGGCGGAGAGTTGCGGATAGCCACAGCACAGATAGCCGGGCGGCAGGACAGTTTGAGCGCCTACTTCATAGAGCATCGCCAGCGTGGCTAGCCCGATCTGGCTGAACAGCCGTTCTGATCCGCATCCGGGAAAATAGAACACTGCATCCGAGTCTTCGTTGATGCGAGCAGGGTCGCGCAATATCGGTATGGTCTTGCTGTCTTCGATTCCCAGCAGTGCGCGCGTGGTCATGGACGGGAGGCTGCCGGGCATCGGCCTGCGTACGAAGTTGATTATCTGTGTGGGGATCGGAGTGTGCCCGGTGGTTGCCTCGGGTGGTCTGCTGTTGTGCAGCACGCCGATACGCTTTACAAAATGGTAGGCCATGCGCTGCGCACCATAACCCCACTCGATGAGCAGCTTGCGCAGCAGTCTGATCGTAGTCGGGTCGGTGGCGTTTAGGTACGCCATGGACAGCCAGGTCGCAGGATTCGGGCTGCGCTTGCCCTTGTCCTTGAGAATTCTGCGCATGCGAATTGACACGTCGCCGAAATCTATATTGACCGGGCAGGGGCTCAGGCATTTGTGGCAGATCGTGCAGTGGTCGGCGACGTCATTCATCGCTTCGAAATGCCGCAGGGAGATGCCGCGGCGGGTCTGCTCCTCGTAAAGGAAGGCCTCGATGATCAGACCGGTTGCCAGGATTTTATTGCGCGGAGAGTACAGCAGGTTCGCCCTGGGTACGTGGGTGCTGCACACCGGCTTGCATTTTCCGCAGCGAAGGCAGTGACGTATATCGTCGTTAAGAGCGCCAAGTTCGCTTTCCTCCAGTATGATCGCCTCCTGCTGGAGCAGGCGCAAGGATGGAGTATAGGCGCGCTCTAGCCCAGATCCCGCCAGCAACTTACCCCGGTTGAAGTTGCCGTCTGGGTCGATCTCGTGTTTGTATCGTGCAAACGCTTCGATCGAAGCGTTGTCGAGATACTGGATCTTGGTAATGCCTATGCCATGCTCCCCGGATATCACTCCTCCGAGCGTCAGCGCGAGAGCCATGACGCGCGCGACGATGCGATCGGCCTCCTGAAGCATTTCGTAGTCGTTGGAATGGACCGGGATATTGGTGTGGACGTTACCGTCACCGGCATGCATATGAGTCGCTACGAACAGCCGCCCGTTTCGCACCTGCAAATGGATCGCATCGAGCTGGCGGTGCACCGGCGAGAACTCAAGGCCTCCGAAAATCTGCTTCAAGGGGCGTTCGACTTCCGCGCGATAAGAGATCCGCTGGTCACGCCGCAGCAGCACCTGAGCCACGGTTTCGCCCGGCTGTGCCGACGTCGGAAGATCTGTGCCGAGAAGGTTTCCGACGGCTGCTATCGTCCGGTCGAGCGCGCCGAGGATGGATGACCAGCGTGCATGCACCCGGTCCAGCAACTCCAGAGCAGCGGTCTTCTTGTCGCTGAGGATTGCAGTCGCCTCATGGCTTGTCTCGTAGTCGGCAGCCGGAGGCGGAACATCTGCAAGATTCTGCAAATAGGCGCGGACCGCTTCGATAATGCGCAGCTTGTTGGAGATGGACTGTTCGATGTTGATACGTTCGATGCCCGCGGCATAGTCAGCCAGGCGGTCGAGCGGTATCACCACGTCCTCGTTGATCTTGAAAGCGTTGGTGTGCTTGGCAATTGCCGCCGTGCGGGAACGGTCGAGCCAGAATCGACGTCTGGCCTCCGGGCTTACAGCGATGAACCCCTCCGCCCCGCGTGCATTGGCCATGCGCACTACGGCAGATGCGGCTGTAGCCACTGCCACCTCGTCGTCACCCGCTACATCGACGAGCAGCACCATCTTCGGGCGCCCACGACGCGCGGCCTTGGTGGCATAACCCACCGCGCTCAGGTAGCGCTCGTCCAGGTGTTCAAGACCGGAAAGTGACACGCGCGCGTACCCATCAAGGTAATTCTTGGTTTCAACGATGGCGGGAACAGCTTTGCCGAGGTCGTGGCCGAAGAACTCGAGGCATATAGTGCGCAGATAGGTCGGCATGCGGTGCAGGATAAACACCGCCGAAGTGATCAGGCCGTCACAACCTTCTTTCTGCACCCCGGGGAGGCCCGCGAGAAATTTGTCTGTTACGTCCTTCCCGAGCCCGATCTTGCGGAAGGAACTTCCCGGGACGGACAGCACACGCGGCGCCCCCAGCGGGGTGCGGCCATCCTGCTCGTAGCGTGTGATGCGGAACAGGACCTCCTCCTGCTCATGAATCTTTCCCAGGTTGTGATTCAGCCGCGTCACCTCCAGCCAGCGTGCATCCGGTGTTACCATGCGCCATGACACCAGATTGTCGAGCGTGGTACCCCAGAGCACCGCTTTTTTTCCTCCGGCATTCATCGCGACGTTGCCGCCGATCGTGGAGGCATCCTGAGATGTCGGATCGACCGCAAAGCTGTAGCCGCTCTCTTCCGCAAGCTTTGCGACACTTAGGGTGATTACCCCAGCCTGCGCCCGGACCACAGGAGTGGGCGATGCAACCCCCTCGAGCTGGCGGATTTCGACAGGCCCAAGCTGGTCGAGCTTTTCGGTGTTGATTATCACCGATTCAGCGTGTAGGGGAACCGCCCCGCCGGTGTAGCCGGTACCTCCACCGCGCGGAATGACAGTTAACCCGAGCTCTATGCAGGCCCGGACGATGAGCACCGTTTCTTCCTCACTGTCCGGATATACGACCGCCAGCGGATATTCGACGCGCCAGTCAGTGGCATCCGTGACATGAGACACGCGCGCGAGTCCACTGAAATCCACATTGTCGCGACGAGTCAATCGCGCAAGGTGTTTGCGCAGGCGCCGGCGCCACTCACGTTGACGCGGAAACCAGTTCTCAAATTCGCGCACTGATTCGCGTGCGCGCTCCACCAGCGCGAGCGTCAACGGATTGCCGTCAGCGCGCCCACTGATCTGGTCCAGGCGGTGGTGCAGGGCGTGAACCAGCGACTCGCGCCGCTTCCGGTTCTCCAAAAGGTCATCCTGGATGTAGGGGTTGCGGTGGATGACCCACATGTCTCCTAGGACCTCGAAAAGCATGCGTGCGGAGCGCCCAGTGCGGCGGCTGCCACGCAGCTCGTTGAGGGTTTCCCACATCGCATCCCCGAGGTATCGGATGACGATTTCCCGATCGGAAAAGGAAGTGTAGTTGTAGGGGATTTCGCGGATTCGCATAAGGCCGGGGCCTGTGGAACGGCGCCAATTTTTCTGGAGGTGCGGTATCCATATTAGCATGTACTTCTGGATTTTCCTGATTGGCGAAGAGCGTGTCGGTCAGGTCGGTGTTCTTGTCCACCGGTTCCTGTGGGGTCTGTCTGAATGCCGGGTCTCCAATGTGCACTGTTGGCCAAATCAATGGGTTATGCCGGACCTTGCCATCATTATTTTTTCCTGGTCCGATTCAGCCCCGGCTGTTGCGGGGCACTTCCTTTTTCCCGGCCGGCGAAACGGATATCCACCCGCTTTTGCATGCGGCAATGTCCCGTGGGTGGCCGATGAGCTTGTCGCTGGAGCGCGGAAGGCGACGGCACGTGTTGGTACCAGCATGACAACCGCGCAAAGATGGTATGCGATGAGGAGTAAAGTCACCGGATGTCGTAGCGTCGGCGGATTTTGACTTGGGTCAATGCATCATTGCACCGCAGGCGCCTATGCTTTTTTCTAGCGGTAGACATGGAGAGAATGAGCCATGGAACATCGTTGGAACTCACGTCGACCGTTGACGGGCAAGGTGATACTCAACAGTGCCCTGCTCGGGCTCAGACGGGCCAGAATACGGGACATCGGCGCGGGAGGGGTGTGCATCGAGCTCCAGAACGAGGGGCTCGTGGCCAATTTGCATATTGAGCTGGTATTTGTCGGCGATGAGGGTGGCGTTCTGCACATTCACCGGGTTCCCGCCCTTGTCGTATGGACATCGCATAATATCGCCGGCCTCATGTTTTATGAGATTAATCCCCGGACCTTCCGGGTGGCGCTGAACGCTTTTCCGACGGGCGAGTTAGGCAGGGGTTTCAGGTCGAGGTCCACTGGTGCCGGTGGACCGGACAATACGCCGGATATGCGATCCAAGCCATGAAGGGAGGAGATTCCTTATGGCCGTTGCCAGAACGATTACCGATTTTCTTCATAACCGACGCGCGCATTACGCCGTCGTGCCCCATTTGCACACTCAGACGAGCCGCGAAACGGCCGATACTACCCAGGTATTGGCGGAGCAGCTGGCCAAGGCGGTTGTCCTGATCGACGACCGCGGATACTTGATGGCTGTGGTTCCCAGTAACCGCCATGTGAGTACCGTCCGGCTGTCGGAACTGCTCGGTCGCCACCTCGAGTTGGCGACTGAGAGCCGCATTGCGCCGGTATTCAGGGATTGTGACCCCGGGGCGATTCCGCCCTTGGGGCCCGCATACGGCATGGACACCATTGTCGACGACAGCCTGGTCGGCCAGCCGGTAATCTATTTCGAGGCCGGTGACCATGAGCAGGTAATTCGGGTGGACGGAGAGGTATTCCTTTCCTTGCTGAGAGAGGCGCGGCACGGCCAGTTTGCGCACTAGCCCACGAGGTTTGCGACCGGGTTTGCTCCTGGACGGAACGGTGCACAGCGCGTCAGGATCGGTCAAGGCTGCGGGGGACTTGCCTGGCGTCGGTTACGGACTGCCATATCGGTGCGGTGCCGGGTGACGCAGCGTCCATTGGTCTGTTGGATTGCGGTGATACGATGGATGCCAAAGACATCAGCCTGTTCGCGCTGAATTGCGGCTCGGGTTTTGCGTCGCGTGTTGCCGCAGCGTTGGGCTTGCCCATGGGCCAGCATGAGGAGCGGGAATTCGAAGATGGCGAGCACAAGATACGTCCGCTCGAAAGCATTCGGGGTCGCGATGTCTTTGTCGTGCAATCGCTTTATGGCGAATCAGGACGCAGCGTTGATGACAAGCTATGCCGCCTGCTTTTTTTCATCGGCGTCCTGAAAGACGCGGCCGCCGCACGGGTCACTGCGGTCGTGCCGTATCTTGCCTATGCGCGCAAAGATCGCAAGACGCAGCCGCGGGATCCGGTGACTACGCGCTACGTGGCAAGGCTGCTCGAGAGCGTTGGAACGGACCGGGTGGTGGCGGTCGACGTGCACAATCTTGCCGCATTCCAGAATGCATTCCGATGCCCAACCGAGCACTTGGAGGCGCGTGGATTGTTTGTCAGGTACTTTGCGCAGCGTGCCCGGGAAAGGGATGTGGTGGTAGTATCACCCGATGTCGGCGGGGTCAAGCGCGCCGAGCTTTTCCGTCAGTCTTTGTCGCGCGCGCTCGGGCACGAGGTCGCAACGGCCTTTATCGAGAAGGAGCGCGCGCTCGGGAGGGTCACCACCGGGGCTCTGGTCGGGGACGTGTACGGGCGAATGGCAATCATCGTCGATGATCTCATCAGTTCCGGAACAACGATTGCTCGCGCCGCCGGCGCCTGCCAAGAGGCTGGAGCCGTGTCGGTCTTCGCGGTGGCAACCCATGGACTGTTCGTACGAGACGCGGACGCCGTCATTGCCCAGGCGCCCGTCGAACGCGTGATCGTGACTGATACGGTTCCGCCGTTCCGTATCACAGCACAGGCCGCGCGTGCCAAAATCGAGATTCTGGATATCGCCGGATTTGTCGCGGAGGCGATACGGCGACTTAATGCAGACGAATCCATCGTAGCGCTGCACGAATCATGAGAAATGCCTGTGTTTCAGCCCAGGTCCCGGGAGTACCGCTCGGCGCGTTCAAGGTAATCGCGTGCTGCGGCCGACCACTTCATCGTATCCCGGACTTCGGGGTCAAGGACGTGCCAGACCGCAATCTTACAGCGAAAACAGGCCCAGCAGCTCTTGTAGAAGTTCAGCAGCGCTGGCGGAGGATGGTCGGCGCTAATGTTGCCGTAGATTTCGAAGAACAGTCGTCCGACCTGCGCAGTGCCGAGGCGCTCGCACTCCATGGACAAGAATGCGAGCTCATCGGCAGCATCGAGGATGCGGAAGTCGCGGTTGAATTCCAGCCGGTCGATGATTACTGGCTCCGGAACGAGGCAGATATGCTCCGGTCGCAGGTCGCCGTGCGCTTCGATGATTTTATTGTGAACTGCGCGCTCGTCGACGAGTGCCTCTCGGGTTTTCAGGAACTGGTGCTGGAATGCGGCGATGCGCTCCACCTGCGGTCCGGACAGCGCATATTCCGGGCGTAAAAGTTCGCGGCAGGTGTCGTCGACCCTGTCGCGCAGGCGGCGGCGATACTGGGCGTATTCCATCGGAACCGGGTGGGCCTGCTGGTAGAAGCAGGCCAGGCGCTCGGCCGCCAAGTGTGTTTCGGCTTCGGGGATTGCGCAATTTCGTATAGCATGGTCAAGAAACCGTTCCGCCGGCAAGAGTCGCATCTTTACCAGCCAGTCAGCCGCCGGACCGTCACCGCCAAGCTGCAGTTGGCCAGCCGCGCTTGCCGTGAGTGGGATCGTCTCGAGATATACGCCCGGAGCCAATGGTCGATTGAGCTCAACTTCAGCCTCGCAGTTGCGGCGCCTCAGTTCGATGGAACTGAAATCCAAAAAATCGCGGCGCACCGGCTTCTTGAGCTTGTAGGCGTGTGTGTCGGTGAGAAATACCCACGACATGTGGGTCTCGAGCGCGTAAACTTGCGTTGGATGTTCCGGGTAGGCATCCGGGCGGGAAAGGAACGCGACCTTGGCGGCTGTCTGGATTTCCGTGTTACCGCGATTTCTGGAATTGGGCGCCATGATTATGAGCCAATCTTGCAGCAAACTCGCACGCTAACACTATCGCAAAAGGCACGCGAGTCAAAACTTCGCTGCAACGAGACGGTGATACCAGAAACCCGGTATTTTTGTCAGAATTCCGGACTGGATCCAGTATTTACGCGGCTCGAAAAAAACCACCGAAAAAGGATTTGCAACGCGGATGCAACTTCGGATCGTATCGTATAATATTCATCGCGCGATCGGCATTGACCGCCGCTTCCGCCTCGATCGGATCGTTGCGATTCTCGGGCAAGTGCGTCCGGACGTGGCCCTGTTGCAGGAAGTCGACTCCGGAGCACCGCGCTCTGGCGGGCTTGATCTTGCGCGCGAGCTGGCGGACCTGCTCGGGTACCCTTACTACGCTGTTGGTCACAACGTCGATCTGCGTAAAGGTCGCTACGGGAATGCGACGCTCAGCCGTTTTCCGATCCTGCGCGAACGCAACATCGATCTGACGATCGACTCGCGCAAGCGCCGCGGCTGCCAGCATACCCGGATCCAGGCGCAGAAGCAGTCCGGTCACTCGCATATCATAGAAGTGTTCAATCTCCATCTGGGCTTGTCGGCGCGCGAGCGACAGCATCAGATCGGCCTTCTGTTGCGTTCCAGAGAATTTTCAGGCCTGGACCGCGGTCACGCCTGTGTCGTGGGCGGAGACTTCAATGACTGGCGGAGCCAGTTGCCGCCGATGTTCACTGGAGAGCTGGGGTTCCAATGTGCAACGTCGCACGGAACCATCAGGCCGAAACCCATACGGACTTTCCCCTCGTTCTCGCCGACCGGCGGGCTGGACAAGATCTTCTTTCGCGGCCGGTTCCGACTGCTCGAAGCGCGCGCTTGCCATCTGCGTGTCTCCCGCGTGGCAAGCGACCATCTTCCTGTCATTGTGGATTTCGAATTGCAGTGAATGTATCCGTGGTGACCGTGCCGCCCGCAACAGGCCCGGAACGGCGATCTCCAACTTCCAAGTACCGCTTTCCATGGCGCGGCGGAAACCGCTTCCAGCTGTTGATCGATGGGGTCCAATTTTTCCCACACATGCTGAAAGCCATCGAGGACGCCCACGACTATGTTCTTCTCGAGTTCTACCTGTTTGAATCCGGGACGGTTGCCAGTCGTTTCATCGACGCGCTGGTGGCGGCAGCAGGCCGCGGAGTGGATGTGTGGGTCATGCTGGATGATTTCGGCGCGCGCGGGCTTAGTCGTAGCGATCGCACACGCCTGCGCAGCGGCGGTGTGCATCTTGCCTTCTACAATCCGCTGTATATTGGAAAGTGGCTGAAAAACCTGGCCCGGGACCACCGCAAACTTTTGCTCGTAGATGGAACGATGGTGTTCGTCGGAGGAACCGGCATTGCCGATGAATTCGATCCCACGGACATGCCGGCGTCCCGCTGGCGCGAGACTGTGGTGATGGGTGCCGGACCCGTAATTGCCGACTGGCAAACACTTTTCATTGAGAGCTGGGAGCGTCATACGGGGGAGCCACTGCAGCTTGTACGGGTGCCCTCCGAAATTTCGGACGAGCGCGTGCAGGGGCGCGTCACATTGATGCGTGGCAGATCGCAACAAGGAGTGAAGCGCGATCTGTTAAGGCATGTGCGCGCAGCGGAGCACCGCGTTTGGTTCTCCACCGCCTATTTCATACCGCCGCGCCGCATACGGCGCGCGCTTAGGCGGGCTGCACGTCGCGGTGTCGACGTACGGCTGCTGCTTCCGGGCCCGCACACCGACCATCCCGCCGTGCGTGTGGCAGGAAGGAGGTTTTACGCCGCGTTGCTGCGAAGCGGGGTCCGCATTTTCGAGTTTCAGCCCCGCGTCCTGCACAGCAAGGTGAGTCTGTGTGATTCCTGGGTGTCGATAGGATCAAGCAATATCGATCGCTGGAACCTGCGCTGGAACCTGGACGCGAATCAGGCGATTGACGACCAGGAATTCGCCGATCAGGTGCGTGACATGTTCGAGAGCGATTTTGCGCAAACTATCGAGTACACCTACCAGGATTGGATGCGCCGTCCGTGGCGCGTACGCGCCGGTGAACGGCTGTGGGGACTGGTTGACATGGTCCTCAACAGCGTAGGTGACGGGCGGCGTTGATCACGCATTCGTAAGGTGTTCAGGCGGATTCCGGCGCTATCCCGGAAAATGCTTCCTCGACTTCCCGGTAAATGTCCGCCTCGAATCCGACGTAGCGTGGTGACAAATGCATCGGTACGAGACGCCTGGTGCCCGACGCGCGCCCGAGCGTACCTGCCTGCCGTGCGGTGAGGTGATATTTGCGGGCGGCATGCTCGGCATCCTGGTGCAGGAAGACTGCCTCGATAAACAAGTAGTCGGCATTGTGCGCGAGCTGCCGGACACGCTTCTCGTTCTCCGCGTTGTAGACGGTATCGACCACGTATGCGATCTTCTGTCCCGGGGCGAAGCGCAACACATCCCGGCGCAGGACGCCGAGTGGAGTGGCGCGCTCGTGATGACCGCTGCGATCGGTCCAGCGGGTGCAGACTTCCGTGTCGTCAGGGTCTCCGTGGCGAACTGCTGTCTTCAACTCGTTCAGCCATGGACCGGTCGGAAGCCCTATTTCGGTCAATCGGCTCTTCCAGACGTTTATGTGCTGTTTTTCCTCAAGAGCGAAACCCAGGCAGGCAGTACGGTGGTCGAGAATCGTAGCGAGCACGCGGAAGTTCTCCTCGTCGAGTAGCACGCCGTCCGTTGCGAACCGCGATGGCCGATCTTCGCGCTCGAATCCTGACCGGCAGCGGAAACGAGCCGTGCGAAGCTCTCCCGACAGGTGCCATTCACTTGCCTCGAGCGTAAAGTCAGTGACATAGCCTTGCACGAGATTCCAGGTGTAGGCCGCGAGTTTGTGTTCGACGCGGTCGATGAATCCCTGGGGGCCAAACAAAGAAAGGCTGCGGGCACGACCGAGGCAGATGCGCACGATGCGATCAAGCCCCATGAAGTGGTCCATATGGGTATGTGACACGAATATGTGTGTCAGGCGAAGTATCTTGCGCGCCGGCAGCGACTGTATGTCCCCCAGGTCGAAGAGCAGTGCGCGTCTTCCGAAGCGGAAATCCACGTATACCATGGGGTCGCCGAACGGGCCATTGACGAGGAAGGGCTGTAGGGTCGACGTCATGATGATCGTGCCGCCGCTGTGGCCATTATCGAGTTGACCCCGCCATGTTAACACACTCTGTTCCGGGCGGCCGGTGTCGCGCAAATGCTTCGACACCGTGCGATACAGGCACGCTGGTCCTGAACCGGTGTGTCGCGGCGGCTTTCCCGGACGACCGTTGCGGGAGTACCTGTTGCCTCCGGCGGTTTTGGCGGCTATTTGCGGACGTGTCTGTCCCTACAGGCTGCAGTTGCGAGCCCCAGGGCCTGTTTGCCGCTGGATATAGGGCCGTCGGCAGCGTTTTCGGGCGCCACGCCGAATCGCTGCCTTGCGTAAAACAATCGAAGTGGCGGGTCGTGCCTGAGGCATCTGCATGCTCCGCGCATGCAGGCGAAACCGAACTCAGGTCATATTGCTGGTCCAATGGCGGCAATCACGGTTCCTGGACCAATGCGCCGGAGGCCTGTCTTGTGGGCCTGTTTCTGTGGTGCCGACTTTCCAGAGGAAGGCGCTAACGTGCGCATGTGCGAAACCCCGCGAAGATGTCGTTTCGATCGGGCGTATAAAAATTGCGCCATGAATTCCACACCAGACGCGCCGGGGTCGCCCAGCTTCCACCACGCAGGACCTTGCGTGTTCCGAACCACGGCTCGGAATAGTCGCGGTAAGGGTCGGGAGAAAAACCGGGATAGGGCTCAAAGGTGGATGCGGTCCATTCCCAGACGTTGCCGATCATCTGGCGGCAGCCGAAAGCGCTGTCGCCCTGTGGCAGCGCCGCGACGTCAATGCTGGTGAGCGCGCGGCCATTCAGATTGGCATGAGTTTCGGTCGGGGGTTCGTTTCCCCAGGGATAACGGCGTTTCCGTGTACCATCCACGTGGCCACCCGCTACCTCGCAGGCTGCCGCCATTTCCCATTCAGCCTCGGTAGGAAGCCGCCGCTCTGCCCATCGACACCAAGCCTGAGCTTCGTGCCAGTTCACGTGCATCACCGGCGCGTGCGGTGCCAGCACAGTCCACCGGTCGAAGCGACGCATCTCCCAGTCAGCGCCGTTCCTGCGCCAGTACTTTGGTGCTTCCATGCCGGCTTGCATGCGCCATTCCCATCCGGGGTTGTCCCAGAACTCGCGTCGGTGGTAACCGTGATCATCGACGAAGCTGGCGAATTCCATGTTGGTTACCGGTGCCCGTGCTATCCGGAATGGCGCCAGTTCCACCGGGTGTGCCCACTTCTCGTTGTCGAATACGAAGCTCCGGGTCGGCGCAGCGCCGAGCAGGAAGCGGCCACCTGGAACATCCAGATCTCCCGGCAACGGTCCGTCCGACATCGATTTCGCAAAAGCTCCGGCCGGCGCTGGGTAACCCAATGTCTGGCGCATGTAGGTGAATGCTTCCGTATGCATGTCCTGGTGGAAAATGACGAGCAGGTAAAAGTATGCATCCTTTTCCGGGACCGAATTCCCGTGGCCACGCAAGCGCTGGCCCAGTGTGTCCTTCACTGCCTGCAGATATGCGAGGGTATCGGCGACCGATGGCAAGGGCAGGTCCCAGCGCCGGTCGTGGGCGATTGCGGAGGAGTCATACAGAGAATCGGCCGCGATCATCAGTGGAGTGCGCCGGTCCAGATTGCGCAGAACCCAGTATTCATTGAACCACGCCAGATGTCCGACTTCCCAGATCGGCGGATTCACAATAGGCAGACGCGGGCCGAGCATCTGATCCGGGCTGAGGTCTGTGATCAGGCGCAGGGTGCGCGCGTGCGCATCGTCGAGATGCGCGAGAAGTTCTGCCGCTGTGACGAAATTCGCCATATACTTTAAAGTATGTTCGATACAATGTCCCTGCGACTTCCATGCGCATTCTGATTGTGACGCCGGCGCCGCGCGGATCGCGCGCTGGCAACCGTACCACCGCTTGCCGCTGGGCCAGAATCCTCAGAGCAGAGGGCCACCGGGTTTCGGTCACGGCCGGGTACGACGGTGCTCCGGCAGATCTACTGGTTGCCCTGCATGCCTGGCGCAGCGCAGCTGCAGTGCAGCACTACCGGGAACGCCATCCGTTCAGGCCATTGATTGTAGCACTGACGGGCACGGACCTTTATCGCTTCCTGCACACCGACCGCGAGATCACGTGCCGCTCCATGGAGCTCGCTGACCGGATTGTGGTTCTGCACGAGGCCGCAATTGGCACTGTTCCTGAGCCGCTGCGCCACAAGGTGCGGGTGATTCTGCAATCGGCGGAAATGCCGCCCAAGAGCAAGCCGTCGCTAGGGAGCTTTGATATTTGTGTGATCGGGCATCTGCGTGATGAAAAGGACCCGTTGCGTACAGCCTATGCGGTGCGCGACCTTCCGCCGCAGTCGCAGGTGCAGGTGCTGCATCTGGGGAAGGCGCACACCGATGCCTGGGCGCAGGCAGCACACGAGGAGATGGCGCGAAATCGGCGATATCACTGGCTCGGTGAAGTTCCGTTCCGGCAGGTGCGGCAGGTGTTTTCGCGCAGCCGACTTATGGTGCTGTCATCGCGCATGGAGGGGGGCGCCAACGTGATCTCGGAGGCCGTGGTGGCCGGGGTGCCAGTGGTCGCCTCGCGCATTGACGGATCGGTGGGCCTGCTTGGCCCCGACTATCCGGGATATTATCCGACCGCAGATACGGCAGCGCTCACCGAAATGCTATTGCACGCGGAGCGTGACCCGGCGTTTTATTCGCGTCTGCAGGGCGCCTGTGCGCTGCGTGCGCTGCTATTTGATCCGAAACGTGAGCAGCAGGCATGGCACGACGTACTGGCCGGGTTGTAGCAGACGGGTAATTTCCTTCATCATAGGATAAGTGTTACCGGCGCGGCTGTGTCGCTCGGCTCCAGGACCTGTCCTATGATGGCACTTTGGATGTAGCCCAGCTGGTGCAGATCGGCGAGGCAGGCGGCGGCGTTTGCTTCGGGGATGGACGCCAGCAAGCCTCCGGCCGTCTGAGGATCAAACAGCAGCGGGTAGCATGCATGTGTGGCGGTGGCCTCGAGGTTGCGGATAGCCCGCCGCAGACGGATGTTCTCCGGCTGTAGCGAACTGAAAATTCCCCGAGTCAGGGATTCGATGGCTCCTTCCAGAACTGGAAGGCTGTCGAGCTCTACTTCAACGTCGACCTGTGAGGGGCGGGTCATCTCCAGGAGATGACCCAAAAGCCCGAAGCCGGTGATATCGGTGCAGGCATGCGCTCCGTGGCGTAACAGGCAGTCGGCGGCGGTGCGGTTTGACTGCAGCATCGATTCCAGCGCCGCATCTATCCAGCGCCCCTTGGCCTGATGGCGCATGTCAGCGGCGAACAGGGTACCGGTGCCCAGGGCTTTCCCAAGAATGAGCCGGTCTCCCGGACGCATGCCGCTCTTGCGAAGAAGCCGGCTGCGCTCCGCCAAGCCATTCACGCTCAGTCCGAAGGCAAGCTCGGCGCCCTCACTCGTATGTCCGCCAACGAGCGCGGTTCCAGATTCCTCGAGTGACACGGCGGCGCCGGCCATCAGTTCGTAGAGCGTCTGTTCGATCTTGGCCTCGGAACCGAACGGAACGCTGGCAATCGCGAGGGCGGACTGTGGCTGCGCGCCCATCGCGTAGATGTCGCCGAGGCTGTGGTTGGCGGCGATGTTGCCGAACAGATAGGGATCGTCGACGATGGCGCGGAAGAAATCCACTGTGTGCACCATAACCTGTCCGGCTGGGACTTCGACGACTGCAGCGTCATCCGCATCGCGCATGCCGATGAGGATATCAGCGCGCGATATTATCGGGATGCGCGCCAGCACGCGGGTAAGCACCGTGCTGCCGATCTTGGAGCCGCATCCACCACAGCGCATCGCCAACTCGGATATTTCACGTATCGCCACGCCGTCGTTCCGGTGACCCGGCACGACCGTGCCAGCGTTCATTCCATTCAGCGGCGGTAGATCCCGATAACGCTGCATCCAGCGCCGGTCTATCCGGTCCTTCCAGCGCCATACGAGCGCCCCTTCCAGTGTCCACGGCCCGCGCGAAGCGACCGCGCGGCGGTCCCCAGTGCTGATCAGAGCGAGAAACCGGCGCTGCGGAAAGAACGCGCTGAGCGTTTCTCCCCTTGATGCGTGCCGCAAGTTTGCGGCCAGCACCGGTCCTTGGCGAACCGCCATCACGCCGGATTTCGCACGTAGATGATTGCGCATGGTCGCGATGTCGCCCGCGGCGAAAACGCCCGGATGAGAAACGGACTGGAGGCAGTCGTCAACTTCGATGAAGCCGCCAGGCGTGGCCGCGAGCCCGGTGCGTGTAATCCAGCCTGGTGCTGCCGCATTCGTTGCCCAGATGAGCGCATCGTATGGAAAGACCAGGTTAGAGCCCGAATGCGTGGCGAGAAGATGTTCTGCCGTGATTTCGTGCACGCGATGCGCGAGATGGACGGATACGTTTCTTTCGGAAAGGATGCGGGCGAATTTCCGCCTTACGCGCTCGTGGTGCGTGGGAAGAATTTGCGGTGCTTCCGAAAACAGGTGGAACTGTACCGGCGCGGTGGCACAGCTCGTTGCGATGCGATGCTGCAGCGAAAGCGTGAGTTCCACCCCTCCGGCGCCACCTCCGACCACCGCAATGCGAAATGAACGCGTGGCATCGCGTACGCGATGCTCGATTGCGTTCCATCCGATGAGAAAACGGTCGACAGGCTTTACCGGAAGCGAGTACTTTGCCGCTCCCGGAATGCCGGCTTCGTCCGGCGTCGAACCGATGTCGATGGAAAGAACGTCATAGGGGACCTCTGGGCGTCCACGGCACAATACCCGATTATTTTTCAGGTCCAGCCCGATCATCTCGTCGTGATATAGACGGCAGCCCGCGAAGTGTGCGAGTGGGCGCAGGTCGACATGAGCCTCATCGAAGTCGTAGTGGCCGGCGATGTAGCCCGGCAGCATGCCGGAATACGGCGTATGGATGTCGCGTGCAATGAGAGTCAGGCGCACACCTGGCTCGGGCCGCATTCCGAAAGCCTTAAGTACGGCTACGTGGCTATGTCCGCCACCGACGAGTACCAGGTCTTTGCGAACAATATATGGTTGACCTTGCATTCACGGCCTACTGGCTTGGTGACGCCGTAGATCGCTCCGTACGTGCGCAGGTTTCGCAATCGCGGTCATGCGCCAAGCGGCTACTTGATCTTCAGCAGTTCAATGTCAAAAATCAAGGTCTCGTTCGGCCCGATGACACCGTCTGCGCCGCCAGCGCCGTACGCGAGATTGGCGGGGATGTAGATTCTCCACTTGGATCCAACGCGCATTAGCGGGAGCGCCTGCTGCCAGCCTTGGATTACCCCACTGAGCGGGAATGTGGCCGGCCTTCCACGCTTGTACGAGCTGTCGAACACAGTGCCGTCGAGCAGGAGTCCTTGATAGTTGGCGACGACAGTATCGCTGATCTTCGGCTTGGGACCCTTGCCTTCGGTGATTACCTTGTACTGCAGTCCGCTGGGAAGTGTGACGACGCCCGGTTTTTTCCCGTTTTCGGCGAGAAACTTGGATCCAGTTTCCAAGTTCTTCTGCGCCAGGGTGGAGTAGTCAGCCTGGCGCTTGTGCTGGTAGGCAACAACCGCTGCGCGTATCTGGTCGCTGTTGAGCCTTGCGGGTTTCCCGTTCTCCGCGTCCTCAATCGCCTGCAACAGGGCCTTGGGATCGATATCCATGTGTTGACGCTTGAGGTTCTGCCCGATCTTGTACCCGACCACATAGCTGAGGCGCTGTTTGTCGGTGGTCAGTTTTGGCGAAGTCGCGGCGCAGCCGCCCATGAAAACTGCGACCAAAGTGAAGGTAAGTGGAACCCGGATGCTCATGGCTGTCCCTCAGAGATTGCGTGTTTGGAGTTCTCGCCAAGCAAATAGGACGGCGGTGCCGATTCCTTGTCGTTGGGAGGCGGGTTGTTGGTGGGTAACGTTCCCGCCGGTGCCGATCCCGCTACAGTGCCATGTTCCCACAACCACCGGTTCGAGCCAAGTGCGCCGATGCTGCTATCGGCGCCGCCGCGCCCGCCAGAAAGTCCTATCGCCGCAATGTGAGTAATTGTGGAATGACTGCGGGAGTGACCAGTCGATCCCATATTGAAACGACGCCGGTCCCGGAACCCGAAGTCGTCCGCGCTTTCAGGCTCCGCTCCGACAGGCCTTGGCCTTTGACCGAAGTGCGTGAACACCATCAGGTATCCGGGATCCATGCAAGTATGGCGCAGCATTGACGATGTCAGTTCCTTGCTGCGGACAGGCCTTGCATGGACATGTTACAGTGACTGCGACTACGGAATCACTAGCACCCTTCGGTGCGGGTTCCTGATTTTCCAAGTGCAACCAGCGGGAAAGCGACTGATGACGGCATCCAGGGCGGCGGGCAAGGAAAGGGCGGTTTACCTGAAGGACTATCGGCCGCCGGACTACCGTATCGATCACGTGCACCTTGGCTTCAGTATGGACGAGGAGTCAACGCAGGTGCATGCGCGGCTTGATGTGGTCGGCAACGGCGTTTCTCTCGGTCGGCCGCTGGTACTTGATGGACGTGAACTCGATCTGAAGTCGATTGCGCTGGATGGGCGCCGCCTGAATCCCCGCAAGGACTATCGGGTGGACGCCGAGCATCTGACGATTCCACGCGTGCCTGGCCGATTCACCCTGGAAATCGAAACCGAGATCCATCCGCGGAACAATACCACCCTGATGGGTCTGTACGTCTCCGGCGGTAATTTCTGCACCCAATGTGAAGCGGAGGGATTCCGCAAGATCACGTATTTTCTGGACCGTCCGGATGTGATGGCCAGGTATACGACTACGATCGTGGCGGACAAGCTGCGCTATCCGGTTCTGCTGTCCAATGGCAATCCGGTGGAGCGTGTCGATCTCGGCGATGGCCGGCATCGCGCAACATGGGTTGATCCTCATCCGAAACCTTCCTACCTGTTTGCGCTGGTTGCCGGGGATCTAGCGTGTGTCGAAGACCAGTTTGTGACGCGCTCCGGTCGTCCGGTGCTTCTGCATATGTATGTGCAGCACCATAATGCTGACAAGTGCGGGCACGCCATGGCATCGCTCAAGAAGGCGATGCAGTGGGATGAGTGCGTGTTCGGGCGCGAATACGACCTCGATATCTACCAGATCGTCGCGGTCGATGACTTCAATATGGGAGCCATGGAGAACAAGGGGCTGAATGTTTTCAACTCGGTGTATGTCCTGGCCAGGCCCGATACTGCCACCGATGCCGACTACCAGGCGATCGAGCGGGTGATTGCGCACGAGTACTTTCACAATTGGTCGGGAAATCGCGTGACCTGCCGTGACTGGTTCCAGCTAAGCCTGAAAGAGGGGTTTACTGTGTTTCGCGACCAGGAATTCGGCGCGGATGCGACTTCGCGCGGGGTGGCTCGGGTGCAGGACGTGAACGTGCTGCGCACCCACCAGTTCAGGGAGGATGCCGGGCCCATGGCTCACCCCGTACGGCCAGAGTCTTACGTCGAAATCAACAATTTCTATACGACGACGGTTTACAACAAGGGCGCAGAAGTAGTTCGTATGCTCAAGGAGCTGATCGGTGCGGACGGATTCCGCCGCGGCGCCGATCTGTATTTTGAGCGGCACGACGGCCAGGCAGTGACCACCGATGATTTCGTCAAGTCGATGGAGGATGCGAACGGCGTCAATCTGAGCCAGTTCCGGCTCTGGTACAGCCAGGCGGGCACTCCGCAAGTACATATCGGGCGGGCCTATGATGCGCGCTCAGGTATCTACATACTTCATGTGCGCCAGACCTGTCCATCGACGCCCGGTCAGCCGCGCAAGGAACCTTTCCATATTCCACTTGCCATCGCGTTGCTGGATGACGAAGGACGGGAGCTGCCCGTCAGATTGATGGGCGAGCATTCCGGGGTGGTAGGAACGCGCGTGCTGCAGCTGCGGCAGACGGAGGAAACCTTCGTATGTGTGAGCGTCCTGCAGGAGCCGGTGCCGTCGTTGCTGCGCGGGTTCTCGGCACCAGTCAGGTTGCAGAGTGATCTGAGTGACAGCGAGCGTTGCTTTCTGCTGGGCCGCGACGGCGATCCGTTCAGCCGCTGGGAGGCCGGCCAGCAGCTGGCAGCTGGACTCATTCTCAACTTGGCGACGCAGTCCCGCAAACAAAGCACGCAGCCCCTGAACCCGCAGTTCGTCGACGCCTTCCGGGCGACGTTGCGCAGTAATGATCTGGATAAAGCGATGATCGCGCAGGTGTTAACCCTGCCGTCCGAGTCCTACCTTGCGGATCTCATGGTTCCGGTCGATCCGCAGGCGCTGCACGATGCCCGCGTTTCCGTGTTGCGGTCTTTGGCGCAGACGCTGCGGGACGATCTGCTTGCCGTATACCGGGATAATGTCGGGCGCGGGGGCTATAGCGTGGATCCCGAGTCTGTCGGACGTCGCAGCCTTAAGAATCTGTGCCTTTCGTACCTGATGGAGCTCGATGACCCAGAGGTGCGGGCGATGTGTGTCGGGCAGTTTCAGCGCGGTGACAACATGACCGACGTAATGGCTGCACTACGGGCGCTCGCGAACAACGACTGCCACGAGCGCCGCGATGCGCTCGCGGCGTTTCATAAGAAATGGCAAGGCGAGCCGCTGGTTCTGGACAAATGGTTCGCGCTTCAGGCCACTTCACGGCTGCCGCAGACGCTTGCCGAGGTCAAGGCGCTTACCCGCCATCCGGCATTTACTCTGAAGAATCCCAACCGGGTGCGCGCCTTGATTGGTTCGTTCTGCACCGGCAATCCCGCGCGGTTCCATGACCGCAGCGGCTCCGGCTATGCCTTTCTGGCCGACCAGGCGCTAAAAATCGACCGGCTGAACCCGCAGGTTGCGGCACGGCTTGTCGGGGTGCTCAGCTTATGGCGGAAGTATGAAGCGCGGCGCCAGGCACTGATGAAGAGGCAGCTCGAGCGCATTCTGGCAGCGCCGGCACTTTCCCGGGACGTGCACGAGATTGCGTCGAAGAGTCTCGGATCAGCGGGTGCAAAGGGGAAGGGTCGGGGTGGCGTGCGTCGCCGGAGCAGACGGCGGAGCTGATGCCGATGCTGGTCAGGCATTCAGATCCGGAATCATACGGCTTTCGAGACGCGCAATGAAATCCTTCAGCTGCAGCCTTCGTTTCTTCATTCGCCTCAGCTGCAGCTGGTCAGTGGACAGATCCGCCGACAGCTGGGAAATAGTTTGATCCAGATTCCGGTGCTCGATGCGCAGCTGTAACAGCATCTGTCGCAATGCCTCGCCGTCTTGATGATCCATGTTCTTTCTTCTTCTGGTTGCGGCCGGGTTTCGGCCGAGGTCGCAGAGTTTTCCCAAACTGACGCGTGGTCTGGTACAGCCGGTACAGGCTTTATATTAAGATTATAGCTGTACGGAGTCAGAAACCACGGATCAGCATCACTCTCCCTCCCCGTGAGACATCGGGCTCCAGATCCCGCCCGAGCTGCGCACAGAGCAGTTTTGTGCCAGTTTCGAGCGTACCCTTTGAAAGGTGGCCGCCCAGCCGAGGTAAAGTACCTGTGACGTTCCGTCCAGCTGGGGTTTCGCGCCGCCAAGGTCTGCATGTGTGAGCTATGCGACCAGAGGGGGCCGGTGAATTTTCCCGTGTGCACGCTTGCGCGTGAATATTATCCGACAGCGCCAGTCCGCTTGACAATGCTCCGAGGCTGGATTGTCGGGCGAAATAGCGGCAACATGGATCTATGGATCAGATCATGGCTATTCCTGGCTGCGGAGGTGGCGCGATGCCGGTGGGTGGGGCCGCGACCTTCAACGCGACTTTGGATGAAGGAGCGAAGGAACCATTTTCGCCAGGAACTGTCGGATCGACGAGACCCCTAATTAATTAAATCCGAAGTTTTTTTTGAGGAACACGAACATGGATTACTCCACGGCAGAAAATCAGATTGCTCAGATCCAACAGCAGTCCCAGACTGCGATTCAGAACATGCAGCAGTTCGCACAGAAACTGCGTGCGGCAGCCCCGGACGAGACGACCGGGCGCGAATGGGCGCTGGATATGCGGGAGATCGCCTTGGCAATGCAAAGCCAGAACCAGGCCATGGTGGGTCTGGTCAACCAGATGGCGGAATACATCAAGACGTTGGAAGCGCAGATGGCCACACATCCCAGCCCGAGTGTGCAGCCGCGCGGTTGGGCATCGCAGCCATCGGGGGGCGGAGGGTTCTGGGGCAGCGTCACCAGCGGGCTGGGAGTCGGCGCCGGATTTGCCGTGGCAAACGACCTGGTCGGCGACCTCTTCAACATGTTTTAGTCTTCGCCGGACCGACCCGGTCTGCAACCCGCAGCGGTATCCTGCCTTGCCTGAAGCGACATCCTGGTGCGCTGTCGGCAAGCGCAGCAGCCGTCCCCGGTGTTCATCGCACAGTTTCCCGACCTGTGCGCTGTCCTCCGGAATGATTCCCGGCTCCTTGCTGCGCAGGTGTGAATTGCGCGCGGTTCGGGAATGAGGGATCATGTCTTATTCTCCTGATTGGCGGTCAAGACATTCCATGGACAAGCCGAAGATAATCACGGCCTTGCCGCAATGTCGCTACAAGCTCGGCGGATTCGTCATCACGGTGTTGGGTGAGGTCGAGAGCGGGGATGGCGTCGCTTATCGCTACATTGCCGCCGTTATCACGGAAGGCGATCCGGAGCCGGGTCTGTATATTACGGCCGAGCGCGAGGCCAGAGGTCTCGGGCGCAAGGGCATGCACGTTATGCGCATAATCATGCGCGATGGTGCGCAAGTCGTCGGTTCCTCCGACCGCTGGGGTGATCTCGATCTATTCGTTACCGATGTGCTGGAAGTCGTGTCGCGGGTCCTCGACCTGCAGGATGAGGAACCCTATCTGCTGAGTTGACCGTCTTCGCCGCGGATTCCTCGGGATGGAATCGCTAGATTGGGTGGCGCATGACTTCCCGTTGCGACATTTCATGGGAGACCGGATACCAGGACAGTGACGTTCGGACCGGGCGCCGGCGGAGATTCCAGGCAGGTATGATGTCGATGTCCCAGGGAGAGCCCGTTTTCGGTATCAGATGTGCAGCCCTGACCGGGGGGGTCGAGGACGGAGTGAAGTATCTGCGCGCAGGGTGCACGGCGGACGGTTGATTACGCAGGCGCAGCTTGCTCGTTTCTGAGTGATGCTTCATCGAGCCCCGCGGCTAGGTAGCGGTTTTCGTTTGCACACTGCGGGTGATGTTCAATCTGCTCAATATCCGGACGCTGGAATCGCGGGGATATCTGTGTGGTCCTATGGTCCAGATGTTCGGCCAGCAACCGGCACTGCTTCATGTTACAGGCAAGCAGCTTGTGTCGCTCGAATCTGCCGCCAACCGGCCAACGCTTTAAGGCCGGTCTGGCCAACGTCGCCCTCTTCGGTTTTCAATCCTTTTCTTCAGGCTCCTCAGATTTCACGCGGCCGATCTTGCCCAGTGGTATCACGACATGCATGCCGGTGGAGGTGTCTGGTTCGTCGGTGAAGTGGGGGCGATGATTTGTGGGTCGTCCCGCCGCCTCGGATAGTTCGCGCTCACGTGCGGCAATGAGGCCGAAGCACTCACGGATCCCCTGCACGGTCTTGTCGGAAAGGGGGTGGCTGTGTCCAGGCCGGGTAAACGTGTCCTTGGCGATATCGGTTAGCACTTTCTTGACTGAACGCAGGATGCGTTCTTCCGCAGAGAGAGCCTCGGTAGTCATGGGTCACCTTCTGGCGCAGCGTGGCGCCGTCATGTATGAGATAAGGCGTATTCTGGCACAGTTTGCCGACGAGCCCGCGATTGTCTTGTGGTGGGCGGCATTTCACTTGACTGCCGGGGGTGGCGTGGCTGCAGTTGTGGCGGAGTCTGAAAGTGCCAGATCCTTCAAGGTCTGGCCATGCACGGAATCCTCCAGAGCCCGGTCCATGTTCTGAATCAGTCGATCCACATACGGTTCTTGCGGGAACCTGCGGCTCAACGGAACTTCATCCTCGCCCGCACTGTTTACCGCGTCAACCAGTGTTTTTAGCGACACAATCTCGGGGGACCTAGCAGGAAGGTAGCATTCCGGCTCGCCGGCTGAACGCACCACGAGCCCGCGCCGCTCGAGCAGGTTCAGCATGGTTGCAACGACCGCCTCGGGAATGCCGGCCTGTTTGGCGAGACTGTCACGGCTGCAGCCCGCTCCGCTTCCGTAGTGATTGCGGCCGATCCAGGCCATGAGCATGAGTGCAAGCCGCTCCTGTCCCCGGGCGCTCAGACGCAATTCCCGCCGATACAGCGTGAGAGATTCGGGGTGCTGGTGATAGAAGGCGATGCTGGCCCCCACGAGCAGAATCAACCAGCTCAAATAAAGCCAGATCATGAACATCACCACAATGGCAAAGCCCGAGTAAATCGCGCTGTAGTGCGTCGAGCCCACGACAAACGATGCGAAAAGCCAGCCGCCAGCTTCCCACAGGGTGCCTGCGATGACGCCCCCGGTCACGGCCGATCTAAGTCGTACCCTGGTGTTCGGAATGAACACGTAGACAAAGGAGAAGGCCGAGATTACAAGCACGTACGGTGCCAGCGCGCCGACGATCCGCATTACCGCGCCTAGCGGCTCAGTTTGCGCCAGATCTCTTACGATCGATGCGTTCATCAGCGTGGCGGTCAGGCCCATTGCTGAGAACACCAGTACCGGTCCGACGGTCAGAACGCTCAGATACTGGCTGAATCTTTGGACAAGTGGCCTCGTCTGGTCCAGCCGCCAGGTGTAGTTAAAGGCGCGCTCCACTTTTTGGACCAGTGACGCAACCGTGTAGATCAGCAGACCCAGGCCCAGCGCCCCGAGCACACCAACCTTGATGTGCTCGACGAACCCGATGATGCGCGCGCTGATTACGCCGCTCTTATCGCCGAGCGGTGCCAGGAAATGGAGCAGTAACGGCCGGATTGCATTATGGACCCCGAATGCCTTGAGTACGGAAAAACTGACGGCAAGCAGCGGTACTAACGATAGCAGGGTGGTATACACAAGGCTCATCGCCTGAAGCGTGAGCTGCCCGTCGGTAACATCGTGTGTTACGACATGGATGACGCGCAACAGCCATAGAGTCCTCCGGCGCAGTGGCGAAAGCGACGCCAAATCAGCATTCCAGAGGGACTCGTAGAGAGTGGTGCGAAGTCTGCCGAAATCCATGATGGCGCACATCCTCTGCCGTCTGTCGGGATTGTTATTGGCGTGTCTCGTGGATTGCAGGCAGGCCGATACTAGATAATATACAATGGCGACGCGGGCAAGCATAACTGCGCAGTTGATGCGTTTGGTAGCGGTGTTGCCGTTTGCGCGCATACACACCGCAGGTGCGGTTCCTCGCTTGTTCATTGCCCGGTCGTCGGGTAGGCATTCCCGGACACCATTTCACGGAATCAATTGGCGTACCGCCGGTCTATAGAAGTTAAGAAGTTATGGGACTGAAGGTCTGTGACAGGGCTGTTTTTGACCCAGGTGTTCTGGCGCGCCTTCGACAAAGGGGTTCCCGCGGCAGAGAATAGGTTGTCGAGTTTTTTGGAGGTAGCTGAGACAATGAAACTGCGAAATCGATTTGCGACCATGTCGCGCGTCGTGCGTCTGCGGCAAAAGCAGCGTGCGGACGCGCAGGCGCCCGGGCCGAACCCGGGCAAGCGCCTACGGGTACCGTGGGAGTCGAAGAAAGACTGATGAGGTCGATCCCTGGTGGGCGTGGCTGACTATGCAGCCATCCCGCAATGGTGGGGACGTGGGGATTGACAGTGACGACTGCCGCGGGGCGCGTATGCGCTAATCGTATTGTTGCCGCCGCTCCGCGGCTTCGGGCTTGATTTCCCCAAAACCGCCGTTGTTGCAGGAGAATGTTACTCTTTTTCCGGAGATGGTAGTTTCCAGCAGCACCTGGCGACCCCACAGGCGGTATACATAGCCGAGAGTTTTTTCCAGATACTCGCGTTGCAGGTCGCGCCCGTCGTGTTCGTGCCTCAATAGCAGCACTCGATTATGGTCGAAGTCGGCATCCACGATGCGGATGACCGGCACGGTCGCCATTCCCACATTTCGCAGGAGTGAATCGCGCACCGACTCCCAGTGATCGGTATCCGATATCTGCGAAATCACCATTTGGCCTTGCTCGTGGCGGTACTCAAACAGGTCCATCTCACGCATCAGCTGTTCCGTTAGAAACCGTCGCAGAAAGGATACGTCGCGATCGGTTTCCCGTACCTCGAAGATCTTTTCCCTGCGGTCCGATACGATCGGATGTTCGGCGGCGCCGGACGGCTGCACGTTGTCGTAGCGCCGCCGTATGTCCTCCCAAAGTTTGAATCCGAGGTAGTAGGGATTGAGTCCGCCAGGATGGGAGCGCACAACCTGGTTGTGATGAATCAGGAACTCCAGATGGAGATCCTCCGGCAGCTCCAGACTGTTCATGATCTGATGATGCCAGTAGCTGGCCCAGCCCTCGTTCATGATCTTGGTCTCGATCTGGGGAATGAAATACTGGGACTCATCATGGACGATGCGCAGCAGATCCTTTTGCCATTCGCCTATGTAGGGTTGGTACTCGGCAATGAACAGCAGAATGTCCTCTTCCGGTTCCAGCGGTAGCTTGTTGAGATCCGGTGCATGATATTCACGCGGCTTGTGAATTCCCGCATACGGATCCCTGGGAGGTATCGCATCTACCAACGCGCGTTCCCGCTGCTCATTGCGTGAAAGCTTCCTGATGGCCGTGTCGCGCCGGCACTGCAGCGACAGGGCATGGGCAGCATCCAGGATCTCCTCCACCCGCTGTTGACCAATGGACGGGTCTTCGACATAACGCCGGACACGGTCGGCGCGCAGCTTGAAGTGCGAAATTGCCAGCTCCGGACGTGTGTTGCGGAACGTGAAATTGTTCCTGAAGAAGTCGTTGTGCCCGTAAACATGCGCAATCGTCAGAATCTGCAGACACAGAGAATTGTCGCGCATCAGGTAGGCGAGGGAAGGTGTGGCGTTGATCACCATTTCGTACGGCAGTCCGGAAACACCATAGCTGTACAGGGTCTTGAGCTTCTCGTATGCCTTGCCGAATGACCAGTGCGGGTAGTGTGCAGGCATGCCGTGATAGGCCATGCAGCCGAGCATCTGCTCGTGGTCACATACCTCAAATTCCTGGGAAAAGCACTCCAGGCCGAACTCTCGTACTTTCTCTTGGATGCGGGCATCCCAGTATTCCAGATCCCGAATCGTCCAGTTGCGGGCCATCTCGCCTCCCTGTGCTACGGGTAGTCCACCGTCTCGGCGGCGCGCTCACGCAATAGCAGCTGTTTGAATCCCGGCCAGATATCCTCTTTGTTCTCGATCATAAGCGCATGGAAGTTCGTGGCCTCTATCTTCTCGAACAACTCCAGCAGCGTATCGCCATAGGATCCGGAATTGAGCGGCTTGATCTCGCCATATCCAAACAAATTGCAGACCTCAGCCAGTTCCTGCGCCGCCCTGAGGGCGGCCGGGTTGTCCTGGCTCCAGTTGTCCCCGTCCGAGCAGTGGAAGGCATATACATTCCACAGCGACGGGTGGAATCGTTCCTTGATGATCTCCAGGGCTTTCTGGTATCCCGACGATATTATGGTTCCACCGGATCCACCCTTGGTGAAGAACTCCTCTTCGTTTACTTCCCGGGCCTGCGCATCGTGCGCAATGAACACGACTTGAACATTGTTGTAGCGGGTCCTAACAAACTGATACAGCAGGAAAAAGAAGCTGCGCGCGAGATATTTCTTCATGGTCTCCATTGATCCGGAGGTGTCCATGATGCACAGAACAACGGCGTTTGACTGGAACCGCAGATCACGTACGATGTGGCGGTATTTGAGGTCGTCGCGATGAAAGGGGAAACGTCCCGCCCCGAGCTCACTGGCGGGGTGCGCGTGCGCCGCCAGCTTACGACGTATGCGCGCCATCGCCGTACGTCTTTTATCGAGGTGGGCACGCACGCCCACCCGCCGGAATCCCTTGCGCTTGCGCAAGCTTTCTACTGGAACTTCACGCAGTTTTTTGCGTTCCATGTCGGGCAGTTCCAGATCCTCGAACATGATGTCGGCCAGTTCCTCAAGCGTGATTTCCGTTTCATAATAGTCGACGCCTGGCTGGCTGCCGGCTTTGCCGCCGGACTGCGCTCCTTCGGTCTCCGCAATCACTTGTCCCGGTTGACTGTCTCCCTGCCCGCTGCCGACTCCCGGGGATTCTTCGCCGAATATGAAGTGGTACTCGCGTACGCCGCGAATCGGAACCTTGATGATCTTGTCGCGGCTCTGGCCGATGATTGATTCCTCGGCGACGATGTCAGCCACGTTCTCGCGGATGGCCTCGCGCACTTTCTGACGATGGCGTAGGCGGTCCCCAGCGCTGCGATCGGAGCGCAACGCATCGGACTCAGAATATGAGCGAAATAGCGATCCCGTCATGCCCTGGTCTCCGTAACCGCACTCAGTCCTTCCACAGATTGTTGGCGGCGTACTTCAGTACTACCTCGGCCGAATGCGGGCTGTAGCCGCGATCCAGCAGTGCTTTGATCAGGTCATCGTACTTCTTGAGCTGCTCCTCGTCGCGAGTGCGCGATTTGGTAATGACGCGGCTCATTTCCCGGACTGAGCTCATGAGCTTGCGCTCGATTGCCTCCTTGAGCGGTTCGTAGGAATGATGCGAAACTTTCTCTCCGCGGCGACTCTTGGCCCAGAGATAAGCCATCACCTCCTGGCGAAACCCCTGCGCGGCGGAACCGACGATGGCGATCTGCTCCTCGACCGACTTGAGGAAGCCCTCGTCCGGCTGCAATTCTTCGCCGGTGTTGCGGTCCTTCAGTCGCGTCTTGTTGACATAGGCCTCGGCATGATCCAGGTAATTCTGGAACAGCGCCTCTGCCTGCTCGTCGAAGGAGAACACGAATGCCTTGGTAATTTCCTTCTCCAATATCTCGAGATAGGCCTTGTGCAGAATGTCCTGCAGAAATTCTAGGTACTGCTTGCGGACATCGTCTGGAAGATCCGCGCCCTTGACCATGTTGATCAGGGCTTCGCGCACATTGATAGGGTTGATTCCGTCCGGGCTCTCGGCCAGCGCATTGTCGATCGCCTTCATGATGAAGCGCGGCGAGATGCCGAACATGCCTTCGCGCCTCGTCTCCTCGCGCAGTTCGCGCACGTTGATTTTCGCTGTCTTGCCCTTTTCGACCACGTCTTCGCCGTTGTAAAGACGCAGCTTGGTCATCAGGTCACACTTGTTGGTCGGCTCGAGACGCGAAAGGACCGCAAACATCGCCGCCAGTTCCAGAGTGTGCGGTGCGATATGTTCGCGGAAGTCCGACCTCTCCATGAGCTTTTGGTAGATCTTGATCTCCTCGGTCAGACGCAGGTTGTACGGCACCTTGATCACGACTACGCGGTCCAGTATCGCCTCATTCGTCGGATCACCCTTGAAGCGTTGCCACTCTGCCTCATTCGAATGGGCAACGATGCAGGTATCTACGTAGACGGTACCGTGCCGGCCGGGTGCCGGAATGAACTTCTCCTGGGTTGCGGTGATCATCGTGTGCAGGTATTCGGGCTCGTTCTTGAATACCTCGATGAATTCAGTCATCCCGCGGTTGCCGACATTGAAGGCGCCATTTAGGTCGAGCGCGCGTGGATCGCCCTCCGAGAAGGTGTCAAGCTTGGAGATGTCCACCGAGCCGATAAGCACGGACGTATCCTGGTTGTTCGGGTCTACCGGTGGCACTACACCCACGCCGCGGCGTTCGTGCCGCGAGAACGGTACCGTCAGGATCGGTACGTCCTCATAACGGCCTTTGAATTCCTCTTTGAGGCGGTGCCGGCACACCGGGCAGAGTTCGCCCTCCAAGTGGAGTCCAATCATCTTCTCAAACTCATTGCGCAGGTGTTTCGGGATGAGGTGAAGCGGCTCCTCCGCCATGGGGCAACCATCTATGGCATATACCGGCGCGCTTTCCTCGAGACCGCGTTGCAGTCGCTCGACAAGGGAGCTTTTTCCAGCACCGACAGGTCCCATGAGATAGAGGACCTGGCGTGACTCCTCGCCGTGCATGGACGCGGAGTGGAAATAACGCACAACCTGCGCGAGCATGGGTTCCACGCCGAAAAACTCTTCGCTGAAGAAAGGGTAGACTTTGACTGCCTCGTCGCCGAACAGCCTCTTGATTCGCAGTTCGGTGGGGCCCGTAATAAGCGATGTGCCGTGGCGGACAATCGCGTCATAGATGCGCACGTGCGCGAGCTTGGGGATGGAAGGGTCGGCCTTGACCTTTTCGAGGTACTGGAGGAATGTTCCTCGCCACTCCAGGTTTTCGCGACTCGCGCGATCTTTCTCGATCAGTTCAGCGAACCTGGATGTCTTGTCAGTCATAACCGACCTCCTCATTGATTCTGCATTCAATTACCGTTTGTAGTCACGTTCCCCCTTTGTGGACCTGTTTTTGTGGATCTTGTGTATATTAAATATAGTGTATCTTATATACCGCGTTTCCACCGCGGAATCCAAGAGCCCATTCCATGCGCCGCGCGCCCTTTTTAGCCCTTCGCGCGGGTGACCAGTTGCGGCGAACGGCATGTGCGTTGCCGCTCGCTACCGCTTATTTTATAATTGATGAGACCAACAATCGGGCAATGTGTTTCAGACATTCGGACTTGAATATCTGGTGTGACGCACAGGTGCGACATGAAATGCACCGACTCAAACAGTGATAGCAAGCGTCGTGCCAAGGCCAGCTGCGTCCGTGGATGCAGTCCCTGGCACCGCGTAATCGTGCCGAAGAAGCAATTTCCGTGGCCGTGGGGCGAAATAACCGCATCGGCCGCACGCCAAGTTCGTTGTGACTCGCGGTGCAAGGCACTGATATAGTACCGACTAATGAACTGGTATTCCGGTTGGCGCGGTTTGGCGGCGGGAGTGCGCAAAAGGCAAGGCATGTCGCTGGCTGCCCCAGGCTCAATACGTAGCGATGTCGGGGAAGGGTGACCGACGGTTTTCGACAGCTGCTGTGTCTCCGCAGCGCAGCAGTATGGCGCCGCAATTCAGCGGCCGTCGGGTATGGACGCTGGCGCGCAGTGCAAATGGACTGGACAGTGACCGTAAAGAATCAAGAGGGAGCTATGCCTGCAAAAAAAAGCCCCAAGGTTCGTTCGGTCACGACGGCGGAATATGCAATGCTGGCGGCGTTCCGCTATGCCCTGAGGCAGTTTTTGCGTTTCAGCGAAAATGTCGTGGGATGCGTAGGCCTGACACCGCAACAGCACCAGGCGCTGTTGGCGATCCGGGGTTTTCCAGGGCGCCACCGGCCCACGATCGGTGAGCTTGCGGAGCGACTGCAAATCAAGCACAACAGTGCGGTAGGGCTCGTGGATCGGCTGGTGAGCCGGAGCTTGATGGTGCGGCATCCGGCGTCTACGGATCGCCGCCAGGTATATGTGTCCCTGACGCCGCGCGGCGCCCGGGTGTTGGAACGTCTTACCGCAATGCACAGGGCAGAGATTCAGCGTGTCGGCCCCGGAATTGGGTTGCTGCTGCAGCGTCTGTCCACGGCGAAGCAGGGATCCGGCGTGAAGCGGAGGCGTAGAAAGCGGGCCACCCTTCCTCGGCGCGGCCTTCCGTAACAAACACTTATTTAAGTTTCTTTGATTGGCGGCCGGACCCAGGACTCTGAGCCAGTAAGATATTCCCTGGTCCGGGCTGGACGGTGCGGATTGAGACCCATGTCAGGTACGGCGGGCTGGCCCGATGCGGCTGGATGGCCCGTCTGGCCTGAGGTGAACTAAAGTAGCGGTTGCCTTTCGACCCTGCTCCTACCACAATTGGCCACAAATCATAGCAAAATAGCCTAAAATCAAGTTATTACTTTACCCCCAGGTCGCTAGGGGGTGGGGAAGCCGCAAGGCAACGTCAGTCTGGAGCCGGTGATTTGCCTGAATGCCTGTAGTCGGCGGCAGCCAGGTGGATCACGGACGGTAAGAGATCAGGACGTCTGCGTAGTTACCGGCCTGTTCGTGCGGCGGCCGTGAGGAGTGTGGTTGGCATGTATGAATCCTTCTACAAACTGAAGGAGAAGCCATTTTCGCTGCTTCCCGATACCGACTATCTGTATCTGAGTCGAAAACACGGGACAGCGCTGGCTTTGCTCGAGTACAGCCTGCTCAAGCAGGACGGATTTTGCGTCATCAGCGGTGAGGCCGGCGTCGGCAAGACGACGCTGATTCGCCGGCTGCTTGCCCAGCACGCCGATCGCATTACCATTGGCTTAATCTCTAATACCCTTGGGTCACTCGGCGAACTCCTCGGCTGGATCACCGTCGCGTTCGGGCTAGAGTACCAGGATCGAACCAGGTCGCAGCTGCATGATGGCTTTCTCCAGTTTCTGGCCGACCAGCACGCGCAGAACCGGCAGACCGTCCTAATCATCGACGAAGCGCAGAATATTTCAGCTGCGATGCTTGCCGAACTGCAGACGCTGTCAAAGGTGATTGTCGGCGCAAATCAAGCGCTAAAGACCATTCTCGTCGGCCAGCTGCAGCTGCGGGCCACTCTGCGTGCCCCCGGGCTCGAACACTTTACCAAGCACATTGTGGTTGATTACCATCTCGGACCTCTGGGCCGCGATGAAACCGGGGAGTACATCCGTCATCGCCTGTCCGTTGCCGGAGGAGATCCGGGAATTTTTGACGATGAAGCCTGCGATGCGGTTTTCCATTACAGCGGTGGAATACCGCGGTTGACCAACCTGCTTTGCGACAACGCCCTCGCTTGCGCACAAGCACTGAAGCAGACCGTCGTGGGGGCGGACATCGTGCACACCATCATGCGCGACCGCGAGGCGCGTGGGACGTTGCCGCAGTTCGCGACCGGACGGGCGGCAGGCACGCCACTGCAGAAGATGCCGGCCACCGGCGAATTGGCTACCGAGGTGCTCCAGGCGCTGAAACACAAAGCTGCTGTCGGCGAAATGCCGGACGCCAGCCAGCCAGCGCGGGCCGGATTGAATGATGCCGGCGAAGATCGGCAGCATGCCGCCATCGGCAAGCTCATCAATATTGAGAACTGGCCTCGTAACGAGCGGCGTGCAACGATCCGGCATCGAATGGCTCGCCCGGGAGGGGAGCGGCTCGAATGGGAGACTATTGAATCGCGTTCGTCCGCGGCCGCGTCTGTTGTTCCATCGGCCTCGGAGACGATGCCCAACTCCGGAGTAGAACGGAGATCGCAGGCTATAGATTCTGAAGGTGTCCTGTCAGACGATACGGCGATCGCTGACCTTGAGGGGAGGGAGGACATGGAAAAATATCAAATGATCGCACTCACGGGCGACCGGCGATCACGCGTCTTCTGGGGAGGGGCAGTCATGCTTGGGTTCACCGCCGGACTGCTGGTCGCGGCGATCCTGATTGGTGCTGCATACCTAAGCATGGATCTGCGTGCGGCGCCGGTTGGCGAGTCACTCGCGCCAGTAGCGCCACTTGCCCCCGTCGCAGCTAAACCGCCCGCTTTATTGCCACCGGCGCCCACGCCGGTGGCAGCAACCCAATCTGTACCGGCCGCGACGCCCCGCTCTGTCGACAAGGCCCGGCTGCGCGAGTTACGAAATGAAAGGGACGCGGCGATTACTGAGGCCCGTGCCCTGCAGAAGGAACGTGACGCGGCGCTGGCGGTTGCCCAGGCACGCGAGCGCGCGGCGAAGGCGGAGCTGCGCGCTGCCTTGGCCGAAGAGCGCGCGCAGGCAGCGCTGCGTCGACGTTCGTCCCCGGTGGTGGTCGAGCCGTCCTCCGTGCAGGCCGCTGCACCGGCAGCGCATCCGAAGCGCGTTGCTGAAGCGGCGCTGCCTGTGGCGCGACGCCCCAGCCCGCCGTCAGTGCCGAGCGGGGCATCCGCGGTCATCAAATTTTCCCCCAATCCCTGCAACGGGCCCGCCGCCAAATTCCTGTCGACCTGCAAGGAATGAGGCCGGAGGGCCTCGACCGCTGCGATGGTTTGCCTAAGAGGTTGGCCGGATCCGCGATCGCAGGCGAACGTCTCCCTTATATATGCCTGCACCCGTCCTACACGCCGGTCGCCTGGCTGATGAGGCCACGCAGCGCTTGCCGTTGCGGTATCAGCTGGCTAGGGCGTCGACTTGCGAGCGCTGCTTTTGAAGTTCGGCCAGGATCGCCTCGAATTCCCGTACGCGCCTGAGTTCCTGCTCTACAACCTGTTTCGGTGCACGTGCGACAAAGTCGCTGTTGGCAAGCTTGCCACGCGCCTTGGCGAGCTCTTTTCCCGTTCTCTCGATCTCGTTCTTGAGGCGCGCGAGTTCCTCGTGCTTGTTGATGAACGCACCTAACGGTACCAGTACCTTCAGTTGACCTACTAGCTGCATGGCCGACTCCGGGGCAACATCGGTCCCACCGAGCCAGGTAAGCGATTCCATGCGGGCAAGCGACGTAAGATAATGCCTGTTGCGCTGCATCCATGTGTGTTCCTGATCACTGCCATTCTGCAGCAGCACCGGCAGCAGCTTGGACGGTGTGATGTCGCGTTCGCTGCGTACGGTTCGCGCGGCCGTGATCACCCCCATCACCCAGCGGGTTTCCGCGACTGCGGCCGGGTCGAGTTGCCGCGCATCGGAATGCGGATAGGGCTGCAGCATGATGGACCGTCCGCCGTGGCCTGCCAGCGGCGCCACACGCTGCCAGATTTCCTCGGTTATGAACGGCATGAGTGGATGAAGCAGGCGCAGCGCAGCCTCTAGGGTTTGCACCAGCGTTCGGCGCGTGCCGCGCAGCTGATCGACTGTCGCCTGCGCGTCGTTCAGCACGATTTTGGACAACTCGAGATACCAATCGCAGTATTCGTGCCAGACGAAGCTGTAGACAGCCTGGGAAGCGAGGTCGAAACGATATCCGCGAAAAGCCGTTTCGATTTCGGATGTGACTTCATTGAGTCGCGATATGATCCAGCGGTCGGCGCCATTGAGTTCGACATTTCCTTCTGCCTCGCCGCAATCGCGTCCTTCTGTGTTGAGCAGTACAAAGCGTGCAGCGTTCCAGAGTTTGTTGCAGAAATTGCGGTAGCCTTCTATCCGTCCTAGATCGAATTTTATGTCGCGACCTTGGGTGGCTAGACTGGCAAAAGTCATCCGCAATGCGTCGGTGCCGAAGGCCGGAATGCCATTGGCAAAGTCCTTGCGCGTTGCCTTTTCGATACGCGGGGCGTCCTGCGGGCGCATCAGGCCAGAGGTACGCTTGCTGACCAGCGTCTCCAGATCGATCCCGTCGATTAGGTCAATTGGGTCGAGCACATTACCCTTTGATTTCGACATCTTCTCGCCGTGGGTGTCGCGCACCAGGCCGTGGATATAGACCTCGCGGAACGGTACGTCGCCGGTGAACTTGAGGCCCATCATAATCATGCGCGCCACCCAGAAGAAGATGATGTCGAATCCGGTGACCAGGACGCTTGTGGGGTAGAAGGTTGCCAGCTCCGGTGTCCGTTCGGGCCAGCCCAGGGTTGAAAAAGGCCAGAGCGCGGAGGAGAACCAGGTGTCGAGCACGTCTTCGTCCTGTTCCAGCGGAACGTCCTCGCCGTGCCTTTCTTTGGCCTTACGGTGCGCATCAGCGGCATTGCGCGCGACGAAGACGTTGCCTTCGGCGTCATACCATGCCGGAATACGGTGGCCCCACCAAATCTGCCGCGAAATACACCAATCCTGGATGTTGCGCATCCAGTCAAAGTAGGTTTTGGTCCAGTTTTCCGGTACAAACTTGATGCGCCCTTCCTCGACTACCTTGATGGCCTCGGCAGCGAGCGGTGCGACCTTGACGTACCACTGATCGGTCAGAAGCGGTTCGATCACCGCATTGGTGCGGTCTCCACGTGGCACCTTGAGTCGATGGTCCTGGATCTTTTCGATCAGGCCCGCTGCGCTCAGGTCGGCAACGATCTTCTCGCGTGCCTCGAAGCGGTCGAGACTGTGATACGGCGAGCCGGGCAGGTTGATGCAGGCGTCCGAGTAAAAGATGTTTATCAGCGGGAGCTTGTGGCGCTTGCCGACCTCATAGTCGTTGAAGTCGTGCGCCGGTGTGATCTTGACACAACCGGAACCAAACTCCTGGTCAACGTAGGCATCTGCAATGATCGGTATCCTGCGGCCGGTGAGCGGTAACTCGGCCATCTTTCCGACAAGATGGCGGTAGCGTTCGTCTTCGGGGTTCACCGCAACAGCGCTATCGCCGAGCAGGGTTTCCGGGCGTGTCGTCGCGACGACCAGGTATTGTGCCGTTCCCGCGATGGGATAGCGTATGTGCCAGAGATGGCCGGGTTCCTCCTCCGCCACGACTTCCAGGTCGGACACCGCTGTGTGCAGCATCGGATCCCAGTTGACCAGGCGCTTGCCGCGATAGATGAGGCCTTCCTCATGCAGGCGCACAAAGACCTCGATCACGGCGCGTGACAGGCCGGCGTCCATGGTAAAGCGCTCACGCGACCAGTCGACAGAGGCGCCCATGCGCCGCAGCTGACGGGTGATCGTGCCGCCGGATTGAGTCTTCCACTCCCAGATCCGCTGGACAAAGGTCTCGCGCCCAAGGTCGTGACGGGTCTTGCCTTCGCCCTCGAGCTGCCGTTCCACAACCATCTGTGTGGCAATGCCGGCATGATCCGTTCCCGCCTGCCACAGGGTGTTGTCCCCCAGCATGCGATGATAACGGGTCAGCGCATCCATGAGGGTATCCTGGAACGCGTGCCCCATGTGCAGGCTTCCCGTGACATTGGGTGGCGGGATCATGATGCAAAATGGCGTGGCGGCCGCAGCGTTCAAGGTCGATGCCGGTGAGCTGGACATGTGGCCACCTGGCGCAAAGTAGCCCGCACGCTCCCACGCCTGATAGATGCGCTGTTCTAGGGAGCGTGGCTCGTAGGTTTTTTCGAGCGGCGCACTGACTTTACCGGGAACACCGCTTTCCTGATCGTGAAGGCTCATGTCGCGTGTTATTGGATCAAAAAAACGTGATAGTCGGCCACGATTTGCCTGGCCGCCTTGATCGTCAGTGTCCGAGCATGGTGCGGCCGGTCTTTATTTCGGGGAGATATTGTCCATGTTTGCCGTACCCTGCGCCAGCATTTCCTCCAGGATCTGAGCGAGCCGCGCGACTACGGCCGTGTCGAGGGAACGTTCGCCGGATTTCCGCAACTCGAGGTCAAGGCGCGCCGCCGCAAGTATCGCAATCCTGTGAGCGTCGGCCGACGGCAGCGTTGCAGGGGGTGGTGGTACCGGCTCGCGTGATGCTGGCTCGGATACGGTCGACATGCTTGCATGTGCTGGTGTTGAGCTGCTCCCGGGTACGAGATCAATGGCATTCTCGAGCACTGGAATGTCGTCCCAGCATGCCTCGACCGAAGTGTGTGGTTGCAGTTCACGACTCTGGCGGTAATCATTCCGGTCGCCCGCCGTGAAGCTTTTTGGCATGTCCGGGACTTGCACGCTGGGCATTTCCTCTGCAATCGAGGTTGCCGGATCCGAAAATGGCAACTGCTGCTGAATAGCCTCGCTTGCGAAATGTCGATCTGGATCCCGGTTAGTCAGTGCCTTGCCGCCTGGCCGTGGGGCACTGGTCGGGGGCAGGTTTTCCGGTGCCATTGGGGGTGGCTGGGCGAGATCCTTCAGGGTGAGCGCTGTGTCTTCGTGGGGGACGTACTGGGTATCGTGCTCGGCTGACTCGAGGGCGGCAAGGCTCCCTTCGAGCTGGGTGATCACGTCCACCGGTGTGGGCAGATCAGGCAATTTATCGGCGTGCACCGCCGCGGGGTCGGCCTGTGCTGCCATGCCCTGAAGATCATTGCGCAGCAGGTCCTGCAAGGAATGCAGAACCTCCTCCAGGGTGTGCCTGGGCGATGGGGTATGCTTCGTCTTATCGGCGGGCCCGTCTGTCATTGCGGTAGTTTAGGTCGCCGTCAGGGACGGTGCTAGACCGTATGGTTCTCCAGCGGGTAACCACGATCGCGGTAGAACCGGAACCGAATGCGCGCCTGCTGCTTCTCTTCCTCTTCCGCGCCGACGAATTCGGCCACGCGCTGGAAGCGGCTGAAGCAGCCTGGCACCTCGGGCCTCAGAGATACCAGGATGTCGTGGCAGGTCGGGGGTGGTTCCTCGTGCCCGATGAATACTGTCGTGTGCGGGTCGTCCGCAGAGTCATCGCCGCACCGGCTGAGCCGGTGCGGGATGAAGCTTCCGGGGCTGAACGTCCATAGCAGTTCGTCCAGGCGGGCGGACCGCTGCGGATCAGCGGTCAGAATGTAGGTCTCGTGGCCAAGGCGGAAGGCCTTTTCCACGAACCGGCACACCAGCAGATCCGGGTTGCCGACATCTGGGTTCTGCGGTACATAGAAATCGATGTGGGTCATGCCTCCAGGTGTCCGCGGTTTTCGCTGCGTTCGATCAGGAACGTCGTGAGCAGTGGCACCGGTCGGCCCGTGGCCCCTTTCTCCTTGCCGGTTTTCCATGCGGTGCCTGCGATATCCAGGTGGGCCCATTTGAATTTCTTTGTATAGCGGGCGAGAAAGCAGGCGGCGGTGATGGCGCCGGCGTCGCGTCCCCCGATGTTCGCCATGTCCGCAAAATTGCTGTCGAGCTGCTTTTGATAATCATCCCACAATGGAAGCTGCCAGGCCCGGTCGAAAGAATACTTTCCGGCGCCGATCAGCGAGCGCGCAAGTGGCTCGCTGTTGCTCATCAGGCCGCTGGCATGCCTGCCCAGTGCGACAACGCAGGCGCCGGTGAGCGTGGCCAGATCCACCACCACCGAAGGATTGAAACGCTCGGTGTAAGTCAGGGCGTCGCACAGAATCAGGCGGCCTTCAGCGTCGGTGTTCAGGATTTCTATGGTCTGTCCTGACATGCTGGTGACGACGTCGCCCGGCTTATTAGCGTTGCCGTCCGGCAGGTTCTCCGAGCTCGGGATCACCCCGACCACGTTGATAGGGAGCCTCAGCTCCGCAATCGCCCTGAGGGTCCCAAGCACGGCCGCTCCGCCGCACATATCGTATTTCATCTCGTCCATTTCAGCGGCCGGCTTGATGGAAATTCCGCCGGCGTCGAAGGTAAGGCCTTTGCCCACTAGTGCAACCGGCGGCTGGGCTTCGGGGCCACCCCGGTACTCGACGACGATCAGCTTCGGTGGCTGGCTGCTGCCACGCGCTACCGACAGCAACGCACCCATGCCAAGCGCTCGCATGTCCGGCTCATCGAGCACGGTGGTTTTGACGCCGTACTCCTCGTGCAGCGCCCACGCCTGATCAGCCAGATAGCTTGGGGTGCATATGTTGCCTGGCAGATTGCCGAGATCCTTCGCCAGCTTCACGCCGGCGCTGATGGCTCTGCCCTGGCGCACGGCGTTTTCGGCGGGTGCCAGGTCACTGCGCTTCGGAACCATCAGCACCATGCGGTGCAATGCATGGTGCTTCTCGCTCTTACGGCTTTTCATCTGATCGAACCGGTAATACGCCTCTTCCGTGATTTCCACTGCGTGGCGCAGCTTCCAGTTGAGGTCGCGGCCCCTGACATCCAGATCGGCGATGATAAAGACCGCTGCCTCGGTTGCTCCCGTCTGGCCCAAGGCACGCGCGGCGTGCCCGAGAATTACGCGGTAGGATCCATCGCCCAGATCCTTCTCTTTGCCGCAGCCGATCAGCAGTACGCGCTCACTGGGGATATTCGGCACGTGATGCAGCAGCAGTGACTGTCCGATGCTGCCGGCATGGTCCCCGCGACGCAGGATGGCGGTGAGCCCGCCTCCCGAAATCTGGTCCAGCTGGCGGGCGCTGGCAGTGAGCTTGCGGCCTTCGAACACGCCCACAACGATGCACGCGCTGCGTTGCTTTTCCGGGCCGCCGCTTTTTACAATGAATTCCATGGGCACCTCTGGGTTGTGCGAGTCTTTGCGCGTGCAGATTATGGTATATTTTGCGTCGCAAGCACATCCCCGCCGAGGATCCGGATCGGCGCTCAAGATCATGAGACTGCAGGGAGAGGCTTGTTATCGAGATGGATAGGTGAACCATGGCCATGGTTTTTCCCCACGTTCTGCATGCAAGATTTCCGTGGGCCCAGCCTGAGGCCACCGACGAATCATGCTGATCATCGACCGCGCCCTCATGCGCGAGACTTTTCAGTCGAGTATCGCGGTCACGTCCATCTTTCTCGTGCTGTTTCTGGTTATCAGTCTGGTCAACGGCCTGGCGAAAGCTGCGGTAGGCGACGTGCCGGTGACGATCCTGTTCACACTGTTGGGGCTTGAAACCGTGAAGACCCTCGCACTGATGTTGCCGCTGTCTGTATTCATAGGGATACTTCTGGCACTCAGCCGCTGGTACCGGGACAACGAGATGACCGTGCTTTCCGCTTGCGGCCTGGGCATCGGACATTTTCTGCGTCCTGTCGCGCTGCTGGCAGCCGGCTTTGCCCTGGTTGCAGGGCTGTTTTCCTTTTACCTTGAGCCGCTCGCAGCTGGTTTGATCCACAAGGCACAGAGTTCCGGCAGTGGCCGCTACGAGGTCAGCGGCATTATCCCCGGGACCTTCAACCAGGTGAAAGGGGGTGGTTTTTTCTACGTCGGAACGGTGAACCGCGCCGAATCCAGCCTGAGCGATATCTTCGTGAACAACGAGCAACTCGGCAAGCAGGGAGTGCTGGTTGCCAAAACAGGCCATTATTACACGGACCGGAGCACTGGAGACCACTACCTGGTGCTGGACAATGGCACCCGCTATGAAGGGTTGCCGGGACATGCGGATTATCGCATTCTGAAGTTTCAGACCTATATTGTGCGGATCGTGCCGCGTGTAGCGCCGCCACCGCCACCGCCGCAGATCGACGCCATGTCCTTGTGGCAGCTGCTGCATGCGCACAACCCGGTAGCGGTTTCCGAGCTGAATTGGCGGATCGCGAAACCCGTTACGCTGTTTATCCTTGCCTTTCTCGCGGTGGCTTTTGCTTACACAAATCCGCGCCGTGGCCGTTATGCCAGCATGTTCATTGCGATTCTGGTCTACTTCGTCTATGTCAACCTGCTCGCCGTCGGGGATGCCTTCATCAAAAGCGGCCGGGTATCCGCGATGGTAGGGCTGTGGTGGGTTCACGGTATTTTTGTTGTCCTGGCTATTTACCTGTTAGCGCGGCGTGCGGCCAACAGGACATTGCTGCCGTACCCGCACTTTCTGCAGCGTTAGACGATGACCATACTCGACCGGCATATTGCACGCAGCATACTGACCAGCACCTCTCTGGTGTTCCTGGTCCTGACGGCGTTGTTCATGTTCTTCAAGTTCACCGATGCGCTTGGTGACTACGGAAGGGGGAACTTTGGGTTGTCGGAGGTCGTTACCTACGTGTTGCTCCGCATGCCCTGGGAAATGTATCGGCTGTTCCCCATGACCGCCTTGCTCGGGACGACGCTGGGTCTGTCTTCGCTTGCGGTGGATTCCGAGCTCATCGCGATGCGCGCCGCTGGTGTTTCGATCCTGCAGATTGTGGGCGCTGCGTTGAAGATAGGACTGGTGTTTGCGGTCGTCGCGCTGATTCTCGGCGAGGTCATCGCGCCAGTGACCGAGAACATGGCTGAACGCGGACGATCGCAGGCCCTGCATAAGGGCGTTGAACAAGAAAATGACTACGGTCTGTGGATGCGCGACGGGCCGTCGTTTGTGCACATTGGCGAAGTACTGCCCGATCTGAGCCTGCTCAAGGTCAATATTTACCAATTTGGAGCGGGTGACCATCTGCGGTTGCAGACCTATGCTGCCAGCGGCAGATACGTGCAGCACAGCTGGCAGCTGGCAGACGTGCAGCAGAGCTGGATCAGTCATGACCGGGTGCAGACGCGCTACCTGTCTTCCGAAGTGTGGTCGGCTGCACCCAAGCCCAGCACCCTCGCCGTGTTTGCAGTCAAGCCCGAAGGTTTGTCGATCTGGGCCCTGTACCTCTACATCCGGCACCTGAAAGAGAACAAGCAGGATACCGGTCGTTATGAGCTAGCGTTCTGGAACAAAATTGTTTCTCCGTTCGCTACCGCGGTGATGGTGATCCTCGCAATTCCCTTTGTCTTCACCCACCTGCGCAGTAGTGGTGTAGGTGCGCGCCTGATGATCGGCTTCGGGCTGGGTGCCACGTATTACATACTCAGCCGCGGTTTCGGGTACTTCGGTTTGCTCTACGGCTTGCCGCCCGTTGTCGGTACGGTGCTGCCCACCGTCCTGTTTCTAGTGATCGCGCTCGTCATGCTGCGACGGATAGGCTAGAAGTGTGTCGACCCCGTAGTCTTCGGGGTCACGACCAGGTGCGTCCCAGAAAGCCGGTCATGCCAGGCACGCCCGTCCCGGTCGATCAGAATCCAGAGATAGCCGACGCCGAGTGCGGCCCACGACAGCAGCGCCCCCAGAAAGCGCAGCAGGGCCTGCTTCCAGGAAATTGCGCCGCCGGTGCCGTTCACGAGGCGCAGGTGCCAGGTGCGCATCCCCAGTGTCTGGCCCCCGTGCACCCAGAACCATCCAAAAAACAGCAAGGCCACGGCGAGCAGGTAGAACTGGAAGATAAATTTTCCAACCTCGCTTGTCGGCGCTCCCCTGGCGAGCAGAACGAATGGTACTGTGGCGACCAGCAGCACGGCGGTGAACACCAGCGTATCATACAGGATTGCCGCCAGCCGCCTGGCGAGGCCTGCTGCCTCCCTGTCGGGGGTGGTGTTTATCATGTGTCGGCGACGCCCGTCTTGCGCCACATGTGAAGTGTTTCCGGATCGGGATTTTGCACAGATAAAAAAAATCTTTCTGTGACAGAGACTAAGTGCATCCCTTCAATATTAGAGAAATTATATGTCACTGATCTATAAGTAGTTTCTTAACTGTTTAAAAAATGTTCAATCCAACTGAAATACGCTAATCACCATTACGTAGTGCCAGAATTTCTAGCTTACGCACAAATTTATCCACAAGAACTGTGTACAACCACCGCAGCCACCGAGAGGCTATGTGCCGCACCCATGGCGTGATTTAATCAAGTGTACTCTTTGCGAGCCGGAAGCCACCTCAGGGTGTGTGGTCCCCTGCGGATGCCATGTTAGTCGTTTGTCCTATTCGCGGGTAGGGCGTAGACTACGCACTCCCCGAATTTAGCGAGTTGCCGTTTCTCGAACGCTTCTTCATTGACGGATACATACACTCCTATGTCGCCTAACGGCCTTTCCTTCAATCTCATCGAACTCGGTCACTTTGCAGCGATTCTTGCCTTTGTTCTAGCCTGCCTTCAGGGCCTCGCCCCGATCGCAGCGCGTTTGCTGCGGCGTCCGGAACTGGCACGCCTTACGGGTAACCTCGCCGTGGCAGTGTTCGTGCTCACGAGTATCGGTGGCGCTACGATCGTATACTCCTTCCTGACCAATAACTTCTCCGTCTTGGTCGTGGCCAGCCATTCGAACACGCATTTGCCCTTGTTCTACAAGGCAGCGGCGCTGTGGGGTGGCCACAAGGGTTCGCTCTTCCTGTGGGTCTGGATCCTGACCTTTTTCACCATGCTGGTGGCCTTCGACGGCCATTCGCGCTATCCGGAGCGCCTGCCCGTGATTCTTGCCGTGCAGGGGTGGTTGATAGCCGGCTTCTACGGATTGACTCTGTTTCTGTCGAACCCCTTTTTACGACTGTTTCCGGTACCGGCCCAGGGCGTCGACCTGAATCCACTGCTTCAGGATCCCGGAATGGTGATGCATCCGCCAATGCTCTACATGGGGTATGTCGGATTCTCCGTGCCGTTCGCTTTTGCCATGGCAGCATTGATTACGCGATGGAAGAGTGAGCTATGGATCGGCATCATCCGCCGCTGGGCCCTGATTGCCTGGGGTTTCCTTACATTGGGCATCGTACTTGGGGCATGGTGGTCGTACTACGTGCTGGGATGGGGAGGGTATTGGGCCTGGGATCCGGTCGAGAATGCTTCGTTCATGCCGTGGCTCGTGGGAACGGCGTTGATCCACTCGATCACCGTGCAAGAGCGCCGACGCATGCTGCATACCTGGAACATTTTCCTCGTGATTACTACGTTTTCCCTGTCATTGCTCGGCACCTTCCTGGTGCGCTCGGGAGTGTTGTCATCGGTACACGCCTTTGCGGTCGATCCGGGGCAGGGCGCGTACATCCTGGGGTTCATGACGGTGGTTCTGGCGGTGTCCTTCGGCATCTTTCTCGTTCGCGGGCGTTACCAAGAGGCGGAAGAGACGGTGACCTCGCCACTTTCGCGTGAATCCCTGTTCGTCTGGAACAACGTGATTTTCACGACAGCCGCTGGCTGTGTGCTGCTCGGGACGCTTTATCCGCTGGCGGTTGATGCGTTGAACGGGTCGCGCATCACAGTCGGACCCCCCTATTTCAATACTGTGATGATGCCCATCTTTTTCATCATGCTGCTGCTGATGGCGGTGGGCCCGCTTGTCCCCTGGCGCAAGGCCAACCTGAGCCGCCTGCGTGTGCGCCTGTTGGTTCCGGTGATCATGGGCCTTGTCGGTGCTGTTTCGATGGCGGTGTTCGCCTGGCCGGTGTATTGGACCGGTCTGGTGGCGGTCGGGCTGGTGAGCTTTGTCTTTGGCACATTGGTTGTCGATCTGGTACGGGCGGTGCGGCAGCGGCACCAGCAGCTTATCTCGGAAAACGTCGTGACTGCCACCTGGCGTACCGTGTTGGGCAACCGGCGGCATTATGGCGGGATGATCGTCCACCTGGGCATTCTGATGATTGCAGTGGGTGTGGTCGGTACCGGACTTTTCCGGCTCGAAAAATCCGTGGTCATGGCCCCGGGCGACGTGGTTCAGATCGGCGGTGAGCGTCTGCGTTTTGACGGAGTGCGCAGCTTCAGGAAGGAGAACTACGTGGCCCTGCAGGGAAAGCTGACCTCCCTGGACCATGGATTCGTGCTCAGGCCGGAACGCAGAAACTATGAAGATCAGCAGATGCCGACGACGAACGCTTCAGTGAACTCTGATCCACTGCGTGATGTCTACGCTGTGATTGGGGGCGCGGTCCCCGGCAAGAACGGGATTATGCGCTATGTCGTACAGGTTTATATCAACCCATTGGTCGAATTCTTGTGGCTGGGCGGGTTGACCATGATATTCGGAATCGGAGTCACGCTGAGCCACAGAGTCGGGCGCGTGGCGCACGCTGCCGCCACTGACGCCGTGTCGGCCTACGCGAAGTAGGTTTCCAAAGCTATGCGCCGCTTGCTTCTCGTGACAGGGCTTCTGGTGCTGCTGACTCCGGCTTTCGGGACCACGCTGGCTACGCCGCAGGCCGGTGGCAGGGTAGTGCACGAGGATGCGCTGACGCGCAAGGAGCTGGCCATTGCCAGAACCCTGCGCTGCACCGTCTGCCAGAACGAGTCAGTGGCGGATTCCAAGGCCGGTATCGCCAAGGATATGCGTGCCCTGATCCGCAAGCAGCTGCGCGCCGGCAAGTCGCGCGAGCAGATCGTCGCCTATTTCGTTTCGCGCTATGGTGATTACATTCTGCTCAAACCGCCGTTCGATGCGATTGGCACGGTCGTGTGGGTGTTGCCGCTGTTCCTGCTCGTAGTACTTGCCCTTTCCGGCTGGCTCGTGATCCGGCGCCACAGTCGGGCGCCGACGCCTCCCCCACCGCAACTGACCGAGGAAGACCTGGCGCGCGTGCGCGCCGCCCGCCAACAGGATTAAGACATGCTCTGGATCTGGATGCTGCTTTCAGCCGCGGCGCTGTTAGTCGTCGGCACGGTGTGGTTTGTTGCGCGCCCGCTGCGGCGCGCGGTTGCCGAGTCATCGGGGACGCCGCGACACGAGCTGGATCTGGTGCGCGAGCGCCTTGTAGCCCAGCTGAACGAGATTGATGCTGAACGCGCGGACAAGGGGATGGATCCGCAGGTGGCGCGGGACGAGGAACTGCGGGTCTCGGCCGAGCTCGCATCAGTGCTCACACAGTTGGAAAAACTGCCGGCCGGTTCGGCGGGAGCACGGCAGCCAGGTGGCCCGCGCAAGCTTTGGCTCGCCACTGTTGCGGTGCTGGGCATCCTGCTGCCAGCTGCCGGCGTAGGTCTGTATGCCCTCATCAACGGACCAACCCTTGAGGGTATGATGCGCATCGCCGAAGACGGGCCGAAGGCGCAGTCGGGTGTGCCGCCGATGGTGCTGGCGATGGTCACGAAGCTCCGCAATCAGCTCGCCGCGCAGCCGGATGATCCGGCGGGATGGGCACGATTAGCCCACTCTTATTACGTGCTTGGGCGCAAGGCCGATGCATTCAAGTCTTACGCCAAAGCCTACCAGTTGGCGCCGGACAACCCGGATATCGTCTCCGATTACGCCTGGGCCAAATTCACCAATAACCCCGGTAAGACCAGCGGCCTGGTCTTTACGCTTTACAGCCGGCTGCACAAGCTCCAGCCGGATAATCCCGATGCGCTCTGGTTCCTGGGATTGGCCGCCTACCATAACGGTGATCCTGCACGCACCATCGTATACTGGCAGCGGCTTGCCGCCTTAATCCCGGGTGATAATCCGGCACATCGCGCCTTGCTGCATGGTATTGCGCAGGTTAAGGGGCAGATGCAAAAGAAAACGCATAGCGGCGGGAAATGATCGGTTCCGGCCCTCGTCGCAGGCCTAGTGCACGGCCAGCCGTGGGGCAGCACAGGCCAACGCCAGCGGGCGGCATTTCTGGCGCATGGTCAAATCCGATCTGTCCGCGCGGATGCGGCAGAATGGACTTGTATGGTGGTGGGGCGACTGCCTATCCTTGGAGCCTGCGCACTAGGGGCAGCAGCTTCTGCTGCCACGCCCGAGGCGTGATCGGGCCGATCTGCTTGTAGCGTATGATGCCGTTCCGGTCGACAACGAAGGTTTCCGGCACGCCATAGACGCCCCAGTTGATGGCGGCATGCCCGTTGGCATCGACCAAAACCGTTTTATACGGGTCGCCGCTCACCTTCAACTCCGCCAGTGCGTCGTGAGGTTTGTCCTTGTAGCTGACGCCGATGATGGGCACAATTTTCTGGCGCGCGAGATCAATCAGCAGCGGGTGCTCTTCACGGCAAGCCACACACCACGATGCCCACACGTTGATAAGCACCACATGGCCGCGCAGGTCGGCATTGTTCAGAGTCTGGCCGGGATTTTGCAGGACCGGCAAGTCGAATTGCGGCAGCGGCTTCCCGATCAGTGGGGATGGGATTCTGCGCGGGTTGAGGCGCAGCCCATAGGCAAGCAGCAGCCCGAGCGCCGCGAACAGGCCGATGGGAATCAGAAATTTCTTCATGGTTTGTAGGACTGTGGCGTCGAGTCGACCTGTGCGGTTGCGCCATTCGGATGTTTGAGACTTTGTGCGACCTCTGGCGGCATGTATTTCGCGTCATGCTTGGCCAGGACCTGATCTGCGATGAACTGGCCGCGGGCATTGAGCCTGCCCTGACATACTACGCCCTGGCCCGCGCGAAACAGATCCGGCAGGATGCCCCGGTAATGAACCGGGATACTCTTGTTGAGATCGGTCACCACGAAATCCACATTCAACCCGTCGCTCTTTTTTACAGTGCCCTTCTCCACCAGACCGCCGACCCGGAATTCGCTGTGGATCGGCGCCTTACCTGCCAGCACCTGGGTGGGGGTAAAGTAAAAAACCAGATTATTGCGGAAGGCGTTCAGAATCAGCAGCGATGCGACCGTCAGCACGGCTAAGCCGCCGACGATGAGAAATAGTTTCTTGTGTCTGGGTTTCATTGGGATCGATCGAACCTCACTCGCTAAGTAGTGTCGCGCGCCCGGTTTCCTTCGGCGTCTGCCCGGCGAGCGCGAGCTCGCGCAGCATCGCAAGAACAGCCCGGCGTTTGCGTACGGCGCTGACCACGTTCCAGAGCAGCACCACAGTCGCGAAACCGTAGGCGCTCCACACGTAGGCCGCGTAGCCGCCCATGGCGAAAAAAGTGCGCCAACTCATGGATGCGTCCCTCGGATCTCTGGTGTCGCGCGCACAATCTCGGCGACCCAGCCGGTATGGCGCTCGCGCGCAAGAATCTCCCCGCGCATACGGATCAGCAACACGGTGAAGTAGAACAGAAAGAAGGCGACAGACATGATCAGCAGCGGGTGCAGCATGCTCGGATAGATGCTCGGGGATACGATTTTGCCCAATGAACCTATAGACGCCGGTTGATGCAAAGTGTTCCACCAAACCACCGAGAAATGAATAATTGGTATGTTGACAACCCCCACCAGAGCAAGCACCGCGCCAGCGCGGGCACTGCGGCGCGGATCATCGATCGCGGCCTGAAGCGCTATGAAACCCATGTAGAGGAAAAACAGGATCAGCTCCGAGGTGAGGCGCGCATCCCACACCCAATATGTTCCCCACGTCGGCCTGCCCCAGAGCGAGCCAGTAACCAGTGCCGAGAGCGTCAAGGATGCCCCGATGGGGGCGCTGGCGGTCGCGAGCATATCCGCGAGCTTGATGTTCCACACCAGGCCCACTAGCCCTCCACCGGCCATCATCATGTAGACGAACATCGACATCCACGCCGACGGCACGTGGATAAACATGATCCGGTAACTGTCGCCCTGTTGATAATCCGGGGGGGCAACGTACAGCCCTAGATACAATCCCGCAATGAACAGCAACAGAGTAACGGCGCCTAGCCAGGGAATGAGACGGCCGGCGAGGGCGTAGAAATTCTTTGGAGAGGCATACTTGTACATGAGATAGTGTCCGGCTGGGCTCAGTCCAGGGAAATGCGCAATGCTGCGGCCGTTGCCCAAGGCGCGAAGGCCAGGGCCAGCAGCAAAAAGGCCCCTAACAGGGAAAAATAGGCTTTGGTATCAAGACCAGAGGCACTGGCCGTAACGGCCCCCGCTCCGAAAATCAGAACAGGAGTATACAACGGCAGCACCAACAGCGACAGCAGTACGCCACCTCCTCGCACCCCCAGGGTCAAGGCGGCGCCGACACTGCCCAGGAGGCTGAGGACCGGAGTCCCGAGCAGCAGTGTAACGACTAAGGTTCCCATGGCGTGGGTGGGAAGGTTCAACTGCATCGCCAGCAATGGGCTCAAAACCACCAACAACAGGCCGCTGGTCGCCCAATGGGCCAAAATCTTGGTGAAGACAAGAGGTGTCAGTGGGTGCGGACTCAGAGCCAATTGCTCCAGCGTCCCATCAGCATGATCACCCGCAAACATCCGTCCCAGGGAAAGCATGGAGGCAAGCAGCGCCGCGACCCAGAGAACTCCGGGCGCGAGCTTGCTCAGGACATCCGGCTCGGGTCCGACTCCCAGGGGGAACAGACTTGTTACGATAATGAAGAACGCAAGCGGCGTCGCGACGTCCGCTGGCTTGCGCGCAGCCAGGATCAGATCGCGTTTGAAAATACAGCGGGCGGTGCCTAGCAGGTTTTGCGACATCAGGAGTCGAGGCTGATCTTGTGGGTACGGCCGGACACTTTGAGCTCCTGGTGCGAGGTGATAATGACCAGTCCCCCAGCTGCGAGATGGGACGCCAGCCGCTCGTTCATGACTGCGCCGAAATTAATATCGAGCGCCGTCAAAGGCTCATCCAGGATCCAGAGGGGTTTTGCGGCCACCAGCAGACGCGCCAGCGCGAGACGCCGCTTCTGGCCCTGCGAAAGAAGCTTTGCCGGCAACCGCGCCGCTCTAGCCAGACCGACTCGTTCCAGCGCCGCGGCGATGTCGGCGGCGGAATCGGCACCCCCGACGCAGGTTCCGAACCGCAGGTTCTCGGCAGCACTGAGATCCCCCTGTATGCCGTTGGTGTGTCCGATATAGCAGAGCTGATTGCGATAATCGTCGGCAAGCTGCCGGATCGACGTCCCTTTCCACCTTATCTCGCCGTCTGCTGGCTGGGACAGTCCGCAAAGAGTACGCAGCAGCGTGGTCTTGCCGCTTCCATTGGCACCCTGGATGTGGAGCAGTTCTCCGGGCTGCACCGAGAAGGATAGTCTCCCGAACAGAGCCCTGTCCCCGCGGGTACAGGTCAAATTGACGATTTGCAGCAAAACTCCCTCCGCATCTGAGCGATAGTGGTGCCCCGAACACGAATCGAACGTGCGACCTGCCGCTTAGGAGGCGGCTGCTC
>VFSW01000394.1_pt1 | contig 63554 bp, 73 predicted proteins | sample 5358111 | NCBI WGS metagenome assembly VFSW01 (sample SAMN11554181, study PRJNA540505) | mine drainage metagenome | isolation source: sediment from site ElyBrook_90M | place: USA: Ely Copper Mine, Vershire, VT | collected 2017
ACTATTGCAATCACGGATAATGGAGGAAGCTATTATGGTGGGCCTTCAGGAACTTATGCATCTGGGCTCACTTGTTCAACATTACCAATGGCTTTTTTCCCAGTGAGTTGGGCACTTGTCATAACAAATACTTCAGACTTTACGACGTTCTATTCCTATGGCAATTAGGCGAATCCAAGTGTGGAAGAAAGCTCTTCTAATCATTGTCCTTCTCCTAATCACTCTGTTCCCAATCTCCACAAGCTTCGCTTCGAATAGCGGAGCTGTGACTAGATGCAATAACGGCTCTACGCAATGGTATGCAACATTTCCAGATTATGGCACCTATCTCTTTCTAGCTCCAAATTCATGTATCTATGCGGATTCCGTGGCACCTGCGCTTGATGAAATTTACTTCGTGAATGCCGCTCTCGGAAATACGAGCAATCCGACGCAGACCTTCGGCTTGAGTTTCCAAAATGCAAACATTACTCTCCCGAGCAATGGGATACAAACGAGCGAGATACTAACAAACATCAAGATCGCCAACATAGCTCAACCCGCGAATGTTTCACTCTACTACTCCAAGCTTATAACTGAAGTAGTGGCGGGAGGAAATGCGATCTTTCAGGATTCGTTCATAACAAGTCTGGCCCAATTCAAGGCGGCCATAGCGCCTCAAGTATTTTGGAACAGTACTGGTCAATACCTAGAAGTCAAAGATAAACTACAGAGCGACCAGATTCAATTCATCATGGCGCAAACAACTCAAACAACTCAAACTGGATGCGGAAGCAATTGTGGAGGATGTGGCTACAATTGTGGAATCGGAGGAACCACGCAAATTTCAACCAACTCACCGCCAGCTGTCAGCTCGACAGGGTTGAGCTTGCCAGTCTGCTCGTCAGGAACTGAGACGGGCACAGCGTACATCAAGATGGACAACGGCATCGGACTCCTGAGCTGGACCATACAATCGCTGAAATTTTCAAATCCCACAAATATCAGCTCAATCTCCAATGGGACTGACACGGTGATTGGTTCTCAGCAGACTAAGAACATTCCAGTTCAGATAACAATCAATTGTGGTACGGCTCCAGGCGCCTATACTATTCTCGGCGCTGTGTCATTTTCTTCGAGAGGCGTCTTGACAGCACAGTCTTCATTTCAGATTATAGCTATCATAGGCGGAACGAACTCGAACTTTCTAGTTTCTAACTATGTTATCTTCACTGTAATCGGCGTAATCGTCGTTGCTGCGGCCGCAGGCCTATTGATGTCGCGCAGGCACAATAACTAGAATTTCCTTTTTATCATATGCGCAACATGCATAATCTCCTAATCTCTGCAATAGCAGGGTTATTCGTTCTCGGAATGATTCTCGGTTTCATGCCAGCCTCGTATGGAACAACCTCCTATACAGATACCTTGATACTACACCAAGATCCAAATCACTCGCTGATAATTGGAAGTATTTCATCAAGCGGACACCAATTCAACTCTACGACGGCGCTTGACACGCCCAGTCATCAAAGTCTCACAAACCAGTCCGATGGAGAAAATCAGATGTTCTTTTGGCTGTCAACAGTCATGGCAGGATCGGGCGCGACCGTATCTGGTACACCATCAATGATATTAGATCTCAAGGCTTCCGCTTCAACCGTATGGAACTGGAGCGTTATACTTGACATCGACGACTCGACAGGAACGCTCGTAACATCGCTTGAAAATTGGCACTGCACGACTACAGGAACAGGTTGCATAACAGTTACTACCTCGGAAGCCGCTTACACACTCTTAGGAAATTCATCTATTAGCTCTACAGCGATACCGAAGGGCGATGTGCTTAGAACAGAAATCACATTTTATAGATGTACGGGAACAGGTTGCGCTTCTGGCACCGACAAGACCAATACGCTAACAATGTACGTAGAATCTACTACAGCTTCTTTGCTTTCAAAACTGATACTTCCGTTGGCAGCCAACCCAGTTACCGTGAATAACCTTGCAGATCCAACAACGGTCTTCACCTATGGAACTAGTGGCGTAGCGACAGTTTCAATATCTGATGCTTTTGGAATCTATGACTTGCAGACGCCAACGATCACCAGCACGATCTCTGGGCTGGGCATTCACCCGATCAATGGGGTTGCCATGACAGCTGCATCTGGAAACACTGCTGCAAACTATACAGGTTACTGGACCTACACGCAAAATCCCTCTACGGCACCATATTCAACGTACAGCGGAACCAGGACGGCCCTTGCATCTGGAAGCGATAATTCAGGCAATAGTTACAGTTCCAATACTATTACCTACTCATACGATGGGAGCCAAGGGAGCGGCCAACAGGGAGGAACAACGACGGCAGCAACGACCGCCGCAATGCCACCGCTTCAAGGTCTGGCGGCACTGACAGCGACACAAAAGGCATTCATCCTGGTCATAATCCTGGTGGTTGTCTTGATCGGAGTAATTGCTGTAATTCGCAAGAGGAACCCGTGAAACAGCAAGACGCATCGCGCGTCTCTCCTATCATTTTCCAAGCCGCCGAATAGCATTCCTCAATCCCAACACCGATGCCGTCGATGTCTGTCTGGAGAGGCACTTGGAATGTTTTCTCGCCTGTTCGGGTTTGGTTGGTTGCTGGATTAGTCTCTACATGCAATTTACTAGAGGCTGGATAATGCCAAACGGTGCAAAATACAAGTTATAGGGTTGTGGTTGGTAAATTAATCCAAGTGGTAGCCAAGCGTAAATTGAAAGGGAGCTGTAGATTGCGGAATGAACCCCTGTTTGACTACAATTTGCATACCTGCCTGAGCCTACGTTGTTAGGCACGATGGGAATCACGAAAAAAAACAGTAAGAAAGCCAACACAACGGATCCAATTATTTTCGGTCTCATGTTTTCACGATTATTCCTTCTTGCTCTTAAGCGCTAGTTTCAGCAAACCAAGCCAAGTATTTTGAATGGGATTTCCGCTCATATTGCAATTATTTAATGTGATTCATCCCATGAATAGGTCCGTGGACTTTTTGGTCTATTCAGTAACTATAGTTTCCAGAGGCCTATCAATAAACCGATAGCAACAAAGATAGCATCAATGTAGACAGTAGTGCCAAAATATGCGAACAGCGTCTGGGCAAAATTCCATATGACCAGCGCTTCAGGTTGCGCGAACGCAAAGACCAGTAGGAGTGAGGACTCGCTAACCATTCCAAACGTGAGAAGTATTGCGACCGCGACGACTAGAATAATTCCGAACTTCACGTGGTGTCTCACCAAACTACCAATAATCAGTCCGATCACTAACGCGAGGACTATCCCTCCAACCCAGGTAGGGATACCGAAATTTAGTGAAGGTAAAGAAAACAAAACGATGGAAGGAAGCATCAACGTAAAAACTCGGATGTTTTTCTACTGTTAGCAGATGGAAAAAAAGGGAAAATTTCTTATCGGTTTGACTATCGCCATCATTGTTATCGTCTCCGCCATAGCATCAACGAAAGAAATTGGAATCTGGGGCGGCGTCACCTGTTCCTTTTGTAGCAGTCTTTCCACGCAAAATCTTTCCACTTCTACGAGCAAGTCAACTACGACAAGCCTTGATACTCAAAGCAAAACTACAAGTTCGTCGATTGTTGGATCGACGGTGAGCAATTCGACTTCGTCGACATCATCGATTATGTCAACAAATAGCACTACGCCAACTTGTTGTAATTCGGGCCTCGGAGGATTCGCGAATTTCTTAGTGGGAAGCTCGGCAGTTCCAAATTGGGCTCTCTTCGCAACTATAGCCGCGGCTATTCTGATGGCTCTCTCGTCGCTCATGTATTTCAAAAAGCAATCGTCAAAGTGAATCATCAGACACGAACAAACGGCCAGTTCAACAGCCCAAAATTATTTGACAGTATGATGTAGCCGAGACAATTCAAGACGAAAAGCCCTATGATCAATGCGTCATCGTCCAAATAATTGTTGGGCGTTATGGCAATCACGGCGTATGCCGAATATGCGATCACCAGCATGAAGAGAAGCTTCAGGATGATGATTGCAGGGAGAACTCCGAGCAATCCTATCAGTCCGATGGCAAACCAGTTCGTTTCGACCAGACCCTGCCTGAGTCCCCATATCGTTGACACCATGTCCAGGATGTTCAATACGAAGAAAATGATGAACAGAGAAATTAGAACAAGTCTGTGTATTTTCAATTGATCAAAAAAGGCACAAGACGCAGATAGAGACGCGAGTTTTTACATTGATCTGTAGACCATTTGGAACGAATTCATCGATTTATCGTTGCGATCTTAACCATTGCAATTATCGTAGTAGTGGCATTTGCATCATCAAAACAATATGGGATTTGGGGCTCAGCCACCTGTTCCGTTTGTAGCAGTCTTTCAACTCCTGCTTCGACGAGCATTCAAACTGAAAGCTCTTCATCAGCTGGTTCTAACACCACAAGCTCTTCACAGACCCAGACATCGACCATTCACGACGACCCTCCTGGATTCTACCAGGGATGGGCCACGAGTAACCTGACTGTTGACTCGTCTAATTTGCAAGAAACCATCATCCTTCAGCAGGACCTCAATGTGAGCGACATTTCTGCGACGCAGTCAATGTCCTGGGTTGCAAACAACGGCACCGCCATACAAATCAGCATAACTGGGGTTCAAGGAGGCCAGGTGCTTGTTGACATGGACTCGCCCCAGTCTCCCGTCCAGGTGTATGCCGACGCAGTTCAAATCGCATCCTATTCCATCCAGAATGGCATCCTTTCAATTACCGCCTACCCTCAAGCTACGCTCACGATCATCTTCGCCGCACCCCAGCTGAACCAAGCTGCGCTCTCGGGCATTGTCGTTTCAATCTTCGTGATGCTTCTGGTAATTGTAGTTATATCAGTTGTTGCGGGTATCTTGCACAAGCGGAAGAAGTAGCTTGTTCCGATAGGTCTTAGCGGACGAAAGGGGTTTGGGGAAACAAAGAAACCCCACGCTGAGACAGAGCCTCTGCTTATCAAACGGATAAGTAAGTTTCAGTCGAGGAAGCGAGAAGCCAACGAATTTATTCGTTGGTAGTTCACTTCAAGACGCCACAAGCAGAAGATTTTCCCTTTTTACTATATGAGCAAAAATATGGCTCAACAAATAAACCCTCTACTTCACAATAGAAGCTTCCATGAAAAGATGCTTCACAGGAACAGCAAAGGAATGGGTGTCGCCGCTGGTGTCGTAATTGGCGCTATCGTCGTCATCGTAGTCCTTGGCGGCGCTTGGGCAGCTGGCCTCGTTTTTGGAACTACCACTGTCAGCGTGACACAGAGCACCTCGTCAACGGGAACTGGAAACACTGCGACTGGCGGAAACGGTCAATTCATCAACGGTGAATACGCAGGCGGAGTCAATACAGCCGTCACGGGTTACGACCACTTTGGGACTGGGACCACATACTCAGCACCAACAAACTTTGGCGTGACATGGTACGAGAAAGGAACAGGCTCGACCTACAACCAGATCGGCGTAAACACGCAACTCATCCAAATTTCACAAGCTGACTCGGGAACTATCTATGCGGCGGTGACAATTCCTTCAGGCCAGAGCTACTATCCTGATCCCGCAGCTACAGAAATCTCCCAATGTGTAACTGGATGGCAATACGTCAACCCAACTTCGAACACTGCAGCAACACCAGAATTCGTGTTCACAGTCAACCTCAGCAGCTCATGCCTAACAATCGGCTCATCTGGAACTCCAACTCTCACATTCGCTCCAAGACTGATGGCACAGTCAACCATGACAATGTCTTTCAGCAGTTCCCAATCAAGCTCGCTCGTGAGCTTCGGAACCACGCCTAACAACAATGTCATCTTGGCTTGGTACGGAACCTTGGCAACAGCTAGCACGGGAGTCGAGATCACTCAAGTCCAAATAGTTGCAAACACCACAAATCTCGCAGTATTTGGCGTCAACAGCATCAACAACCCAGCAAGCTACTCGAACAACGGCGCTACAAACCCCTCGCCAATAGGACTGGTCGGCAGCAGCTCAATCATTCCTTCGGCATCAGGCAGCAACGAAGACTACACCTACAACATCGCGAACAAGATAAACGACCCATCATCTGGCGACTTTATCACATACGCGTCAGGCACAATCAACAGCTTCGCATTCACGACATCGGTTGCCGTGGACTTTGGAGCTCAGACAGTAACCACAGGCCACATCACAGTGGAAGTCATCGTCTATGTCCTGCTTCCAAATGGAACGCCATCTGCAATCACGAACACCCAGACACTAGCAGAGAACTCTTCATAAGCATAGGAAATTAGAAGTAGAACCCTAGCAATCAATTGAGACTACTTCAAACTAGTCTCACCACTCCTTTTTTCTTTTCAAGACTTTTTATTTTGAACTATCTGTGTTTCCTGTCTCTAGCCAAAAGCCTGCAAAGCAGGCTTTCTCTTTCCTTCCCTCCAGGTGGTTTCGCGCCTACTTCCTAGCAATGTACTGCGGAGCATCAGCACTCCTTGGGCTGAACGAGTTCCAGAGATTTGAAGATCATTTCTCGTTTCTCCTGATTTCGAAACCAGACCCCAATGACATGGAAAATAACGGCAGGGATTACATCGCCTTTTTCTTGATTTCACTCCCATTCATCATTTTCTTCATACTGGTATCATTCATTTCTCTGAACACGGACACGGTCTATGCCTACGCGTTCATGATAATTTTCGGAATCGTGGGCCTGTTGCTCATGAGGTTCTATGACAAAGTGGAGGAGCCAATCTATTTTGACAAGAACGCGGGATGGTACGGCGTCGGGGTCGGCATCGTTTTAGGGCTGATAGTTTTCGTGGTCAATGCGGCCATTTACAAGTTCGGATTGTTGCCCTCATCTGGCGGCTACAGCGTAATCCCATTTGTGCCATTCAAATTCGTCCAGGCGGGAAGCTCGGTTGCAGTGCCGCAGTTTTTTGCTCTTTCGCAATTGCCTTCCTTGAGTGAATTTGGTTACATTTCAAATGGGGCATTTGAGTTCATCCTCACCGCACCCGCCGAGGAATTAATCAAGGCGGCTCTGTTCTATGGGCTGTACATGAAGTGGCAAAACGAGCCTTTTGCGATGGGAATGTCTGTGTTCGTCTGGGCCACATTCCACGCGATTCTGGTAGGCTTTACGCTCCCAGAGATAATGCTCGCCTTCTTGTCGGGCCTGATTTTCTATGTGGGATGGAAGTACACTGGGTCGATTCTTACAGCGATATATGCCCATGGGCTTTATGATGCTTTGATCATTATTCTGGCACCGTTCAACGTTTGATCGCCTTTTTCTTCTATGAATCGGTTCGTTGTGATAGTTCTTGCAATTATCATCATAGTGGGAAGTTTTGTAACAATCGCGACCTTTTTTCCTGGAGCAATCAAACCGCTTTGCGCGGCAGGGTGCGGAGCAAATAATCCAGGGCAAGCGCCAATCTCGGTTTCACAAGTCAGTCTCGAACCTGGAGGTTCCGTCCAAAACAACTATCTAGTGAATACGTATTGGGACGTGAATCTTGCAGTCAATTCCATCCAAAACCTTGCCTTTTTGAAGCTCAATTCGCAGGGCGCGAATGGAACCGCGTTTACTGGCAATGTCCTAAACGGAGAATCATTTGCCCCTTCGTCCCAGGTCTATGTGACTCTCACTCCTGAGCAACCGTACGCCACAGTTGCTCTCAAACAAATCCAGGCGCAATGGAGTCCAGCTGCAAGCGGCTATGGCGATCAAGTTACAGAGCCTGCCACCCCATGTCAGAACTTTGGTTGCTATGGCGCTTCGACGAATTCAACAAGCGCCCAGATCGGATACTTTTTTATTCCAGCCCAGCAATACTGGACGTTCCACTATCCAATCGCGGTGACAGTCACGAAGGTAGGGGGAAGCGATCCATTTTCGCAAACTGAAACCATCGACATGGTTACTCAGCATTCAGTAACAATAGCAGATCCAAGCAATCTTGATGAGAACGTAACGGTGAATCAGATCGGCTTTTACGCTGGCGACCTAAGTCAGGTGCCAGTCGGGGATCCAATATTTTACCAGGGCGGTTCAAAATGTGGAGGATTATGCGGGTTCAACAATGGACAAGAGGCAATTTCGCAATATGCCAACTACTGGTATGGTGGACTGTCAAACACGGTCTTTCAAAATTCAGCTGGTTTAACATCGCCCGACACCTCATATTACAATAGTGCCTGCACTAATCCTGGTTGGGGCCTGACAAACGTTCAACAGACCGACCTTGGAATTACGACGGGCAATCTGTACTACTACTACCCCGTCGCCCCGTCTCTAACAACTCCAAACTCAGGTTACTACTTCTCGTACAATCTTCCAGGTGCAAATCCTGCGGGAGCTACTTATGTCAAGAATTATGTTTGCGCGGGCCAGGACCTGACCGATTGGCTGAACGGCCAAGAAGGCGGGTCGAACCCATCAGTGACAACTTTTTCCAATCCATACGGGCAATCACTTCCTTGGCAGGTCTCGACCCAACAGCTCTCGATCAATCTTCCATACAGCGAGTTCTCCTCGCTCTTGATACCATCGATGCAAGTATTGGTGAGCACCAGCTTGGCTGATACGGTGGTCTATCAGGTCAATGGAGCGCAATTCCAAATTTCAAGTGTCAGCACGAGCAACTCGGTAGTTACTGGTCCAGGAAGCGCGACGATAAATGTTGGAATAAAGAATGTTGGAAGTTATGCTGGAACTCCCACGATAAGCGCCGTCCAATCAACGGGTTCATTTTCGATATCGCCGCCGAGCCAATCGATTCCGTCTGGGATCGCGCCTGGTGGATCAGGCAACGTGACTTTCTCGGCAACGGGGCTGGATGTTCAATCATCGACCAAAGATAGCATCACATTCTATGTTTCAAATGACGCAGGTCAGGTCACCGATTCAAAGAGTATCAGCTTGACGGAAAATCCTGCCCCGACTCTAGGGACGCAAAAATTCTCGCTATCTGGTGTCAATGCCCCTTCATCTATAGCCGTGGGAGACCAGGCAGCGGTGACGCTCGAGGTGCAATCCGTCGGGGCACCTGGAATTGCGGCTATCTCGGCCATCTCGCAGGATCCTCAGGTACTCTCAATCAATCCGATTAATGTGAACCAAAGCATGGGCAGTGGAGATACTGTTCCAGTCGGGTTCACGATTGTTGGAGTGGCACTGCCCGCGGGTTCTCAAAAACAAAACGTGACCTTGGTATTTACTGTTGGAAATGGGAGCCAAAATGCATCCCAGGAGCACATAACTGTTACAGTCTTCCAAGGGAGCAGTGTCTGCCTGACCAATTGCCCGCCTAGCTCAACGGTGGGAGGGATTTCCTATGCATTGATTGCAATAATTGCTGCCGTTGTAGCAGTTGCAGCGATAGGCGCAGGATACATCATTCATAAGAGAAGGTCATAGGCGAAATGGACATTTTCGATAAGGCAGCGATCAAAGCTGAGATTTGGCTCAACCGACATATTATTAGAATGTCGGAAACGGACAATTTGAAAGCAACCTCTGGAGAGCTTGGTCACCTGCCGCTTAAGCAAGGAAAGGAAAGAATGGTGTATATTACGAACAGGTTTCCAAATGCCAAGGTTTGTTCTTGTTGCGATGGAACTGGATTATTATCATTGAATTTCGCCGAGTGGAAACCAACTACGGGAAGCTCCTAAACATCTTTTTCTAACATGAATGTCGTTCGGACTTTCGTAGGCGTGGCCATGGTTGCAGCAATCATTGCTGGGTTCGTTATCGTAAATTTAGTGCCGATTCCATGGACCGCGATAATTTTCAATAGCTCTGCCTGCGGAACATCTGGTTGCGGTTCATCCAGCTCCTCGGGCGGGGTCCAAATCACCGTAGCCCAATCTGAGGTAACTCTTTCTCCAGGGCAGTGGGCAACTATAGGTTATTCGATCTCGACGCCTGAACCGTTGAATCTCAGCGTCGTAGGAGCCAACGGCTTTTCCGTCAATGTTTCGACGCCAGAAATATTTTCTTCCTCAAATGGATTCATGAATGTCAGCGTGCCTTTGCAGGCGATCGTGGGAAACGATCCATTTGATTTTCGAGCAATCTCGCATCAAGTTGAGCTAGCTGATCAGGCAATGTTGCTCGTTGTAACCAACGGTTCTGTTACGACGACGAATTCAACCACTACCGCCACGCAGGAAAGATCAACTTCGTCCTCGAGCGGAGAGGCTGGAGTCTATTTCTGTTCGGTCTCGTCGTATAGCATCAGTCTGACTGTTGAAGGCATAGGAACGGGCGGAGTCGTCGAATCAACCAACAGATTTGCAGTCATCAGCAATAATCAAGGAGGAGGATATATTGCACCTCAGAAACCCGTGATACAATTCCTTCAATATCAGCTGGCTGTAACATCGGTCCCAGTGATTTCGCAAGGTGGACCATATTTTGCAACCTTCCAGTTCATCGCCGCGACTAGTTCTGTTTCCACAATAGTTCCCAAGACTCTTTTTTCAGGAGTTGGCTACGGACTTTATCAGGTTACTTATTTGATACCGCTCAGCGGTGGGAACATCAACCTCGACCTGAATGCGTCGAACCTCCTTAGCGGCGTTGCAGCTGCCCAATCAAACGATGCCAATCTCCCCCAGCCCTGGAGTTACGCGATCTCGCAGGTCCAAAACAACACTGTAGTCCCGTTCATGTTTTCGATCTCGATAGTGGGATGCAACCAGCAGAACACGCCAATCAAATCATTCTTCGGCTATCAAGCAATTCAGAATCCGACGAGCTCGCATTCAGGCGGCACCTATTCGCTTGTCCCAACGGGTGCTACAAAGCTCTCGTTATTTGGAATCAGTTCGGTGATAAGCGGCGCGGCATACTGGTTTGATTATGTTGGGTCGGCGCTCACATTGGGCGCGTCTTTGGGGCTTTTGGTAGTCGTTTTCAAGAAAGATTGGCCCTAGTTTCAAAGTGGAAGTCACTTTGTTTTGAAAAGGGCTTTCAATCATGATCGATTTTGACCTCAGTCGCCGTAAGGTCCTCAAGATAATTGGAATCGGCACAATTGTGACGGTAGCAGGACTGCTGTTCCTTGAAGCAGATGGAAAGCTCTTTCCGCTAGGAAAGTCGGATACCACAAGTACCACTAGGACTACGAGTTCAACGAGCAATTCAACTTCCAGAAGCGGTGTTAGCACGACAACAAGCGCGAGCGCGAGCACGACAAAGACCAGCCAGAGCTCTTCGACGAGCACAAGTAGCCAGATTCCCGCAAGCGGAAAATTCATCGAAATCAAAGCATTCGAAAACAACAGCTACCTAGCAGCTCCGCTTTATTCGGCAAACGAATTGCTCTCCCTCGTTCAAGAGATTCACGGCGCTGTAGGAAATTACAATATCACCAAGTTCATTAGAGCGCAGTGCCGCGCCAACATAGATCCGACAACAACTTTCTCCGATTGGAGCGGAGACATGAATTCATTCTTTAGTGCCATTCAACAGGCTTGCGGTGGGGATATAATTCCAGACGTTGACATGGACATTTACTTCTGTCAAAATGACTGTGGAAACACATGCGGTCCAGACTACTTTTTTGACAATGCCTCTGGGTTGCAAAAGATTGCTGCTTTGCAAGGAGGAATGGCACACCTAGAAGCGTGGGATGCTTACTATTCACACGACACTCCGAGCCAAAGCGATATCGCAACATTCTTCCAAACAATGCAGGGACAAGGCTGGGGAAGCTTCATGAGCCAAGTCGATGATGGCGGCGTTGGTGGAGGCGGGAATGGCGGGGCCTTAAAGCAACCTGACTATGGATATGCTTCTTACGTAAGAGTCGGCCTTTTTGACATTCAGAGTACTTCACCCTATTTGATACCAATGCAGAATTTGATAGATTCAACATGGCAAAACGAGCCGTATTTGAAAGGCGTTCTATCTGCGATAGAGTCTCAACAACAGAATGGTCAATACGGTGGCTATGATTTTGCGATACAACAATTCACCGAGGGTTTGACTCCTGGAGAACAAGAAGCGGGATTGACCGCCTGGGCTGCTGGACAAGCTAGTAACAACTATACAGTTGTCTATCCCGTCTTGGTGACTTTGGGCGGGAATGACGCTTCTGGCAAGGGAACATGGGATGCCAAGGGCGCGGGGGCATTATCAACCATTGAGGGCCTCATGCTTCAATACAATTCTTAGATTCCAGATTTTCTTTCGATTCATTCAGAACCTGTTTAAACCCGACGATTCGCCCTGTTAACAAATTCGTGAAAACCATCTGGCCTCTCTTTCGAAATTCTGCCAGAACTGGCATTGCCTTGAAAGCAGATGCCCACTCTAGCAACAGTGCCTTATCATCTTCCGTGAAACGCGATTTTCCTGCCTTAACTTGAATTGCATAAGGTTGATTTCCATCCGAGGCCCACAAATCGACAGGAGAATGACTTGCGGCGCTACGACTTACCTTTGTGAATCCGTATTCCTTGCGAAGATGATTCATGACCTGATATTCGCGGCGGCGGCCTGTCCTGTAATTCTTGTTGACCAATCTGAATATCATTTCCAGAGATAGTAAGTCATAACTATTTCTGGTCCCTTTTTGCACTGTGATATGAGATGAACGATAGTTCTAGTCGCTAGTCGCTCAGTCCTTTCTTTTCCATTTCATCTATCATTTTCTTGGGGCCCGTGACCTTGACTTCAAAATCAATTGGGCACGCCAGTTCGGACCCAGTAATGCGGCCTTTACTAGCGAGTGTTTCCATCCCATGGCTTGCCTTCGTGCGCTTCATGTCGCTCGTTATTTTGTAGCCCATTTTCATGGGCTTGTTTCCATAGTGCTTTGCCATAGCAGAAAAATCACTTTTTCCTTTGATCTACCAAGCCTTGGGAAAGCAGTATCGAGGAAGGACCATCATGCGCAAAGGTTTCACTGCGCATCGAATGTCAAAATCAGGGAAGACGACAAGCTATCACGTCAAGGCCACTAGGATCAAAGACCAGGGAGCACCTGGAAGGGGCACTCCTATAATTCCATTTAGGACAGCTGCCGAAAAGAAAGCAAAGTTTGGATACGAACGCCCTCTTAACGACCTTGCGATGATGATGGGGTACGAGAGAGTAACCATAGTTCCAGATGACCAGATTGATCTCTACGTCAGAGAATGCGTCAAGACTTTTGGGAAACAATCGGTTCTTGGAATGTTTAGTTCCCAGGTCAGGGTGCGCAGAAATGACCACAGACCCATAGTGGTTCACGAGCGGAAAAAATTCGAGAAAATGCTTGACTCTTTGAAGAAGCAAAATCTTTGATTTGTTGGCTGAATAATGCCAACATTCAAACATATGTTTGCCCTTTTTTACTTAGAATGTAATTGTGGCTGAGATTCGCAAGCTTCACATCGTGCTCTTGGCGGCGCTCGCTTTCTTCTTCCTGATCGATATTCTCGATTTCATGACAAGCATTCTGATTGTTTCCTCGGGTCTCTGGGAGAACAATGTTGTTGCGGTTTATGTCATTGATGCATTTGGCCTTTACCTAGGTCTCGGGATACTGAAAATGGCCAGCCTGACGATAATTGCATCCACAGTAGTTCTCATCATTCGCTCGAACTCGCTACTTGACGACGAATTCGCGATAGGGGTGCTAGCTTTCCTCAATCTTGTTGGGGTTGTTGTTTTGTGGAATAATTTCGCTCTGATCATGTGACCTCGGATTGTCATCTCATTTGCGGGCTTCCTTCTTGTCGTCGTGACCTCAATAACGTCCCCAGCCCGATTAAGGCAAGACCACCAATTGTAATTGGAATTCCTGAATAGTGCAAGGTAGAATAGGAATAGGACGTACAAATGACAGGTGGTGAACCTACCTCGAGAATTGTTGCGGTTCGCCCATCACTTGTGGTGGTAATTGTGTGTGTACAATCAGGGCAAGGTTGTTGTACACAAGTTCTAGCTGGAATCGGTGTCAGTATTATTATGAACATTCCCAAAAATAAAAGAGGAATTCCGAGAAGCAGTATCCAAATCTTGTTCATATCCAAATCCAAACCCCATCAAATGGAATTCGAAATGGCACAAAGTCAGCATTCAATACTGACTCGGTTTGCACTGGCGGTTTCAGTTATCGCGCCATTCATTGTAATCTGCGCAGGATTATTCGTTCCTGAGTACGAGCCTGGACCTGAACCCGACCAGCTCTTGAAGGAATACAGTTCGTCGTGGTTAAGGCATTCGCCTGTCGCACTTATCTGAACCGATTGAGTAAACGGTTGAAGCCCACTCGAAGGAGTTATGCTCAATCCAGTCACAGGGGTCATCGTCAATTGGGCTGGCGCACCGTATTCTTGATTGCATGTCCCACCAGCACAGTTCAAGCCGACGTAATACATATTGGACGATTCCACTGTGCTCCATGACGGCGCTGCGCAAGGAGGCCAGTTGTAAACGGAAAGCTTCCCAGGTACACTGTATGTGAAATAACCACGGCCTTGAGAAAAATTAGCCGTTGGGTCGTTGCTATTGTATCCCACCAATACGCTCTGGTAAGCGTTTGGTTGTGCTTGCAATGTGTTCGGCACTAATATTGTTACAATATCCGTATAGACTTCTCCTTGGCCATTGTCGAAATGGAGATACCAATTAGCCGCGGTCAAATAACTAGAAGAGTTGAATGTGCCATAAACATTAGCAGTAGTTGTTGTTTGTGTCATGTAATAGGCATTGGTTGGAGACGCTTCGATGCCGTCAAGTTTGCCACCGCCCAATAGGTTTTCTAGTTCTAAATAGCCGCTTGATGAGGAAACGATCCCACCTTTAACGGCAGCTATCCATTGGTAAGCGGGTGTTTGTTGAGCTGTAGGCACTTCGACCTGCCAGCTGTATGTATTGGTCTGGCTCTTACCATCTAATTCACTTATAGCAGAACTCACGTCTTCCGCAACTGTCATTTGGCTACTGTGACAGCCGCTCTTGGAATCATACAAGTAATAATTACTGTTTCCTTGATAATATGCAAATGTGGATGATTTGGATATCGCGGTGAGCCACAGACATGAAATTACGAAAACTATGGCAATGTATTTTTTGTTTGTGATGTGAGAGGACATTTGCATTATGCTACCTTTATGTTGCTCCAGGCCCCGCAGAATCAGTAGCGAATACATTAAGAACGAAAGAAAAGTTTTGATAATTTGTTGGAATTCGCGTAGGAATATTTGCCGAAGAAGTTTCATGTGTGTTGCCGCTAGGTAAAACAAAAGTTTGGATCGGCGAGGTGGACAGAAAGAGAATAGATGCCTTAGTGCTTGCAGTAATATTAGTTTGCACAAGAAGTGGAACGGCCAGAGTTTGTGTGATACTACCCGCGCCAGTTTCACTTTGTGTCAAAGTCGGAGGCGAATTAATTTGATATGATGTATTATTCATGAGTGTATTATTCAAGTAGAACGCAAGCCATATTGTAGAGGCATAGTTTGAACTGTTGTAAACAAGTTCGATTTCGACGTTCTGAACATAGCAATTTTTTGTTATGTTGAATTGTGTCCATGCCGATGTATTCGCTGGAATCAATTCCAAAGTACTTTGGTTAGATGGGGGTTGCCCAAAAATCACTTCAGGATTAACTGCCGCTTCACGAGATATTATTGACGTAGAAATCAAAGTGGAGGAAGTGTTTGAGGTCCGCTGTGAATAATTTTGTGGGGACATGATGGCTATAACACCGATGGCCAAAACCACCATACTCAGCGCAACTATTAATCCGATTTTCCTCAAAGAAACTTCTCGGCATAATAACTAGTTATATTATAAATAGCTATCTTGCCAGCAAAAAGGATTGCATGGGACACCGATGAGCACTTTCCACATCCTGAACACATTGCGGAAGCCCGCGGCTTTAATCGTGGGGCGTCATCAAAACCCCTTTTTATTCTGAAGGCAATTGGGAAAAGCAGCTGCTATAGCTGAAATCATCGCTGGTCTCGGTGTAGCTGGAATTCCAGTGGCGCTCGCGGTCATACTTGGTGGAGGGCTCCTATTGGGATTTGTTTTCTGGTCGATTTTGAGTTTTGTCTCGCAGTGGTTCTTTCCACTTATTTTCTTTGCAGGTGCTGTCGTTATCGCCATAGAAGCGATTCCGCGAGGAGGCAAGATGGCACTGCTCGGAGCTTCGATGATGGTACTAATGCTCCTGCTCGCATATGTTCTTTGGAGCGGCGTCCTCAACGGACCCTCCAATACCTATTCGCTATTGTTGTCTGATATTCCACAATCAGAAGGCGGTAACCAGTCGCTAGTCCCAGGAAGTGGCGTATTCTATTATTTTCTCCTTGCCATTGCAGGGATCGTCGGGGCCGCGTGTGGTGTGGTCGGCGGCATCAGGTTGCATCAATTGCACTTCGACATTCTTTAGTGATTGAAAAATGAAAACAAGCATAGCTCTTGCCCTAATGCTAGTGGTGATACTGGCGATTGTTGGAGTTGCCGCTGTAACCCCAGTTAATGCCTTCACAGGGCAATCTTCGCCTGTGCTTTGCAAACTCAATCTGACGGTAACGGGAACTTACAATGATTACCTGTTGTATCACTCAGTAAGTGGATTCACCTTCAATGGAGGCGGCACTGGATGCGCAACTCAGACATTGTTGAGCCTGATTCCTGGAGGCAGCTCGCAGTTTGTCCAGGCTGACCAATTGAACCTCTTCGCAATCAACTTGCCATTCTCAGTTGTCCTCGTGAATCAAGCCGACGGGACCCAGCACGGTCCCTATACGATCAATGCCAACATTCCAGCTGGATCGGCCGCTCCAAGCTACTCATTCACGGCGACCACGACCGTCGCAAACTTTCCCGAGGGGACATTCACGGCCACGATTACAGGGCAATATATTTCTGACCAAACTACAACAATCCAAGTTGGTTCTTGAAAAGTCGTTTTTATTCTAGCCAATGTCAGCCGTAGCCGTTGGGAAGACAGCTGTAGCAACAGCACCGAAGATAGTAGAAGCAACCAAGAGTGAAATCGCTCCAAGGGTCACATCAGTGGCCAAAATAGCTGCGCCCAAGGTTGTTTCAACTGGAAAGAGCATAGAAGCCGTGGTCACGGGCCAAATCTCTCAAATTCAGCCAGTCAGCACGAAAATCGTGGAATCGTTTTCCACGGTTTCATCAGACGCAAAAAATGTGGCGGAATCCTTTGCTTTGGAGGCGAAAAGCGCAGGCAAGAATTTGCTGGACTCAGGATCAAGTCTTTTGAAATCCATTTCAAAAACAGGAAGCAAGTCTGCCGCTCCGAAAATCAAATCTTTTACAAAGGGCCTTCCAAAACAAAATCCGAAAGTGCGATGATTCTTTGGGAAGCCACCCAGTGAAGCTCAGAGAGAGCACTTGCTTCGAAAACTACGAAATCCACGACAAAATCTACGCGAATTTTTACAAAGACCGCAAGAAAAAAGGCTTCAATGTTAAGCGTCAATATTGTAGGTGTCCTTGGTGTCAAGCCGCAAGAGGCATCGCCGCAGAAGAATTCAGTACTTGTTGGTGCGGTCGAAAATTAACCAAGGAAGGATTCTGCGTCGAACACACATTGTTCAGCTTCTCCCGCCTAAAGGCAGGGAGATTGTAACTGCAATGTTTAGCACGCCCAGCAATTCCTCCCCGACCTAGGGCTTCCTTGCACATTAGTCGTGAAGGTAATGCCGCTTGTAACCAAGTGCAACGCCGATGCTCGCGAATAAAACCAGGACCACAGTGAAAGCTATCTCCAGTTCAGACAGGGTTCCTGCCAAGAAGGCATAGTAAGAATCTAGAACGAGTTCACCTATCAAAAATATCAGGAATGCCTGTTCCTAATCCGATCGCAAACCCTCGAAAGTTTACCTCCCAGATTTTCGTAGACATCAACCCATTTCCAATCACAAAAGAAAACGTTGACAGCACTACGGCGACTAGCTCGATTTTCAGCCCCTCAAGATTGATCGGATACTGAAGTAACAAAAACCCAGTCGGAACTAGAAACAATATCGCGATTCCAAAAAGAAAGACGAGCAACCCAATAATTTTGTAGCCCGTTCCATCGTGATCGGCCAAGAGATTGCTCCAAATGGAAAAATCTCTTTTTCTGTGGAGACATCGGTCTTTGACCAAGCCACGGTCAAATACAGCGTCTCCCTTCGAATCCGAACCAAACAGTCAGCGCGGGGGCTTCCCTCCCTGCGCTTAAACTGTTGGTTTTTTGATCATTGAACGCAACCAACAAGAGCTTGCTGATTTTTACAATCCTGGGGATCACGAGCACGATTTACTGGTCTATCTATGTTTTTTATCCGCAAGATCCCATAATTCTGAAAACAGGCCTTGTGATCAATGGTGCATGGCTAGTCGGATACATTCTAGTTATGGCCAGCATCTGTGGGTTGGGTGTCCATATTCATCACCGAAGGAATAATTGATTCAAAATGGTCAAACAATGTTCTTTTAAGAGAAATCCTCAACAACCATCATATTAGATTGAGAGATATGATCTGAGTCACAGGAAACTCTAAATTTCTTATTATTCTTATTAACAACCAAGAACCAATTGCCAAATTCATCTCTTCCGCATCTAGAAATAATTCCTTCAAATATTTCGTCTATTTTCCCCAAATCAATTATCTTCTTTCCGTAATCGTCTCAGCATGAGATGATTAAAACATATGGAAAGCGAATTTAATACGTAGGCTCATCGAGCCAAGGCTTGCTTCCCGCAGTCATTGCAATTATCCTGCGATATTGCTTAACGGGGCTCTTGGCATATTGTTTGCGTTGATGCACTCCATCGGGAGCCATCCCAGGCGTCCTATGAGAGACATGGACATGAAAGGAATACTGTTTGTGGATAGTCCCAGAATCTGAAAAGTTTGAAATAATATCTGGAACCGCGCCGACAAGTGTTGGAGCATGTTCGAAATCGTACACTTCTGGATACATCCAATCCCTTTTCATGGCGCGCATCATCGGGTCAGCACCACTGAAGATTGAGGCGCGTGTTTCCACCTTCATGCCATCAAAACTAACTTTGAAAAATCCGAGCGGATTGCGCTTCATCCTCATTTGAGCCTTGGGTTCTGCGATCTCGATGTAGTATTCTCCAGTGATTTCATGTTTGTAGTAAGCTGTAGCTACAGTGTCTTCGAGTTGCTCTCTCATCTCGATTGTGCTCATTGGAAGCCATGTTACTCGAATCCTGCGACTTCTTCTCCGCCCAATATCATCGGTGACATGTGCGAACCACCAAGCCGCTCGGCGGAGGTCAGAAGTGTTTTCGTCGTCTCGGTCTACCAAATATCGCGGCCTCGGAGGTCTTCTTGCTCTTCCTTTTCTTCAGCCTCATGTCCCTCTCCAGGACGCGCCTCCCAATCGACATTCATGTCTTTGCGCAGAAAATTATCAGGATTCTTGCCTTGAGCCTTGACGCACAGCTTGAATACTTCGATGGAATCCATGCCGACGACCTGGGGCATGAACGGCGCTGGAATCGATTGTATCAAGTTTATTTCCTGTGAAGTTCTGTTGAACCAGAATTTCAGACGGGTCCTTCCTAGGACGCCTGATTTCGAGAGCATCCTCACAGCTTCCTTTTCATAGTCTTTGCAGGAAAGTGATTCAAGCAATGAATCCAAGGGCGACCTTGCTGTCTGCGAAGTCACGGTAAGTTTGCTCCAGAAGATGTTTTCAGCCAGGTTCCTCGCCTGGGATGTTACCTCTACTGGAAGCTGCGTCGCAATATCAACTGCAAATTGCCACCTTCTTCCCGAACGCAAAAATGACCCGAGGACTCCTTGCATCTGGCTCTGCTCTTTCATCATGCTGGTTGAAGTCCCAGCCTCTGCAGCCTCATCTACCTGGATTCTGAATGGTACTGTTTGATTATGCTGGCGCCATTTCTTGAACGAATAGAGCACTTGCAACGCGTTTTGGATTTCTATATCGAATGGCTTGTTTGGGGGGCGCGGGTCGTTGCCTTGCCTTCCCAAGTTTCGAACGGCAATTATGCCAGCAGCTTTCTTGTAGCCCATGTCACCTGCAATTTTCTGCAACTCCTTTAGAATCGCTGGTATGTCAAGTTCGAAAGACCAGTGGGAATCAACCTTGATTATTCTATCATAGATGGTAAGGTCTTCCCCCTCAAGTTCTTTTTTGACATCGTTGACGATGTTCAGAATTAGAACGGGAATCCCTTCTGGCGGGATGCCAAGTTTTTCATTGAATGCAAATGATGTGTTTCCATGCATTCGAGTTTGGGGCATCGCAGCAAGGATCGGCCAGTTGGAATTGTCTGAGAGGGGGATCAAGGTAGGCGCTTCGCCTTTAATTGCTGTAATAGCCGCTAGGCCACCGAGAGCAGTTGTTTTGCCACTGTTGTGGCTCAGGAGGCGATTACCAAGGAAGTAGTTATTGGTTCTAGGCACAAAGATGTCAAAGGTTTCGTCTTCACCAAATCTTTCAACGGAGTCGATAGTAACATAGTCAATATTGCTGGAAGCCCACCACGAATTGTTTTCTCGCTGAGAACTATCATGAAATAGCCTCCCGCCTCGATCATCTGCTGGCGCTTGCGATCTTTTTCCAGGTCTTTGTGCCAGTAATCCCCATTGCACTCGATCAAGAATTTCGTCCCAACAATCTGAAAATCTGGAAAGAAGAATCTGTCCCTCAACCTGAGACATTTGTTCCAGATGTAAGGCATTTCTAAAAAGTCCAGTGCCTTCATCGTTTCTTTTTCCAAATTTGTCATTTGGTTCCGTTTCAGCCTGTTGTTGATCAGTTTTTCTGGGTGCTCCAGAAAGTAAGCTCTCCAGAATTTTGATACTTCTTCCCTGTGAGATTGCATCCAACGTATTCCGTAGATCGGCGTGCGATTCGGGATCTGGCATCTTTTTTTCCGTTCTTCTTCGGTAAACCGACTCACAAAAGCCAGTTGGGACTGGCGATTTTTGGCAATAACTTTTGGATCTTTCATTGGATTGCTCTGAAGGTTTCGATAAGAGGTTGAACAACTCAGGCTGCAGAATTTTCTTGCCCACGAAGCTTGACTTGCAAAGCACGGGAGAACTGGAAAGGAAGTTTGACAGTTCAAACAAAGAATCATGACTCGTGATTTTCTTGGCCCCCGAGGAACTCTGCGATAGCATTGGTCCGAGCAGTACTTGTTCTGAGGGTTTGTGACGGGAGAATTGCATCTCGGACACAACCGTATGCTCATCTCTTGCAAGGGCAATGAGTCCATCTCCTTTTGCAAGATGGTCGACATTTTTCCATCCATCTTTTGTCATGAACCTGTGCTCAGCTGACGCACTAATTGTTGCACCATCAGACAGTCGAATTTCATAGACAATTTTCACGCCAGTTTTGAACGCGATGGCACTTCTATACGAGGGGCCATCAATATCCAGTGAAAAAACATCAAACCAGCCCTTGCCAACTAGATTGGCAATCGACTGAATGCCTCGCTTGGTCATTATTTCCGTATGAGCGCCTAAACACCCTAATCCACCAGCCAGGAAATTCACGCTCGAAACTTGTGAGTCAGGCATGTACTTGAAGGGGTATGGCTGGCCCTCTACTTTTCCAGCCAATTCCCCAGTAATCCATGCATCTTTTGGCATAATTTGGAAAGCGCAATCAAACGAAGCCATCCGCGCGTATTCGATATGGACTGTAGGATGCTGCGCGGCATCAAAATTGAAATTCCTCAGTATTGGCGCCCTGACTTCATCCAGTTTGTACCTGAACGACTTGTAGGCGCGTTCCCAGTACTGTTCGTAAGCGGTCAGATGTGATTCCTTGAGCCATCCTAACCATTGCGCATCTGCGGATTTTTTGAAAAGAGATCGCAGCGTCTCATTGGGAACATTGTAGCATACTCCGAAGACGATCATCTGGAGCATGTTCTTCTCGGAGATTGAGGTTTGCTGGTCGCCGCGAATCGTTTCAAAATAGATTTTGTAGATGTACTCGACAAAGTCTCCGCGGGAAATCTGGAATTTCTTCCACCCGTTCGCCTCGTTGATTTCTTCTATTATGATTTGGAGGCCCCTGTAGGCAGACATGTAGGCCTCGAACACCGCGTCGCCCATGCCTATCTTGACCACGACGGAAAGAGGATCAATAGGCATCTCCATCTTCTCGAACAATTGGCAAATTCTGAAATATTCCTCGTACGCATACTCCCTGTCGCGCTTCATTCTTGGAACAAGGTCTTCAAAATCTAGGTCGAGGTTGACTGACTCCTTGCTTTCATTAGCATCGGGTTTCAAGTGCCCCATGAGGTCTATCACGGCCCGAAAGACTTGGCGGTTGGTCTTCTTCCTGATGCTCTTCGGATCTATGATTTCAATCGTGCTGTTGTAGATTGAGAGAGCGCGCATCAGGCTAAATGAAACATGCAGAAATTCCTCGCGTCTCTTGTCCGAGACATGGATAGTTTGGAATAGCCTGTTCAGATATTCGAATCCAAAGTATCCCCCCATCAGGGCCTTGAATTGATGAAGCACGGCGTTGTAAAGAGAGGAAATTGCCGTCGGGTTCTGCCTGATTGCGCCAAGCTGCGCTTCTAGTTCATTTTCTTCCTCTTGGAGAATCTGATCAACCTGGTCATTTGGCGACCTGGCCATGGCCATGTTTGGAAGGAGTTCGGGTTCTTGGCCGCCGCCCCCAAGCATTGCCTTGATTTCTGACTGGATGTTGCCTTCTAGATCAGCAAACTGTTCACTCTCCAAGAAAACAACACCTGTAGTAAAAACAGGAAATTGTCTGACAGTATGACAGTCGGATTGTCAGAATGTGTGCTTTTTACTACAAGGGAAGAAAATGTCTGTCACAGAAGAAACTGAGGAAATTGGGGTAAAAGAAACCAAAGAGCAAGGGCCAACGATTTCGGTTCGGCTCGGCGAAGGTGGAGAGGAATTGATGGAGGAAGCGGCAATCCTCTATGCGGAAGTAATACACAAACCAGTACGAAAAGTCAAGGATTCAGAGGTCGTACGTATCTATCTCCTGCTCGGACGCGAGATTTTTCGGGCACTCAAGGACATGAAGCCCCCGAGTTTCTGGACCCAGGTAAAAATTTGGGGCAGTGCATTCGGGGTCTCGAAAAGTATCACCCCGAGGGAAGCAAGAATTCTCGCACTTGTAGGTCAACGACTCAACGGGATGACCAACCAGGAGAAAGCGAAATTTCTCGCTGTCATATTGGAAGCACTAACAGCTCGCGGACGGGACGCTGACGAAATCGAAAGCAAAAACTAGGAAAATTAGGCGACGATGAAACCAGGTTGATAAGAAAAATGAAACACAACAGCTCTGTGAAGGATAAGAATGCCCTAATTATAGGGCTGTTGTGCTGTTGCCTCCTGATAGTGAGCACTGGCGTGATTTCAAAGCCAGGTCTTTTTGTTTCCCGCGCCGATTCGGCAGGATTTTCGGCATACGCGCCTGCGCGGGTTCAAGCAGAGTTTCCATTCACTACTGGAATCACGACCCAGGTGATCGCAGAATCAGGCGGCTACTACAGCTACAGCGTTGCGACGACCCAGCCTAATGCGTCGATTTCCTATGTTTTGAACAGCTCCGACATTTATCAGGTGCTGCTCACCATCACTTACCCTGTGCCTGTGAGTGGTGAGGTCTATTGGTCAATTGGATCTCTTGCGATTGAACCCGAATATGAAAGCATGACATTCTCAAATCAAACTACCGTTAATACTTTCATTATTGTTTCTGCTCAAACATACACGCCTGTTCCTACCGCCCAGGACATCGCCAACGCTCGAGATAGCGTACTTGAGAATGCAATTAGCAACTTCTCGCAAGCAGAGTCAGCGGCATATGCACAGCTGCAAACCAATCTGGGAACGATACTCCTTCCATATGGCATTTTGACAGTCGCCGCGTTGTCGCTATCCGTCTTTGCGGCGATACGTTCGGTAATGAAAGATCGCAAGAATGACAAGGACACTGGTGACCAAATCTAGTGCAATCTGCCCCTCTCGACCTATTCAGTGGCCTCTTCAATGTCAACTGGCTGCTGATTGTTCTAGGTGTCACAATTGCAATTTTCGCTGCGGCGTTCTTCTTTGTCTATCTCAACCGAGAAACGATCGCGCCATGGAGAGAAGGGAGAAGGTGTGGGCCCTTCGAATTGCTACAATTTATCCGAGGTTCTAATGCCTATGCAAGAAGCAAGGCGAATATAATTGATCTTACTGACACACTCATCGACAAGAAAGCGGGAGTAAGCGTGATAAATTACCTCAGGGCGCAGGTCAGGCTATCAAGTTTCAACGCTCCAGTAAAATACCGTGACGAAATGGAGTCATTATTGAACAGTATCGACGGGGCCAATCTTCTGTCGCAGGAAATCACGGTTATCTTTGGTGATTCGGCGAATAGCGGGCCCATAAATGTTACTTCAGGGAGGAATGCTCTAATGATGACCGCATCGGAGCCAAAGGTCAAAATCAGGTTCTCAGTCAGAATCTATGGCATCGGAGCTTTCTTGTCTGCAAAGCGTATCCTCTACTGCATTCTACCCGAGGGAAAAGACATAGGCGAATATGCATTCGCCTCTGGAAAGAATACGTGGAGTCTGGGAGGCAGTCTAACAAGGCGCCTGCTGATTGGGCGCACTTTCGCCATTCCTCTGCGCATTGATAGTTTGCCAGGAATCGGCAAGCAACTCAAGGGCATGTTCTTCATGCCCTATGACAACCGATTGAACTTAGCCGCGGGACAGCTGGAAGCGATTGACCGCTTCAACACTGAAATCCTTCCTATAGCTCCAGTGATAATCAAGACCCGAATATTTGAGGGAGTGATCAAGAACCTCAAGAAGAATGTCTCAGATTTGCAACGAGAGCTCAAGATGCTGCAGTCGGAATCAAGCAAATCTAGTGCTGAAGGGTACGCTGTCAACAAAACCGTTGAGGCAAAAAATAGACTCTTTGGCATCAATCTCGGAACCAATGGAGTTCACGGGTGGAAATCGGCCATGATGCTGATGATAATTCCCGTCCTAGCCACGGCGGTGTTTGAATACGGTTTCCACGTAGACGGAATCCTGGGCGTCTTCACTGGCATCGCGCTCGCGCTGCTGTTCACGGCTTCAAAATAGGGTGAATGCAAACGAGCCTCTCTGACTACAGCATAAGTATCAGGTCGAAGACGCTTGAGGAGCATCGCAAGGAGCTAAAGACCACTTATACCAGCTTGACCGAGTACATCCACAAATTCGACGTGTTTCTAGTCGATGAGGACGGGAAAAAATTCTACGAAAAGGTTTCCAAATTCAGGTCATGCGCCGTAGCTCCGTTGGAAGATAAGCAAATGAGCTTAATTGGAAACGCACTCAGCCCTGGAAATTTCAGCCTGCCATCGTCGCAGCCAATGAAATCTAGCATGTCGCTCAATGTTCCAAGATCTGTTCTTGTCGCGTCTCTGGCAGTAATAATGGCTTCAATCATCGGGGTTCTGGTGATGAGCCTTCAGAACATTCTTGACCCGACGACTGCCGTAGATGTTATTGCTCTAATAATACTGTCATTTTTTGGACTGATTTTTGGACCAGCAATCCTGGAAAAAATCAAAGAAATGCGGGTCGAGAAACCGACCAAGGCTGGCAAAGAAGTAGATCTTACGTTGCCCAACAGCGAACTATTTCGCATTGCATTAACAGAGTACCACGACGCGTTCTACATTCCGAGAGTCAACAACAGGGTAGAGGGTGATGCCCTGGCTGAGGAGGATCAATATAGCACTCTTGCTGAGCAAGACTATCAAAATCTCTTCAAAGACAGTGAAAAAGCAAGAGACAAGAAGGGGAAGGGAAAGGACAAGGGCGACACTAATGGTGCGGGTGGACCAAAAAATCATCCCTACTCGGACAAATTCCGAATTGATGAGGTCGCACAGGCGCAGCTTGCGCTTTCAAGGAAGCTCGATGATATCTTTGGGACAATCTATGAAAGGTCTGAAAATTCGCTTGAATTCAGAATTGAAATGAATCAGGGGCAAGCTGCTGGGTCGGCCCAGGAAGCTGCGAACAGGCCAACAAAGTCAGATCTAACGTGATTTCCTTGGCTTCAGTTGGGTTGCTTGACATCATTGGAGATGTGCAGGCTTGGTCTGGTCTCATCGTAATAGTCGGATGCGTGATTGTCCTATTGGCGGCCGCTGTTGCCGCGCATGGTATAATGAAACGCCAAAAATTGGCAGCAAAGAAACCCATAGTCGAACCACGCTCAACTGCTTCTGAGGATGCCATGATTGCATCGCCTGCTCGGGCAAGTCCACCAGCGCTACCTACGACTATAATTCGGGCCACGAGCCAAAAGAATGACAATCAAGACAACAAGTTAGAGCGGTCACCTGCAATAGTCCGAGAAAGAGCCAAGCCTTTGTCTGGTGCAAGTCCACAAGGTCCGCAATGGATAAAATCGTCATTGTTTCAAGATGTAACTTTGTTGTTGGAGCCTCCGCCTGAAGAAACGCAATCCATTGGATTGCCAGTGGTACCACGAGACCCAAACAAGCCCGAGGTCAAATCATCATTGAAAACTGGCCCATTATTGGAATCTAGGATTGCATGCTCGAATTGTGGAGAAGACCTGCCAGGTCATCCGATGAGATTTTGTCCAAACTGTGGTGTCAACATTGTCGACGCCGACAAGAAGCTCGAACAAAATATCGGAACCGCGTTAAATGGCCTGGGAAAGAAAATTAGCCCAGTCGGGAATGGAAAGAGCAAGCACAGGCTCTCAATTGCCAGCCCAAAGACGAGCATTATTCCAACAATATCATCGGGACAACCGAAAGCGAAACAAGTGGCACGTAAGAACAATGCATTAAGATTAGATGAAGACGGCAGTCTAGCAATGAATAACTAGCTGAGTGTCCTATCGACAATTAAAGGCGCTCAGAAAAATAATTGTCATTAGGACAATTTTGAACCTACATACATTCTCAAGTCTTCCCAGCTTACCTGCGGCAACCATGCAGGACCATAATTCAGGTCTCGCTTTCGAACACTGGGATACACTTTGACCTTGCCACGGTCTACCAGTCGACGTAGAGCAGAAAGTACAGAAAACTGGCTCAATCCAGTCGCCTCGATTATTTCTGATGGCCTCATGTAAACTTGACCAGTCCACCATTTGCTCTCTGGAAATGATTTAACCTGGGCTTCGAGAACGCTCATGATGTATGTCTCACTATCAGCATAGCGCCGAATATTCATCCTTTCCATGGATTTTCGCACCGCTTCGTAGCTCTTGCCAATTGCATCGGCAACCTCTCCAATTTTGGAATCGGGATTGACTATGAAATAGCGTTGAACTAGAATTCGAGTTCCACTGCCCATGGGGGAAAAAGAGTCGAGTTTCAATTTCGCGGTATTTCCGTCTCGGCCATCGTTTGAAACATCTGCCGATCTTCTTTGCAATGCGCTTGTTTTTCCACTTTGTGCAGTAGCCTGTTCATCATCGTTGGCCAGAATTTATGTTCCTTTTCCTTTTCCCTTTTTGCTGCCTTTGCTTCTTGTTTGAGCTCGTTGGTAACCTTCACGAGTGAATCAAGAGTCTGCTGTATTTCTTCATGCTCAACAATGGCGCGCTCTGTTTCGCTTTCTAGCTTGGTGGCGACGGCATCCCAATCTTTTGGAGGTGCGTCCTTGTGCTTGGCAATGTCACTGACAGTTTTCGCAAGAGAATTTATTGCAGGTGTCTTCTTCTTCCCAGAAGATGGCGCGGAATTTCCGTCAGAACTTCGCCCGTCTGCTCCAGGATGCATTATGAAATAATCTTTGACGTACTTCTCGAGCGCGTCGACGGTGCACCCGTCCGCGACCATCTTGCAAGCCTGCCTTCGTACCTCGGTTGCTTTCGCGGGCAGCGATTCAATCAGCTCGCGCTGCTTCATGTTGCACCGCTGCTGGAACATCAGGATGTCTGGCCCGTCAAGCAATGAAGACATTTCCTTCAAAACCGCGGCGCTTTCCATCTTGCGCTCCACGTCATCAACATGCTTGGAAAATAAACCCGCAATATCTACAGGATCCATTTTAAATTCCTTGGCAGCCATCAAGAATGCCAAACCTTCCTCGTAGTTGCTGAGGCGTTTTCTCTGGATGTTGTCAACGAGGACAATTTTGAACGCCCATTGTTCGGAGAGCCCTTTATACAGTTGGCATCGCATCGTCGTCCAACCAAGAATCGTTGTCACTGCAATCTTTCGTCTGTGACCAGTCAGGAGTTCATACCTGTGGTCTGGATCTTCAGGGAGCGGCCGAATTTTAGGGAGCTCCATCATGCCATCTTGCTCAATCGACCTTGCGAGGTCTTCAAGATCGCCCTCGGCTTCAAATGCCATTATTCGCGTTTGATACCTGGAATTCTCAATGTCAGATATATTGACATCGACCATTTCTATCGGAAGTTCGGAAATCTTTTTCTTTGCCAACCTTGATTGCTCTAACACTTTTTCTTCCCTTTCCACTTTTCCACTTTACTTTTCTATTTCTTCTTGATCGATATTTGTAGCGCGATCTCTTGTTTGGCGTACCTGCTCTGGGTCTTCAAAGTCGAAGCAAGCAAGACATCGATATTCATGGCCGTCTTCAGATATTTCACGTGGAACTCAGACGCGTCACCAAATTGGTCCATCGCTGGTCTCCCACCACCCCTCGTTACCTTGATCCTTTTTCGAACCCTTTCACCCTGAAGAACCTGACCTTGGAGCTCCTGCAAAGCTCGTTGCGCCCTCCGATTGATGTCAGTCCCAGAAATACGCCGAGATTTCTGGACGGGGACTGTCGGATCAACTTTGCGACAGCTAGTGCAAAAACCACATGAGCACCAAGGACCTACTTCGCAGATGCAGACGCACGTACAGGATCCAGTTTCACAGATGCTGGCGCAAACGCATTCCTCTATTGGAGCAGTATCGTGATCGTGGCTGTGCCTGTGAGGCGCCTTGATTGATTGCATTGAATAGGTGCGGGAGAATTTTTCTTTGAATGTCGCTACATCTTTGTTTGGCTCTTCGAAATTTGGAACATGACCTGGCATAGTTCCAAACCTGGGGTTCGCGACGACCTTGCCTGTTTTTTCGTCCCACCATGGAAATACGCCTTTGCAACCTCGAAAATAATAGAGCTCAGAGCGGCCATTCCCGTTTCTCGTACTGAGAGGCATCCCGAGATTGTTGCCAAGCACCCCATAGTTTACTGGACCTCGTCCAAATTTTTCACTGCCGCTTCCATATCTTTGTTCGACTGGAAAACTATATCCGCAACCATTGTTGCACACGATTTCTTTGGAAGAACTGTCTGACACGACTATCATTGGACTGCGGCAAGATGGGCACTTGGTAGCCTCATTGCCACTAACCAGAAAAGACATGCATCTGTATCCAGAGCTCGTTGACTTATAAGAATGATGTTAGGAATAGTTATTTCTAACTCTTCTATTTCTGATGTTTTTTGTATGTCTTTCCGAGGGCGATGTTAATTTGGACTTTTCAGGGGCCAGATTCAAGGCTTCCTTGATTGCCATCGGAATCACAATCCTCACTGTTGCCTATTACTACTTCAACAACGCCTACGATGCAGTTGTTGCGACCCAGGGGCTCGTCGTAAATCTCTTGCTTTACTACATCTTTGTGGAACCAGTCTACGTGATCTTCATTGCGCTCTTTGGCTGGTACATCTATCAACAGGACAAGGAGCTGTTTTCTGCTTTCAGAGGCGTAATAGCAGGCATCCTCATCACTGTGGCGCTTGATCTTATCAGCCTCCCCCACTCGATTCCGTCACTTTTCGCAGTTGGGCAGACCATAGCCTTGCCTATTGACCCAAACTTGGCGCCTTACGCCGATTACCAAATTGCCAAAGCAATGTCAAATGGGGAGGTCTCGTTCATCACAGATATTTTCATCTATATCCTCTTTCCAGTCATTCTCAACATTGCAGCACTTGTGATAGCGAAACCAACCATCTACACGGAAGCGTTTGAGAGCGCAGCGTAATTCGAACTGCTCTAGTTTGAACTGCTATCTCAAGTTGGCCGTAGTTTTTCTTACAGTTGGGCAAATTGGAATTTGATTCAAAGTCAGCAGGACTGCCCTTCTTTGCAGCATCAATTCTAGTTTTCATAACTTCAGCCTATGTCGTATCAGGAGCTTTTCTACCATATCTTCAATCAGCCTATCCTTTAGGATTCTATCTCTCAGCTTTTCAATTAGAAGAACTCTGGCTCTTTGTGATTATTCCAATGCTCATTGCTGGATTTATGACACTGCCAGTATCTTTCGGACTATTCTGGAAAAAAGACGAGTGGGATGGAAAATCAATCAGCCTTTTCGGAGCTGGGATTGCTCTTATGACTTCTGCGAGTCTAGCCGTAGATGGAATAATCGTACCTTCCGTAAATTGGGTGAAATTCGGACTATATGATTTTCCTTTCTTGCCTAGTTTGCCCCTGTGGCCAGTATGGATAATTTTGTGGTCTGGGATGGTGATAGTCGCGCCTTTGTTTCTAGGAATTGCATTTTATCTATTCTGGCACACTTAATTCACCTGCATCTTAAACCAATTTTTTCAAAGACCTTGGCGAGTAATCAAAAATGGAGATAGCCGCAGAAGATATTCCAAAATTTCCCCCGAGGCAAGCGCTCGCGCTTTGCGTTCTCCGCAGCTATCGTTCCGACGACGAACCAGATTCACAAGGAAAGACGCGCGCATTCTATCAAAATATGGCTGAAGGCCTGGCGATGCAATTCATCACGGGTAAAATCTTACCATTGGATGACATTATGTACATAATGAGATACTGTGATAATGACACCGTCGAACTTTTCTCGATTGCGATCGGTTGGGCTGGCGGCGGCATTCCACTCACACCTATTAAAGAGCAGGCAAAAAAACGTCCACGTAAAGATAGGTTGAAACTAGAACAGATCGAACGCGTTGAGCATATCACACGACAAAACAGTATTGAGTCGCAAACCTGACAAAGTCGAGCGCAAGAGGCCAAGTGAACTATGAAACAAAGCCTATTTTGGCACAGATAGTGCTAGTCCGAAACTAAGCTGAGATCGCAGTTTCGATCGGCTGTTTGTTCATACCAGTTTCAGGTTTCTTCGTCAGCATTGCCTTGCGCGCAACCATGGGCTGTATCGTCGCGTTCAAATCTAGCGCGGCAGTTTTTGCCCGCAGAATCAAATCAGCATTTTTTGAGTGATCCATAAGCTCCAAGCACAGTAGTATCACCTGCAGTTGGTTTCGCGAGTGGTGATTGATGTCGCTCTGTAATTTAGCCATTTTCCTGAACGAAACAACAAGGTAGGGCGCAATCGCGCACAAACAAATAATGCTTCCAACGTACAGGATCTCAATAACCAACACTGCGCCCAAGGTGTTCCTTATGAAGTCAGACCCGAGAAATGCTCCCAGCGAAAGAAGAAACATGAATCCGCCAACGAATGCCATCGACATGACAGCCAGAATCGTCGCGGTCTTGTTTGTGATCATGATGCCTCAGTCTGAGATGTCGAAATATTTTCTCGTACTGGGCAATAAAAGGTAGATCACTATCATGATATCAACCAGTGGTCCGCCAATCGAGATCGTTTGGCCCCCTCCAACTGATGTTCCACCCAGGGCAAATATGCCGCCTATTCCAAATATGAGCGCTATCCACCAGGCAATCTTGACGCCGTGAAGCAATGCGACCGCAACAATGAAATCAAGCGTAGCCGCAATTATCAAAACAATGCTTATGATGCCAAAGAATCCAGAAAATCCTGATGCGTTGTTTGATAGAACTGCGATCGCAACTCCAGCGAACAGGAGGGCGATCGCGCCCAAGATTTGAAGAACTACGATGATTTTGAGTCCAAGCGGAGCATCAGTCATGATAGAAAAAGGCGTTTACCACAAGGTGCAAGAAAGCCCACAGGCTTCAGCCATGGGATGAATTGCATTAAATAATCGCATGCGTGAAAGGATAGTACTTGCAGTCTCTCGTAAAGAACCAAATCATAAGCGACACTCTGAAGGAAACCAAGGAGCGTCGCAAGACCCAGGTCTGCAAGCAGCACGAGCTCAAGATAGACAAATCGCATCTGAGCAAGCAGACATTGCAGCACCTTGGAAGACTATTTCTTGAAGCGAAATGGTACTACAATCACGTACTCGCCAAAGGAAACATGTTCGAAACTGACTACAGGATCGATGCGGTCGATGTCAAGGTCAAAGATTGCTTTCAAACAAGAGAAATTGCGCATCTCTCCTCCCAGATGAAGCAGGAAATAATTGAAAGGATCAAGGATAGTATCATTGGACTTTCTGAACTCAAGCAAAATGGCCACAAGGTCGGCTGTCTCAAATTCAAGAGCGAAGTAAATTCAATCCCGCTCAAACAGTATGGAATGACATACTGGATCGTAGACAAGAAGCAATGCGTGCACATCCAAGGAATCAAGCAGTCGCTCAAAGTAAGAGGACTGTTCCAGATACCAAAAGATTCAGAGATTGCGTCTGGGTTGCTCATTCGAAAACATGGCGACTATTTCCTGCACATGGCAACATATCAGACTAGAGTAGCTCTAGATCCTCAATCCAAACAAGAGAGCATTGGTATAGATCTTGGGATCAAGAACCAGCTCACTCTGTCAAATGGAATCAGAGTAAACTATGAAGTTCCAATTTCCAAGCGAATGACGCGACTAGCCCGACGGCTGAGCAAGAAGAAGTATCGCAGCCATAACTGGTGGAAAGCAAAGACCAAGCTAGAGAAATCTTATGACAAAACTACGAACATCAAACGCGATATCAAAAACAAACTGGTACAGAAACTAACGGAAAACTATGGTACAATCTGTTACCAGGATGATTCTATCAAGGCCTGGCAGCGGATCTGGGGCAAGCGAATCCTAGCTACTTCCCTCGGTGGAATAACCAGTGCCCTCGAAAGAAAGGCACAAACGCTGAGGAAAATAGATCGATTCATTGCTACCACACAGACATGTTCGCAATGCGGTACCAAGAACAAGACGGATCTATCGGACAGAATCTATCGTTGCGTCAACTGCGGTCTCATTGATAGGGACCTGAACGCCGCGCGGAATATCGAGAAGGAAGTAGTACCTACGGTGCGTAGGGAATTAACGCCTGTGGACACTCTTGCCTCTACTCTAGTGAAATACTTCCAAAGTATTCCATACGTCAGAGCAAGCATGGTGGAGGAAACAGGAAGCTCTAGGATCGTGAAGCCCACGATCTTTAGTCGTGGGTAGCTCACTGTTTCTTATTGATAATTGGACGGGGGCAATTCTTCGTATAGAAGGTGAGCCTTTCATCTCCTCTTCAGCACTTGCGAATCGAACGACGAAGGCAAGTGGCTCAGGATGGTCATTTACCAACGCAAAATCAACAACTTTCATTCAGGTACTATGCTGTCTACAAATTGCTCCATTGGGCTCATGACTCGTGGGGCCGACGGCGTGGTCTTCATTTCTTCAATCTCTTGCTCAGGATCAAACTGGATTGATTGTGGTTCAGCTGTAATCTCTTCCGAGAGCTTGCGCTCTCCTTCAATTTTTGGAGCGTCGATGCAGCCCGCAGCAACTTTCTCCTCGCGCAAGATATCTTCCTCAATTCTATCAAGCTCCACTTTGAGTTTCAGTCCTTGGCAGTACGTCTCAAGATCGATGCTCGAAATTCCAATGAATTCTGGCTGGCTACCATTTTTTGGTTTCAATGTAAACCCTCCATGTATGGCAAATATATGGTCCTGGAGTTTTGGAAATATCGCGTCGACTTGACGTTCGCTTTTGATCGGCGCGGCATTAAGATCAACCGCAACAAATTTGTTGAGGTAGTTTTTTCTTGCTTCGCCGAGCAATGATTTCAAGTGGTTCATTTTATCCAGGATGCGCCCCCTTTGTTTTCGAAGCTCGCTCTGAGGAAATGATGCGTCAGATGACTGAGATGCATTCAGCCATGTTTGCGTCATGCTCAACAGCTTGGCACTATACGTCGTACTTTCCTTCTCTGATTGTTTGTGAGCAGCTTCAAGCATGGCGGTCGGTACCCTGAAGTTGAATTGCTTGTGCGAGCCCAGTTCGGTTGCCATAATAAGAGAAAAACGGTCGTAAACCTAGCTAATCAAGACGCTTTGCTATACACGATAATTTCCAGAACATCATTCATCAAAAATTATCCATTAAAGATAAATCAATCCGAGGGCAAGCATCGCTCTGAGTTGTCAGAAAGTAGTTTTGTCATACAATTCGACAATCTGACTGTCCGAATGTATAGCTTCTAGCGTATAGCACAATACTACAATACGTAGCTGTTTTTGCAACTTAATCCTCTAATAGGGCGAAAAAGGGCCGATCGCGCCCGCGCGTTACTATGAAACCGTCGGGGGCTTTGTTAAGTTGAAGTCCTCAAAAGCAGTCGATTGAGCGTGAAAGAGTTGGAATCTTCCTCCTTTGGCGAAAATAAGCATCGTTCCCATTGCTCCTTTACAATGGGAACTCGGATGTTTGCTATGCACGAGTTTTTTTTTGAAGGAACAAATGGACGTCCTATATCCCTTGGGAGAATCTGACTGAGCCAGAGGAAACACGACTTCCTCATGGGTGCATGGTATGAGGTGCTGTTCCTCGCACATTTGGTTGCGTGAACAAGACGAAATAGCTTCCAATAGCGATTGATTTTTTTGATCAGAAGTTCCTACTTTGAAGCAATACTTGCATCTGTCTGATTATCCGAGGGCATCAGTTTGAAACAATATCCCGCGCCCAATTCTGCACTCCAGACCCCCACCTCTTTTGCCTCGATCGTCAAACGTCGAGCTGAACTGGTTGCCAAGTATCAGCATGTTTCAAAAGTAGTACCTGAGTCTGACCCGATTCCACCAGAGGTCGTCGAGACATTCAAAGATCCACAAAAGGAATTGCTCGGAAGTATTGCAGGCTCTGACAATTTTGTCATCTATTACAGTACAGCTGGAACAGAACAGGCTGTGCCTCTTGAGAAAACTAATCTTAGCGTTGATTCTGCGTTCCTAGATGTATTCAAACAAGCTCGAGGCCGCTTGCCAATGATGTTTGCAAGCGGGACTTCAGGCAGGCATGATCTTTGGGCCGAGCCAGTCCTTATCGATACTACATACCCTGATATTACCAAGATCATTGAGTCGGCTTATCCACGTTCGAAAAACTATAATGCGGGGTGGGGTGGATTTGGTGATCGTCTCAAATTCGCAATTGAACATGAAGCTAGCTTGGGCAGCCCTGACAATATTGAGCATGTTGAAACCGTGTTGAATTCGTGGTTTCCAAGCAAGAATTGGATTGATTTCTTCGGCGATGACGGTATAGGTGGAATTAACACTCATAATAACACTTATAGTCTGGAAATCTTATGCAAGGCAGTCAAAGTTCTCAAAGAAGCAGGGGCTACAAGAGTCACATTTACACGCGTGGCTGATCCAAGTGCCACGGAGTCGCGTAATTCAAACCGAGTTCTGCGCCGAAACATTGTTCTTGGCGATGAGCTCGGGCATTACATTATTGTTTTCGAAAATCCGAATCTACCCATCAAAAACTTGAAGAGTTTTCCAATAACAGCTGATGCTGAGGTAATGTTCGGCAAATATACCAAATGACATGACTAAGGCAACCCAAGCTTTTTGCGGCCAAGATCGGTGAGTTGTTCTCCCAAATCTTGAGTCTTTTTCATAGCTTGCTCGGCTTTGGCTTTGTCGCCTTTTGTCATTGCCTCTGTAAATTCGTCAAGTTCTGTCAAATATTTCTTTGTCGTTTCACTTAGCTCACTGTTTAAACTGCGAGAGTTCTTTATTTTGACGCTGGCTGGCGATGGTGAGGTCACTCTATGGAAGCCTTTGAGGAGGCTTCTAGCGCTGTAGTGTTTGGCCATGACAGAAAAACGAAGTTTTTCAATCAAGCTATATATCTATCTAGGAATAGCTATTTTGAATGTCGATTTGAGTAACAGTGGAGAGTATAGCGCGAGCACCTATCTAGTCAAACTTGCTGCGGCCAAAGAGATGCATGAAGAGCTTCTATTAGTATTCAGAGGTCTTGTGGAGGAGCTCTCAGATATTGCGACCCGCAATCAAATTCCATTGAGAGAGCGAAAGCGAAAGATCTATAGTATCTTGGAGAGAGGAAAAGAAGCACTTGAGCTTGCAAAGATCCAAGATGAGGCACTTGTGACGTGATCACCCAGATTTTGAACGTTCAAATCGTCTCGCGAATAGCTAACAAAGCGGCTATGCTTCTTTTAGATTACTCGGCTTGTTATGCATAGGAATCAGCGGCATGCAACTCGAGAAAAATAGCCAAAGTTTCTTCTGGAGTCAGCTGAGGGAAAAGATTCCCGAAGAATATCGAGAAATCTTGTTGCAACATGCCATACAGCAATGGATTGATAAGCTGTGGCTGAGAAAAGATGGTGGCATTGACCCAGAAACTGCGATTGCAAATGTTAGATTTATCTCTGAATTTGCACGCTATTGCGGCAAGACTTGCGACCAAATTATTGAGGAAGCCATCAGGTCAAAGCTTCCAACTTCAACGAATCCTTACGAATGGGAACGTCTTATTGAAAATTATCAGAAGATACTTCTAGGACGCCATGGAAGGAACACTGCAGTTGAAAAACTCAATAAAGTCAAATCTTTTTTTGAGAATAATTACATCAATCTCAACTACAGTCCACCTGGGCGAAAAAAGCCCGAGAAACCCTTTGTCCCGACAAAACAACAGCTGCGAGATGCATTCATCTTAACACCTGATCCGATTTTGCGTTCCTGGATTTTGACACAGTCACAGTGTGGGCAATCAGAAATTGACATATTGAATTATGATTTGGACTCTTCAAACTCAGACCTCGACGAGGGGCCAATATTCACCTCGTTGAGGCAGCAAATCACGAAACGTGTTGCCCCATTGCACCTTGCAAAGAAACGTCAGAAAACTGGAATCCAGGCCGAGTCTTTCTTAGGCGAGGAAGCGGTTGCATGCCTGCCTCAAATTACTCCTACATCTACATCTAAACGACTCTATTCCTGCTGGAATTCAGGCAGGGCGGTGCGCAAGCGATTTGAAACATTGCGAAATAATCTCGGCGAAGGTTACGAGAAATTTGCCACCCATACCTTGAGAAGATACTTTGAGACAACCTTTCAGGTGGCACTAATCGGCGAGGCTCTCACAATGGTCGACGGAAAGAAATCCAAACCGCACAATCCAGTCATTGACATTTTCATGGGTCACAGCAGTGGAGGAATGTCGCGATTCTACACTAGGCCCAGTACCGATCAATTGAGGGATATTTATTTGAAATTCTATCCGCAACTGAGGCTGTTTCCTGAAATCAAGCCCGAAGAATTGCTTTACCTGAAATAGCCTCTGTGCAAGAAATCTGTTTCTTCAATTAGGTCGCATAATATTTCAGACGGATTCAAACGGTATGACTCTGAAATTAACCGACGTATATTCCTTCAAGCATCCCATCTTTTTTTAATTAAGAACTTCCACAATATGCTCGAAGTTGCTTCGTGCATTGGTTCGCCTTCTTTAGTGAGCATTTTGGCAGGGGGTTTGAGCAAAAGAAAGTTTCGTTTCGCATCGTCAGAAATAACTATCGGAGAAAATGGCGATCTCAGATTGTATAATCGCAAATGTTCTTCAGGACTGAAAACATTGATTGCATCTTCCAGCTCCTTTGTTTTGAAATAATGCACGGGACTTTGCGATTTTCCGTCTGCAGATTTGTTATCAACTGCTAATCCGATCAGTGTCGCCACTACTTCTTGTGCATTGATCGTCCCGAGACGAGTTTCAACCTGAATCTCCTTGAGAAAATCATCGCCATTTTCACGCCCAAATTCCAAATTGAAAAGATTCTCATCATCTCCCTCTGACTGGAAAGCATTGAAGATAGTTTTCTCTCCTACCCCCATGTCATTTAGAGAATGTTCGATGGAGCTAGGAGTGGCCATTTCGTAGTCAACCAAGATCGCATTGTTTTGTTTGGAACGAATGAGGCCCATGTAATGATAAGCGCCATAATCCTCAAGGTTGCCGAAGCGATGTTCGAATCTGTCTCTTAGTGTTTCGAAACTCGTATCGGTTTCGAGTGGGTCTTGCTTCTTGTCTGCGTAATAGACGATGAATTTTCCAACGTCAGCTATCTGACCGACAACTTCTGGCTTTGGATCGACGAACTGCTCTCGGATTATTGTTTTGTCTGATGATTCGGGCATGATGCCAGTAACGTAGCGGTGGTGTTTTGCAATATCCTCTCGCTTTGCTTGCATGGACGCTATTTGAGATTTTATTGACCTTGGAGCGGTGTATTGCTTCAATGGGGTAATTACTCATAATTGTCTTTTGGAAGCTCAAAAAGTGAAAATCGCCCACCTATTCCATCAGGTTCCACTTTGTCCATTCTCAACAACTGAATAAAAAATAGACAATATCGGCACAAATACTCGTAACTTTGCGAAACTAGTACGCGCGATTAGAAATCTTCAGATTTGGTTGTATGTTTGCAGCCATCCAAGGATGCTCTGGTAGAGAGAAACACCGTTTGATTGTAGTATGCTTCTGGCGTCGAATTGAGGACCGCCATTGAATATCTCCCACTGCACCACGGTCGGCATGAAAGGACAGTTCCAAGAAGTGGCTTGACTTTGAAAGAAATTGACGAAAGCGTTTGCAACATTATCCGCGCTCTTGCAAGTATTCCCGCCGCAGCCATTATTTGCGCACCAATTGTTAGAATAAGTTGAACCATTCGCACAAAAGCATCCGATCGGAACTGGATAATCCAAGAATCTTATCACTGTCGCACCATCGCCCTCCCAAGAATTTTGATTGCTCATGCTCGCTCCAGTTCCCATCTCAACTTGAGTAAACGTTGGGTCCAACCTATAGTAATTGCCAGCGACATTCCCTCCGATCGCGGGCCATCCCTGATTGTATAGAGTGGAGAGAAATGAGTTTAGAGCGGTTATGCCCTGCTGTTGACTGGGATAGCCATTGATGAATTGGGGCACTAAATCAAGATCTAGCACATCAAATATTCCGAGATTCCATACATTTTGAGGAATCAATTTACCATCTATTTCAAGGAAAAGAGCTCCGCCAATCACCACGATAGCGCCAAGGCCTATCATTTTCAGGACTTTGCGTCGATTGAGGTCAAACAAGGACAACCATCATAATTAATCAGCAAATAGAGTGAAGTTAGTTGGTATTCGTGAACTGCACGTATCTACCCCTCAGTACTTCGCGAACGGAAAAAGTGGCTTGCCCCAGAACTGCGCCGCAATCGATACAGATTGATTCATTAGAATCATAGTCAAAGTCAATCTTTCCTTGATGTTTGCAGCTCAAAGGATCTTGCTTTTGAACCGAGACTTGTTCCGTTCGCATGAAAGAAAAAGCATCTTCTAAGTTTTTAAATTGCCAGGGCAGTAATTGAGAACTCGTGACGGTCACTGTCGAAAATAAAGGCCTTGGGCCACTGGGACGAATCGTTATCTTTGTCGCGGTCATTGCAATTATCCTAATTCTAGTCGCGATGCCCCTGACTAATCTCCTGGTTGCGCCAATAGTGGATTTTTTCGGCGGAATAAGTCAATACAACTCTTCGACGATTGCGGCGCCACAGATTTCGTTGGGAGGAGGGATTAATGGAACCCTGACATTTCCTAAGAATTATTCGGCTCTCGCAAATTATACGCTTGGACTGATTAATTCTGGAAGACAGGTCTTTGGAGATCCGCCTGTGTTTCTGAGCTCTGTATTGTCGGCACAACAGCATGCCGACTCTATGCTTGCCAATGCGTACTTTTCGCATTGGGATACCCAGGGCCTCAAGCCCTACATGAGATATTCACTTCTTGGAGGAACTGGCGCCGTCGAGGAAAACATCGCCCTTTCTGTAACGTCCGCCTCGGTTTACACTTCGATCTCGCCAGTCGAAAATTCAATTTCGCAACTCGAGCATGACATGATATACAACGACTCGGCGTGTTGCCACAACGATCACAGGGCAAACATACTTGATGCAGACCACAACAGAGTTGCGATTGGGATTGTTTATGATTCGAAGCATCTGTATTTTGTCGAGGACTTTGAAACTTATTATGGCGATATTCATTTCAACCTGAATTCGTTCAATTATGTTGGTGTGAGCGGCAGCGTCTATGATTCCAACTTGTCACCCCCAACTGAAATTCTTGTCTTCTATGACGCGACCCCGAACCCGTTGACTCCCAGCACTTTGAATACGAAGTACCAAATGCCTTATGCTCCTGGAGATTTCATTGGAGGCGTGCTTCCGCCATGTTTCAACATCAACTGCGGAAAATTCGTCACTGGAATTACGGTCTATGCAACCGAATGGTTAAACTCTCCACTCACGATCGCATTTTCAGTGAAATCATTTTTCGACCAGAATGAAAGCGGCGTCTATACGTTTTACCTAGCCTACCAGTCTAATTTTGGCAAAACGGTTGATCTTACGAGTTATTCGATGTTCATCGTACGCTGAAAGAACTGTAAACTACCCGTGGCTGAAACCAATGGGCTTTCCCCTTCCCAAAACCAAAGGAGCTACAAGCGATCCGTTACTTATGCTTTCTTATCCTCGCTCCTCCCACGGCTGAAGCATGTGGGTTTCCGCTCGGGATCTCTGCATGATTATCCAAACGGGCTGAACTGCGCTTAATCAATCCTGGTCTCCGCTGATGAAATTGAGCGGCATGGTGATCAAGAGAGGCGACCCAGCGGGATTGGTGTTCTCTCCACACCCCGCATTTGAGAAAATACATGGGGAAAAATAGCCTATCTCTGTTTGAGTCAGCGGTATTATGTCTGGCGGCGTATTCAGGTTGTAGTTTAGCTGGATGTTATTCGCGCCTCCATCATTGGCGTTAAGGCTGGGTAGATTCCAGTTGTTTTCAATGAATTTCAGAGTAGACGCGAACGAGTAAAGCGTATGGTCCACATATCCACTTGCAGCATAGGGCGAGATGAAGATTGCGGGCGCCCTAAATCCCAAGCCATATTGCGGTTGAAAAGGCGGAGGAACAACATCGAAGAAGCCGCCGTAATCATCCCAGGTCAATACGACAAGAGTTGAAGACCAGTAGGGGCTGTTCTCCACGGCATCGATCACATCAGTCACCCAGTACATTCCGACTTGGTTGTTGGCAGGCGGATGGTCAGAAATAGAGCCAGCTGGTATGACCCAGGAAACCGAGGCAAGATTGTTGCTCTCAAGATCGCTGATTATCTGGCCTCTCCACTGAAAGTGCTGCGCATAGGAGCTGTAGGAATTGTTTTTCGCTTGTAGCGGAGACCAGTAGTCGAAAGCTGATTTGTCAAAGATCGCGGCTGACAGGCTTGAAACTAGAGGCTGGTCATAATAGGTCCATGAGACATCATGTGTTGAAAGAAGATCGGCTTCTGTCTGAATCTGATTTGCTTGATTGATGTAATCACAGGTTGACATTGTTAGCATGCCATTTTGCACGCAATTGGAATATTCTTGCCCCGTGCCCTGGAAAATTGAAACCTCGGGTGATGTAGCGGCGATCATGTACCAATGGTTAGGCTGTGAATAAGATTTTACCGAGGAGAAGAATTGGTCGGCAAGCGTAAAATGTTGCGCAAAACTCCAAATGTTGGGAATCGTCGACGCGTTGTAATACCACATGGAATCAGGATTGTCTTTGGAGGCAGTGAGGAATCCATCCATCTTCCCGTTGTCATAGACTGTTTGTGAGGCAGTGTAATCGTGGGGCAGGTCTCCAGTTGTGGTTGGACTGTTAGAGTAGGTCGGTTTTATGCAAGGACCGCCGCCGTAGCTATTGCAGAAATTTGGATTCGTGGCAATCGTACCCTCGGCTCCTGGGAACGTCCAGAAGTAATTATCGAACGCGCGGTTCTCCTGCATGATGATTATGACATGTTTTATCGAACCAGTGCTGGTTCCAACCGACTGTGTAATTTTGATCGAAGTAATTATCGAAGACGTTGAAGAATTTGTCTGGGCTGAGGCCAACAGGACGAGGATGCAGATGATAAAAAGAGCGCCCAGTATTGCCCCAGCTTGTTTGAATGTCAGTCCGACCAATGACTATTCACTCAGAGATCCTAGTTGCGACAAAAATGACCAGTGTAAAAGCCACAAGGAAATCCAAAAAATGCGACAACCCAAGCAGGAGAGTACTGGTCGTTATGTGATAGTCGCCCAAAAGCAAGATCGTGCTTTGCGGCACTCCATTGAATCCAGGCGGGAAGTAGGTGCAACAACTCAGGATTGTGTTATCCGTGAGTGCCGCGTAAAAGTAGTATGAGCTTGTGAAAGTCAGGAATAGAACTCCGCCAAAAAGCGCCTGGAATTTAATACTTCGGTTCCTGAAAAACTCCAAAATCATGACGCTGGAAAAAGCTGCCAGCGCAAATTTGGCAGTGAAATACGCAACAGTTTCCTCAGGCGTAGTAAAGAATGCATGGATGGATAAATCAAGTGCCATTGTGATAAAGCCTATCAAGAGGGATAGGCCTGCGATATTTTTCTGTGAAAACTCCAAGATAACTCAGATGCTTTCGTCCGTGACTGTTTCGAGTGGATCTTCATTGCCAGAAAGTCGGTCAAGCATGTAGGCGATTCCAATCACGGCGCCTCCGACCAGTAGCGTGAACCATCTGACTGAGAGGGGAATTGTATTGATGAAACTCGCGGCTGCGTTTTGAATTGTGCCTTGAGGGACAAATGACAAAAGGGAAGCTGTCGCAGGAACGGATGAAAGGCCTCCGACAGCCCAATCAAGCGAGGTGTCGACGCCCAAGAAAGTGAAGATTTTCTTGTATGATTTCAAGTCAAGAATGAGCCAGGCCAGAACAATCGAGAACACGACCCAAATTGGTATGAGGGCACCCATAATCTCGATGTTCCCAGTGTTCAACGAAAGGAGGCTGAATCCAAGGAAGAAAGCGAGGCCAAAAGTAAACGCATTATGGACGAATCCGAAAATCGTGAGAGCGGTTGCAGAGGCATCGCTCTTTATGATGAGTTTCAGCACTGCAAAATTAATGATCATATCAATGCCATAGCCTAGTGCCGTCCAGAACAGAAAGGTATCTAGCATCGACATTTGTTTGTTGAAATAAAAAGGAAATTACTTCAACGGCGAGCTGCTGGACAATTTACCCAGCTATGAAAAACACCCGCCCGAAACAACTATTTTTCGCATCAAACGCATAGACGCATTAGAAATCCCGCATTTCTCGCACTGCCTCAAGATCTTGCTTCAAGGTCTCTGATATTTTCAGTATCTCGCTCCATTCGCTCATTTGTTCCAAGCTTACATGCTCTTGGATGTTGGACTCTTGCGTCTTCTTTCGAGCCTTCTTGAGCTCTTGTATCAAATCACTAACACGTCTTGCAAGCTCCTTGTTTGCCTGGATTGTTGGATCTCGGAGGAGACGCTGAAATTCTTCGAGATCCTCGTCAAGTGAAAATTCCACCTGGTCGAACATTTTGTTGAACGCGAGGTTGACAGGCGCATCAACAGGCGCTTCCACCTTTTTCGGCGACAGTTCTTTTTGGGGTTGCCAGCCCTTGGTCAGCGTATATTTTCCAGTTTCCACTATTTCTTTAGGTGCCGATTGGTCGATGAACTGCCAGCCATGGCTAAGCGGATAGTGCTTTTCACTTTTGGGTCTGGCATTTGTTCGGTTGCCTTTGAAAACGGAAAGAAGACCTTTTCGACCTTGATACTGTCTTGCGCCCAGCATATGAGTAAAAAAGCGCTTTTTATTACAGATTTAACTTGACGGACAGACGGGTAGCGGCAATCGGCATAGCAATTGTAATAATCATATCTGCAACTGGCCTCCTTGCTTACGGGTCTACATCTTCAAGCATCCCGACCCAGTATTATTTGAGCAATGTACTATCGAGCTCGCCTTGCACACACAAATGCGCTTTGCTCACAAGTACTGTAGGCGGGAAAAGCCCAGGCGACAGTGCGACATATTCGACGGCGGTTGCCTTCCTGCCATCCGTCGGCAGCGCATACTATCGAGTAGTCCCCACGATAACATCTTCACAATATGGCCAGGCTCCAAGCACCAGCTTGCCTGACGGTGCGGCGTGGATCACAGATTTCAGCGGAGCAAACATTGCAGCAGGTGATTGGAAGGAAAGCCTTCAATTCAAAGATAATTCTTCATCGGGGGGTGTTGCTTATTTGTGGATGACATTTTGGAGATGCAGCAGCGCGAACCAGACCTATGGACCGCCTTGCCGCTCTTTTGGAAAGTACTGGGACAATGACACAAATATTTTGGCTTTTACTTCGCTGAAATCGTTCAATCAAACATTCACGTTTAGCGCCCAGACTGAGATCAATTATTTGGAAATTGAAATGTGGTTCCACCTGGTTTCCGCTCCCTCGCTTCCATCGCAAATTACTCTGACAACTACATCTGCCGCAAGTTACATCAAAACACCCCAAATTACCACGACGACTAATACAAGGCCTCCGCCAACTACAAGTGGCACAGTTAGCACAGGAACGGTTGTAAGCACTGGCAGTAATACTACAGTTACTCAACAGACCAATTCAACAGAGACTGGGAACTCAACTTCTGCACTTGGCAGCGGAGGATGGACGGTTGGAACCTACTATATTTCCTATGTGACATTCATACTGATGGGAGCTATTGTGGTGGCGATGGTAGTTGTCATAATAGCGGTCTTCACCAAAAGACATTCGTGAAGTAGATCGCATACTATAAATCCGAGTCTAGGCCCTATTTGTCCAAATGTCGGCCAAGAGTCTTAGTCTACTTCTGTTAGTCTTGCTCATCCTTCCAATCGCATCAACCACGCCGCCTGGCATGTCAAAAATAGCGGCCAATAGCAGTCCAATAATTGCGTTCACGCCGCCTAAGGTTGGTCCTGATGGGGGTTACTACTATGTTGGGGCTCAAGTGACAGACTCAAATTCTTATTCAAACCACGGATTGAGAGCAAAATTACAGGTCGAAGATTTTGATGTTTCAACTTTCTCGCTTTGGACTGCAGAGGAGATGGGACAGCATGATCTTTGGGCACAGGTCGGTTGGTTCGGTTCAAATAGTGGTCCATACGCGTTCGTGGAAATTTGGAATCTCAGCAGTTATTCGATTGTGAATGAAGTCTATAGACATGTTTCAGTTGGAACGCACATCTTCACAATGAAAGAGAAAAGCCCAGGTAGCACAATCTGGATTTTCATGGTTGGCAACAAGAAATTTGCAAGCTATAATATGCAATCGACAACATCTGATGCTAGTTCAGGATATCCGATCTACACGCTTTCAGAGGAGGGTTACGTAAATGGGCCATACAATCCACCACAATTCAATGTTCCAATAGCAATCCAATATTCCAATTCTGGTTCATGGCAATACTCGGCGCAAGCCTATGTATACGGATCAAATTGGGGAGTAGTCGGTAATCTCCAGAATTCAAACATCCAATTAGACGCAATGCTAATCGGAGGAAACAATCCTGTGTCATCGGGAGAACTCTGGAACGGGGTACGCTAGAATTTGGCATTATTCTGTCAAAGATTCTATCCAAGATGCAGTCACTTATCATGCGAGAAAAAGGGAATCTATCATGTGCAATTTCCCATTTATAACGGAGCTTTCTACGCCGATGCATATTTCTGCGAAGATCACGTTGAAGAAGGGAGAAAGATTCCGTCAACTTAACAGAAAGTTCGGTTCTTCCGCTTTTTGTGACTTATTCTTTCTTTCTGATAACATATCCCGCTAATGCAAAGGTCGCAGTAGCTATGATGATGATCGCTATTATTGTCAGCGCGACTGCTGGCTCAAAATAAGTCGGCTTTGGCGAAGAAGATGAACTTTCGGCAGTCGTCGAAACTGCTTCGACCGTCGTCACAACAGTAGTTTTGTCATTTGATGTCTCCGTCGTAACTATTGTAGTGCTACATATTTGTGAAAGACAGGCATTTGTTACCACAGTTGTAAATGTTGTTGTCTTGCCATTAGTCGTTTGCGTTGTTACAATAGTACTTGATGTTGGAGGAGGGCGCGTATTGGTCGTAGTCTGTGTCTGGCAACCACTACCACCGCACGCAATCGTTTGAGTTGTCCCTGTTGTACAAACAGAACTCCCGCAAGTGGTCGTATTAGGAGGGATAGGAGGAGGGACATACGTTGTAAGTGGTGGGCTAGGGCTAGTGGTGCCAACCTCATAGGCGAATAGACCGAAGACAATTATGATCATTATTGCCCCGACCAGGAGAATCTTTGCTCGAATATCAGGCACATTATAAAAACCAAGGAATTAGTTAAACAGGTCGAAAAGCTTACGGATGAAATTCTTATCGGAATGGCAAAAAACTTGCCAAAAACTTGTGAGCACGATCAAAGAGAAGAGAAAAAGCGATTCGGACGGTTCGGACAATACATCCTCTTAGGGGCCTTGTAGGCCTTTTTACCATGTAGAATTGGCAAAACAATACGGGACCAAGCAGCCCAGCTTCAAGGTTCATCAACCATCACCGACGCAGTCCAGCTCGTCGATGACCATGCAAAAAGCGCAGGCTCAGCTGAAAAAAGCATCATCCCACCCTCAGTCTCAGGCCCAGCAAACACCGCAACAGATTGTTCAACCAGTTCCCAAGACAATTCTCGCCAGTCCCCGCGGGAATCCAATCCAGCCAATCAATGAAGGGGAGAGCGACTTTGCAGGATGGAATTCTAGCTTCACGTTCAATGCTCCAGCAAACGGAGATGTTCCAGCTCTTTCGATCAGTGTCCCCGTGAAATTTGCCAAGATCAAGTCTAAGGGAATACTGCCTTCCATCAGAATGGAGGATGTGAATGGAAACGAAGTTGAATACAGGCCAGATACGGAATACCATTTTGGATATTTCCTAAAGTCTACAGGGCAACCGCTCACGGAATCAGAAGTCAGGTTCTTCCAGGTGTATGATGATGGAAGTAAGGTCTCTGTCGATAAATTCCAGAAAACCAAGGACATCAAGATTGAAAAGCTTCTTCCAAGGTCTCAACTTGAGGGCTATCTGCCAGAAAAAGACTATGAAATGTGGTCCGACAATGTGCCTGCTCTTGCCCAAGGCGCAGAATACTTGGAGGCTACGGATCAAATTGCTGTGGCCAAGATAGTGCTGAAGAAAAGTTTCAAGGCATATTATGCTCTAATTTATCCAGTCATGGAACCTGGAGGCAAATTCTCTCTTGCGATGACTCTGACGACTGGCAAGAAAGTTTACGATAAAGAAATGGACTTCAAGCCAGCAATGCAAACGCCTCAACCGCTTGCTTCTGGACCTCAAGGTGTATTGGGGGAGATTTAACATGGGCAAACAATACGGAACAAGAAAACACTGCGCGCCGAGAATGGGCGGTCCAGCAAAGATGCGTGAGAAGCTTAGGGAAAATCGCGTTGAAATGAAAAACGCTCAACCTATGAGTTCTGAATACATGGCTCTGATGCGCGAACGACGAATGCTGAAACAACAACTAAGGTAATGACTCGCATTCTGATCTAAGGCGGTCACGTCGCGCTCGTCTTTTTACAGCAGGAAGAAGCAACTTTGAAGCAATATTCGGATCTGAGGCTTGCAGGCACTTCCCGTTCAATGATGCGGAGGCAGCAAGCGCATTCCTCAGCGTCTGATATTTTGAACAAGATCAAGAATGATGCCCGCGAGGTAGAGTTCTACGAATCCGTCAAAGGCGACGTTGACTATCACATCAGAGAATTCGACAAGGCTCTCAAAGATCCAAGGATTGGTCAGTCCGTGCCGATTAAAGAAATGGCCAAGACTCAGGTGCACAAATTACATGATGCGAAAGGCATGCTCGAGGACAGAATAAAGTCGGAAAAGAAAGAGATGTCTGACATGGCCAGCCTTTCGAGCGCGGTCAGCGTTGCCGCAAAAACCTACAACACCATCTCGAGCGCAGTAGGCGGGGAATTCAAGACAAAGAAGGAATTCAAGCAGGAACGAAAAATGCAAGAGAAGGCTGCGAAGGAACGCGACCGCAGAAAATGAGAACGCGAACCAAATTCATCATCGGCATATTGTTGATCATCATCGGCATTTCAATCGCCGTGATAATACTCTCAAATTACGGTTTTCCAAATAATGTTACAATTACTGAGACTACATTTACTGTCAGACAGTCTCAAACGTTCTTTTGCGGTTCTCCTTGCAACGGGCAAGTGATCATCGGGGGAATTTCCAATTATTCCAACTATGTTTTGTATTTCAATCCCCCTTGCATCTATGCACACCCTCCTTGTGAAGAAGCAAGCGCGGGAGCCAGGCTACAATCTAACGGCAACTTTTCTTTTCCATACGCGGGCACATGGTTGGTCTTTCTTTCGCCGTGCCCGTGGACTGATTGTTCAATCTTTCCAGTAACGATAACCTCTGTCACAGACGGAATTGGAACGGTCATCATTTCAGTCATTGGATGATTTCGAGATGGCATCGTTGAATTGAAAATAGGTACAATTTCCAAAATTTCAATTGCCATGCTCGTTGCGTTTCTTGTGGTATTTCTGATACCCAGCATTGGCATGGGAGACAGAAATGGCACCATAGAGTGGTCAGTCATTTGCACTTTCTTCATCGCTGGTATTTGTATGCAAATAAGAGAAGACAATAAACCGCGCATTCAAAACATGATTCTACCTGCCTTTCAGGAAATCTATAATGAAATCGACGCCAGAGTAAACAGAAAATGCTTCTTCATTCAAAGCCTGGTCTTTCTAGCATCAATTGCTCCAATTGCTCTAATATTCTATTTGCTTCCAGCCAAAAGCCTGACTGACTTTCTGGTCTTTGCTGGGTTTTTGCTCGCTGCTATGCTTCCCAGTTATTTTGTGATGGAAGAAGTGAGCCAGCGAGCCTATAACAAATTCATGAATCAGATGGAAGCAAAATACCCCGAAGTCTTTGCATGCCAGCCGAAAATGTAGTTTATTCCAGTCCTCTGGGCGTTTTCTTACTTGGTTGATTTTGATTTGGACCTCAATCGGCGTAAGGTCCTCAAGATAATTGGTCTAAGGGACAGTCATAGCCGTCGGAGGATTGCTCTTTCTTGAAGAAAATGGAAAACTGTCATTTCTGGGCAAATCTAAGAGCTCAACAAGTTCAACTACTGGTCTAGGGACGACAAGTGGGAAGTTCTCTTCTTCAGAGTTCCACCTTTCAGTGCACTAGCGGGAAAAGCAGTGTCAACATAGTAAACAACGCTGTTGTCACCATTCGTCACATGTTCTATTTTCTTCCTGAACTTTGTAGCTTCCTTGTCCGAGTCCCAAGGTCCCCAGTATTGGCAGGTGTCACTGTTTAGTGAACCACCTATAACATAGAACTGTGGCATGTCAACTATGCAGTTGCTGGAGTTTCCATAAAGTCGCCCTCGTGTGACCTGGGAGTAACCAACAGTCCGTTGCTGAAAGCCTGGGAAACCAGAGTCCCTAGCATGTCATTGTTGGCGTTCTGGACGTCCAAGTACATCAGACTGACTTTTTCATCGATCGGCATTAGGTCGGAGTTGTAATTGTAGCCGAAAACTTCACCGAACAATTTCTGCTTGCGCTCGTCATCGAGCAAGGACCAAACATTCATTGCGCGCTTCAGTAGTGTCGGATCTTGCATCGGACTAGGCATTGTGGAATTTCCCATGGGGCGGCGGCTAGAAAAGGCCGACCTGAATCCCGAGCTGATGCGATTCCTGACTCCGTATTGCTTGGTCAATTAAATCTAATAGAAAAAGGATTTAGAACCAGCTCGGCAAGCGCGGGTCGGCGGAAAGCAAGCGATAGCCTGCATCTTCACCACCAGTCTTCCCTATGCCTCTCATCGAAGGATAACCCTGATAGATTCCTCCATTGTTTGTATCTCCTGAAGTATCTTGTAAAGACCACAAAGCTTGGTCTGCTGCAACTGCTATCGAAAGAGCGTTGCTATCGTTGAATAAATCCAGTGGATTTTCTAGGGCCCTGAACATGAGAACGAAATTCCCCAGACATCTTCCAACGTCAGGCGTACCATCTGGCCCTGTTCCTGTGTAACTTGGAAAAGTATAGCCTCCATCTGCCGAACTATTTTGCCAATCAGAAAGCACCGAATAGAAGGTTGATCTTGCGAGAGCTTCATCTCCTTGCAGATGCGCATTCAGAGCAACTACGCAGACTTGCTCCATATTATTTAGATTGCTTGGATCCAGAGGTTTATTTGAAATGCTTTCACAGCCTATTGAAGGCTCATATTGCTCCGTTAAAGAATTGAAATGCCCTGCACAGGGCATATTCGGATCTGGAAGGTGTCCTTCAACATACTGATAAGTTCCTCCTGGACCTGCGATTTTTGGGATTCCGTTCGGAGCTAGTCCATAACCTGACTTTCCAAACAAAACTTCCCTGCGATCATCTGCCTGATAAGTAAAATTTTCTGAACCCTTGATGCAATATCCTTGAACGAAAGACTGACCGAGTTGGAAATAATCTCTTGTTGACACGTCTATTGTCTGTGAAGTTCCATCATCGGCAAGTCGATTCAGATAAGCAAGCGTAACGGCGATAATTAACCCAGGATCCATGACCGTTACAGTATTGCCAAGAACTATCCCACTTGAACAGGAAAGACAGTTATGAACAATTCCAGAGGTCGTGACGTAGCTGTTGTCTTCTTCAACTTCAAGATTGTACACTTTTCCGTCATAAGGTAATCGCTCAACGCTTCTAACCCGTAAAAATTGTAAATCGCTAGTTTTTGGACTTCCTCTTCCACAATTAGAATCTTTATTGTGTTCTTTAATTAGTAATGTGTAAGATTGTCGAATTTTTACAGTTCGACCTTGAATTGTATCAGTAGCATTTTTGTTGCCATGAAGATGAATATCTGTTCGATAACCAAGCTTTAAAGAAACCAAACGCATATCTTCTATGAGTTCACGCGATATTGAGCTGACAGACCAGTGAATTTGTGAAGCCTTATGCCCATCTCCATTTAGATAGGTTCTCAATAGTTCTTCAAGTAATTCCTTTGGACAGTCGTAAATCCAGTTTGGAAGATGCTTTCCATAAGAATAGACTCCGAAGTGTTCCTTTATGAATGACATCAAGAGAGTTGAGAAAACTGTCACCTTGATTCCGTATTGGTTCAAATCAAGTCTTGAATTGAATCCGAGATTCTTCGCAGCCTCTATAACTTCAGAGGCATATTGATGTTCAATTAGACTTTTTCCAAAACTAAAATGAACGTGCCCATAGACTTTCTTTCTGTGGGGTCGAGGTGTCTTGTACTTGAATCCCTCATAACCTTCTGCTAAGTAATATCCTATAATTGTCATCAAGTCTTTGTTGATTGGAAAGTTTCTTGACCACCACGAATCTCTTCTTTGTTTTCCATTTCCATCAATGTACTCAGCTATTCTTTCAACAAGTATCTCAGTTCTTGGTTTTGTGTCGTTATTTAATACTGGAAACATTAAGAATGAGTTAACTTCAACATCTTGAGCTTCAAGCCAAGTTATTGAACTCAACCTTGTTTCTATCTTTTCGTTTCTCCAAGTTTTAGGTCGTAAAATGAAGCTAGAAAAAACATTGTGTTCTGGAGTTAATTTGAGAGCGTCGATTGCCCCCCATACTTTGATACTGATTAGATCTCCTTTGTAATCCCTCTCAAATGTATTTGTAACTTTTCTGAATCTTCCTTTGTGGGTGTACACAAGCGCCCCGATTTTGATGCTTTCAATAGGTCTAGGACCTTCTGCTGTGATTATCAAACTACTTGGAGGCAAGCAGCTGTAATCTCCAGCAATCATATCAAAGAGTGTTTTCCCATCCGAGAAATATTTGACATAACCATTCTTACCTGAACTCAAGACTGGCGGTGAATTACACCATTTGCGTAGCAGTTCAACCTTCGAAGCATTCGGCGCGAAAAATGTTTGATAATCCAGCGATTCCGTAATAGATGACGAACTGGAACTTGTCACGCTTTTGGTAGTTGTCAGGGTTTTTGTCGTACTCAAGCCAGTCGAAGTTGTAGTTTCAGTTGTTAGACCAGTATTTGACGACGATGTGCTCCCTGATTGGCTCGACTTTCCCAGAAATGTGAGTATCCCATTTCTTTCCAAAAACAGCAGCCCGCCGACAGTGATTACTGTGCCAAGGCCAATGAACTTCAGGATTTTGCGGCGGTCTAGGTCTAGGTCAACCATCAATGCCCCCGCCTAATTGTATCGATTCATGAGGTTTAACATGACGGTGTAGATCGATGTTCCATTCGACAAGAACATTTGCGTGGTATCCCAGAATGTCTGCTCTATGGTGTAGACATAGGTATATCCGTCAGCTTGATTTTTTGCCGCCATAGTCACTTGTTGTGCTAGTTGGCCGCATCCTCGATACGTAATAATGTTACCTGGAATCGAACTTGACGTACATGTTGCCTGGAGGTTTTGAGCGGGCCCAGGGAAATCAGGATCGTACATGAATATTCTCAAGACCGTGGGGTCGTTTTGAATTGCGGACAAGGTTTCAGTGGTTACACCCGCTCCACTGTCAAATGTCACGTACGGCGTCCAGCCACAACTTGATACATAACCACCGCCATTCAAGGTTGTAACGCTCTTCCATCCCATTGCGTATAGAGGCGCAAATACCGAGGCATCCCACGAACAAGAATTGCAATTATAGGCAGAATTTCCGCTCGTGCAATCGCCCCACCAATTATCGACGCTCAACATTTCAAGATGCGGGGTTATTGGAGAATTGTAGAGATTATAGGCTTCACATTCGAAATAGTTCGAATATGCTGGTTGGCTGCAATCATTCCAGACGAAATTAGGCGGAGCTATTCCATTCTTTACACTATCAAGACTAAGGCGCGGTGTTATGTAACAACCGCAATCGATTGTCGCGCTGTCCAAAAATTGAGCATATGTCATTGACGAGCATCCAGAGCAGACTGGAACTTGTTGATTCAAAACACCACTGTTGATCGGCCAGTCCGTCATTCTCTCCAGGACTTGCGGTTTCATTTGTGTAATCATCAAGAGCGCTTGCTGAGCATTGAGCCCAGGTGAAGACCACCCCTGCCCCTGAACCATCCGCATTCTGACGAATCTCGTTCCACCTGGATACCAAGAACCAACGGGATAATTAGCTCCTAGCGGCAATTGATTAATTATGCAAATTGCGAGACCGTTGAAGGAACAACCCGAGCTTGAGGTTGTTCCGCTTGATGTACTTGTTTGAGAGGTCTTGGTCGATATGTTCCCTCCATGGCTCCCTCCATAAGAGAACCACGAGTAATTGGGCAAGCTGTTGTTAGAGATACCGAGAATAATCAGGAAAATGAGTACCGCGCTGGCAGCGATTAATAGGTGCTTTCTCAAGCTAGATGGGACAATAGAAAAAGCGATTTCTGTGCTATCGTCTTTTCAAATATACAAGAGCGGCCGTTGCGACGGCAATTACCACTATGATTGCAATTATGGTCGTATTGGACACCTCTCCTCCGCCAGTCGTGAGCCAGCTATAACTGCAAGCGGATAGCCATGAATATGTGCCGCTGCACCCACTTTGACCTTGGACTGTCGTGTTTGTGCTTATTGACATTGAACTGGTTTGCGTAGTTTGCGAACTTGTGACGGTAGATTGGCAGCTGTCATGCTGCGATTGCAAGTAAAGGCAGGCATACTGCTCTCCATTCACCGTGACATAATTCAATGGAAGGGCGTTCATCACATCCGAGATGAATGGATAACCTGGATTCTGTGAATTCAGAATGACATAGACAAAATTGCCGCCGACACCTTCTATCTGATTTACCGTGTTCGTAACATCTTGCTGGGTGAAGGTGCTTCCGACTCCGAGCCAGAACGAAGCATAGAAGACTGGGACTCCGTTGACTATTTGCGGCGCGTGCCCGTTGTTCTGCCACAGGTAAATTGCCTGCGGAGCTGGGCTACCCCAATCCGCCACATAAGTCTGTAAGATGGAAGTCGTCACGGTTCCAGACCAGATAATGAACACATCATTGATTCCTGCATTTTCATCAACCGTTTTTGAAAGTGAAACATACCACTGTTCGTTTGGCATCAAAGAAGGATGGGCGTATCCAGCACCTCCCGAGGGGGCGCTCATGAAACTTGCAAGGCTTTTGGGATCTGAATACCACTGTTGCAAAGCGGGCGGTGTGGTTTGCGCCATCTTTGCATCAATTGGGAAGGCAGCTGGGATCTCGTCTCGATACGGAACGCCAGTCTTTGTATCAATTGAATTGTACTGGTTAAGATTGTTGTAAAGTGCGTATAGCGCAGAATCGCCCTGGGTCCACACCCACACGACATAGGTGTCCTGCTTGTTGTACACCTTGGACAACATCTGGGGATTTTGTGGTGAAACATTCGCGAGGATCTTCATCCCCGAATAGAAACTGAGATTCGGAGCCAATTCTGTGTTGTCCTGGACCATTCCAATGTGCGAAAGGGCAGTGACCGTGGGGACCTCACCGCCCAATCCAAAATACCCAAGCACCACGGTGTTTTGTGAATAAGCTGAGAGTATTGTTTGCGCCTCGGATTGTTCGTCAGTGCTATAGGTGCAAGTAGTTACAGTACCATCGCAAAAACTGAATACGAATGCCTTGAATTCCACATAGTAATCCGTCGTGTCGGCTCTCTCGTAGGGTTCAATCGCGGCAAACTGGCGCGTTGTTGAAGCGCCATATGTGTTCCATGCCCAGGCATATGCTTGCAAAGCTCCTGCCTGAGTGAGTGGAAACTTTCCCACAAGATTTGCAATAATGTCTACATTGGAGAACCATGTTTCGAATTGACCAATATCATTCGAACTGACAGGCAACGCGGTGTTGATACCCGCGATAGTCTGCGCAACATTCGCCTCCCATGCATAATTGTTCGCGCTGTCTGCAGAATCATATTCTACAACTCGGACAGCACCGTTGGAGTTTTCGACTGATTTGATGAATTGGCTGAGCAGTTGTTGAGTGTTGTCGCTCACCACGGTGAATCCATATTGTTTTTGCGCGTCGGCCAAGTAATTCACGTCATTGGAACCAGAAGTCAGAAATATTTGCGGACTAGATCTTGCCACGATTCCTTCAAGGGCAGCTAGAGTATATGCGAATGAGCCTCCCAAGCTCGTAGTATAGATGGTTCCTCCTGGGGCCTTGGATTCTGGTATTGGATAGACTGGCGGATCGCCCAGTGTCAAATACAGAGCGGCAGCTCCGATTGCTGCAGCTACAACAAGAATTGCGATGATACACAGTACCCTGAAATTCATTAGTCATAAGTAAAAAGTGAAAGTCGTTCACCGTCTTTTAATATAGACAAGCGCGGCGGTAGCTACGAAAATAACCACTAATATTGCGATGATCGTCGGAGATAGAATCTCAACCGATGTAACGAGCCAATTGCCAGAGAAAGGAGACTGCCCGATGATGTGTTGCGAAGTGGTGATTGATGTTTGAGTCTGGCGGGTTGTCGTTGAAGGACATGAATTCGAAGGCGGAGCTATGCCGTTAGCCTGGTCGTAGAGATTGAAATAAGCGTCCATTCGCACTGATTGGTACTTGTTCCCGAGGTCCGCCATTACTTGCTGGATCCATGAGAGCGAAGGGGCGGTCGCGGAAAAGAAATCAATGTAGAAAAAGTGCTGATTGTTGTTTTTGGCAGAAGATAGGATAGAGCTCGCCCATGTTTGCGCACTGCTAGAATCATAGGGAGGCGAGGCGCCCCAATCTGGCAAAGCCACGATGTGCCCCCCGTGGAGCTGATAGAATTGCGGTTTCGAACCGCTGTCATAACTAGGATAACTGCCGCTCGGGTTCCCGTTAGTATTGCCCTGCCAAACAAGATCATTCTCGGCGTTTACGGCATTCTGATAGTTTTGCAATTCAGCCTGTGAAATTTGTCCGTCAAATTGCGCAAACGAATCTACTTGACCTGCATTGCAGCTGTAAGGCTGGGCGAATGTTTGACCCCAATATTGCTCATTGGGGAGTTGTTCTGGATGTATGTAGGAACCGCTCCCACTATTTGACGAAACAATGTACTGGTCTCCGCTCGACTGTGATTGTATCCAGTATTGTAGAATCGGTGGAGCAAGCTGGGCCATCATCCCATTAACTTGCCAGTTAGCGACGACGGAAGAAGCGGCAGAAGTGTCAAAAATTGGAAAGTATCTATATTGATACCACATTATTCCATTTCCCTGGGTGTATGACCAGGCGATGTACACCTGGTTGGAATCATATTTGGGAAAAGGTTGGGATACTTGCTGCAAATTAGTCGCTGGAGGAAGTCCCGCCATGAATCCAAGATTCATGTCGTCTTCCATGACGACATAGAAAATTCCATAGGCGCTGAGCTCGTTGACCGTTGGGACTTCTCCGCCTATCCCCGTATATCCTGCATCATATGAATGCATGTGGGAAGAGGCAGATGTCGAACCGTAATAGGGCAGGACTGTTGAAGTTACCCAGTTCAGTTCTGCCGTGGTCAAGCCATTGGTGCACTGCGGCTGCAAAACAAAGATGAACGGGTCTGTGAATGCGTAGTAGTCTGTGCTCGTAAAACGCCCATTACAAGCAGTTGCCATGATGTTTGGGTTTGTTTTCCCAGTTTCTGGACCGTAGTTTGACCAGAGCCACTGGCTGCATGAAAGGTAGGCATCGGCCGCATTATTGCAATTATTTTGCGAAACATCGACATCCAGCTTCATATTCACCGCACCGTAGATCGATTGGAGCGTACCGAGCGCAGAGCTTGAAACAGGAAGAGCTTTGTCGGCTGATGCAATGGTTCTTGCCATGTCGTATTGGATTGGGAAATTAGGGTCATTGGCGGAATACAAGACATACAGGACTTTGCCGCCATGCGTCACCAGGCTCTGATAGTTAGAAAGAATGGAATCCGCGTCAACCAAATTATCCTTGATCCCGCTGTAAGATTGTTCGATGTAATTCAGCCAACACCTGTCGAGGCCGTTACCGCTGTCCAGCGTGCCATCCCCAGTATTACAGGTATTCGAACTTCCCAACAAATAGATCTGAGGCTGCGTTCTATCCTGTAATCCAGCCAGTTCTGCGACGGCGACACCTATTCCAGATGTATCACTCGACACAACCGTAGAGTAACATTTGGACTGACATGGATAACTGGTGGTGGGGACGAGATTGCTGGGGAGACTGTCATTGGTAAGTGTCAAATAGCCCGCGGCTCCTACGGCCCCCACTGCCGCGGCGACTATCAAAATACCGATAATCGCGATTAGTTTGAAACTCGACATGTCTTTCCCAAGATAAAAATACGCACTTTTTCTTGGATGAAACTAAGTCAAGCGATGTTCGCCAATCTTCTCGGCTTGATCGTGGTGCTGAACATCGTCGATCCTACTGGTGTTCTGATGTTTCTGCCAACATCGCTTTGTTTTGCCTTTCTTGACTTCAAAAGGGGAATGATTGCAATAGCTACGTGCGAAATTCTTCTCGTCGTTCGAGAACCGTTATTAGTCCAGTTAATTCTCGGAATCGTTTTGAATTTTCACGAGGCTTATGTGACAGGTCTTCGAATGAGCTCAATCAATGCGTGGTTTATAGCCGACGCCTCGCTCTTGTTAGTTCAAGCGACTCTGGTCTTGATTGCTATTCTTCTCGGACATCTCGTAAAAAAGAGATTAACACCGCTTCTACATCCTGAATTCAAAGTTCTTTGATTTTGATTTAGAAAACAAAACTTTCGAAATTAATTTCCAAAATACCAATAAAAATCGAATCCATTGTAGACTCTTGGTTCCTTCTTCCTTGGGCGTTTTATTCGCTTGATTCGCTTGACGACTCTTTGTTTGATATTGCGCAACGGAATCATCAAAACTTGAGATGCTGTTTTATTTAACGGCGATGCTTATCACCAATTCATTCGCTTTTTGTCGAATGGTTTGACCAGGTTTTGTTGAATCTTCGTATGTTTTTGAACCACTGTTCAAATTCACTTGATGCTCGAGTAGGAGTTTTCAATGCTTTTCTCGCTTCATTTAGTAAGACCCTCAAACCATTGTCAAATGGTACGCCATTTCTCTCACTAAATGAGATTATTCGAGAAAGCATATTGCAGTTTGCGTCTATCATTCCTTCCGAAATTTCGGAGAGCTCTTTGTATCTCTCTTCTGCTTCAAGAGAGCTTTTCATGGCTTTGATTGCCAGATCAATAACATCCTTTTGCAAGATTCTCACCTGTGTCGATTTTGAAATTCAGAACGTCTTCGAGATACCTATCTTTTCATCTATTTCTGCGATCCGTCGGGCTCTCAAAGCCTTCCTCCGTATTGCTATTTCAGATAACCTAGAAATATCGCAACGAAAATTATCACGGACAGTATCAATACGGCGATTGTAAACAACGCGTCGGGATGCTGATCTGACTTTAGTGCCTCTAAAGCTCCGTAGATTCCTATTCCAGCCCCGAATATGACCGCGACTGAAGCTATTACTGATAAGAGCACAATCGTGGGGTCGCATGGTGAGCCTCCGCTTTGACATGCACCCTGGTAATTGACATGATACCACAGTAATCCCGTTCCGCCGAGAATGAACAGTATTAATCCAATCACGATAAAGATTCTACCGTGTTGTTTCATAATGTAAAAACTCCAAACTGGGACAGGTACACTTTGGGATATAGCTATCTTTGATTACTGCTGGCGTGGTTTTTCCAGTGCCAACTTTAGCAGATCCATCCACTTGTCTTTCCCTTCGCCGATCCCAGCCGCTCACTTCTCAATCTCATCGTGGAGCAATTCTTTGACCGCTTGTTGTTCATCAGGAATCTCCCAATAATCAGGTATCATAGTCACTGTCATTCCAGCAATCATTTCAAGTACAAAATTCTTTGGTATGTTTGCAATTACTCCGAAATGTTTCTTCCCAGCTTCAGCCGCAATTTCCATTACGGAATTTGCAAGTTCCTTTGCATAATCAGGATTGACTGAACTTTTTTCCTTTAACTTCCGCCCAGTTTCCCAGAGAACCAAACCTTGCATAATTGCACTTCTGATGGTCTGGTTCAGGATTTTCATTTGGTCATCGTTTAGATAATTGGCATGAAAATCTTCCAGCTCGTTTCGTACATGCATTGCCAATGCCATAGTAAGCTGTTGTTTTTCGCTTAACGACTTGAATTTCTGAGGATCCATTTCGATTGCGGTTACGGGCTAGCCGCCTATATAGCTAGCCTTCAACCAAGTTTCTGATCCAGCCATGATTCAACAAATCGAAAGATTTTTTCTTCCTTTTTCTTCCTAGATGGTAGCTTTTGCCCAAGTCTGGCCAATATCAACAGAAAAAGGCGCCTAGCGGATCAGGTCTGAGTGTAGACATTGCTGTACTCAAACAAAAACGTGAGGAGCTGGTCAAAAAATATGGCCATGTTACTGGGCTCGTGCCAGTTACTAGTCCGCGCCCTCAAATCGTGGAATCCTTTACCAATCCTGAGAGAATTGAGGTAGGCGAGCTTCCAAATGTCGGCAAGTTTGTAGTTTACGTGTCGGGGAAAAAGAAGGACGCAGCCGTAGTTGAAAAGGAGCGATTGAAGCGCGAGGATGGCGAGCGAATCAAACGCGAGGAAGCCGTGCGAAAGGAACAGGAGAAAGAGCGGCAAGCAACTCGAGGGCAGCTTCACATTTTTGATGAAGATAGCAGAGCGGCCACTAGCAAAACCGCTATTCCAGATCCCACGGCTTATCCTATCGACCTTGCTCCGATGTATAACGGACGCGGCACTCCTGGAACATTTAATGCTTACAATACACATAGCGGCAAGACAGGTGGACAAGAACGGATAGTTGGAGAGGTCGAGTCCAGTCATCCAGGAAAATACCATGCTATTATGGCAAATGAGTATAACGAATTGACTTGTGATTGCGTGGGGTGGTTGTTTTCGTCTGGCGGTTCAAAACATTGCAAACATACAGAAGAATTTGCCGATTCTCACTAACGGCGATTTAATTTTTCTGGGATTGCATTGCCTGCTCTGGCCATGAGTGCGTTTGTTGTCGGAACGGGAATTTTCATTACATTCTTGAGGAATTGACTGAAAAGATGCGATATCGATTAGCGCCCCAATACCGTACTCCTAAAACTGGATCTCCTGGAGCTGTTTCAAAACCAAAAAAGAAGAAGCCTCGTGTTCCCCTGCCCTCGAAACCTCCAAAGCCGACTCTACCCGTAATGCCCAAGACTGTCGAACAATCTGTTCAACCCATCCAACCTGCTTTAGCGCCTATTGTTCAACAGAATGTAGTGAAGCAAATTCCAGTCGCAGCAGGAAATCCTGGTCCAGTACTCAACCACCCTGTTCTTAACAATGATGACGTGATCAAATTACATGCTAATGCTACAGATGCAGACAGATTATTTTTCGATAAATATGCGGGGCATAAATTTCAAGTTGACCTAAAGAGAGATGGCGAGCGTAATTTCCTTTTCAAGAAAGGGTCGAACATCGCACTTGTAAACAAGCACAAGACTGTCTATCTCCCTCCTGGAACGCCGTGGACATACAAGGATTTTCCAGGAGCGCGTATTCGAATAATGAGTCCGACCCTTAGCGATTCAATAGTAAAAGCTCTTGGCGATCACAATGGAATAATCGATTGTGAATACAGGGCTGTGTCAGACCATCTCTACGACTGGGCGAAGCAGGTCGCCAAACCAGCTTCAACAGAAACTATGGTATCGATGTTTGATGTTTTGGAGCTTGACGACAAGGATTTGCGGCAAGAACCTCTATTTGTTAGGCGCCAAATATTGGAAAACAGCGTTGCTGCGAACGCTCGAGCGGAAGTTGATGAAACTAAGATTGCCGATACCGAAGCAGAAGCGCGAAAGATTGCAGCTGAATATGTTGCAAAAGGATTTGAAGGTGGGGTCGCTAAACCTCTTGATCACAAATACGATTCTACTGAATTTATGCTAAAACTGAAGAGCTCCAATGATATCGATCTAGTGATAATGGGTTTCAAAAAGTCGAAGGAATGGCTCAACCGCCAGCTGCCCAAGACTTTTCTCGTTGGTTTGTTCGATAAAGCGACCCAGGAATGGCACATTGTCGGCAGCAATGCTAACGGTTTCAGCGACAAAGAACGACGCGAAGTGTTGCCCAAACTCCTAGCTGCGCAAATTCCAGACGACGAAGCTCGTGCAGCCTATGGCGACCAATATGACCCCAATATTATTTATACTTCTCCCGAAGTTGTAATTAGAGCAAAGTTTCTGAGACTAACTCCTGATGGCAAACTCCGAGAGCCAACGATCATTAATTATAGAAATGATAAGCCCGCAGAGGATTGCGTGATAGACCAGATCTTTCCTGACAAGTCGAAGATGTAACAACACAAAAGTTGAGTTGAATTAAACATGGCCTGGTTAGAGAGAATTGATCAAGCGGCAATAGTCGGTTATTTTACGGGGCTGGACAATCGAGAGATTTCCCTTGCTACCAAATGCTTCGTAGGCGAAAAGTTTCCCAAGCAGGCATGTTTTTATGAGAAATTACCTGTGCCGCTCATGGCACTTGGATGGAAAGCAAAGAGTGCAGTCAATCACAATAATGTTTCAGAAGCTAGGCGCATCTATGAAATAGTACAGAAATTCGAGCTTCCAGAAGTGACAGTTGATGTTTTCGGGCATCATATAGTTTGGAGCGAATTATCCCTAAAAGAATAAACCGACCTATTATGCCATGCCCATATCTGCGAACCCGTTGGAGCTGTTCGCCTGCTGGGCAGAAGAATCGGTTCTATACTTTGCCTTGAGCGTCTGCGAAGTGTGATAGTTCTTGAGTAGTTTTGTTTCGAGAGATATCTTCGGGCGCGCTCGCGTGGTCTTGAACTCTGGTTCGTGTGCTTTATCCAGCGATAAATGGTAGTCATGTTGATACACACCGCGAATTTCTTTCGGATCTCTTCCGAAATCTCTCTCGCATTTTTTGTTTCAGCGAATTCAAGGGCGAGCTTGATGATTTCGTCTGGCGTGTGATGTCCTGCGTATAGACGCTTCGTGAATCTTTTACCACATGAGAGGCAATAGTAACGCTGTATGCCTCCATTCTTTGTCGGACGCACTCCGCGACGTTTTACGTTCACAGATTGGCAAAACTTGCATGTGATATTTTCTGCGGAAGCGTTAAGGTATTGGTCAAGAGTGCTCAAAATAAATCCTCTACCGTAGTGCGATCTGACACAGGTCTTATGTTTCCCACCTCAGCAAAATCGCTGGGAAATAACTCGAGCGTGCTCATTTCAATCGGCCTAGCTCGTAAGCACTCAATACCGCGAGAATCAGACTTGTTATCGAAGTATAATACATGAAATTCAAAACATCGCCTGGGTGCTTGAAATTGACTCCCCAAGAAAATGGGGCAAAAAGCGTTGTCGTGAGCATATTTGACTGCAAAAACGCATCATAGAACCAGAGTGTTGACATGAATGAAGCTATACAAGCCAGTAAAATGGCCAGCACAATTAGGCGTTTCAATTCTTTCGTATCGATTCTTCTGAATGATTCTTGCAGCAATTCAACCAAACTCTACTTCATAACGAGAACTCGTCGGAAGAGATTCTAACTCGTACTACAATTCCTTCGCAACGCATTCCATTGAGCAATTTGTGAGGCAAACGTGGATCATCACGTGCTGCAGGCCCCGCCAGACTGCGCAAGCATCACCTGATCATCATAACAGTTCGCGCAAACCATCTGGTCGACGAAATTTTCCATCTTGTTTTGCTTCAAGGCATCAGTAAAACCTTCATTATTGCCCCAGCTCGAATGTCGCCTTGCGATCTTGCTTCCGTATTTTTTAACATCTTCTTCTAGGTCTCGGATGTATGCTGCCATTCGGGGATAGAAAGTATCAATCATGTCAATTTCTTCGCGCGAAGAGAAGCTACCGCAAATGCATTCTCCAGAATAGTGCAAAACCTTGTACACTGGATTGATAGTCGCTTTGTATTCTGCGAGCTTCTTGTTCCTGACCTCCGTGGAGAAGAGACGAATAGGCTGCTCCCAGTAACAACCGTCAAAATAATCTAGATCGTAAGATGCATTGAGGAAACGACGCGCCGATTCGAATTTTCGTATCCCAGAAAATAGAAGGGGCGCTTCTTTGTTTTTCTCATAGTATTCGCGCCTAAAGATTCTGAGTGCGTGATACTTGAGAGTCTGCATGATCTGGTGGTGGAAGCTGACGCTCGGGAACCCGTATCGAATGATAAAATCTCGGTAGCCCATCTCCGAGGAGACGACATGTAGCGGCCAGCCCTGTTTAGCACATTCTTCTTCAACGAAACTTTTGCA